>Ga0105248_10001323_pt1 | contig 27571 bp, 26 predicted proteins | sample KBSS34metaG_FD_81524 | JGI IMG/M metagenome (GOLD analysis project Ga0105248, IMG submission 81524) | Switchgrass rhizosphere microbial communities from Kellogg Biological Station, Michigan, USA - KBS S3-4 metaG | ecosystem: Host-associated > Plants > Roots > Rhizosphere > Soil | place... | reverse complement strand
GTGACTAAGCGACCGCGATAGAGCTGCTGCTGAGCACTGATCGGCTTGACGCTGCCGTCGTCTTTCTGGTTGTCGTAACGACCGGAAGGGTCGGCAACCCAGATGGACACATGAGCTGAATTGATGGCTGTGCCGTCGGGCGCCATCACCTGACCGGTGATTCGCACTTCAGAGCCGCTTGCACCCTTGGGGAAGAGCTTGCTTTGCAGCACGGATTTGGCGATGAAGTAAGGGCCCTCCACCTGTTGTGGTGTGAGCCGAAGCTGCCTGGGCAGCAAATTCGGACGTTTGTTTGTCATGTTTGTGTCGCTTCCGATTGCAATTGAATTCAAGCAAGCGCGAGGCAACCGCAGTCATTACCGTCCGGCAAGATGTCTTGCTGAAGAATATCGACGGTAAGAGCGATTGGTTGGTTTGCTTGGTGACGGAGTTGTTTTGTCGGGAAGGAAGAATGTATTTGTTGGCGCCTGACCCTATAAAAAAAAGAGCGCGCGTTTCAATATTTATGCCAAAAGAACACCTTGTATTTACTTCATACAAAGCCCTGGCCAGGCCGCTTCTCTTTACAACACCGGTAAACACCGGCATCCGATATGGGATTTCCCCATGAGCGTCCGGCCGGCATAAGGGTCAATTTACTGCTTACAGTAGTATTGCGAACGCAAAAAAAAATTCAAAAACGAAAAAGAAATCAAAAAAAAGAAGAGGGGGGAAGTGACACCGTATACGGTGCCATGTTTTGCAATAGAAAAATCGGCAACAGGCAAGAAAGGAAAAAAGATAGGCGGCAGATTTCTCCGCCGCCTATCTCCCACGATGTCAGGCAAGGAACCAGCTACCCCTGGTTGCCGGCTCCCTCACTTGCGACTAGCGGTTTTTCCAGTACGACGAATCGCTGGGGTAGTCGTGCCCGGCCTCGGCGGCAGCGCTGAACGAAAGCTCCAGCGCCAGGTCACAGATGGCCTGTACTTGCAGCTTGAAAGTCTCAAACTGATGGGTTTCGGCGCCATGACAGGCGATGTCGGCCCGCACCTGCAAATGTTTTGCGTCACGGGGCAGTTCGGGCACCTGAATGATGCTTTCGCCCCCATCCAGATTGTCGGCCAGGCTTTGATCGAGCTGGTGAGCGGCATCTACTTCGCCGTGGCGACAGACTTCCTCGGCGCGCTCGACGCAAGATTTGGCCAGATCCTGCAGCGCTTTGAGGCGACCGAGCATCAGTTCGCCCGAGATCTCCTTGGCCTCCTGGGCCAAAGTCCTGGCTGAATCAGCCACGTCTTTCACGTGCTGGACGGTGATCAAAACATGCGGGCTGCGGCCCAGATCAATACCGTTTTGATGCTCGGTATTCAGATAGTAAATCGCCTGTGCCTGCGCCTGGAGAGCCAGGAGCTGCGAGTGCATGACACTCTTGCGGATCAGCTGAAGGTTGATTTCGAAGTTTTCCATGTTTGGGGCTCCGTTTAGTTTGCGTTTCAGAAAAGATTGGGAATGCGGCAGAGGCTGCAGAGTGTGTGCTCCACAGCCAGGCCGGCTTCGAGATGACGTCGTGCCTGAGGTGTGCTGAGCAAAGTAATTTCCTGCAGATTTCCCAATGTGCCTCGCCTTTTTCGCTCCTCAACCAGACAACGAAGAATTGCACCCGTCGCCTTGAGGTTGAGCGCACCAGCGGAAGTACGCCAGGGAAAAACAGGAATCAAAAGCGAATGAGCGTTGTGGCGATGAGCCAGGGCCAGTGCTTGGTTGAAGAGATGGCACAAGCTTTTTCGCGTCACCCCTTCCGCACTCCCCAGGCCGATCACGGCAATGCGTCTGGTGCGAGAGGATGGGCCGACTGACGGCAGTTCCACTTCCAGCACTTCCTGCTCTTCACCGCGGAAGCCGCTTTCGTTGATAGTGCGACTGACGATACCGCCGTGTTTGTCGTCAAAATGCCGGGGACCGCCGCCGAGATCAGAATCGCTCACCTTGGTGAAAATGAGCAGATCGGCGTGGTCATATTCGAGGCCGTAGTCATGCGCGGCACTGATACCGCCGATAACACTGATGGTAGCCCCTGGGCCACTTGCAAGTGAGCTGCAACCGCTGCAACCAAAGCAAGGGTTGCCGGATGGAGGCACAGAGGCTGCTGACGTCGGACAATTTGTTGGAGTATTCATAAGTTTCTCCTTGTCTTTTAATTCGATATTGTTTGAAAGATTTTCAGCGCAGGGAGCTGTTGAGCCAGCCCGCGTGTGGGTGACTGCAACTGGAGCAGAGCGGTCCGGCAATGGAGATGCCATGACAGAGCCCTTCTACCTGGCTGTCGTGCGCAATGAGCGTCATACGCCGCAACGTCTGTTCCGACTTGTCCTCGACGATCGAGGTGGCCAGCCGACAGCGCGCCACCGCACCAATCAAACGACCGTCAACGGCTGAATTCGTAAAATCGGCGATGGCAATTACCAGCTGTCTGTAGTGTCCGGTCAGACAGTTGTCCAGCCCTGTACCCACCAAGCCGCAGAAATGCATATTGTCGCTGCCGGCCTTCTCGCCCTGTCCGACCAACAAAATGCTTAAGTTGGCGCTGTCGCTGTCGTTCTCGCAGGAAAAATCGAGCAGATGAACCTGGCCGTAACTGCCCTGGAAGTGGCTCAGGCGTAGCTTGCGGCCCTGGAGCAGTTGAGGGGCACGTGCGCCGAGCAGAGCCATGGCATAGTCGCCCAGACCGGTATCTCCGAAGACAGGCACGACAATAAGAATTTTACCGTTGCTGTCGACGCCGGAGTCGGAGCCATTTGTTGCACCGAGCAGGTGAGCATGGCTTGTCTGAAAGAAACTGGAGGAAAGCCCATTGAAGGCGGCGGAGAGGGTGGTCATTTCCACTTCCAACTGAAAGCCGGGCGCACACAGGTTATGTCGCGGGGAACTGCAATGTGGACAGATCATGTTTTTTCCTTTTTTTACTGATTAGGTTCGTTCGTTTTTGACAGCTCTCACCTGCTCCCAGAGCAAGTTTCACCCTTGAGAACACAGATAACATCCAGCGACCCACACGATCAGTGGGAAGAAAAACAAAATTTTGCGCTGGAGATGGCGGTTTCTTGGGGTGGGTTCCTGTATGGGAAAGGATTGAGAGACACCCGAATCTAGTGCTACACAATGAGCGGATTCAAATCCTCAGGCAAAAAAAAATTGGACAAATCTTCTACGAAGGCAGTACTGGTAATCCCAAAGAATGACGGTTCAAGCAAAAGCAAAGCATGAGGTAAGTTGCGCCCGGCGTAAGAACCTAGAAAAACCTCGTGAGGCGGGCAGCAGTCATCCGTACGGATGACTGCTGCGCTAGCGGCATCATCCATCTAAAGAGTGAAAAACGGGCCCAGCATCACAAAGTGCAACAACCAGGCCCTAAAGCGTCAATAGACCGGTTGTACTGCATTCAGTAGTATACCTAAAAAAAAACGGTAAAAAAAACTAGATAGGCGACAGATTGCTCCGTCGCCTACCGTCACATCAAAACGTTGTTACTCGGCCGGTTGATCCTGCTCCGTCAACGAGCTCAGCGCCTTGCGGGCAGCCTTGAGTTCAGCGGAGAAGGGGGCGGCGGCGGCGTTGTGCTCGGCTTCGGCAGCGGCGTAGCGCTTTTGCAGGTCGCCTTGCTTGGTCGACTGATCGCGGTAGATCGCGTCACGACGCGCCGAGTAACCGCTCTGAGCAGCCTTGATCTTGGCGTCGGTGGCGGCGGTGGCCTTGGCGCTCTTGCCTTCCAGACGATCGATCTGGCGTTGCAGTGCGGCGATGCGCTTGTCGTAGGGAGCGGCCTGCCTGGCGTGGTCCTTCTTCAGTTGCAGGATGGCCGGATCGGCGGCCTGTTCGGCACGCAGCGTGTCCAGCGCCTTACGCTGGGCCTGATAGCTTGTGCTGTCTTCCTGCTCCAGAGCGGCCATCTTGTCGTCGGCGGCCTTGGTCGCCTCCTTCACTTTTGCCGCCAAGTCCTGGAAGCCTTTTACGGCTGCGGCTTCTTTCAGGGCAAATTCCACGCGCTTGGCGTAGAACGTGTCATCGGCCTTGGTGGCATCGAAGCCAGGCTGCTGATAGGTGAGGCCGACGCCGGGCACGTAGGTATACAGACCGGCGGCGACGTGGTTCTCTTCGGCCGAGATTTTCACGACCTTGATCTCGGGATGCGCCGCAGCCTGAGCCGCCAGAGCATTCTCGTTGCTGGTGCAGTCGGCGGCTTTGGCGGGTTCCGTGCTGCAGCTGAGCAGAAGCACCGGCTTGTCCGACTTGATCACTTCGGCCTGCACACTGGCGCGCGGCGTCAGAGGGGGAGCATCGGCGGCGAAGGCGCTGGTGGTTGCGGTGAAGGATGCGGAGGCGGCGAGGACCAGTGCGGCGACACTGACCATGAGTTTGCGATTTTTCATTTAGTTTCGAGACTTTGTTTGGATTGGCGATAATCAAGGCGAAGGCTACGCCCTGACCGCTTGGATTGCCCTTAAACCACTTCTACTATCCCTATATCCTGTGTTCAATCCCAGGCCGGTCCTCAGTCACATTCTTATGGAATGCGCTAAAAGGCTGGCAAATTGGCAGGGTTGGTTGTTCGAGGGGATGAACTATTTGGATTTGGGATGGAGGGGGTTGGCGAACCACAACCTATTAAGGCCGACCCCACAGGTTCAAGCAAAAACTCTGATTGTGAACTGCCTTAGCAGGATTAAATCAGCCATTTTCTGCCACGCTTGCGCTAACTGCTATATTTCGGCAATAAGCGACCGGTAATACTATAGAAACTAGCAGTAATTGTCAAAAAAAGAATTTTTGAAAAATAAGTGTTCCGGTAATTGGTTGTGGGACCAACTACCGAAACACTTCAATTCAAAATTCAGCGCAACTCAGACAGGCTCAGTCTTCACTGGTGTAAGCGGCCTGAGCGATGGGCTCAAGCTTGTTCAGATCAGTCCAGAGCGCCGTATTCGGGCCGTCTGTCATCGCCTGCACCACACGCAACACGCGGCGGGCAGAGGCGGTGAAAACGGGGTCCTTAAGCATGCGACCGTCTTGGACGAGCGCGCGACAGACCGTTCCGGCGGCGATGAGACTTTCGTTGACTGCCATCAGAGCTTCGACAGCGCGACGGCTATCCTGCATGGCGGCGACGGCGTGCTTGTTGCGGGTCTTGATCGATTTGGTGGCCATTTGACTGACCTCCTTATTTCCTTGCGTTTCTTTTTCTGGTCCTTTGGACTTTTGTGGACCGGCGAAGGGTCCGAGCTCGGGATGTGGCATCCAAAGCCCGGACCCAGTTTTTATTTACGCATGTACTTGGCGAAGTAGGCGCCCTTGGGATCCATGCGGTGCTTGCCGTCCTTGGGGAAACTCCAGACGTTGGACACTTCACGGAGAAGGGGCAGGACGAGCGCCTCAAAGTCATCGCAGGTGCGCAGAGCCTGACGCACGTGGGTGCGCAGGGTGCGGTTAGCGTTGACCTTGCCGGGCTTGTCGCTGTGCGAACAATTGCCGATTACGGGCGTATGACGATAAGAACGGGACATAGTGCAGTGCTCCTTATAAGCACCGCACCGCTCGTTTCTGACTGCTTCCTGCAATGTGACTATTGCAGGACCGCTTTATCAGGGCGGGAAATTAGCAGGCGGAGCGCGGTGAGGTGCTAGAAGACAGCACCTTTGCGCGACCGTCCAGCAATAGTGAAAATCATGCGCTGATCTCCTTTTTGCCTGGTCATTGGGATTGTGAATTGAGAAACGTCTTGCTGTTGTTACTTCTGATCGTTGGGTTTGGACTGCGGCAGGACGTCCGGTGAAAGGACGCCAACCGACATGATCATCTTGAACCCGTCTTCCGGCGAAATGCCTGCATCCCACGTGGCGTCTTCGGCCACGATTTGGATGAATCCGCTGGCCGGTGAAGGACCATGCGGAACAAAGACCACAAGCAGCTTGCGACCAGTCTTCTCTTCCGTTACCTCCTTGGTGACGAAACCAAGGGTGGGGTTGTTGTACGGAAAATAGAGATAGACGCAACGCTTGAAGCTCTGAGCATCAGAGTTGCCGAAAGCGTCGACCATTTTGCGCACGGAGCGGTAGATGGTGTTGACGCCGGGGATGTGGATAAAGAGATGGTCGATGAGTTGCAGACCCTCTTTACCGATGCGATAAGATGCCACCACCCCCAGTGCGATAAGGAAGGCCACGAGCAGCACCAAACTAAGCACAGCCGTGACATTGCCGAACCACGACAAGCCGGTGACTGAGCTGGGGAGAAGGTGTTCCGCGACCATTCTGACGAACGGACCAAGCCAGTTATTGGTCAAGCCAATGGCGTAGTCGAGAAGCCAGACGGTCACAGCCACCGGAATCACAACGAAGAGACCGCGCATGAAATAAGCGCGCATCCCTCCCTTGCCGGCGGGTTTTGTAGGACCGGTCATAGATTTTTCCTCTTAGGGGCTAGAAACAAAAAAAAGAAAAAAGGCGGAGCCTGCAGAGCAATTTCTTGCTCTGCAAAACTCCGCCCTCTTTCAGGACTCCGGCTTACTTGTCGTTTTCGGCCGGTTGAGTGGTGTTGTCACCGTACGGCCCGGTGGGGTCGATGGCGGTGCCGCAGGCGGGATCGTTGGCGCCGGAGCCGGTGCAAACGCGCTTGCGGACCGACAACAGGGCGTGGTCCGACATGGCGCGAGTGATCTGCGGGTTGGCGTAGAACTGACGCACCGAGAGGTTGCCGATCGGCCCGAAGTTGAGCTTCACGAAAGCATCCAGTCGGCTGCCCATGGCCTGCGTGGCCTGGGTGTCGTTGGGGTAGATGATCTTGAAGCCGGCGTTGAGCAGCGGCTGCAGATCGGCCGGGCGGTCGATGAAGGTGTTCCAGTCGCCGGCGATGACGCCCTTGAAGTTGGAACCCAGCTTGTTCACCATGATGGCGCACTGCTGGTAACGGACCTTGCCGGAAACGGCGGGACCGCCACGCATGCTCTTCAAGTGAACGACCACAACGGCGAACTGTTCGCCGGTGGCGGTGTCTTCCACGTCCAGACGGAAAGCCGGACGGAGGTCGGGCACGCCCTGGACATTGGCCACATCGTCATAGGAGATGGGCTTGCCCAGGACCTTCAGACGAGGGTGAACGACGAAACCGACCGCCTGGTGACGGTTGTTCTCGACCGAGGTGTAGGCCTTGTAACCGGGCAGGCTGTTGGCCACAGTCTGCAGGAAGCCGTCGTCGATCTCGGAGTTGAACATGATGTGGTGACGTTCGAAGATCAGCTTGTAGCTGCCGCCGAAGTACTTGGCCTTGGTGGCGTCGCCGAATTCGAAGTTCATCTCGCCCAGGACCAGGTTACCGGTCATGTCGACGGGCTGCATGCTGGAGAGCATGCGGGCCACTTCCTTCTCGACGGTCTGCGGGTTGGGAAGAGCACGGCCGCTGCCGCCACCCTTGTTACCGCCGCCGCTCTTGCCGCCACCCTGCTTGCCACCCTTGTTGCGACCGCTCTTGCCGCGGTTCTTGAAGAGGGACAGGTCGATGCTGTCGGTGATGCCGACGAAACCGTGCGCGATGGCGTGGTCCAGCGTGATTTCCTCGAAAGGAAGCTCATCCGGGTCCGGGTAAGTGACGCGGCTGGCATTCACCTCTTCGGTGTACGCGCGCGACTTCTCGGTCAGCTGCTGGACTTCGTAGTCCGTCAGCAGTTGGTCAGGAGTAATGCTGCCGGTCAGAGACTTGGCAGGCTTGTTGGTTTTCTTTGCCATAATTTGGGACTCCAGTTTCTGGGTCTAACCCAGTAGTAAGCTCAAGTCGGGTGACTCAAGCGGTGAAAGCCGAAATGCAGCCTAGAAAGCACCGCACCACGACCCAAGACGTTCTCGACAGGTGTCGAAATCGCTTCGATATAGAAAAACGTCCGGAGGACTAGCGCTTGCTAGACAACTTTGGACAATGCACGATTACAGGCCAAGGGAGCTTGGGAGCAGCCTTTGCGCAGATCAAGAAAACTTCCTTGGACACCTACTAATCAAACTTCAAAGTTGGACTTCTCCAGCGCGCAAAAAGCAGCTAAGGGAAGTATTGAAGAGTGTGAAATTGGGTGCTTTGGGAAACTACTTGATGGAGCTTTGGAGAGGAATCATGAACCTGTAACCTAAAAGATCCCTTTGATCATAATCAATTGGGCCAGGTTGGCCGTTTTCGACGCTTAAGCCGACTGGCGCGGAATGCCTGCACCGAAGATTAAACAGAGCCAATCCCGCAACACCTAGCATAGCTATTTTATATATCGCTCACTGAGCCGCGCCAGTCGCGACGAACGCAATTAATCAAAGCATCCGAGCGCTTTTCAACCATTCCGAATGATGCCAAGCAGCACATTAACCGCATCACATTTGCGTCTTGCATCTTTTCCAAGAGCGATCAACCGAAATTTGCTTAATGGTCACGGCATTTGGTAACACATAGATAGCTGGCTGCTGGTTCCGACCGAATTAGTATTTAGTTGAACTGCTTTTCTCCTGAGCGCACAAAATAAGTCTCAAATCCTTTCACAAAAAGCGGTTTTAAACACGACGTTAGTATCAACAGCTCGCCGGAAAACTGAATAAACTTCGTAGAAAGATGGTGCTTGTCGCCTTTTCCGATTTGAATTTTTTGTCCAAGCTTGCGACATACAGTAGTAAGAAGCCAGTCCGCTAGCTGAGCCATTCTTACAGTACCCATGGACGCTCACATATCTGCGCTAATTGTCTAGTAATAGCAAATGGCCAAAAGTCTGTAACAAGTCTCTTTAAGACAATTTTTGGAGCCTGACAACCCTTGTTTTAAGTCCTGAGAAGCCTCTAAGGTCGAGATACGTTTTCTCTCTTCTTCTTTGGTTTTAGGTCCAGCACACAACAACAATAACTGCTTCCAGCACCTTTCCTGCCTCCACTAGAGGTTGGTGATTTGCCGCGATTCAGGACCTGAGCTCAAAGTCGATTTGAAGGCGTTTTTGTCTAAGAGGTGCTCTCACAGTGAGTGCTCCTAATTTCTAACCCGCGTGTGAACTACGACCGCGTCGTGTTCGCTCGCACAAACAGAGAGGTTTATACCTATGACACAGAACAAGAACAACCGCCGCCGCATGTTTGGCCGCCACAAGGAAACTTCCATCGTCGCCGCCGTCGAGCAGACGAACAAGATGGAACCCGTCAAGTTCATCTTCACCGACATGGACTCCACCCAGGGCCTCTTCTGGTCCTACTACTGCCCGGGCATCCGCGAGTACATCGACGAGATGAGCGCCAAGCACGGCATCCGCAAGGTCGAAATCGAGCGCGAAATCGGTCGCATCACCCACGCTCACGGCACCCACGAATACTCGTGGATGCTCGAGATGACCAAGTTCCGCAAGGAATGGACCGGCACCCCCGCCGAGTTCCGTGACGCCTGGGTCATCCCCTTCTGGAACGCGCTCGACCGCAACCGTCACAAGTACCTGAAGCCGTTCCGCGACGTCCACGAGACCATCCACACGGCTCGCGAGCGCGGCGTCACCTTCGTGATCGTTTCGGATGCTCCGTACTACATGGGCCTCACTCGTGCCTGCGACATGCAGCTCGACGGTCCGTGCAACGGCATCTTCGCCCTCGACTGCCCGCTGCCCGACGTCTCCCAGTTCGTCGACCCCGAGGACATGACCTACGGTCTCGAGCGTATGGCCGAGCTTTCCGCTCGCGCCCATAAGTTCGACGTCGCCGTGACGCTGAACAAGGCTTTCGAAAAGCCCAGCACCGGTGGCCTGCTGCAGGCGATGGAAGCCTATGGTGCGCGCGCCGAAAATTCGCTCTTCATCGGGGACAACCTGAAGAAGGACGGCGGCGTCGCTCAGGCTCTCGGCATGCGCTTCATCTGGGCCTCCTACGGCCTGATGCTGCCTCCCGAGTACGAACACATCATCGACTGCCGCATCACCCCCACCGGTGAAGCGCCGACCAACGGTCATGGTGTGACGTATCGTCCGGCTGTCTATCCGCCGATGATTGCCGAGGCTGTGTCCTACAAGACGCTCCTCAGCCATCTGAACGCGGAGAGCCTGTCGAAGAAGCCCACCATCCTCAACCCGTCGGCCAGCCCGACGGTGACCAAGGGTAGCGGCCACTAAGGGGCCCTACTTGATGCTCGCGGAGGGAAGGGGAGTAGCGGCAGTTTTTGCCGAGCCCCTTCCCTCCTAACCAGGAGGCAATTTTAATGCGTGATAAAAACGCTTCCATTTCTTTAGAACAAGACGCCGGTCACGCCCAAGAAGCTGCCGCCATTTTGCCGCCGGCGGAGGTGGACTACATCATTGCCCTATCCGACGTCGAAAATCCGCTCGACTTGGAAGAGCTCAGACACCGCAAGGTGATGTACGTCTACAAGGTTTTGCATATCGACGGCGAGATCGTCCAATGGATTTCGATCGAAGGTTGCAGCATCGTCGACGACCGCTATCTCATCAACTAGCAGGGCTTAGTGCCTGAAAGGAGTGTGTTGTGGCTAAGGGAAAAAGCAAGCTCGTCCAAACCAAGCGTCCGAAGGATGTCTGGAAGGACGGGAAGCTGGTCATCGGTGTCATTACCGTCGAACAGCAGCGCAAAATGCGCAAAGCGAAGGAACGCGAAGACCGCATCGCCTCCGGTATCAAATTGACCGGAGCCGGTGTCCATGGCGATTCGGGAAAGTCCAAAAAGACTGAACGCAATCGTCGTGAACGTCGGGAGGCGAAGCAGAATGTCAGAATCACCGACTGACTGCCGCCCATCAGCGAAGCGCCCTTTGTTTGCACCTTTGAGAATGGCCCTGATTCTGGGTCCATTCTCTTTTCTTTCTACTTACTACGCTTTATAATAATTACAAAAAAAAAGAAGGAGACACCGAGTCCGAGCCGTTTGAGCCCTGACTAGTGCCTCCTTCAAAAGCCGAGAGCTTTCTCAGACGGTGGTCTTACTTTTCTGGTAATGACCGGCAGAGATGATCTTGGCGTTGACCTTATCGTGCACAAGATAGCGCACGCTGCGGCCTTGTTCGACCCAGTTGCGGATCAGTGTGCTGGAGACCTCATTGGCCGGAGCCGCGAGGATAGCCAGTTCCGCCGTAGGCAAAATTGCCTGGAAGACGGGGAGCCACTGTTTCAAGAGAGCTTGATCCGAATCGGAAGTCTGCCGCGGTGAAACCACCAGACGACACAGTCCCAGAAATTCGGCCGCGCGAGCGTACTTGGCCATGATCGGCAAATTGTCTTCGCCGATGATGAAGTTGAGACGCACGGGCTCCCAGTCAGGCTGATTCGTCTGACCGGGAGTAGGCTCGTGCTGCTGCTTCAGGGCCTCGAGTGTGTCGATTGTCCAGGTAACACCAGGACGGTCGACCTCAAGCCGTGAAGCCTCGAAAAGCGGATTGTCCGAGCAGGCCAACTGCACCATTTCGAAACGGGCTTCCTTATCCAGGAGGCCATCTTTCTTGTGGGGCGGGTCGCCGCTGGGGACAAAGAGCACTTTGGACAAGCCGAGCTGGTCGATGGCACATTGGCCAACAAGCAGATGGCGCGTGTGGATGGGATTAAAGGCCCCACCCATGATACCGAGCTCTTTCATATTTTTGTGGTTTCCTTCCTTAAAGCCAAAAAAGCTCCTGAACCCCTTGTGGGGGTCCAGGAGCCGATGTGGCGCGACGGAAGAATTACTTCTTCGCGTTGCTGGTCGTCGAGGAGGTGACGCCGATGGTGACGCTGGCGTTGTGGCCATTGTCCTCGGTGGTGTCATTCTCGGTGACCGAGACGTTCAGCGTGGCAGCGGCGGTGACGGACTTGTTGGTCGCGTCGCCCAGCTCGCCCTTGGCGGTGCTGGTGGCCAGGTCCAGGACGGTGTCCGTGTTCTTGGCGCGCTTGGCTGCTTTCGGGTCGGTGGAGGTGGTTTTGGTGTTCGACATATTTGTATCCTCAGGCTCATTGAGCCAATTGAATTGTCGAGGAGGCTGCCACCGTTATTGGTGATGCAGCCCCCTTCGACGGGTTGAACGGGTGTGCTTGGGGTTAGGTCGGCTGACCGTTCTTAGCGGTGGTCGCCGTTGTTGACATTCGCCAGTGTCCACTTGCCGCCGCCCGTGAGGGTCAGCACCTGGCTGTGGAACTTGTCGAGCGTCGAACGGTGACCGACCGAGACGTAGGTCGAACCGATTTCTTGAAGGTGAGCGTACAGCTTCGATTCGCTGTCCTCGTCCAGTGAGGCGCTGACTTCGTCCAGGAAGACGAACTCAGGCTTGTGCACCAGGAGGCGAGCGAAGACGAGACGCTGTTTCTCACCGCCGGAAAGCTCCATCTCCCAGTTACGGACAGCATCGAGACCTTCCGGGTAACGCGTGGCGATCTCGGGGAAGTTGGCTTCCTCGAGGCACGTGCGCAGGAAATCATCGCTGATATCCGTGCGCATGCTCTGCAGGAGCGCCTGCTGCTGGGCAGCTTCGGACGACTCCGGATGGATGCCGGGGTAGAGCAGCTGCTGGCGCAGCGAACCCAGCACCATGTACGGCTTCTGCGAGAGGAACATGGTCTTGTTCAGTTCCGGGCGAGTGATCGTCCCGGAGCCGAGCCGCCACAGCCCGCCGAAGCCGCGCAGCGTCGAGCTCTTGCCCGCGCCGCTCTTGCCCTTGATGATCAAGCCGGTGCCACGAGGCACTTCCAGCGAGACATCTTCCAGCAATTTCTTGCTGCCCTCGGGCGTGAAGAGGGTGACATGATCCAGCGAGATCTTGTCGGCGATGACCATGGCGATTGCCGTCTGGCCATCGGTTTCGAACTTGTCCTTGGCGGACAAGGCGTCCATGAAGCCGCTCAAACGAGAGACGTAGGCGGCGAACGCACTGATGGTACCGAGCTCGGACACGAACAGTCCAAGCGAGCTGAGCACCTGGTTGAAGGCCAGATTGGCCTGCGTGAAGGCACCGAACTTCACCTCACCGGCGAAGAAGAGCGGCGCGATGAAGATGGCCGGGATGATCACGACCATGTAGTTGAAGGCGGTCTGGAACATGCTCACGTTCCGACCGTACGAGACCATCTTTACGTTGTTCTCGATGGCGGCGTCCAGGCGCGTCAGCACCTGCTTCTTTTCCGCCTCGGCACCGTTGTAGAAAGCAATGCTCTCCACGTTGTCCCTGATTCGCACCAGGTTGTATCGGTAGTCAGCGTCCAGTCGCTTCTGGTTGTAGGACAACCGGATGAACTTGAACGAGAGCACGACCGAGATCAGAGTGCCGACGATGGCGTAGACGAAGACCACGCTCACCAGCTTGGGAGAAATCATCCACAGGATGGCGAAGAACGAGATGAAGGTGATGACCGAGTCGACGACAGTCAGCACGAGGCTGAGCGCACCGCCGGTGAAGCCTTCGACGTCGTTGGCGATACGTTCGTCAGGGTTGTCCACCAGCTGGTTTGAGCTCAGCCGGTAGGAGTTGTTGCCCAGGAAGTAACGCTCGAGCATGTAGCGCGTAAACCACTTCCGCCAGACGATCACGAGCATGCTCTTGATCCAGGAGAAGAAGACTACGACCGGCGTGGCGATCAAGAAGATGCCGCCGTACGCGAAGAGGTTGGTCCAGTACGTGGCCTGGTCCTTAGCCTGCAGAGCGTCCTGGAATGCGCCGGCAACAGTGTTGATGCCGACGTTCATCATGTTCACGGAGATGAGGAAGAAAGCCAACAGAGCCATGAAGCCCCAGGCCTTCCACTTCTCGGTGTAGGTGATCTTTTCGACCACAAAGGCACCGGGCGTGAACGAGAATCCGAACGAGACAGCGCCCAAAGCGGCCATACCCATGAGGATATGAGCGTAATGTGCGTTGAGGAGCACGGACAGCGCTGCGTAGTTGGCACTGACGCCACCAATCGAAGGGATGTATCCCATGATCAGCGGCGGCAAGAAGAACGAGCCAATGCCCAGAGCCACGACGGCCAGGAGCATCATGCGTTCCTTCAGGAAGTAGAAAACGCAGCCAATCAGCGCCAGCGCGACGACGACCACAATGTGCGAATTGATCGCATCGGGCACGTACGCCATAGCGTTGGGCATGAAGGGAACAAGCGCGGCGAAGGCAGCGGCAATTACGCCGAGCGAAATCAGCCTGCGCTTGAAGATGAGCACGAGATACGTGGTGGCCAGTGAGCCGGTCAGGGCCAACGTGCCCATACCCCACATATTTCTCAACCACAACACCGGCCCCGAATGGAGCACAGTATTCATGACGAAGTCGCCGATGCCGACCAAGAACGTGTGGATGACGTCGGGAACAAACGACCAGTCATGAGCAATGACGCCCAGACCGTTGAAGATTCCGCCGACGGCGTAGATGGCGAGGAACGCCAACAGAGGAGCGAATGCAAAAAGCGCTGTCACCTTGTTGAAGGTTTTGAGGTTCTTTTTGCCTGCATCGGAGAGGTCCGAGCGAACACCGTAGGCTTGAAACCAGGGTTCCCCGGAGGTGAAGAAGGGCTTGGAAATGCGCCAGACACTGCGCCACAATCCCAAGCTGAAGATGCTTGTGTTTTGGTTCATTGAAGAGCCTATCTATCAAAATGGCAAAGCCGGGATGGCTTGCACTGTTGATCTTTAAGTAAGACAAGAACCACTTCGGCCAGTTATCCACCAATGTCTCAAGCACCAAACCAGAAATAAATCCGGACGCGCCAAAACCACTTCGCTAGGGAAGGGTCATGGGGGATGCGTAAGCGTGGTGGGTGCTGTGCTCTTTTAAGATTGTGTTGATCGAAGGTGGTGAAGTGGTTGATACCAGAGCTTTACCAAACGTTTCCCAGTAGAACCAATTACTAAAGGGGTGTCTAAGCAAGAATGAACTATAGATGTTTCTCACTTGGCAATCTTATGGCGCTAAGCCCGGTCACACGGCCACCACAGCCCCGCCCAGAACAGGGCCCAGGATGGACTACTGCGGCGCCCGGGCTTGCCAAGGGGATCCGCTAGCCTGAGAGAATGTCACTGCCCCGGTGGGTTGTCATATATACACAGAGCTCGGGTCATGACAGCTATAGCTTCGTCGTTACGGTGAGCCATTCGGAGCATGTGTGAATAGCTCATCAGCAGTCGAGCCAGGCCACGATTACAGTCGTTAGTGCTCTGGGGAATAATTGTCACGCCCCGGCGGCCCTCGTCGGCCGTAATCACATCGATGCCCAGTTTGTAGAAATGCTCGGCAGCTTTTAAGTCGCCTTCGTTTTCTTTGATCAAAGCCATTGCGTAAAGAACCGAAGGCTCAACACATTGGTCAATATCTTTCTGCTTCATCTCACGCAATCTCAGCTGTACCAACTCTTCGCCTTTCTTAGGCTGGCCCTTGCGCGCGTAGTTTTCTGCCAGATTGTCGAGTATGCGAGAGCGCGTCCCCGTCAAAGAAGCATCGTCACTCGTTTTAGCGGCATCGGCGTTGAGCTTCTCGGCCTTTTTCAGCCAGGTCTCGGCCTCGTCATAAAATCCCAGACGTGTATCGCAATAACCGATGCGACGCCAGAGTTCATCGTCACCCATGTCATAGGCGTTTGCATGCTTCAGGCGGGGAGTGGCATTGGCAATCAGATAGGCGGCCTTGGCCTCGGCATAGTGCGGTTCGTCTTTGAAATAAGAGTCGCCCAGGTAGAGCAAATAATCACGCTTAAATTCAATCGGTTTGGCTTCAGGACGGCCAAGAATCATTTTGGACACTTCGTTTGTCCAGACACTTTGTTCTGTGAACAGGTCATTACGCCAGTCTTTACTCTCCACAGATGAAGGCCGCTTGTAGCGTATGCGAGCATCCAACTGCTTCTCCAGTGGCTCAAGCATGTAAGGGAGATCCTGATCCTTTGTCGGAGTAGGAGTAAACATGGTAACCGCGGCGACGATAACAACACCTAGTACAGCCAGACAGAGACCGATAACAATATTGCTGGGCCTGTTTACAAGTGCGCCCGAAGCCTGATTTTCCGCGGAAGTAGGAGACTGGGCTTCGGTAGCTGCAACAGTCGGAGTTTCGGCGCTAGCGGGTGGGGGAGTTTCGGATACCGCGGGGACAGTTGCTACGCCAGGGCTCTCTTCCGCCGACACTGTCGCATCATCGGCAGCACCGACGATCGTCGCGTCCTTATTTGCTTCGCTTGTTTCTGTCTGGTCCGCCACTGTGCCCTTTTCCTGAGCTTTACTGAGACTATACCAAATTAAAGACCCAAATTAACGGCCCAATTGCTACACACTTCTCTGCCTCAGCAGCAGAACAAAGATGATACCGCCTGCAATACCAAGATCGAGAAACTTTCCTCTTACCCCTTCCTTAGGCCACACCGATTAGGCGAGAAGCCGATACAGCCTTGTTTTCAAGTGCTAGCACAACTGCGCCATTGTGCCGTTTTACCCCGGTTTGAGGATCTGTAATGCCCCGGGAAAGGAAGCCATTGCAAGACGCGTCGACTTGCCAAGAGCGAGAGCCGGAGCCGGCCTCTTGTGAATTTAACCCCAGGAGCTTGGACTCGCTCTTGTAATCACAGACGTTTACCTAATAGGTTTTGAAATGTAATTTTCTGACTCATCGTCTTCTAACTAAACCCTTTAACCAACACCCCGGACCAGCTTTTGTATTTTCGGGCACGCAGCGCGCGCTCGAGATTCGTACTGCCCGTGGGAGGTTCATCTTGAAGGAACCAATATGTCTGATCAACCAAAAAATAACTCCCAGCCGGTTCCGCCGCGCTTCCCGCCCGTTCTGGGACAGTTTCAAGACGTATTGGCTTACGTCGGAGAACGTCTCAGCCTGCCGGTTTCCGTCCCAGCGCCCTTCACCGAACCCAGCGACACGTCTATCTTTCACCTGACTGTGGAAAAGGGCATGGAACTCCTGCCTGAGCGCTATCACGCCACTTACCTGGATGTGCTGGCCAACAGCGTGGAGCTTGCCGACGAACAACTGGATGAAGTAAAAACCAGCTGGCGCCGCAAGTCTAAGCAAAAAGCGGTACTCGACAAACTTTCCGAGGTTTTCTCGGTTCTTGCCGCCCCTGTAGTACAGCTCAGTTCACGTGCCCACGAGACCGAACTCAAGGCTTACCTGGCACTGGCCAGCAACCTCTACCAGCGCTTCTTTTCCGACGCCAAACTGGCCCGCCTCAATCGCACGGTTGTTGCCTTTCCGCAGATAGATCCCCTGGGGTTTTTCACCGAAGTCGGCAGCGAACCAGGCATCTGGAGCCCGTCTCACGAACTGCCCCTGGCCATAGTCTCCAAGCCTGCAAACCAGATGAACTGTCTGCCGCTCTGGGTGATTGACGGCCACGAAGTCGGCGGGCACGGCATCTATTCACACCTGGCCGGATTCGACGGCGAAGTCGCCGCCGCTCTCACGCAGGCTGTCGAAAAGACGACCGGCGCCGCAGCCTTCAATCCTCAGCTGAAGATGATCAGCGGCAAGCTGATCAGCCTGATGGTACCGACCAAGCGCAAGAAAGAAGTGGCTGCCGCCGAATTCTATGCTCACATCGCCCGCACCTATTCTCAGGAAATGGCGGCCGATATTGCCGGTGTCCTCAACCTCGGTCCGATGTTCGTCAACGGCCTGATTGTCTACCTGGCGCACCGCCGCAATGGTCAGCTTTCTCACACCGCCCCCCTGGTCGGCAAACCGCGATTGAACGCCTACCCGCCAGATATCCTGCGTGCACTTGTGGCAATCGAAGCCCTTAAGCACCTGGACCTCAAGTACGGCGCCGAGTGGCAGACGCTTCTGCGCCATAGGCTTCTCACCGCTTGTGGTGGCACCATCCCGGACCACTTCAGCTTCGTCAGCGAGCAAGGCATCTACAAGACAACCGTACCGGCCGCCGACATTATCGCCCTGGTCCCCACTCTCGCCGATGCGCTGGTGAACGGCAAACTGTCCTGCCTGGCCGATCGTTCTTTGCGCCAGGTTTTGACCTGGAGCGACCTGGACGAAGAAATCGTCGAAACCCTCAGCAAGCGGCTGATCAAAAGCAACTGCGAAATCGAAGACCTGAGCGATATGGAAGCACGGCACGTCAGCGCCGCCGCTCTCTATGCCCTCGAACAAGTGCTGGATCGCAGGGTTTCTCCCAATCCGCAGGCTAAAACCCTGACCGCACGCATTCACAAAAATGGCCTGGCCACTCTCAAGGCGCTGTACTTCGAGCAGTGCATTTTGTGTGCCATCCCCACCTACGGCAAAACCAAAAGGGGCAACGGAGACTCGCTCGGCGACCTTCACAGCTTGCTCAAGTTGGTGCGCGACTTCAAAGGCCAGAAGTAATTTTCTGCATACCTTTTTAACAACTCACTAGACACTAACTAAAGGAATCCCGCTATGAACTGTGATACCAAATGCCCCGCAATCCGCCAGGTGATGTTTCCCAAGGACACCAATCCTTCGGGCAATATCTTCGGCGGCATCATTCTCAGCCACATCGACGTCGCCGGCGCCATCGCCGCCCGTCTCCACTCCAAACATCGCATGGTCACCGTGTGCATGAAGGAAGTGGTCTTCAAAAAGCCGGTCAAGGTCGGTGACATTCTCACCTGCTGGGCCGATGTCACCGCCAAGGGTCGCACCTCGGTCACCGTCAAGATCCGCGTCGAGGCTGAGCGCCACGGCGAAGTGATCCACGTCACCGACGGCGAAGCTATCTATGTCGCAGTCGACAACCAGGACCGTCCGATTGCCCTCGACTCCGAGATCATCGCCGACGAGAAAACCGACATCAGCCCATCGCCCGTTGTCTCTGGCGACAAGCCCGCGACCACGGCCGCGAAGGATGGCGACAAGACGTCCAAGACTTCCAAGAAGGACAAAAAGTCCAAGAAAAAGGACAAGAAAAAGTCCAAGAAGAACAAGGACAAGAAGAACAAGAAGTAATCTCGCAGCCAATGGGAGATTGTTCTGCCGGGTTAGTTCTGGAGCCAGGAAAATCATTCCTGACCTACAGACTAATCCGCGCAGATTTTCCTGGTAAGAAATCGTGGTGCTTGATCGGCACCACTTTTTTCTTCAAAGATACTACACTTTACAGTATTAATTCAAAACTTCTCAGACAAAATTTTGGTCAAAAGTAATAACTACTGCCTCCTATCCGGGCATATGGTGATCGGGCCCGGCAACCATAAGGGACCAAAAGGAAACCGAACTATCGCCAAAAGATAAATTACTGGGAGTATCGAGGAGTCCATGTCCAATCCGTCAATGTCACAACCGGTCAATAAGCTGGCAGGCCAGCTCAGACATAGATTGCTTTTGTCTATCGAGCAGTTTCAAGTCCTGGACAAGGTGATGCTGGGCAAGGCTCTGGCTACGGCCGAGGAGATACACAAGGCTCAGTTTCGCAAGGCCAACAAAGAAAGCCCCCAGCAAGGCGCGCCCTACATAGTCCATCCTATGCGCGTCGCTCTTATCATTGTAGGGGAGCTGGAGCTGAGAGAACCACTGGCGATTGCCACGGCTCTGCTGCATGACTGTGTCGAAATGAGTGCGGGCAAATTGACCATCAGCCAGGTCGAGGAAAGCTTCGGCCGGCCTATAGCGATGATGGTCAGCATCCTAACCAAACCTTCCCTCAAAGCCGACACGCCCTTTGTCGAACGCGAACAAAAGCTAAAAATCTACCGCGAGCGCATCTCTCATGCCTCGGTCGAGACCAAGCTGGTCAAACTGGCGGATCGTCTGGACAATTTGCGAGACTCGCAAGATATCCTGGACAAGGGCTTTCAGATGCGCTATCTCAAAGAAACACGCGACTTTTACCTGCCTATGGCCGAGTTTACAGATCCTTATTTGCAGGACGAAATGACCGTCGCTTGCGACAATCTGGAGAAGGCAATCAAATTCGGTTAGGCGGATCGGTCTATCAAACAAACCGAGTGGCTGATTCGCTAAAAAATGCCTCTTTCAAAACCGTAGGTCAGTGCCACAGCATATTCTTCCGGGCTGAAGCCCTGACACTTGCCGGCAATTTCATCCATAAAGATCGCTTCCACCACATTGCTTTCAATTGTCGCCCCTGGTGGATTTTCATTGGCCCAGCGAAAGGCCAGCTTGCAGGCATATTCGTATAGGACGCTGACTCTGTTCCAGGCGTGTGTATATTCGCGCTCACCATAACCCGGCACAGCCTGCGCCAGTTGTTTCATACATTCGCGCCGATTCGGTTTATCTGCCGCGCCATAAAGCCTGAAAGCCGCGTGCAAGAGTTCCGCTATGTCGTTGTCTACCGCATGATCAGGGGGCTGCTGCATTAGGCGTAGGGCCTCTATAACTAACTGTTTCTTGTAGTCTGGACCGAGGCATCAAAAAAAAATCAAATGCCTGCCCCATATATCTGCCCAAAACGGAGAATCCATCACCCCCCAGCAAAATTATTTTGGACAAACCATGATACTAAATCGCCTAGTATAACCCATTGCAAAAGAAATCCCGGGAAAGTTCAAGGTGCAAAAAACGCTTAACAGCGCCTTTCGCACCCCAAACCTCCGGGAAAAAGAGTGTGACCAATCTTGCAATCAAATCATGGCCTATCACAGTCATCGCTCAGCTTGCGTGACTTAATCAGGTAGAGCACGGAGCCCACCAACATGCCCGAAGCACTTACCAGAAGCGCCACAGTCACACCGTAGTGCTCGGCAGTCCAACCGGAAATGAGAGCAGTAAGCGGAGCCAGTCCGAGAGTGAATGTCGTGTAGACACCCATCATTCGTCCACGAGCGGCAGGGTCCACGCATTTCTGCATGAGAGAATTGCCGCCGCTCCAGTGAGTGGAAAGGCAGGTGCCGCAAAGCACAATTGCCACCACCGAGAGTGCCATGATTTTAGAAAACGCGAGCGCACAGAGGGCAAAAGACAGGACGAATGTCGCCTGACCGACGCGCTTGCGCAGACCGGGACGAGTACCGGTTGCGGCAATAGTAAGAGCACCGATTAGGGCACCCAGACCAGCGCAAGCCGACAACAAACCAAACTGCGCCGATTGACCGTGCAGCAACTTGTCGACAATCACGGGCATCAGGATCGAGTACTGCATGCCGAAGGTGCTGACGAAGGCTGCCAGGAAAAGTAGAGTAAACACTTCCGGCCGTTTGATAGTCTGCAGAATCGTCTCTTGCGGTTTACCCGACGCGCTGATATCGGCCTTGCGGCTGGGTTTGGCGCTCGGCACCGAAATGCGGGAAAGCCCGACAAGTGCGGCAATGAAACTGACGGCGTTGAGACCGAAGCAGATTGTTTCGCCGAAACTGGCGATGAGAAGACCGCCCAGAGCCGGACCAATCATGCGCGAGACATGGAAAGTCGCAGAGGACAGACCGATGGCGTTTGGCATGTCGTTGGGGTCTTTGACCATGAGCGGCACCAGCGATTGTCGTGCCGGCACATCGAAGGCCGTGACAATGCCGAGGAATACCGCCATGCCGATCAAGATTGGAATGGTCGCCAGATTGAAAGCTACAAGCAATGTCAAAATCACAGCCTGAACCATCGCCAGGATCTGAGTAATGAACAGAATCTTGCGCTTGTCGAAGCGGTCGGCGACAACGCCTCCGACATAAGTCAGAAGCAGGAGCGGGATATTACTGGCGAAGCTAATCAAACCGAGCGCGGCCGCTGAACCGGTCAACCGGTACACAAGCCAGCTCAGCGCCACGCCCTGCATCCAGGTGCCGACGTTAGAGAGAAACATGCCCAGGTTGTAGATGCGGAAATTGCGGTCACTCAGGGACTTAAAAGTCTGCCTGAAGTTACCGCCTATCCGCCCGGGCAATGAAAATAGCAGTTCTAGCAGGTGTTCGAGCATATTAATATCTCCAGAGAGTCGCTCAAAGACGCGCGCTCATCCGATCCACAACGACTTGCTGTCGGCGGGGATTGGGTGAACGCTCGGGTATGAGGTTTTGTTGTCTGAGACTTGAGTTAGCGGAGACTTTTTTTGGTTAAAGTGGGAAAGATATGAGCCTTGACCCTATCTAGTACTTGAGTCAAAAACCTATTATCTGGTTCAGCTTTTCTTTCTTGCAGGCTTAAAGAGATATTCACCAAGGTAGAAATAGGGGCTAAGCCAGGGCGGGCTTGCCAAGCGGCACTCATAGCGCAGCCTCGCCAGGTCCAGCGGCTTTCGGACAGGCGAGCTGTCAAGGGGCGCCTGGGTGAGCACATTCCCGCCGGCAACATACAGGAGATGCCACCACCAGGGGTATCGTCAAATATTTATCAGCCTCGCCGCGCACGACACCTCGGGTGGTGGCTAAAAATATGCGTGAAACTGATAAAAACTTGGCACTTGAAAAGCTAAAACGCTGGACAGTCGAGTAATAGGACACCATAATTATCTCAACTCGCGAGGACCGCTTTATGCAAAATGCCAGAGATATATCAGCCGACGAAGAGTCAAAGAGATTGTTTGATATGACCCCCGGAAAGAACGACGCCACCTACAACAGGCTCACCGCAGCCCTTTCAGACGATGCCACTTTAGGCGGTGGCGGACCAGGTGCAGATTCGATTGAGCTTGTCAGACGTCGGCTCACTCCCGCCGAACGCGAGTCCTTGACACAAAAGAGTGTGGTAGCCATTCTCGACCAGCTCTCCTTCTCCTCCGAGAGATTGCAAAACGCCATGCAGCGTGTCGGCTATCTTGAGTGCCAGGTAGAAGTGCTGCAGGAAAATGTCAGACAGATGCCGGAGTTGCGAGCTAAAGCCTCCAGGACCATTATTCTTGAGCGCGAAAATGCCGCTCTTACTGAAGTACTGGAAGAGCGCAACAACTCGCTCAGACGCCGCGAAAAGCAGATAGAGAGCAAGGAGCGCGAAATTGAACTCTTGACCAAGATTATGGACGCGCACAAAAATCATCTCAATCGCGTGGAAGCCGACTTAGTCGCCCTCGAAGGCAAGCCCTGGGTCCGCTTTATGGCCTGGTTTACCGGAAGCAAACTGAGCCGCTAAGCCGAGTAGATACAGAGTAAACAAAGATAAAGCAATTCAATTTAGTCAGGGCGGGGAATCTTTACCCGCCCTAACTTTTGCTAATACCGACAAAATGGGGCAACCTGGCGAATCTATGCTAACCCCGCTGCCGATGTCGGCGACGGGCAGGGGCGCCCATTGCTCGCAATTTGCCCGCATTCTCCCAGCCGTGCCAATACCGCGCTCAGGCGGGTGAGTTAAAGAACATATTTCTACAGCTATCTTGAGAACAAGTTTTGATCTTGCCTAAAGTTAGTTTTCCAGCCAACAAAACTAATAAAAATCGTTTCTCTCACTTTAAGAACCAAACAGACACATCCAGCATCCCAAGACATCTCACAAGTCGTGAGGTAGAGGATGTCGGAGGCAGACGCAGGATTCAAAAATAAATCCAGCTTCAGTGAGACTGAGACGGGCAAGGAGACTTAGTTATGAAACCAAAAATCGGTATTAATCTCGATGTGGACGAAGGCAAAACCACCGTCTACAAAGTAAATCGCGCCTATGTCGCGGCTATTCTCCTCGCCGGAGGCACTCCGGTGATCATTCCTCCGTGCAGCAATGCACAGATGAAAGCCTATGTCAGAGACCTTGATGGTTTGCTTCTGATAGGCGGCCGAGACTACGCGCCCGGGCGCTACGGCAAGGAGTCTTCTCCAGCTGTGACACCCCTGCACCCAGAACGCGAAGAGTTTGATTTTCGCCTGGGCAAATATGTTCTTGAAGAAACCGACCTGCCTGTGCTCGGCATTTGCGGCGGTATGCAGTGGCTCAATATCTTCTACGGCGGTTCGCTGCACGTAGATATCGAAGCCGCCTTTCCTGGTCTGGGACTGAGTCACCGCACGATTCAGCACATTCCGGCAGCGGATCATCCAGTGCTCGTCAAAAGCGGCAGCGGTCTGATGAAAATCTACCGCCGCAAGATCATCCCCTCGATAGTCAGCTCCCACCACCAGAGCATCGACATCCTCGGCCATGGCCTGGAAATCGATGGTGTCGCCCCCGATGGCATCATCGAGGCCATTCGACACATGACCAGATACTTCACCGTCGGCGTGCAATGGCATCCCGAGCAGGGATACGAAGCCAACAAGCGCCTCTTCAAGGCCTTCATCCGAGCGGCCAGAAATCGCTAGCCGCCCCTTTCTGAATTGCAATCACCAATAAATTTCGGAGGTTTTGAATGACTTCAAGCGACCGATTTATCGAGGCGATCAAACGCGGACAGAGCAAGCCTTCGGCCAACACGGCCCGAGGCTGCTATGGCCGCATCGTTCGCACTCTTTCAGAGACACCGCTGGCCCTGGCTGAAGAAGCCGACCGGCGAGTTGTGATGCTGATGGGACCAGGAGCTTTGCGCAGCATCGTCGGCCTGACAGGCTACGAGATGATTGTGCAAATCGGCCATACGCGTGAGTACATCGCGATCAAGCTGGCCCAGGGTTACAAGTATCATCTAGTCGTATTTGACCGCCCCAAAGGCAAGATGCGACTGGCCACCTGGAAAAACACGCTGGACATCATCTCCGGCTTGTATCCCCAGCTGGCGCACTTACTAAAGGCGGCCAGCCCCAAGCTCAAAAGCACTAGCTTTGCCGAATTCGAGGCTCAGGCAGGTTTCAGTCTGGCGGCAGTGGACCACCTCGGTCTCCAGGATGAACGTTACATCACCGCCGAGAGACTGCTTGCCGGAGTCGGCGGCGACAATCCCTCGCTCGCCGTCAGACGTTTCCTCTACCATGTCACTCGACTGACGGAGCTGTATGCCGGCGACGGATACACCCGCACCCATGACGGCAAACGTGGCGTCATGGAGTACATCATGGCCAACCGAGCCATCGACAAACTCCAGGGACATCGCACTCTGGAATTGAAAGTGAAGCTGCCCGAATAGGCGGTACCGAACTTTTTCAAAGGCTGAAGAACCATGGAAAAAATCACCTGTGTATTTCGCAGGTCGACCGAAGGTCGACTTGCTCTGTTGTTCGCCTCGGACCTGCTCAAAATGCTGTCCGCGACGCCACTCTATGTCTATCTGGAAGCGGGACGCAGTGACGCAGAACAAATTGCCGGCGCAGACCAAAACAATTCGGTGGAAGCACTTTTGACCGAACAGAACGCCCAGGTCCTGGCTGAGGTAGCGGCCATCACCGGCCTGCCGCCTGAGCAGATCGTCCTCAGTGGCACTGACACTTCGGGTATTGTTGTCGACCACAATATGGCCTTCGAACGCGCCGAGTTGGACGTGCTCTCGCCCAGCCGCGAAAAGGCACTGCTGGCTAGAGGCAAAGGCCCGCTTCTGGTCCCCTTCGGCGACAGCCTCTCGGCCCTGCAGGCAGCCAACATTGCCATCGAACTGGCAGCGCGGCTGACACTACCGGTGGTGTTCTATCACACCACCTGGAAGGACGAAACTCTGGCATCGCCGAGTGCCGAGGACCACATGTGCGCGGAAGCCAAACAAGTGGCCGAAGCGCTCAGGAACAGTGCCACCGCCGCCGGGGTGGAGTTCAGCTTCGTCATCGAAACCGCCGACGATGTGGCCGAGGGCATTCTCCAGTGCGCCCTGCGCCAATCTGTGCGCCTGATCATCATGCCCAGAAGCGCAAAAACCACAATCGGCTGCTATGTCAACCAGGCACTGGCCAAAACGCCGGTGCCTCTTCTGGCTGTCGCGGCAAAATCAGGGAGGCAGCCATGAAAGCATTGATGAATCGATTGCAAACGCTGGCTGCCAGCCCATTTGCAGTGATGTGGATGGTGGTCGGCATGTATGCCGTCAAAGCCGTCCTCAAGATTGGCATCGGACAGAGCATCAACTCACCGATGATCGCCGGCGACGGTTTCCACAACCTCGCCGACATTCTCGAAGCACTGGCCGTGCTTCTGGTGATCTGGATTTCCAAACGTCCGAGCAGCGACGACTATCCCTTCGGTAAGAAAAACGTGGAGTTTTTCACATCGCTGGCGATTGGTTCAGTGCTGCTGGTGATGAGCGCAAACTTTGCGCTGCAGTCACTCTCCGGCCTGCTGGCTCTGGCTCCCAGTGTCGACGCCGCGGTGCGCAGCATTGTGCCTTTGCCTGAGCATCATGCTCTGGTAATGGACAACAGTACTTTCCGCTATGTGGTGGCACTTGCTCTGGGCTCAGTCATCGCCTCCTTCCTTGTCAGCCGCCATCAAAAGCGCGTCGGTAAGGCCTCCGGTCACGCCAGTATGGTTGCCGACGGCGAAGAAACAGCCGGCGACGGAAAGATCGAACTGATCACCTTGATTGGTGTTCTGGGCGAATATTTCTTCCACGCACCCTGGCTCGAATATCCGCTCGGCCTGCTGGTCGCTGGTGTGATCGCCCATACAGGTTGGGAGCTTTTCATGGGCGGCTTCCGGGTGCTCTTGCAGCACTCAATTGGCGTCGAACATGAAGCCGAAATTCGTCGACGTTGCCTCAACATGGTCGGCGTGCAGGACCTGAGCGCGGTCAAGACATTTCAGATTGGCTCCACCGCCGTCTGCATGTTGACTGTGGTGACCGAGCACAATACGTCGACCATTGCTCAGATGAAATACGGGCTGGAACACACCCTGAAAGAGTATCTGCTGGCGTCCGACTTCAAGGACTGCGAGCTGCATCTCAAGTTTCAGAAACCGGAGCCAAACCGGCATCGTGTGGCCTTTGCCGTGGTCAACAAGGACAGCCACCTGGTGGTTGCCTCGACTGTCGAGCAAGCCAGCCACATCATCATCTGCGACGTCGAGCACGATGACATCGTGCGCAGCAAGCAAGAGCCCAAGCCGTCCACGGCTGAACTCTCCGCTTTTCTCAAGCGCAAAAGGGTGACTTGTTTCTACTTGTTCCATCCTCAGCCGCAAGCGGTTGAGGGGGTGCAAGTGGCGACGGCTCCCAGCTTCCAGGCTCATCTTGTCGGTTTAAATCCGCGTTCGCGCTGATTAGATTACAAACAACCCAGGGACAGTGAAGACTTCTGCCCCGGGGCGGCTGCTCAGGTTATCAATACCTGAATTGGCCGCCCCGGGCAGAGTCAACACAAAACCATGATAGGCCGGGAAAAGTGAATCCACACCAGATCCACTTTTCCGCAGCCTATCATTTTTCCCATTTCTATGATTTGTTATAGTATTACAACTGGAAAAAGAGAAAGCCGAGAAACGGCAGAGGCACCCATGAATGGGTACCTCCACCAATTTCTCGGATATTTCTCAGAAGGCCTGAGCCTTTAGCGTGCCACCACCGAGGCGTGCTCGTCGAGCAGCTGGTAGCGGGCATCTTCGTCCTCGATCACCGGCTTGGAAGTCGGCGTCATGAAGGGGAAGATGTTGTCGCTGCGGTCGTTGTTGGCCGTCGAGGTCTCGAGCAAAATCGAGTCCGCGCCGCCGCCTTCGACCGAGATGATGTGCGAGAGATTGCCGGGCAAGGTGATGGTTTCACCCGCGTTGACGACAACCGCTCCGCCGGCCGGCAGATGATGCCAGATGCCGTCCACCTGCACATCCACATCGTTCTTGAACAGCGCCTTGTCACCGTCACCCCAGG
>Ga0105248_10001322_pt1 | contig 27583 bp, 20 predicted proteins | sample KBSS34metaG_FD_81524 | JGI IMG/M metagenome (GOLD analysis project Ga0105248, IMG submission 81524) | Switchgrass rhizosphere microbial communities from Kellogg Biological Station, Michigan, USA - KBS S3-4 metaG | ecosystem: Host-associated > Plants > Roots > Rhizosphere > Soil | place... | reverse complement strand
ATAATGGATGGACAGCTGGTGCTTTATCACGGCAACTATAACTATTATCTGGAAGTAAAAGAAAAACTCAAGCTTAAGGCCCAGGCCGCCAAAGAAGCCGCCGCCGCAGCAGCTAAAGCCGCCGAAAAAAAGGCCAAGATGTTGAAAAAAGAGAAAGAGAAAGCCGGTAAGTAAGGGCAGTAAGGCCATCGCCGGATTTAATTGACTTTCTGCGGCGTCCCGCTACAAATTTTATGCCGTGGTCACGCCTCATAGGAAGACTGTGGGCATCTTCAAGCGATGTCCCAGTTTCTTATAGCAGGTAAAGTATATGGCTAATCCGCTTATCGATGTGCCAGAGCATAGACCCAATAGTAGTCCTACTCCGTCTGATGTTAGCGCAGACGCCGGCCGCGCGATGGCTAATGAAGTGCAGTCTTCGCCCAGACCCCACGTACCTCTTACGCCATTTACCAAACCCGTGGACATGCCCTTGCCGCCTGGGCCTTTGGATAAATTACCCAATATATCGCTAGTAACTCAGAGCTTGATCAATAATTTTGCAAATATCGATTCCAATCATGACGGTTACATAACGGAAGAGGAATATCACAAGTCTGAGGGCGTGCCAAAAGATCAGACCAGGAAGGAACTGATTTCAGCCATTGAAGGAGTACTGACGGAAATTTGGTGGGAACATCGATCTGACGGTGCCGGTACGAAGAGGGAGAGCTTCGGCGAATTTCAACAAGGACTTGAGGACTATGAATCTATGCGAGCGGATCAGCGCAAGGTCGTGCCTGCTGTATATTCAGCCGTCAACACCGGACTGAGTGAATTTAAAATTCTCGATACCGATAAGGATGGACGCTTGTCTTCGGCTGAGGTAGCGGCACGGGCTTATGTCGTCAGCGATCCTCTCGAGCGCGAAAGATTGCTCAATTTGAGTGATTTTATACTTAACGAGAAAGGCAAATATAAAGGTATGGATGCCTTTGAGCTGCAAAATCATTTAAATGCCTGGTATCGTTTTGCAAAAGATGGTGCCCTGGGTGTGATAGATATTTTCTCTCAGACGGGCCGTGCGAGCATGCAAGCTAATGATCTGTTTCTACTGGAGGACAAAATTAGCCCGGTAGTGAAAGCGCCGTCTCGTTAGTTTGATCATCGGCACTTTGTTTTGCCTTGTGGCGCTCCTTGACTATTTTACACTCTGATCCAATAGCTGCAATTGGGGCCAATTTCAGAGGCGATCATGCTAAAAATAGGTGCTCCCGAGCCGAGGCCTATCATGACTACCACTATCCCAGACCTGGAAATCATTGCTAAAACCAAGCCAGAGTACGCTGAAATACTGACGCCTGAGGCTTTGCGCTTTGTCGCGGCCCTGAACAGCAAATTTAATCAAACTCGGCTGGAGCTGCTCGCCCGCCGTGCCGAGCGTCAGCTGGAGATTAATGCCGGCAAGCTGCCCACTTATCCTGAGGAAACAAAGGCCATTCGCAGCGGTGACTGGAAAGTGGGCGAGTGCCCTAAAGATTTGCTTGATCGCCGCGTTGAAATCACCGGACCGGTCGAGCGCAAGATGATGATCAATGCGCTCAACAGCGGCGCCAAAGTTTTCATGGCCGATCTGGAAGATTCTCTTTCACCCACCTGGGCCAACGTCGTGGAAGGACAAATTTGTCTTTATGAAGCGGTGCGCCGCAAGTTGACGTTCACCAGCCCCGAAGGCAAGGCTTACAAACTCAACGATGAAATTGCCGTATTGCTCGTGCGTCCGCGCGGCTGGCATCTCAACGAAGACCATGTACTGATGGAAGGCAAGCCGGTGTCGGCATCGTTGTTTGACTTCGGTCTATATTTTTTCCACAACGCAAAAGAACTAATTGCTCGCGGTACGGGTCCATATTTCTATCTGCCTAAGATGGAAAGTTATCTGGAAGCCAGACTCTGGAACGATGTTTTTACCTACGCCCAAGAAACACTCGGTGTGCCGCACGGGACTATTAAGGCAACTGCGCTGCTAGAGACAATTCTGGCTGCCTTTGAAATGGAAGAAATTCTTTTTGAGCTCAAGGACCATGCTTCAGGTTTGAACGCCGGTCGCTGGGATTACATTTTTAGTGCCATCAAAAAATTCGGCAGTCTGCCCGGATACGTTTTGCCTGAGCGCTCAATGGTGACGATGAACGTGCCGTTCATGCGCGCTTATTGCGACATGCTGGTCAGCACTTGTCACCGCCGCGGTGCTCACGCCATGGGTGGTATGGCTGCATTTATCCCCAGCCGCAGAGACGCTGAAATAAACAAAGTAGCTATGGCTAAAGTGACCGAGGACAAAGAGCGCGAATGTAAACAGGGCTTCGATGGCACCTGGGTCGCACATCCGGATCTTGTATCTCTAGCCAAACAAGTATTTGATGCCCATCTCGGCAATCGTCCCAATCAAAAGGATAATCTGTGCTCCGACGTCAAAGTTGAAGCAAAGCAGTTAATTGCGTTCACCGTAGATGGTGGCAAGATTACTGAGGCCGGATTTAGGAATAATATCAATGTCGCCCTTCAATATATAGAATCCTGGCTCAGGGGCGTAGGCGCCGCCGCTATCCACAATCTGATGGAAGACGCAGCCACGGCCGAGATATCCAGGGCGCAGCTCTGGCAGTGGATCAAGAACCAGGAGAAACTGGATGACGGCCGTCTGATCACCAGAGAGTTGTATACTCAGACCGCGGACGAAGAAATTGCCGCCCTGACTGCGCAACAACCAGGCCATTATGCCGATGCGCGCAAGATTCTGGACAATCTCGTTTTAAACGACTTGTTTATAGAGTTTCTTACGATACCGGCTTACGAATACATCAAAGAGCAGGCTTAGCTTCGGCGCTTTCTTTCTCTTTCTCTTTCTCTTTTTCCTGAAGCTTTGCATCGGCCGCCAGCAACTGCTTGATGCGTGAACGCGTCACCACTACACCCGGATCTCCCAGGGTGTAGAGCAGCACTTCGTTTTTATAGCTGAGATACAAAACTGCCGGCAGGGGTTTGACTCCATACTCTTTGAGAAGCGATTGGTTCTCTTCTTTGTCGGCGTCTACATAGACAATGTTGACTTTGTCTTCATCCGCTCCCAATGCCTCGTGCACATCCTGAAGGATGGTTTTGCATGACTCTATCCATGGTGCGCAAAATACAAGCATGGTCGGTTTTTCATTGGACATGGCTGAGTTGAGTGAAATCAGTTGGGCGCTGTCGTGCTTGTCGCTGTTTACTGGTGGTGCAATAAGATGCTCCGGCAGGGTGAGTAGCATCTGGTCTGCCTTTTGCGCCAGCGCTGTGCCTCGGGCGATACGCAGGACGGTAAGGAGGTGATCTTTTGCAGTTTCAGGATCGTTGAGCAGCATATTGCCTTCGGCAATTTTTATATGGCCATGTGCCTGTCTGGTCAGATCAGAGTTTTCTTCCATCGTTTTGCTCGGATCCTTGATCGCCGCCAGGCTTCTTTCTGTGTTGGCGACATGCTTATCGATCCAGTTGGTCAGAAGTGAGATAACGTCGTCTTTGATTTGTATTTTGTCGTCGAACTGACCTTGTTCAAGGATCAGGTGTTCGGCGGAGCCCACCATGACCAGGTCTTTGTCATTGGTTTTTAAATGATTGTAGAGTTCGACTGTTCCGGTTGGTTTGATCAATTTATCGCTGCCGCCCTGCAAAAACAGTACCGGGATTTTTGTGATTTGCTCTGCTTTCAGGCGGTTGTCGTTCATCAAAGCGCGAAATTGCATCAGCTCTTTGGCTGTAAATCGTTTGCGAGTCATGGGGTCGTTTTCCCATTCTTCGGCCACATCAGCCTTGGCAGTAGCTCGCTTGATAACCTTATCCCCTATGGGTATTTTCCAGTTGGGGTTATATATCAGACCAATCGCCGCCTTGAGGTTTGTCGTCTGTTGTCCGCTGTTGCGCCGAGATGGCACGCTGCATATAAGGCCGTCAACCAGTGTGGGGTTTGCGGCGGCCGCCTGCAGGGCTATGCCTCCGCCCATCGATTCGCCGACAATTATTACGGGCAGACCGGGATTGCTGCGTTTTATAGCTACGAGCGAATTTTTGATATCGGAAAAAGCCAGGGAGAAATCGAGCTTAGTGTCTTCTTCGGTGTTTTGCCAGGAGCCGAAACCGCGCACGTCTATGGCATATGTCGGCACACCAAGGTGCGACATGGCTTTGCCGAAGGCAGTGTAACTGGTGGCATGGAGGCTCAGGCCGTGGATGCAGAGCAAAACTGCCCAGGGCGTGACTGAAACATCGCGCCACACTTGCATGGGCACATCGTCGCCGATAAACTTGTTGGCTTTGGCAGGCGCTACCTTAGCCGGCTCGTGGGAGGCCAGCGCCGCCGGCATGGTCAGTGCTGCGAGAGGCAGACAGAGCTGGCAAGCAGCCGCAAGGAGGGCTGCCGAGTTTCTTGCCGCAACCTCTGCCGAATGCCCTGTCATTGTGATTGCCGATCGGGGTGCCCGTTTGTAGCTCATAGGTCTCAAAAATGTCTTTAATGGGATTGGTTGAATCCTCACCAGCACGATTATAGGCGTTAAATCGAACATTGGAACAATTGTCCGGCACCCCCGTCGAAACCTTTAGATGTCAGGCATGTGTCTGGTGGAGATGTTTCGATGTTCAAAATAACCAAGCCCGCTCGTGCGGGCGTAGCTTTTGCCATGTCCAGTTTTTTATCGATGTGCCTGCTTGCTCCGGCATGTCACGCCCTGGCTGTAGTGATTTTCAATCCGCCAGAACAGGCTAAACCTGCCTTGCCTCCGGAAAAAGTGGCTGAGCTGAGCAAGCACGATGTGATTGTGTTTATCGACTCCTCGCGCTCGATGTCGCGCAGCGTCGGACCGGAGAAGCGCTGGTACTCGCCGCCCCCGGCTGCTTTTCCAACGAACGTCGCCGCCGACAAGACGCGCTGGCAATGGTGCAGCGAGCAAACGCAAAATCTCAGCAATGACCTGAAAAATATTCTGAAAGACCATCTAAAGGTCGTTTTGTTCAGTGACAATTTCAAAGTCTACAAAGATGTGGACATGGAGAGTGTGCCGCATTTTTTCTCAGCCAACAGACCCTATGGCAATACCAATGCCACCAAGGCGCTTCGTAGTCAATTGAAACAATATTTCGCCGCTCGCGACGCGGCAAGTGAAAAACCGAGACCTCTACTCGTGGCCATGATTACGGATGGCTGTCCCGATGATCCGCTGCTTTTGCGTCAGACAATTATTGAAGCCAGCAATAAAATGCATGATTCTGACGAAATCGCGATCACCTTTTTGCAGGTCGGTGTAGATCCCGGTGCCACCAAATATTTGCGTGAGCTTGACGAATGTCTCGTAGGCAGCAAGGCAAAATATGACATTGTCAGTGCGAAATCTTTTGACCAGTTGAATCAATCGGGATTGTCGCTGGCTTTATTGGATGCTGTACATAAGTAACTAGAAGGGCTTCCTTCCTGGCGGTCGCTTAAATTACTTTGCAGCTTTGCTTTGCGTGGCACGGGCCTGTTTCATAGCCGTGGCCATGTACTGCAGCGCCTGGTGCATGGCTGGTGTGTCATCCAGGCGATAGCACTCGTCTGCAATTTTCTGAGCTTCCGCTTCTCGCCCGGCTCCTACATAAGCACCGTAAACAAATAGCACCATGCTGGGCATGGGATCGAGACCCTCAGCAACTGCGGTGTCGGGACCAGGCTTCTTCATCGCCTCTGCCTGCTTGTAGTACTCGCCAATTTTCTTCAGCGGCTCAGGATATAAAAAATTGGCGGCATCAGCCCATCTGCATTTCGCAAATAGCACTGGTTCAATGAAGGTGGCGTTCTCCAATATGTCGTGCTTTTGCCTAGCATCCGTTTTTGCTTTATCAAACCATGCCAGTGTGCCAGCGTCGTCGCCCAGTATGTTGTTTAGAATGAGCCAGTCATGACGATTGCCGCTTTTCTCGGCAGCGTCTCTGAGTTCAGTGAATTTTTCCTTGGCCGGCGGATATGCCGCTATTAACTGCCTAGTCTCAACGGCCAATACTTTTTCCCTCAGATCGGCATGCTGCTTATCTGAAGCTGGAACGTTGTTCCACACCCAAAAATATTCCTTCAAAGCCTCCTCATATTTTTTTGCTCTTAGCAAATCGCGCGCGCCTGTCAGATGCGGCCAAATTTCATTCTCTATATTTTGTTCTTTTTGCAGGTCTGTGCTGGTTTTTCCACTCTTGGCTCCTTCGAGCCATTGCAGCAGATCGGAAGAGCCCATAAATCCGACTTGTCTGCCGAATTCTTTTGAGCCGCTGCCGGGAGTGAATAAAACCACTGTTGGCATGGCTTCAATCTTGAATGCGGACGCAACTTTCCGCGCTTCGTCGACATCACACTGAATAGCGATTGCGTTTTCTTTTATCCACGCTCGAACAGATTCATCTGGCCATGTGGATGCTTCCATCTGCTTGCAGGGTGGGCACCAGGTAGCCATGAAATCAATTACTAGGAATTTTCCATCTTCCTTTGCTTTGGCTTGTGCCTGTTCAAATGAATAATCAGAAAAACATTCCGGGCGCGCCCATGCTCCATGCGCGCAGGATAAGGCAAGGAGGCAAGAAAGTGCAATGTGATGCCAAAGGTTTTTTCTCATTATTTATGCTCTCTTGCTCAGGTCGAGGCTTACTCCACTGCAAAAATAGCATACCTGACTCCTCGATCCACCCTGCTGGCACCTGGCTATATTGCACCGACCCAATAGTAGTGTCGTTCCGTCTGGATATCTCCCAAGACGTGAGATCGTGTGCATCACGTCTGCCAGGGTTTCTGCACCGTCTCTCAGGAGCGCGAATCCAGGCACGATGAAGGGTGGTCAAAAATGAGACTTGACAGATTGTAGACGACCGGTCTATTATGGATTTATCGAAGCGGTCGCTGGCAAAACATAGGCGATTCGTTTGGCCAATAGGCTTTATTGAAATACCTTAAAGGAGCACACCATGACAGCATTACAAGAAAAACCAGCTTACACAATCTCCAGAAGACAGACCGGCAAGGTGGCCATTGTGACCGGTGGTTCGCGCGGTATTGGCGCAGCTATCGCCCGCCGTCTCGCCGCCGAAGGCGCGACGGTCGTTATCACCTACGCCCAGGCTGCTGATGCCGCCAACCTCGTCGTCCAGGACATCGAAAAAGAAGGCGGTAAGGCTCTTGCCCTTCAAGCCAATGCCACCGATGCTAAAGCCGTACGAGAAGCGATCGAGAGCACTGTGGCCAAATTCGGACGCCTCGATGTACTCGTCAATAACGCCGGCACAGGTTTCTTCAAACCATTCGAAGAAGCGACTCAGGACGAACTCGATCAGGTCATCGATATCAATCTGCGCGGCGTCTTCGTTGCCACGCAAGCCGCATTGAAACACATCAAGGACGGCGGCCGCATCATTATGATTGGCTCCTGCGTTGGTGAGAGAATCCTTGCTCAAGGTCTCACCGCTTACGCTGCCACCAAAGGTGCCGTCAAAATTTTCACCCAGGGTCTGGCGCGTGAAGTCGGACCGCGTGGTATCACCGTCAACAACGTCCAACCAGGTCCGATCGACACCGATCTCAACCCCGCCCAGGGCGACTGGGCCACATCGCAGATCGAGTTTACAGCTTTAAAACGCTACGGCCATGTAGATGAAGTGGCTTCACTCGTAGCTTTTGTGGCCAGCCCGGAAGCAAGCTACATCACCGGTGCGAATCTGACTGTCGATGGTGGCACTAACGCTTAATCGACCTGTTCGTAGTCGATCATCGTTGTAATTGAACTGCTTGGACATATTGTTGATGCTCCTGTGGTCGAACAACTGAAGTGAGCTTGGCTCCCGATGCAATTAGATAGAGGACAATCTCCAGCGCTGAGCGTAACTGCTTAAATCTCTAAGGCTTCTATTGGCTGTGAGTACAACCGGCGATGGGCTACCCGCAAGTAGCCCTTCGCCGGTTGTGATTTACGGTGAATATTTGGTGTGCAATCACGGTAATCAAATTACTTCAGATTTGGATTGACATAAAACTTGTAAGGCTCTTTGCTCGTACTCCTCAATTTCATTTTACGCTCTTCATATGCAGTAACTTTCGCCAATATTTTGGCTAATTCTGCTCTTTTCGAATGAGTTGAGTTTTGTGTTTGTGGCAATGACTGCAACAGTAAGGAGGCTGCAAACTCCCCTTCATAAACCTGGTATTCAGGATCTCCGAATGTAGTTTTGTAATTCTCTCGCGCGAGTGTCGTTTTTGAAGAACTCGAGATCAGAGCAATTAGTCCCGTCACCAAAGTGCAGATCCATACAAACCTTAGCGGCCTTTTGAAGGGGGGCCTGGTTGGGAAATTATCTTCCATTATTTTTATTCTACTATAACCTTCTAAAAGGTACGAACAGATTAGACGCCGGTGTCTGGCAAATCCGTTCCACTTACGCCGCCTATTCCCATTTATGAAAATTCTGCGAAGCAAAATATCAAGAGTGGCGCATGTTCGGATTGCGCAGCGGTGATAGCGAAGGTTGACACCACGCCACAATTCAAATAGTCTTTGGCAGGCGCAGCCGACTGGAGACTCAAATACACCGACATGCTTACTATCAATAAATCGCTAGCGGCATTATCACTTACCGCATGTTTAGCTTCTTTAGCCGGTGCCCTTGCCAAAGATGCCGCACCTGTCAGTGCCATGACTCCTTTGCAGCTTGTGCAAAGCGGCAGATATGCTCAGGCTTTGTCGGCATTCAAAAAGATGGCTGCGCAATCGCCTGGTGATCCTTCGATAAATTATTATCTGGGACTGTGCGCGATGGGAGGGCGAGAATATGATCTTGCCGAGGCGTCTTTTTGCAAGGTGGTGGCAGGCACCCCACCCGCTTCACCTTTTGTGCCTCTTGCCCAGCGTCAATTGCAGAGTCTTCCGCATAAATACGCTCCGCAGTGCGCTTTGACAAACGGTAAGCTCTGGCGCTGGCAAAGAGGTCAGAACGTAAAAATCTATGTTTCTGATGGACGCTGTGTACCCAGGACAGGCGATGGAGTGATCCCTCCAGAGCTGTATGCTCAAGCCGTCGATGCTTGTCGCAACAATATGGCCAGCGTGCCTGTGCTGCGCGGCTATACATCTGGAGATCAGGCTCTGGTAGTTGAATCGATCAAAGCGTGGGATTGGGCCGTGCGCGAGAAGCTGTTCTCATATTCATTTGTGCGCGATCCAAAAGTTGCCGATATCATCATCATGTATACCGAGCTACCTACGGGCTGTACTCTCTATCCCTATGTCAGCGGTCAACCTGTCTTGAGTTGGGCGTCGATTGGTGGGATGGCTGACGAACGTGAGCCGGAAGCGCATGCCAGTCACGTAAAGATAATTATGGCGCATGAATTTGGCCACTGCCTCGGCCTCTGGCACGCCAATGGCGATATGGATTTGATGTTACCGAGAATCAAAATTCATTGGGATAGAACGAAGACCTCGGCAGACTCTATAGCATCAGAAAACGACAAGGCGTCGCTGAGGGCGCTCTATTCGCTGCCTGCGGATCTAAATCTTTAGAAAATTGCTTTGCATCTGATATAGGTGCAAAGCAATTTTTCCAAACACTAGTTAGGGAGTGATTACGAAGTCTGGTATTGGATTTGGTGACACTTTCCCGGCTTTGCCCGCTATTCCTGCTTTGCCTGTTGCTCCGCTGGAGGATCCGGCGCCGCCGGTGCCTCCAGTGGTGGCAGGACCAGCGAGTACTGTGATTGTGTCGCCAATTACCGTGGGGATTATGCCGGTAGTGCCATTGCCGGTCTTGAAGATGATGTTGCCACCATTGCCTCCGTTGCCGCTATCGCCGCCCTTACCGCCGGTTGCGTTACTGCCCCCACCGGTGCCGCCCATGCCGCCCGAGCCACCATTAGCCGATGGACCGTCGGTCGTGATTGTGCCTGTGCCTGAAGTGGTGATGCTCACATTTCCGGCGTTGCCGCCGACAGCTCCCAGACCGCCGATCCCGCCTGTGGCATTCAGTCCACCGCCCAGGCCATTGCCTCCTGTGCCACCTACACCGCCCGCACCGCCTGTGCTGCCGTCTGCTACTTCACCGCTTGCGTGGACCGATCCGTCTTTGGCTGCGGTTATTGTGATCGCACCAGGGCCGCCGCTCTTGCCGCCGGCACCGCCGATGCCGCCAACGCCGCCTTTAGTGGCAGGGCCTGTGTCTCCCCCGAAGCCACCGACGCCTCCAAGGCCGCCAGTACCACCATTGCCGCCTGCTGCCGTAAACGAGTCAGCGGTGAGTAAATTGGTTGCGGTTGTCTGTTTGATGGTGACAGAGCCACTGATGCCGCCCGCTCCGCCAATACCACCGGCACCGCCGGCGCCACCATTGGCACCTGAAGTACCCCCGCCGCTGTTTATATAGTCTGTGTCGTTAGAGCCGCCGCCGTTGCCACCCTGTCCTCCGGTTGAGCCGGAGCCACCGGAGACGAGTCCGAAGCCGCCGCCATTAGTCAGGCTTGTACTGGCTGATGAAGTAATCGATAATTTACCGCCAGCACCACCAGCGCCACCACTGCCGCCCTTGCCGCCGAGGGCCGAGGTGCCTTGACCGGCGATACCACCCTGGCCGCCCTGGCCTCCCACACCGGTGTTACTGCCTCCGACCAGGAGGAAATTGCCCGCTGTCAGACCCTTGCCTGCATTGATGGTTACGGTGCCGCCGGCGCCCGCCGCGCCGACATTGCCTCCGGCTCCGCCAACGGCGGCGGCTTTGTCACTCCATCCGCCTATACCGCCGCTTCCGCCGCTTGCTTTTTGAGCGCCGCCGCTGGCGAGAATACCTACAGTGGCGTTGATAAATATATTGCCGCCTACTGCCGCTGGTGATTGCGTAGCGCTCAAGGTGATCGTGCCGCCCTTGCCGGACGTACCGCTGTTGCCACCGATGCCGCCTTTGACTCCGGCGGGAGCACCGACGAAATCACCGGACTCGAAGCCGCTCTGACCGCCGTTGCCGCCAGTGCCGGTGATGTTGGCACCGCCATTTACATTGAAGTCGACAAGGTTTAGATTACCGTTTTTTGCGGTCAGTGTAATTTTGCCGCCGTTGCCGCCGGAGCTACCGAGGCCGCCGTTTCCTCCGGCGAGCAGCAGTCCTATGCCGCCGTTTGGTGCAGACCCTGTTACAACAGTGCTGCCCACCGCCATCAGCTCGCCCGCGGCGGTGATGCCGTTGGCTGTGCTCGTCATTGTTATCGTGCCACCATTGGCTCCGGTCGCTCCTTTGCCTCCGTTGCCGCCTTTACCACCTGAGGTTTCAAACCCGCTAATCGTGCTGATGCCGCCGGAGTCAGCGCCGAAGCCACCGTGGCCGGTGCCGAGCGCGCCGTTAGTGGCGTTGGCCTCGCTGGGGCTATTAATCTGTATTAGGCCATTTGTCGTGGCGGTAAATTTGCCGCCCGCACCTGCCGCTCCTGCGTTGCCGCCATTGCCGCCATTGCCGTTGACGCCAAATTGTCCCAGGGCTGTCCCGCCGACATTGCCGTTGCCACCGTTGCCGGTGTTGGCTGAGCCGTCAGCTGTAAAGCTGCCTAGAGTGATTTGCAGACCGGTCAACGTAATATTGCCGCCCGCGGCTCCTGCGCTGGCGTTGCCGCCGTTGCCGCCCGTCCCGGCTTTGGCCGACGCTGAGGCACCAACTGGAGTGTTACCGCCAAAGCCGGCACTGCCTCCGTTACCTGATGTGGCTGTGGCGCTGCTGCCGTTAGAGGTTATTGACGATGCCTTGATTGACTGGGCTGTGGCTCCTGTGCCGGCTGAGATTGTGATATTGCCTCCGGCTATTTGTTTACCCGCGCTAGATCCCAATCCTCCGTTACCAGCATTACCTGTGGTGCCTGTGCTGTCAGCGCCGTTGCCGCCTTTTCCGCCGCTGCCGGCTCCGTTCCCGCTGTTATCGGCGCTGGCATCGATTTGCGCTGATGAGCCGCCGACATCTATTGCCCCACCTTTGACGGTTGTGATTAATATGTTGCCGGCCTTGCCGACATTTCCGCCCACGCCGCCATTGCCACCGTTGCCGCCGGATGTGCCGGATGCGCCGTCGCCGCCCTGACCACCATTGCCGCCTGAGTTGCTATTGGATCTGATGATTGGGCCGGCAGTAGAAAATTCCTGCACCTGACCGCCGCTCGACGAGATTGTTATATTTCCGGCGGCTCCAGCAGTACCGCCGGCGCCACCAACACCGCCGACGCCGCCATTACCCTTTGTTCCGCCGCCGGTGCCGCCCGTGGTTCCGGCTCCGCCTGTGCCGCCGGATCCTGCGATTGACATGATAACCGGCTTGGCGCCGGCCTTACTACCAAGGATTATGAAGTCTGTGACATTGCTGATTACAATGCTGCCGGCGTTTCCTCCGAGACCGCCGGCTCCACCGGCTCCGCCTGAGCCGCCGTTACCGTTAGTGCCCGCGCCACCCTGACCGGCCGTTGCTCCGCCGCTATTGCCCGCGCCGCCCTGTGACTTAACAGTATCCTCGATAAAAATTGGCGCCCCCGCCCCGAGAGCGGTGATATTGATGGCTCCGCCATTGCCGCCATTGCCGCCCTTACCACTTGCTCCGCCGTTGCCTCCAGTGACGCCGGTCAGGCCAGTGGTACCGTTGGCACCGCCGGTGCCGATTCCGCCAAGCGATGCGATGGCTCCATTTATATGTACGTCAAACGGCATTTTGCCCGTAGAGGAGACGTTAATGGCGCCGCCATTGCCGCCTGAGCCGCCGGTGCCTCCGCTGCCGCCATTGGGCGCTGCCGCACCACCACCACCGGCTGTACCGCCTGCACCGGCCTGTGATGTCATAGCCGCGACGTTAATGGTGCCGGCAAAAACGCTGCTAGTGGAAGTTGCTGTAATCGTGATAGCACCACCGGCGCCACCAACTCCGCCGGATCCGCCGATTTTACCAGCGAGGCCGTTGGCTCCTGTGCCTCCGGTGCCGCCGGTGGTCACCACTGGTGCCGACAAGGTGAGGTCGCCTGTCCCGGTTGTGACTATGACATTGCCGCCGGCACCGCCCGCGCCTCCAGCAGAGCCAAGGGTGACGGCGTTCACACCGTTTGCTCCAACGGCCGTGATTGCCCCGGAGAGGGTGACACCGTTGCCATTGATTTGCACATTGCCTGCGGCGCTTCCATTACTGGTCGCGCTGGTGGTTATGGCGCCGCTGGCGGAAATGGCTCCCAGGCTGGTGGCAAACACACCCGCACCACCGGTTGTTATGCTGCCTATCGATATGCCGCCGTTTACTGATGGGTTGGCTTTAAGCGTGGTTGCAGTGATATTGCCAAAGCTATCAAAAGTGGTTTTACCTGTCGGCTGGCCGTTCAGCAGATTGACTGGACCGGAGACACCGCCGCCGCCGCTCATGTCTATAGATTTGGTCTGAATGGCATTGGTAGTTGCCGCGCCGGCAATAAATGTGACGCTACCGTTGGCACCGGTGCCTGTCCCGCCTGTCTTAATAGACGGTACATTTATGGTACCGCCGGTAGCACCATTGGCCAGTGCCGTGAGCAGTACATAGCCACCACCGCCACCGCTGTTACTGGTATCAATTATGGGACCGCTATGTGAGTTGTTGGTAGCCAGGTCAATTATTCCGCCCGTTCCCGATGAATAATCCATCGTTGCAGTTTTGCCGGAAGCTATTTGCACGGGAAATGTATTAACGGTATCGGTAGACGTGACCTTACCGCCTGCCATGAGAGTGACGCTGCCGCCGGAGTTTGTTGTTGTGAATGAGACATCATTTGAGGAGTTGATTTTGATATCGCCGGCGGCCAAAATGGCTATAGATTGGTTTGCTGTAACAATTCCGGTCAGATTTACGGAGCCGGTTGTGTTGACAAAGGTCGGATCGCCGCTCAGGCAGTTGCTGCCCAGGGTCATCACCTCTGATGCTGTTAAAATATGTGCTGCCGCACCGGAGCTGTTGATCACCCCGGTAACATTATCGAGATAGGCATTGATAGTGCCTGTGCCGCTGGCAAAGTTGACCTGCTGGCTGAGCAAGTTGCCGCCGTTGATATTGACGTCGGCATTGTTGGCGTAGAAGTTGATATTGCCGTTGAGTGCCTGTATTGTACCGCCGGTGCCATTGATATTGAGCGCACCGTCGCTGACTATATTGATATTTCCCAGGGCTGAGACCGTACCCTGATTGGAAATAACGGGTGCGTGGATGGAGACATTGCCGCTGCTGGAGATAGAGCCGTTGTTTGTCAGGGCGAGGGCCGCATTGAGCACGGGATCAGCGGCATACAAACTGCTGCCGGAGCCATCCATGTACGAGCCTATAGCACCGCCGCGGGCATTGTATATTGTTCCGGCCGAAATAGTGTCGCTAGCTCCACTCGTGCCTGCGGCGGTGAGAATGGTACCGTAGTTTGTCAGTTTGCCCGAGAAGGTCAGTGCGCTGAGGCTGTCCACCACCTGCACGCCTCGTGAAATCGTCAGCGAAGAAATTGAACCACCGACTGTGCTGTCCAGCGCGTTGAGCAGTGTGCTGTTGAGCTCGACCGTGCCACCATTAGCGGTGCCATTGTGGGCCAGCTTTATGCTTTGTACCCCTGTGGTCAGCACTTGCTGCGTGGCGACTAATTCGGCTGCAGTCAATTTGGTGCTGAGTGTGACGATTTCGGCTGTGCCGCCGACATCGATTGTCAGATTGCTGAAATTGCCGAGATTACCGGCCAGAAATTTTAATTGGCTGGAGGAAAGATTGAGGTCCCCCGCGTTGCCCGGGCTCTGGGCGCCGTGTTGCTGGGCGCTGTGGCGCTGCACAAACGAGCTGAATACATGCTGCAGGTTTTGGCTTGCGGGGCTGGTATTGCCCGATGACTGGAGCAATGTATGGCTAGGCTGGAGCGAAGAGCCGTGATTGGCAAAATTGTGATTGGCAAAACTCTGCTGAGCGCTACTGTGCGCAGGCGAGGCGCCTAAATGGCTCTGCCAGCCGGTGACGGCTGGTTGAAAGGCGTTTGTAGGAGCGTTGGCCCGGGTCGGTGCCGCGCTTAGTGGAATGGTGCAGGCCACTGTTATCGCCAGTTTTACAACTTTATCTCTGGAGATGTAAAAGACTCTTGTGGAATTGAGTTTATTGGCCATGCTATTCACCGGTTTGTACGAGTATAGAAAAGGACGGGATACCGGCTCGATGTCACAAGCACTGGGTGCAATCTTGTCACAGCCAGGGACATGATATTACAGGCGTAAGTCTGACAATATGTCAGTCGCTGTACCTTATGGGCGGCAAAAAGCGAACAGGCCGCCGTGCTTGGGACCTTGACGTGATTTAAAAATTGCTCATCATTGTCGGCCGCCTGAGTTGTTCTTTGGCGGCGCATCGTCTTTGGGGACCGCCTGCTCGCCGACCGCACTCTGGAGTATTTGTATAAAGCTAGTGTTGTGCTCGCAGCTTAAGCTTCGAGCCCCAGTAATTGCTGTCGAAAAATCCGTTGGAGTTAAAGATTTGAGTGACGCCTTGGGCGTCAATTATGCTTACGGAGCCATCTACTGCTTTTGTGACGGTCAAAGGACTTTCATAATTGCTCTTGTAGATTTCGGCATTGTTGCTCAAAACATCAATGACTTTATAGTTGGCGTCCCATTCTCCGTTTGTTGACTTTGTACCTTCAAATCGAACTTCCTTGCCATATACGTCGTGCGTCGGAGTATCGGACTTGAAGCTAATCGGTTGCCCGTCGGCACCGTTTACTGTGGTGACACTGCCGAGGTCGCATTTGACCGTGGTCGGTCGACTTGCCGGCCCCGTTGCTTGATTAAAGACATAACCGGCGGCACCGAGCGCGCCGCCAAATATGGCGGCCTGGGGTAATGTTTCGGCCAGATCAGACGTCGACGGCAAAATCTTGTGGTCTTTGATCAGTGCATGTGCTTCGACACTGGCCAGGCCACCGGCTTCACCGGTGATGGCACCGAATGCGATACTTTGTCCCAGTGAGCGCACCTCCGACATTGCGAAGACGCCACTGGCATTCAGAGCCTTCGCCGCAGTGCCCATGGTGCCAAAGGTGATTGCGCCAATAAGGCCATTTTCCAGACGGTCCTGGACGAAGTGCGCAGAATTGTTATCGGTGGGTTGCAAGAGCGATTCAAAAACAAGACCGGTAACGGCAGATGTAACGACTCCTCCGGCAGCGGCCGTGCCGACCAGGACATCGGCGAGACCGCCGCTGGCGATAGATATTGCCGCTACGTCGATGGCCGTTCCGACCGCCGCACCAATTTTGGTGCCCCATGAATTGTGCGTCGGCGCTCCGATGATATCGAGCTCCGGTATGTGCACGTTGGCGGCGTGATCAATAACCTGCACAAGACCATTAATAGGATTTTCGATGGCGGAATGCAGAAGTGATTGACCGAAATCTAGTAATTGTCTGCCGAATGATTCATGGCTGTCGTCGGTAGCGGGGCGATCCATAGTGATAGTGACTCCCGAGTAAAAGAAAAATTTTAGCGAACTACATCGGCAGAATACGATACTGGGCTAGTGAGCCAAACGCTGGATCTAGGAGAAAAACTTTCGACCTTAGCCTCGCTTGGTTTGACTTCAAATTTGTGATCGCTCATTGGAAGAAAATCCAACTCTGTCAGAAGTTTGTCGATATTTAGCACAGCGCAGACATCTTGAAAATCCATGACTTAAACCTCAATCCGATCTGGTAATACCTCGCCGCTGAACATTCGATGAGTGCCCGGGGGAGACAATTACCAGGTTAGTTGGTCAAGATGACAATCAGATGACAGGCGTCTATTTTGATGGGTATTTGCCCTGCTGGAAGGCCTGCTTACCTTGATTCATCGTGGCATCGGAGTCGGCGATCATAGAATCGCAAACCAACTTGTCCTTCGAACCAGATTTTGTAAACGTTGCAGCAAGATACTTGCCGTCGGGTTGATCGAACCCAAATATTTCAAAATAGCTCGGGCCAGGTTTTGAATCAAAGAAAGAGGCTTCAAAACCAAGGCCCATGCAATTGCCGTCACTCGCCGCTATCTCGTGGGAAGTTGGCGTGCCGGCCTTCCCTCCATATAGAAAATCCAATTCATCGGCCACCAAATTGCGGCCTTTCTGGCTCAGTTGCATAAACTCTGAACATATTTTTTTGCTGATGGCGCTGGATTTATCGATTGGTGTATCCAGCTTCTCCTCAGCCATTTTCTCAAGCTTTATTGCCTCTTCTCTGACGCCATCGTAAACCTCGCTCGGGTCCGTTTTCAGGAAGACGGTTTCTTTCCCTCCCGCTGCCTCTTGAGCCCGCAAATCAAAGTCATGCGGACCTTTATGAAAGTCGAACATGGCAGCGGAAAAGAGAATGCCACATATGTCACCGTTGCGATCTCTTTCCAAAAAGGGAATAGGTTGCGCTCCTTTAAAGGGATAGTATTTTTGCTGGATAGCCGCTCCCACCTGGTCGCGCTCAGTCTTGGTGAGAGAAGCCCACTCATCGATCAGTGCTTTTGTTTGGGCACCGGCCTTGTCACTGGGAGTATCGAGCCGCTCTTTCGCCATATGCTCTATTTTGTCGGCTTCTTTATTAACATCTATTGGCATAATAACCTTCCCTGGCTTTATCAGCTAAGTGAGAGGGGTGCTTGCTATGTGGGGTGGTAAGGGGGATAGAAACAGCTTGCATCGCCTAAATGACAATCAGATAACAGCCAGCAGGGGAACAATCCTGCCAGTACCTAATAAAGCCCGGCTATTTTGTGCCTGCAAAGAGGATGCTTTGACCGGGCTTTGAGTGATAAACTCATGTCCATGAAACATACACCTTGCGAGATTCTACAGATATTGTCGCGCGATGCCCGAACTACACCGGAAGCCATCGCTACCCTCACCGGTAAAACCGTGGAGGAAGTAAAAGCCGCCATTGCTCGGTACGAAGCCGAAGGCGTCATTAAACGCTACGCCACCGTCATCGACTGGGAAAAAGCCGGGGTCGAAGAAGTGACGGCTTTTATCGACGTGCGTGTGGTGCCGGCGCGTGATGTCGGCTTTGATGCCATTGCCGCCCGTATTGCCCGCTATCCGCAAGTACAGAGTGTATGGCTGGTATCGGGCGGTTCGGATTTGAGAGTAGCTGTGCAGGCGCCCAATTTAAAAGAGTTGGCTAATTTCGTCGCCGAAAAACTTGCCACTATCGATGGTGTGAATGGAACGGTCACGCATTTCCTTTTGCGCCGCTACAAAGAGGATCATTCCTTCTATCTGGAAGACGCCAATGATGAGCGTCTGGTCGTAGCACCGTAATGGTTGATCTCAAGCCGATGTCTGTTACGGCTAGCGAATTGCCCGTTTCGGGCATTCGCCGTTTTTTTGACGTGGCTGCACAGATGCAGGATGTGATATCGCTCGGCGTCGGCGAGCCGGACTTTTTCACACCATGGAGTATTAGAGAAGCCGCCATCTATTCGCTCGAGCGTGGTCAGACGACATACACTTCCAATCATGGTTTGCTGGAGTTGCGGCGAGAAATAGTCCGCCACATCAAGAAGCTCTATCAGGTCAGCTACAAGGCCGAGGACGAAGTGCTCGTCACTGTCGGTGTCTCCGAAGGTCTGGACCTGGCCATGCGCACCTTGCTCGATCCCGGTGACGAAGTGCTCGTGCCTGAGCCTTGTTATGTTTCATATAAACCCTGTGTCACTCTGGCCGGCGGCAAACCCATCGGTGTGGAAACGACCGCCGCGGAAAATTTCAGGATCACTCCGGCTGCTCTGGAAAAACACCTTACACCGCGAACCAAAGCCATTCTTTTGGGATATCCATCCAATCCCACCGGCGCCACCATGCCCGCGGCACAGATGCAGGAAATTGTCGATTTTGCCGTTAAACACGGTCTCTATTTAATCAGCGACGAGATTTATGATCGCCTCACCTATGACGGTCAGCATACTTGCGTTGCCGCTCTAAAAGGCGCCCGTGAGCGCACAATACTTTTAAACGGTTTTTCCAAAGCCTATGCCATGACCGGATGGCGCGTCGGTTATGTCTGCGCGCCGCGTGAGCTAGTTTCGGTCATGACCCGCATTCATTCTTACACGATGTTATGTGCGCCTACACTTGGTCAAAAGGCGGCCCTCGAAGCTCTGAAAACCGGTGAGTCGGAGGTAGTGGAGATGGTGGCACAATACGGCCAGAGACGCAGACTGATTGTCGATGGGCTGAATAAGATCGGTTTAAAATGCCACATGCCCGAAGGGGCCTTTTACGCATTTCCCAGTGTGGCAAGTACCGGCCTTTCTTCTGAGGAATTCGCCGAACGACTACTATTTCAGGAAAAAGTGGCGGTAGTGCCGGGCACCGCTTTTGGTGCCGGAGGCGAGGGGCATATTCGTTGCAGTTACGCCACGGCAATTGATAAAATCGAAGCGGCACTGGGTCGCATGAAGACTTTCGTCGACAGTCTTGCTGTCAAAGTAGGCTGATATGCAACAGTCTCATCGCCGCGATTTTGCAAGTCTTGAAAGTCTCTTTGCCTCCGTTGTTGCAATTATGTTTGGCGCTGTTTTTACTCCCAGTGCGGTTATGGCCCAAAGCAGTCCAGCGGTGAAGCCGGTTATTGGCATAAACTGCGACGTCAGCGGCGAGAAACCGCGTGAGATTGGAGTACAGTCGACGTATGTCGATGCTATCACTAAGGCTGGTGGCATCCCACTTTTGCTGCCGCCCATGGGTGAGGCCGAGCTGAAGGTGATCCTTCCGTCTGTAGACGGAGTTCTGATGGTTGGCGGCGACGATTATCCGCCCGAATTGTATGGTCAAAAAACCGACCCTTCGGTCTATCTGATGCAAAAACCCCGCTATGACTTCGACCTTTTACTGGTGCGCTCGGTCTTGGCCGATAAGTCATTGCCTTTCCTCGGCATTTGCGCCGGCTGCCAGGCCCTCAATATTGGGGCCGGCGGTGATCTGGTGCAGGACATACCGAGCATGAAAAAATCGGCTGTTTCGCACGCCAGTAAACAGGGCTGGCAGAAAGGCTTTAACACTCACAAGGTGTCCTTTGTCAAAGGCAGTATTCTGGAACGCACCCTGGCCAGCGAGTCACTGGCTGAGCCGACTTCGCACCATCAGTGCGTGGACAAACTGGGCAAAGACCTGAAAGTGACCGCCGCCACGGAGGACGGATTGACCGAGGGCATAGAAATGCCCGACCGTTCTTTTGTCGTGGGGGTGCAGTTTCATCCAGAACGGGCTTTTGATACAAATCAGGCCCTTTTTGCCGAATTTGTCGCCAGAGCCTCCGAGCACCGGGCCAACCGCCACTAGCTTGGGCCTTTCGCAATTTCCCCATCGACAGGCCTGAAGCCTTTATTTAATATGAGATTGTCCTAGAAAAGCCCAATCCCCCGGCTACGGATAAAACTATGTCTCATAACGAAGTCTCCTTCGTGGACGACTGGACGGCGTCTGCCAGCGCCCCGAAAAATGGACTGTCCGACCGTTTGGTTCGCGAAGCCGACCTGCTCCTGGGCGGTGGCGCGGCCGGATTGAAGCAGGCAACCGTTGAGGCCGTCAGTCATCCGGCCGATACGGCCACTAAAATGACGTTTTCGGCCCTTATGGGCGCTGGTCTAGCTCTCAGCCAGGGGCGTGCCGGGCTTGCGCGGGAGTCGGCGCAGATGGTCGGCGTGGCTATGTCGCTTTCTTTTGGGGCGGATGTCTGCGGCCGGCTCGGTACTGTGGGCCATGCAATGGCCGACACCTGGCGCTCGGACAAGAATCTGACTCATAATAAAGGCATTGTCGGCTCGACCATCGGATCTTTTGTGGTTGATTCGGCGATCATGTCTGCCGGTGGCCTTGCCGGTGTGAAAATGGCCCGCAATCCTTCGTTTTATATCGGCGCCCATGAAAAAATTGACTCCTGGCTGGGCCGACCAATGGCCAATCAGCAGGCTGTATTGCAAAATGAGTTGCTCAGTTATCATCCCGGCACGGCCTATCATCAAGAACGTGTAGGCAAAATGAGTTTGCTTCTGGCTAAAGAGCTGAAGCTGGCTCCAGCGTCCGCTGAGACTGCTTATAGAGCGGGGAGCTTTCACGATATAGGTAAGGTCAAAACGCCGCTGGATATACTGGATTTTCCAGGCAAACTCGATGCCGAGCAAAGAGTTGTTATGGACAGGCATGCCACCGACAGTGGTGCTATTTTGCGCGAGCGCGTAACTTATCCCGAGCGCATTGCGGATGTGCCTTTAGTTGCCGAACTGCACCATGAGCAGTTGGACGGCAAAGGTGGTCCCAGGCATATGGTAGCTGCGCAGATTCCGATTGAAACACGTATCAACACTGTGGCCGATGTTTTTGATGTATTGTCGCACCAGCGTTCTTACAAGTCGCCTACACCGGTTAATGAGATATTGAATGTCTTTGCGCGTGGCCGCGGAACCCAGTTTGATCCTGTTGTAGTGGACGCTTTCATGAGGCAACCGGCAGACAAGGTCCTGGGCATTATGCTTTCGGATGGCGGAGCCTATTATCACCCTTCTACCGTGTCACCCTTCAAAGGATACAAGATAGGCGATCTTTTGCAGGCTGTGGCTTTGAAAGGTGAAGAGTCGCTCAAAGTACCGCAAGGGCTGGTGGATCGGTTCAACAACTTTTATGTCCCCGGTGGACCGGGGGCCGGTGGCGGTAGTAACAAGCTTACCGAAGCGCATCTATAAGCATTCAGCCAGATTAATCGGCTTGCAATTTTTGTGCAATAGTTCGGCGCTATTGTGCTTGCAATCCCCCTCTGGCCGGCAATTTGCCTGCTCCATTAACCCCTTGAGGAGCTTTTACTATGCAAAACCCTTCCGTAACCGATAAAGCAGAAGTCAAACTTGATACATCAACAGATCAGGCCAATCATGGCATAGTATCTGCCGTGCAGGAAGTCTACAAGCCGGGAATGACGACTAGTGCGTCGCGGGCTGACAGCAGCGTAAACGAGTCGGCGCTGTTTTTCTCAAATATTTTTTCTGCTATCGACAGTGACAAGAATGGCTCCCTCAGCAAAACTGAGTTTCAGACATTTGCTAATGCCTTCGACACTGTTCTGAAACAACTGCAACCAAAGGATGGTGGCCAGCCGCCGCCTCCTCCAGTGGAACATCCCATCAATACCTATAAAGATATTCCCGCCAATGGCGAAGATCCGGCAAAAATGACGGCCGACGGAAGAGATAAGTTTCCGCAGCTGCCAACCACGCTGGACAAGATGGAGAAAAATCTACCTGTTTTGAAAGTTAACGGCAACGATCAAGCCGAACGAGAATTGAGCAAGATCGGTAAAGTTACTAAAAATGCCGATGGATCGATTGTATTTGACGCTCAGGGCAAACAGATTCCACCACTGTCGCTGGCTAATGTGCATGACCTGACCATCAAAAATGCCATTTTCGCCAACACCGACAACTCACAGACCAGTGAAGCAGGTGTTTATATGATTAGCAGCAAAAATGTTGCCGTTCAGAACTCACGTTTTGAAAATGTCGGTCATGGAGTGCAGGCCCAGAGCAGCACGGATGTGCACATCGACGGCAACTATTTCGGTGACATGAAGGGAGCCCAGGCCAAGGCTTCGTGGTACCGCTCGGATCCGATTCAACTCAATGATTGTCATGGAACCGGATCGATCAGCAAGAATATTATGAACAACGGTCCGCAAAGCTGCGTTGAGGACAATATCAATTTGGGAAGTTGCACTTTTACCCAGAAGAAGGATGGCTCCGCCGGCATGGTGATTCAAGATAATTACATTACGGGCGCCTCCGACAGCTGGCACGTCACAGGCCATCAACCCAAGGACGTTACTGTCAATCCAACAGGTACGGGTATCCAATTGGAAGGAGGAGTCAGCGGCGTCAGTATCCAGGGCAACGAGATTCATCGCCAGAATAACGGGGGCATCTCTGTCTGGTCCGGATCGCATGTGCTCGTCAAAGACAATCTCGTCGATATGAGCAAGTCTTCTCTCGGCGGCGATGCCTGGGCAAAATGGGGCGCGTGTGCCTTTGGTGTCGCCACTAACTCCAGCGATATCACATTTGAGGGCAACACTGCGATCATGCCGCCCAAAGGAACGAAGGCTCCCAACGGTGGCTTCGTCTCCCAGGCCTTTGGCAAGCGTTCCACTGTGGGGCATGTCACAACAGTAAATAACAGCTGGCAGCATGCCTAGCGGGTATAATTAGGGCCCAGCCCAGCCAGTGGAAAACCATGCGTCTATCAACAAAAGGATTCATTCTCGTCGCTGTGCCGGTCGTGTGCGAACTCGTGTCGCTAAGCAGTCTTTATATATTGCTTAATCGGGTGCAGGAAGAACGCGCCAGGGCCGAGCACAGCGCTGAGCTAATGGCCCTGCTCACCACTGGCCTGCTCGACCACACCAAGCGTAATGCCGTCGTCGCACTGAATGCGATTTCACCTTCGCCTCAACTGGCGCAACAAATTGACGGTGAATTTTCCGCTGCAAAAGCCAAACTTTATCACGTTGGACAAATAGTCTCTGCTGATCCTGACGAGCAAAAGGCCTGGCACGAGTGGATCAAGATTGGTGACTCGATTGGTACCAATCTTCATAAGGCCACTCGATTATACTGGGACGGACACAAGGAAGAAGCTTCTGTCTACCTTACTTTGACCCAGGCTAATTACAAACGCATTTCTGAGATTACCGAGAGTTTGGCCGCCAAACAGGAAAGGGCGCGCACGGAGTCACTGCGCAAAGAACATCGGATTGAGGAGCAAATTCGCATTGTTCTTCTTCTAACTTTTCTCTTTGGCATCGTTGGAGCCTTCGGCCTGGCCTGGTATTTTAAACAGTCGTTGAACCGGCGCATGGATGTTTTGATCAACAACGCCAACTTGATCGCCTCGGGTGGCGGCCCCTCGCAAAAATTGAACGGCGAAGATGAATTGGTGCTTCTGGACCGGACTTTTGCTGATGTTCATCGCTCGCTTACTATGTTGAGAGAGCGTGAGAGAGCCATTCTCGAAAATGCCGCCGATGGAATTTGCTCCATTGACAAAACTTGGCGCTTTACCGATGCCAACGGGGCACTGTCTAAAATGTTCAATCTCGATACCGGTGAAATTGTTGGTCAGCGCATATTTGCCCTGATCGAAATTGTGGATGTAGACACGGTGCACAGAGTGTTTGACGATATCGTCAGCAGTGGCGCTACGGGACGCCTGACTATGCGCGGCACACGCGCCGACGGGTCGATATTGGTCATGTACTGGTCTGCCACCTGGTCGCCGGAGCAAGAAGAATTTTACTGCGTCGTTCAAGACGCAACCGTGAAAGAAGAGCTTGAGCAACGCAAGCGCGATTTCGTCTCGATGGTCAGCCACGACTTGCGCAGCCCCATTACCGCAGTCAAGATGGCCTACAGTTTCTTAGAACTGGAGCAACTCAGCGACGACTCGAAATACGCAATCGACGCCGCTAAAGCTAGCATTGATCGTTTGTTGAATTTGACTAATAATTTATTGGATTTAGACAAGCTTGAGTCCGGTGCAATGCCGATTATGCCGCTTCAGCAGCCGTACCGGACCGTGGTTGAGAATGCCGTTCGCTCGCTTGTCCAGGTAGCTTCGCAGCGCGGTATTAATCTCACGGCCCAGAACATACCTGACCTTGCTGCTTTTTTTGACAGCGAACGCATTGACCAGGTGCTGATAAATTTGATCTCTAATGCCTGCAAATTTACTGGTGCTGGTGGCAGTGTAACTGTGACAGTGGCTAAAAGTGGGGACTATATTGAGACTCGCATCGTAGATAATGGCCGCGGCATTCCCGCCGACGCCTTGGACAACATATTTGAGAAGTTCCGGCAAGTCAGTCGCAGCGATCCGAAAAATGAGCGAGGCACCGGTCTGGGGCTGGCGATCTGCAAAGAAATAGTGCAGGCACATCACGGTAGTATTGGTGCTACATCAGACGCAAAAAACGGAAGTTGTTTCTGGTTTAAGTTGCCTGTCAGCGACTTGGTTTATGGGAAAAAGCCGTAGCCTACACCATAAATATTCTTAAGTGGGTTAGCTTTTTCCGGTCGATCAAGTTTTTTGCGTAAGCGTGTCACACATGTAGCCAGGCCGTTTTGTGTGCCGACTTCTTCTGAATCATTCCATACGGTGCTTAAAATAGACTCTGCTGGAATTGCCTGTCCCTGCCTGCGCATAAGAAAATCAAGCAAGTCGTGTTCGCGCCTTGAAAGTGCGACCACTTCACCGCCGATGTTAAGTGTATGAGTTTTAGCATCGAGTGAAAACTCACCGACACTGAGTTCTTTGCCGATACGCTGTGCCGGTCGTCGCAAGAGTGCTTGCACACGCATCATCAACTCGCGACCGTCAAAAGGTTTGGTTAGATAGTCGTCGGCACCTGATTGAAAGCCTTGAAGCTTATTTTCCATCTCAGCTTTGGCCGTAAGCATGAGCACAGGCATGGGCATGCCTTTCCCGCGCAGGTGCTCTAGAACATTGATGCCAGGCCCGTCGGGGAGTTCCCAGTCGAGTATGACAAGATCGAACGAAGCATAAGAGAGCTGGTCAATTGCAGTGGCCACCGTGTCGGTGTGCACCACCGACATTCCTTCCTTCTGCAGCCAGCGCGTCACCACTCCAGCAATTAGCTGATCATCTTCGACAAATAAAATGTTTGGCATTCGCGGTGGTTCTTAAACAAGACAAGTTATCAAGTCTGGCACAGTGAAAACGATAATTCAAGAGTTTCTTTCATTGTTACGTGTCTATTCCGCTGTGTATCGTCGGACACGCTTGTCACCTATCTACCATTAGTGGTCTAAGTTTGGGTGACGAGCTTCCAATTCTGCGTGAAGCTTCTTAAGATAGAGTGCGCTATCGTTGCCCAGGGCTCTGACCGCAGCTTCCATCTCATTTTGCCGCTCCCGCAGTTTTCTGCGATACGATCTGAAATTTGAGACTGACTTTTCGTTTAACATTTTATTGACGATAGCAATCATATCGGTAGCGGCGATATGCAAGCGCTTCAATTCTGCCTTATTTTTAGGGTCACTTCTAAGAATGGCATCTAACTCCTGTGTTTCCATTTTCAATTCAGACTCGATCTTGTTCCAACTATGTTTCGTTTGGCCTCGTATCTCCTCGAATCTGCTCATGCTCACAGCCAAACCTGTCCTATAGGACAACTTCAGCAGGTTGTCCGCATCACCGGTCACCGTTTCGGCGAGCCATAATTTTTTGAGAAACAGTTTATCGTTGTCTTCAGCACTGGCCGGAAGTTGTGCAGAGATCGTAGCCAATATCGCGATAATCCCGACAATTGACTTGAAGGTGCCATTCGACCTTATTAAAGTCCTTAGATGTAATCGCTTTATTTTCCTTGCCTCAGAAAGTGCTCGTGCCTGAAAGTTCATAAGTAGATACCTCTTACTTGAATTCGAACGTTACTTCCTTCCTTCCTTCCTTCTGCAGCCAGCGCATCACCACTCCAGCAATAAGCTGATCATCTTTGGTAAACAAACTGTTCGGCAATCGCGGTGATTGTTAAATAACTCAGTCAGTCAAGTTTGACATGGCAAAAACAATTATTCGAGAGCTTCAAACATAGCTGCTTTCTGAATCAGGGCATGCATTGGGAGGTCTTGCGGTATGTCGCCACCCATGATTGAAACAGGACTGTTAAAAGCAATGTTGTTGATCCATCGTTGTACTTCCTCGTCTTCTCTGTCATATTCGGCCCGTAAAGCCGGGGGCAGTGCTTTGACCAGTGCTTCTACTCGCTCCAAATATTTTTTTTCACTAGTTTTCGTATCTTCAGCCATCTCGGTTCTAAATGTCTCAGGGTCAAATTGGTGGGAATTGGAATTTGAGTTGTCCAGCTCGACTTTAGGCAGTGAACAAGAGGCGAGATCGGAAGGAGTGCGCTTCGCCGGAGTCGACACGTCCTGCCCCTCTGTAAGAGAGGACGGCGCTGCTTTATTAGACGTATCCTCAAATTTGCTAAATAGTTCCATCACAACATGTCCTTTTTGAAAAGAATGGGCGGTTGGTTCCGCCAATGGACTGAGCTTAATGCCCAAACTTATCAAAATATTGACGAGTGCATTAATTGATGATGCTGCGAAACCAAGTCGAACTGCGCCTCGTCTGGGCTTAAATGGCTGTATCTTTCTTGCCCGCAAAATGTGCTGCGATCATATTTGATATAGTGTGGAAAGCAAAGTGCGCGGAGCCTTAGAGCCATGAGCAGACAATCGATACCATTAATATTGGCCTCGGCCATGGTATTGATTGCCCTTGCCGCCATTATCTACATTGTGCGTTTGCCCAAATCCCATACGCATCCGTACTTTACAGCCACCTCGCCCAATTTGCCGCAGGCGGTATATGCTGATCGTCACATCCCTGCGGATCATGTCATTACCGCCGATGACGTCGTTGAATTGCCCATTCAAAATGATGACATTTTTGCCGGAGCCCTGCCCTGCCAAGACCTGGT
>Ga0105248_10001321_pt1 | contig 27614 bp, 25 predicted proteins | sample KBSS34metaG_FD_81524 | JGI IMG/M metagenome (GOLD analysis project Ga0105248, IMG submission 81524) | Switchgrass rhizosphere microbial communities from Kellogg Biological Station, Michigan, USA - KBS S3-4 metaG | ecosystem: Host-associated > Plants > Roots > Rhizosphere > Soil | place... | reverse complement strand
CGCGCGCAGCCCGATCCGGCCGACATCCCGCATCGCCCCCATGTGCGCGATGCCGACGACGACTGTCGTAAAGACAATCGGCGCGATCATCATTTTCACGAGCTTGATGAATCCGTCTCCGAGCGGCTTCATAGCGGCCGCCTTGTCGGGCGAGACGAATCCGAAGATGACGCCGAGGGCGATGGCCACCAGGACCTGGATGTAGAGACTCGAGAAAATCCGACCTTTCGCCATGCGCGTAATGATAGAGGATCTCGGGCTCGGGACTGGGGACTCGGGGCTTCAGGCTTCAGGCTTCAGGCTTCAGATAAGATCGAACGAGCATGTCCTTCGTTCCTCGCCCATCCCTCAAAAGCGGTCACCGGATGACGCTTTACGGCTGGGGCAACCCGCGCTATTTTCCGCGTCTTCCCGCGCCGACCCTGCGCTATTTCGATGTCGCCGCCGATGCCCGGGTCCTCGCCCACTGTCATTGGCAGCGCCATCCATGGGAACACCCGACGATTCTCGCGCTGCACGGCCTGAACGCATCGAGCGACGCGCACTACATGCGCGGCATCGCGAGCAAGGCGTTCGCCCGCGGCATGAACGTCGTGCGATTGAACCAGCGCAATTGCGGCGACACCGAACACCTGTCGGCCGGACTATTCCATTCGGGGCTGACCGCCGATGCCGCCCACGTCATCAACGAACTGGCCGCGGTTGACGGATTGTCGAGCATCGCCATTGCCGGCTATTCACTCGGCGGCAATCTCGCGCTGAAGCTGGCCGGCGAATACGGCCCCGACGCTCCGGCGGCGCTCTGTGCCGTGGCGGCGGTCTCGCCGATTCTCGAAATCAGCCAGTGCGTGCGCGCGCTCGAGCGGCCGGGCAACTTTCTGTACCAGTGGAACTTCGTGCGCGACCTCAAGCGGCGGATGCGGCGCAAGGACAAGTTCCGCCCTGGCGCCTTCGACCTGTCCAGGCTCGGACAGGTGCGCACGGTCCGCGAATTCGACGAGGTCTACACCGCGCCGCACTTCGGCTTCACGGATGCGGAAGACTACTATCACCGCGCGAGCGCCATGCGGGTCGTGGACCGGATCGAGGTCCCTGCGCTGATCATCACCGCGGAGGACGATCCCTTCGTGCCGCCGGATCCGTTTCACGATCCGCGCGTGACGCGCAATCCACACATCACGCTGCACGTCTGCCAGCACGGCGGCCACTGCGGCTTCGTCGGTGAGCGCCGCGGCGAAGACGATGGCTACTGGGCGGAGAGCGAGATCGTCAGCTTCGTCGAGCAGCAGTCATTCAACCAGCGGCAGGCTGCGCCAGCGCCCCGAGCCGATCGACCAGCAGTCGAGCAAACTCCGGCCCCTTCCCTTCGTCTTCGTGCTTGAAGTAGACGAAGACGTCGCGACAGCGCTCCGTCTCGCGGGCAATCACGTCGCCCCACCGCTCGATGTCGGGCGGCGTGTAGCCTTCATCGCGCAGGCGAAAATAGGCGTAGTCCGCGGTGACCTTGACCGGCGTGGACAGCTTCTCGCTGTCGGCCACGCACAGCGCGAGGTTGCGCGCCCGCAACCGCTCGACGATTTCATCGTCGAGCCATGACACGTTGCGAAACTCGAACGCCGCCGGGACGCGCGGCGGCAGCGTCGCCAGGAACGCGTCGAACAGCGCCAGGTCCTTCTTGAGATTGGGCGGCAGCTGGAACAACAGCGTGCCGAGCTTGTCGCCAAGGGTGCCGGCGACCTGACAGAAACCGGACACGAGATCACCGACGTTCTTCAGCCGGCTGTCGTGGGTGATCCGGCGCGGCGCCTTCAGCGTCAATTTGTAAGGAGACGGTGTCTGCGCCGCCCAGCCGCTGACCAGCTTTTCGCTGGGCATGCGGTAAAAGGTGTAGTTGATCTCCACGGTGGGAAAACGCGCCGCGTAATAGGGCAGCATTTTCGCCGCCGGCAAATCCGATGGATAGAAGCTACCCTTCCATTCCGGGTAGTTGTAGCCAGAGGTGCCGATCCAAATCATGCGGGGACGACTGTAAACTAAAGCCATGCGCATTCGTACTGCTTTCTGGGTTCTCCTCGCGGCCGCCGCCGGCGCATGCAGCAGCGGCAACTCCGCGGATCATCGCGAGTACTCCCTGCACGGCCAGATCCTCGCGCTCGCGCCCGACCATAAGGACGCGAACATCAAGCACGACGACATCAAAGGCTTCATGCCGGCGATGACGATGCCGTACAAGGTTCGCGACACGAAGGAATACGACAACCTCGCCGCCGGCGATGTCATCGACGCTACGCTGGTCGTCGTCAGCAATGATGCTTATTTGAAGAACGTCAAGAAGGTCGGGACCGCGCCGCTGCCGGCGCCGCCAGCCGAGACCTCGATGCCGGCCTCGTCAGGATTCGAACTGCTCAAGACGGGTCAACCCGTTCCTGACGGCAAGTTCGTGGATCAGGACGGCAAGCCGGTGACGCTCGCCGCGTATCGAGGCTCGGTCGTGCTGGTGACGTTCATGTACACGAGCTGTCCGATGCCGACCTTCTGTCCGCTGATGGATCGCCATTTCGCGGCGATTCAGGAAAAACTGAAGGCCAAGCGCAATCAGCTGCACGCGCATCTCTTGAGCGTCAGTATCGACCCGGTTATCGACACGCCGGCGGTGCTGAAAGAACACGCGCAGAAGCTGAACGCGGACCCGCGTCTCTGGACCTTCCTGACCGGCGATCGGGACGATCTCGATCAGTGGGGCGCCCGCTTCGGGGTGTCGGTGTCTCGCGCGCTCAACGACCCGAAGGACATTACCCACAACCTGCGCACCGCGATCATCGACCGCCAGGGCAACCTGGTGCAGACCTACACCGGCAACGAGTGGACGCCGGAACAGGTGCTCGCGGACGCGGAGGTCATGGTGGGCGTTGACTAGTGCAGGGAGTTTCACGCCGCAGGAACGGCGGCTGATCGCGCGGCTTCCGAGACCGATCGACGTCCAGCGCTACCTCAATCGACTGCCCTACAACCAGGAACCGCACGGCCGGGCGACGTTGCGCAGCTTCAAAGGCGTGGTGCGCACGCACTGTGCGCACTGCCTCGAAGCGGTGATGTTTGCCGCGGTCGTCCTCGAGCAGCACGGATACCCGCCGCTCGCCCTCAGCTTCGAATCGATCGATGCGCTGGATCACGTGGTGTTCGCCTACCAGGAACGCGGGCGATGGGGATCGGTCGCGCGCTCCCGCGATCCAGGCCTGCACGGCCGCCGGCCGGTCTTCGCCACGCCGCGCGCGCTCGCGCGGAGCTACGTCGATCCGTACGTGGACTACACCGGCCGGGTCACCGGATTCGCGCTGGTTGATCTGAACGCGGTGATGGGCGACTACGACTGGCGCACGCGGGACACGAACGTGTGGAAGGTCGAGCGCGCGCTGCTCGACTACCCGCATCAGTCCATCCGGACGTCAGACGCGCGCTTCAAGCAGCTGAAGAAAAAGTACGTGGCATTCCGGGCCGCGCACAATGGGCGCAAACCCATCTACTACCGCGGCCGCGAGAAATGGACGGAAATCCCAAACGAGTTCACGGCGTAGCCAAGCGATCCCGATAGGAACCATCACGAAGGCACGAAGGACACGAAGATCTTTTTGGAAAACCCAAGAGATACTTCGTGATCTTCGTGTCTTCGTGGTTGTTCTTTTTCAGTCCAGGTCGAAATCCCGCGTCGGCTTGGTGATCGGTTCGCTGTTCGCCTGACGGAGGGCTTCTTCGAATCGTCTCGAGAGCGCGTCGCCGCGGTTTTTCTCGTTGTTCACCGATTGCTGGAAGATCGCTTCGCGCCGCTCGGCTTCCTCGGCGATGATCCGCTGCGCCTCGCTCAGTTCCGGCTTGTTCCCGCGCTCCGGCTCGGCGTGCGAGACGACCCGGCCCAGATTCAGGTCGATCACCAGCGTGGAACCGCAGCAGGGGCAGGTGACTTCGAGTTCCGATTTGAGACGTGCCATCACTGATGTCCTTTTTCTCCGAGCGCTGCGAGCCCGCCCTTCTCTGCGCCCCGGCGGAGTTCGACGGTCGTTCCATCGGGGCGTTTGGCGGTCAGCCGCACGTCGCGTACCGGCAGCCGGCTGGCGTCGAAGCGCTGGGCGTAACCCGAGACGAATGTACTGAGCGGTGCCTGGAACCTGGAGCCCGCGGCGATCTTCGGCACGGTGATGCGAAAATACTGATTGAGCCAGATCTCGACGCCGGTCCAGTCGTCCTTGGTGCGGTTGTCGACCGTCAGCATCGAGCGGTTGAGCTGTAGCGGGTCGGGCGGAATCTCCGAGCAGCGAATCGTCGCGAACACGAGCAGCGCCAGCGCCGGGATCAGTGCTCGCCGCATGAGGGATCTATCATAGCGTAGTGTCCGACGCCGCCTCGACGCCGCTGCGCATCGTCACCTACAACATTCATCGCGCGCGCGGCATGGATCGCCGCACCCGCCCCGAACGCATCGCCGCGGTGCTGCGCGATATCGGCGCCGACGTCATCGCCCTGCAGGAAGTGATCGGCGCGGGACCAGCCGGCGGCAGCCACATCGAGGAAATCGGCGCGGCGCTCGGCATGGGATGGGTGATGGCGCCGACCCGCCGCCTGCGCGGCCACCACTACGGCAACGCGATCCTCAGCCGCTATTCCATCTCCGAGCACACCGAACACGACCTCTCGTACCGCGCCTGCGAGGAGCGCGGGATGCAGCGCGCCGACATCACCGTGGGCAGCCATCGCCTGCATGTCTACAACGTGCACCTTGGCACCGCGATCCTGGAGCGCCGCCACCAGGCCCGCCGCATCGCCACCATCGTCTCGGATCGCCACGTGTCCGGGCCGAAAATCGTGCTCGGCGACTTCAACGAATGGATGAAGGGGCTGACCACCAGCCTCCTGAGCTCGAAGCTCAAAAGCGTCGATCTGGCCAATTATCTGAAGCGCCGCCGCACATATCCCGGCCTTTTCCCCATCCTGCATCTCGACCACATTTACTATTCCGGGCGTCTGGAAATCGTCGAAATCAGCCTCGCTCGGACTAGACTATCGCTCGTCGCCTCGGACCATTTACCGTTGGTCGCGGACATTCGCATCGGCTTTTGAAAGGAACGACCGCCATGAGGACCTTCTCCGTCCGGATCCTCCTTGCCTTCGCTGCCTGTGGGTTGTTGCTCGCGACGCCCGTTCGCGCCCAGTCTGTGGCCCAGACGCGGCACTGGAACGGCCAGGGCCTCGCCCCGGTTTACGAAGGGTTCGACATCAACCCTGATGGCACCTTCAACATGTGGTTCGGGTACATGAACCGGAACTACGAAGAGGAGCTCGACATTCAGGTCGGCGCCGACAACCGGTTCGAGCCGGGCGACGATCGAGGTCAGCCGACGCATTTCGATACGCGCCGCCACAAGGACGTGTTCCGCGTCGTCGTCCCGAAGGACTTCGGCGAGAACAGCAAACTGGTCTGGGCGCTGACCGTGCACGGCAAAACCGAGCGCGTCGCGGGCACGCTCAATCGCGTCTGGCAGATCGATCGCCTGCGCACCACGCGCGGCGGCAACAGCGAGAACATCAACTCGAACACTCCGCCGGTCGTCACTGCGACGGCCGCGCCGAGCGCCGCCGTCGCCCGCCCCGTGGCGCTGAATATCAGCGCCACCGACGACGGCCTGCCGAAACGCCGCGGCGCGCCGATCGGCATGACCGTCGAGTGGCAGAAATATCGTGGACCGGGAACCGTGACGTTCACGCCGGCCAAGCAACCGCTGACCGGCGGCGCCGCCACGGCCACCGCCAGCTTCAGCGAGCCGGGCGACTACACGCTGCTCGCCGTCGTCGACGATGGATCCGGCGAGTCGGCCGGCAACTTCGGGTACCACTGCTGCTGGACCGACGCGACCGTCAAGGTCACCGTCGCCGGGGCACGGATGACCAGCGCCCCTGTAGCGCCCACCGCACCGGTCACGTATGCCAGAGACGTGTCGCGCATCTTCCAGGCGAAATGCACGCAGTGCCACCACCCCGGAACCGGCGCGCCGATGTCGCTCACGACCTACGAAGAGGTCCGGCCCTGGGCGCGTTCGATCCGCACGCGCGTCGCGAGCCATGAGATGCCGCCATGGCATCTCGACAAGACCGTGGGCATCAAGAAGTACAAGAACGATCTGTCGCTGAACGAGAACGACATCGCCACGATCACGCGCTGGGTGGACGCCGACGCGCCGCGCGGCAACGTCACCGACTTACCGGCGCCGCAGACGTTTGCACCGGAAGACGCGTGGCACATCGGCAAGCCGGATCTCGTCGTGAAGATGGACAAGACCCACACGATGTACACGAAGGGACCGGACTGGTGGATCGACTACTTCGCCGACACCGGCCTGAAGGAAGACCGCTGGATCAAGGCGATGGAAGTGCGGCCGGGCAACCGCCGCATCGTGCACCACACCGTCGTCTATGCGATCGAGCCTGACGCGCCAGCCGGCACACCGGAATCCGGCGTCATGCTGCACGAATACGCGGTCGGAAAATACGGCGATACCTTCAACGACTCCACCGGCCGCATGCTGAAGGCCGGCACGCGCCTCCGCTTCGACATGCACTACTTCGCGATCGGCGAGGAGCTGACCGACCAGACGGAAATCGCGTTCATCTTCTACCCGAAGGGCGTGATGCCGAAGTACGAGGTCCGGTCCGTCAACTTCCGGAACGTCCCCAACGACGAACTGGAAATCCCGCCGAACTCGGTGGTCCGCCACGACGGCTACTTCCGCCTCACCCGGCCCACGCGCCTCGATGCCTTCCAGCCGCACATGCACATGCGCGGGCGCGGCATGACACTCGAGGCGATCAATCTGGACAACACCGTCACCGTCCTGAGCTCGGTCGATCACTTCGACTTCAACTGGCACGTCTCATATCTCTACGGCGACGATGTCGCGCCGCTGTTGCCGGCCGGCACCATGCTCCACATCATCGGCACCCACGACAACACCAGCGCCAATCGCCGCAACCCGGATCCGGCGATGTGGGCCGGGTTCGGCGAACGCAGCGTGGACGACATGCTGCAGGTCTGGCTGAACGTCGTGTATCTGGACGATGCGGAATTCAACCGCCTGGTCGAGGAACGCAAGGCCAAGCAGGCCACGCACTCGACCGGTCAACAGTGAGGCGCGCGATGAAGAAATCCTGGCCGTCAATAGCTCTCGGGATCGCGCTGGTGGCAGCGGCGACCGCCGGAGTCCTCGCGCAGAACGGCGCCAGGAACGGTGAGTGGCCGAGCTACGGCGGCGACCAGGGCAACACCCGCTATTCACCGCTCGATCAAATCAACGGATCGAACTTCAGCAAGCTCGAAGTCGCCTGGCGCTTCAAGACGGATGCGCTCGGGCCGCGTCCGGAGTTCCAGTTCGAATCGACGCCGCTGATGGTCCACGGCATCGTCTACTCCACGGCCGGGAGCCGTCGCGCGGTGGTCGCACTGAACGCCGGAACCGGCGAATTGATCTGGATGCACAGCGAACAGGAGGGCGCGCGCGGCGCAGCGGCACCCCGCCAGTTGTCCGGGCGCGGGCTCGCCTACTGGACCGACGGCCGCGAGGAACGGATCCTCTATGTCACGCCGGGCTACCGGCTGATCGCGCTCGATGCGAAGACCGGCGCGACGATCCCGTCATTCGGCAAAGGCGGCGCGGTCGATCTCAAGACCGACGACGATCAGCAGATCGATCCGCTCAGCCCGGAAATCGGCCTGCACTCGACGCCGGCGATTGCGAAGAACGTGGTGATTGTCGGCGCCGCGCACAAGTCGGGCGGCGTGCCGACGGGCCGGTCCAATGTGAAAGGCTACGTCCGCGGATTCGATGTGAAGACCGGCAAGCGCCTGTGGATCTTCCACACGATTCCCTCGCCCGGCGAATTCGGCAACGACTCCTGGGAGAAGGACTCGTGGTCCTACACCGGCAACGCCGGCGTGTGGGCGCAAATCAGCGTCGACGAGGAGCTCGGACTCGCCTATCTGCCGGTTGAACTGCCGACCGGCGATTACTTCGGCGCGAATCGGCCAGGCAACGGACTCTTCGGCGAGAGCATCGTCGCCGTCGATCTGCAGACCGGCAAGCGGAAATGGCATTACCAGCTGGTGCACCACGGCATCTGGGACATGGACATTCCGTGTCCGCCGATCCTCACGGATCTCGTCGTCAACGGACGGACGGTGAAAGCGCTGGCGCAGCCGACCAAGCAGGCGTTCATGTACGTCCTGGATCGAACGACGGGCCAGCCGGTCTGGCCGATCGAAGAGCGGCCGGTCGCCAAAGGCGACGTGCCCGGCGAGTGGTATTCGCCGACGCAGCCGTATCCACTCGACGCGCACGGCAAGCCGTTCAACTACGACCGCCAGGGATTCGTGGAAGACGACCTGATTGATTTCACGCCGGAGCTGCGCGCGGAAGCGCTGCAGATCATGTCGCGCTACAAGCTTGGACCGGTGTTCACGCCGCCGGTCGTGAGCAAGCTGCCCGGGCCGCTGGCCACGCTGGTGCTGGGCGCCGGCGGCGGCGGCTCGAACTGGCCGGGCGGATCGTACGACCCGGACACGCACATCCTGTACGTGTCCTCGAACAAGTCGCTCGCGCAACTCGGCCTGGTTCCGCCGCGCGATCCCGCGAAGAACGACATGCAGTACGTCCAGGGCAACGCCGCCTCGGGCGCGCGGACGACCGCGGGCGCCGGCGGAGGCGCCGCGACGACACCCGCTCCCGCAGCCGGTGCGGCTGCTCCGGCTGCCGCGGCCGAGGGCGGTGGCGAGGGTGGTGGCGGTGGCGGACTGAACGTCAAAGGCCTGCCGATCATGAAGCCGCCGTACGGCTCGATCAGCGCGATTGACCTGGGCAAGGGCGAAATCCTCTGGCAGATCGCGCACGGCGAGACGCCGGCGAACGTCACCAACAACGCCGCGCTCAAAGGCGTCACGATTCCGAGAACCGGCCGTCCGGGAACCGTCGGCACGCTCGTGACGAAGACGCTCGTCATCGCCGGTGAGGCCGGGTTTGGCCCAACGCCGTCGGGACAACGCGGCGCCATGCTGCGCGCCTACGACAAGGCGACCGGCAAGGAACTTGGGGCGGTCTACATACCGGCGCCCCAGGGCGGCGGACCCATGACCTACATGCTCGACGGCAAGCAATACATCATCGTCGCCGTCGGCGGATCGGGATACAGCGCCGAACTGCTCGCGTTCAAGCTCGGAGCGTAGTCATGCGCGCGTCCGCGTTCATCGCCGGCGTGGTCTTCGTCGCGGCCGCGGCCGCTCTTGCCGCAAGCGACCGCGTGAGCGCGGCCAACGGCGACATCGAGATCACGCCGATCATTCACTCGAGCCTGCAGATCGAGTACGGCGGTCTTGTCATCCAGGTCGATCCGTGGAGCGCCGGCGATCTGTCCGGCGCCAAGCCGGCCGACCTGATTCTCATCACCGACGATCCCGGCCATCATCTCGACGTCAAGGCGATCGAACGGCTGCGCAAGCCGGGAGCGCCGATCGTGATGCCGGCGTCCGGGAAGGCGAAGATTCCCGACGGGATCGTGCTGCCGAACGGCGAGCACACCACGGCGGCCAGCGTGCTGGTGGAATCGATCGCCGCCTACGACCTGAAACCGGGCGAACCGTCGCATCCGAAAGGCGACGCCAACGGTTACCTCGTCACGCTCGGCGGCAAGCGTATCTACCTGGCCGGCGTCACGGAATGTGTGCCGGAACTACTGGCACTCCGAAACATCGACGTGGCCTTCATGCCGATGAACATTCCGGTCGAGCGCATGATGCCGGCTGCGGCCGCCACCTGCGCGAAGGCGCTCAAACCGAAGATCGTCTATCTCTATCACTTCGATCAGGACTATGCCGCGCGAGCCACGAATCCGCGGGCGACGCCGCAGGGGCTGCCCGGCGGCCTCACCATCGCACAGAGTCTTGATGCGTTCGACAACGCCCTCAAGGGATCCGGCATCGAATTTCGCCGGGGCAACTGGTATCCCGCTCGCTGAGAGACAACCATGAAACACACACTGTTTGCCGTCATCGCCCTCTCGACCGTCGCCGTCGTCCTGACTGCCCAGGGTGGGCCGCGGCCGACCTGCCGCAACTGCCCCTCGACGTATATCTCCAACGACGAGATCAAGGCCTACGTCACGCGGGCCGTCGCGAACAACACGATCGATCAACAGGTCCGCGCGCTCGATCTCGGGAAGATCAACGTCGACATCGGCGTCGTGCACCGCAAGAAGCTGGCGGCGCCGGCGGCCAACTCGGTCGCCGAACATCACCAGGTCGGCGAGGTTTACCACGTCATCGACGGAACGGCGACGCTTGCGACCGGACCGGATCTGGTGGACGCGAAGGAGCGGCCGGCGGACAACGAAGCGGTCCGCAACCTGAATGGTCCCGGCAGTAACGCCGCGTCCATCCGCAATCCGGTCCTGCACGATCTGAAGGCGGGCGACGTCATCGTGATTCCGGCGGGCACGGGCCACTGGTTCACGAAGATCGACGATCACATCACGTATCTGATGATCCGGCTCGATCCGGACAAGATCGTGCCGCTCAAGGACGAAGCCGCGTCGAAAGCGGACCTCGCGAAGAAGTAGCCGCGCCTATCGAAGGCGGTAGACCAGGTACTCGCCCGAGTAGTTGCCGCCGCTGACGGCGACGATGATGTGCTGCTTGCCGTTGAGCATGTAGGTCATCGGCGTCCCGCTCTGCGGTGCCGGCATGTAGACCGATCCGACTTCCTTCCCGGTGGCCTTGTCGTAGGCCCGCAGCATCGCGCCGCGCGGCTTGCCGGGCAGCGTCGTCGCCTGCGGATCGCCGGCGATGACCAGCGTCTTCGTGACCAGCGCGCCGAACGCCGCGCCCTGCCCGGTCCGAGGAATCGTAACGCCCTTGAGCGCCGGGCTGTTGCGGACGAAATCGGGCGTTTCGCCGTGCGCGATCTGCCAGACCCACTCGCCTTTGTCGAGATCGATCGCCGTGATGCGGCCGTACGGCGGTTTGAGCAGCGGCAACCCCTGCGGCGTCAGGCTTCCGCCGGTCTCGCTGGTCGTCGTCGTGGGCACGCCGGCCACCGTCTGGGGCCGCGTCGGCGGCGGCACGTCAGCACCGACGTTTTCGCCGGGGCCGGAAATGTAGCGCACGCCGGTCAACGCGTTGCCGACGACGTACGGCAAATCGGAAAACTCCTTGTTCGGCGGCGGCATCAGGCCGAGCGGCACGAGCGAGGTGAACGACGGGACGAAGAGCACGTGCGATTCGGGATCGTAAGCGGACCCCGGCCAGTTGGTGCCGCCCGACGAGCGAAACGATCCAAGCGGTCCTTCCGGCTTGCTCAGCACCGTCGGTGTAAACAGCGGACCGAGCCGATACTTCGAAACCATCCGCCGCGCCTCGGCGTTCAGTTCCGGCGTGAAATCGATCAGGTTGTCTTCGGTCACGCCCTGGTGATCGTAGGCCGGCGGCCTGGTCGGGAACGGCTGCGTCGGCGAGTACCACTCTCCAGGCACATCTCCCTTGGGCACGGGCCGCTCCTCGATCGGAAACACCGGCATGCCGGTGACGCGATCGAACACGTAGAGCATCGCCTGCTTCCCCATCACCGCGACCGCTTTGGTCGGCCGTCCGCCGACCGTGATATCCACGAGCACCGGCGCAGCGGCAATGTCCATGTTCCAGATCGGATGGTGCACGAGCTGGTAATGCCACTTGCGCTGACCGGTCTTCACGTCGATCGCGACGATGCTCTCGGCGAACAGGTTGTTGCCGGGCCGCAATCCTCCGTAGAAATCAGACGAAGGCGTTTCCACCGGCAAGTACGCGAGGCCGAGCGATTCGTCCACCGCGATCTCGTTCCAGACACCGACATTGCCGTTGACCGCCCAGGAGTCGTTCAACCAGCTGTCGTTGCCGAACTCGCCGGGACGCGGAATCGTGTTGAACGTCCACAGCCGTTTGCCGGTGCGCACGTCGAAGCCGCGCACCAGGCCCTTGGTGTTGTTGTGGGTCTTCGGCGTGCCGCCCTCGCGCATCGCGGCGCCGACCATCACCACGTCACCGGCGATCGCCGGCGTGGCATGAAGGCCGATTTCGCCGGAGACCAGATCGATGGGCTGGCGCGAGCCGAACACCACGCCGTCCTTCAGATCGACGATGCCATCGCTGCCGCAGCCGGGAATCCGCGCGCCGGTCTTCGCGTTCAACGCGATCAGGCGATAGCCGGTGGTGACGTAGAGGATGCGCTCCTCGCGGCCGTCGGTCCAGTAGGACAGCCCCCGGCCTGACAGCTGCCGCGGCGAAGCGGCGCCGCGCTCGCCTTCGTGTTCGCCATGCATCCAGAGCAGCTCGCCCGTGCCGGCGTCCAGGGCGACGACCGCCCGCCGCGAACCGCCCGTGGCGTAGATGACGCCGCCCACCATCAGCGGCGTGCCTTCGAGCTTGTACTCCGGCCGTGTGCCGAGGGCGTCGGTCTTGAAGCGCCACGCGATTTCGAGCGCGCTGAAATTGGCCGCGCCGACTTGCTCGAGCGGCGAATAGTGATGATTGCGGCGGTCGCCCGCGTACGACGGCCACTCACCCGCACTGGTGGTCAACGGTCCGCTACGGCCGGCCTGCGCGAAGGGACGGGGAACGGCGACCGTCACGGCGAGAGCGGCCGCGCCGATGAGAGCGGCAGTGCGAATCGTCATGATGTTTCCAGTGTGTGCGGGGTTATTCCCTGACGGTGACGGTCAGTTCCGTCTTCCTGGACAGGGCACCGTCGTTCGCCGTCGCGACCAGCTTGTAAGTGCCCGGCGCGGTGAATCGTGCGTGGGTCACCGCCTGACTGTTGGCGACGGGAATGGCGCCGGCCGGATCGAACGTGACCTTGGCCGGTCCCCGCAGTTCCATCCAGGTGACGGCCAGGCCGCGGAACCGCGGCGCGGCCCCGGACGAGTTCACCTGCGCGCCGAAATTTCCCTGGCTGCCGGTCGGCGCCGGCGCAGTGGGGCGCGGTGCGGCCGGCACGCGCGGCTTGGGCAGGCCGTCGTCGGCCACGTTCGCGGTCAGCGTGAGCGGCGTGCCCGTCGTCGCGGTGATGCTGCCGCCAGACGCGATGCTGATCGCCGGGGGCTTGTTCGGATCGTCCTCGCCGGGGTCCAAGCCGCCGTTGGTCATGATGATCCGCTCGGTGATTTCCTGAACGGGCAGCAGCTCACCGTAGGCCTTGTCGGTGCGCCCGTGGGCGGTCAGCGTCCAGGTCAGCGTCTTCTTGCCGAAATCCGCCGGCACGCGCACGCGGAAGACCCAGCGCTGGCGCCGCGGCAGGAAGTAGGTCGGCTGTCCCTGATCGGGATTCCCCGGCTCCACGCGGTTTTCCGGCCCAGGCGCGATCGCGACTTCTTCCTGGTAGTTGCGATTGAAGTAGCCGAACACCAGGTCGAAGGTTCCATCGGCGTTCTTAATCCAGCCCTCGAAGTACGGCGCAATGTTCTGTCCCGAGTTGAATCGAACGGACGGGATGGCCGTGGGCAGTTGCGGCGATGTCGACTGGGCGCGAACCAGGACTGAGACACAAACAAGAGCGCCCGCGGCCATGCCGAACCGAAGATAACGAGGGGCGAGATGGCGCATCACTGCTGCTGATTCGTCGCTGCGGCAGCGCCGCGGCGGGCGGCGACGCGCTGTTGATAGTCGGCGTCGTCGACATAGAACAGCGAGACCCACGCGAAACTCATCTCGTCAATCGTCCGCTGGCCGTAGCCCACCCAGTTGCGCGGGTTCGGGTTGTACTTGTTGTTGGCCGAGTTGTCGTGCCATGCGGTGATGTGGATGATCGTGCCGGCCGGCAGCAGCGGCGCCACGTCGTCCGCATACGGATAGGTGATGTGCCAGCCGAACTGATAGTTGCTGACGCAGCTGAGGGTCTCGGTGCGCGCCGGACCCGGCCGCGCCGAGTCGGCACGAATATCCGGATAAATCACCTCCATGCACATCGCCTTGCCGCGGTTGTGCATGTGCGGCTGGAACGCCGATACCACCGCGTTGCGCGGCAGCCGGAAATACCCGTCGTGGCGGGCCACCTCACCGGGCGGAATATCGAGATCGGTGAAGTCGCCCATGTGCTGCGTGAACGCCACGTACTTTGGCGTCGTGCCCGCCGGGAACACCTTCATCGCGACCGAGACGCTCGTCGGCGTCACTTCCCCGTTCGGGTGGAGGTGCAGGTTGAAATTGATCTTCGAACCGGCCTTCACGAGGCGGCCGGAATTCGGCGGGAAGATGTCGCCGTTCTTGCCCAGCGCGTATTCGTTGAAGAACAAGCCGACCGGATCGTCTTCAGGGTCTTCGACGAGATTCGTCGTGGCGTGGTGGACCACTTTGTAGGCGCGCGCCGTGTCCGGCTTCGTCTCGACCGCCATTACATACATGTCTTCCTTGAAGCCCGGATCGACCAGCACGTCGATGACTTGATCGGCGCCGGTCGCCGGCAGCTGGTACGGCTTCGGCATCGAGATCACGACATCCGGCTTGCCGATGTGCCATTGATCGAGCGACGAGAATTCGCGCGGCTTCGGCATGTCGGCTGGATTGCCCATCGGCGCGCCCGCGTCGACCCACTTCGTGATCGTGGCGACTTCAGCCGGAGTCAGCGACGGATCGTCCTTGAACTTCGAGATGCCGATGTTGCGGTCGATGTACCACGGCGGCATTTCGGCGTTGACGACTTTCTGCCGGATCGACCTCGCCCACGGGCGCGCGTCGTCATATGTCAGCAGCGACATCGGGGCGATCGCACCGGGACGATGGCAGTTTTGACAGGCCCTCTGCAGGATGGGCGCGACGTCCTTCGTGAATGTCACTTGCGCCGTCGCGGCAACGGCGGAGGTCAGCACGAAGAGCCCGCAGAATCCCAGGCGGCGCAGCCAGTTCGAAGACATTGCGATCCTCCGCGCCAATACTCGGACCGTGTCACAGATTTGTCAAGAATTGCGAGGTGTCACAGATCCGCCGCGCGGGCGTGCTGTTTCGTCACATATATCGGTCGGCAATTTTGTAGAAGACCGCGCTTTTGCCTGACTTTTTCGCGCTCTATTCGTGGCACCCCGCTTGCTCCCCCGCGGAGCGGTGAGACACGTCCGAAAATCAGCGATCGATCCGAAGGACCTTTCTTCGGTCGAATCCGCGACGCTGCGGCGGATCCTCGGCCACGTCCGTCCTTATCGAAGGAGCGCGGCCGGCGTGCTGGGGTGCGTCGTCGCGTGCGCCGCGCTGAATCTCGCCGCCCCCTGGTTCATCAAGCGCATCGTCGACGATGCCATTCCGAACAGAAATGTCGGTTTGCTGTGGCTGTACTGCGCCGGCATGATTGCCGGTCCGCTCGCCGCCGGCTTGCTGCAGGTCGTCCAGAAATACAACGCCGAGAGCATCGGCCAGCACGTCATGTTCGACCTGCGCGTGCGCGTCTACGAGCAGCTGCACGAGATGCCGTTCGATTTCTTCGCCAAGCAGAAGCCGGGCGAAGCGGTCAGCCACGTGCTCAACGACGTGCAGGGCGTTGGCAACGTCATCAGCAGCACGCTGGTGGACCTGGTGCAGAACACCGTCGTGCTGAGCGCGACGATCGCGTTCATCGTCACGCTCGACTGGCGCCTGTCGCTCCTCGCGATTGCCTTCCTGCCGTTGTTCATCGCGGCGACACGGCGGGTCGGACGGACGCGCAAGATGCTGAAGCGGACGGTGCAGGCGCGCACCAGCGAGCTGACCGGCATGCTCACCGAGACGCTCTCCGTATCAGGCGCGCTGCTGGTGAAGGTCTTCAGCCGCGAGAAGGACGAAGTGCGGCGCTTCTCGCGGAAGCTGGAGGAGCTGCGGCGCCTCGCGCTCGAGCAGTCGCTGGTCGGCCGGTGGTTCCAGATGATGCTCGGCTTGTTCGAAACGATCGGGCCGGCGCTGGTCTTTGCCACCGGGGGCATCCTGGTGATGAACGGCCATCGTCCGCTCGGGACGCTGATCGCGTTCATCACGGTCCTCAAGCGGATTTACGGGCCGGCCACACAGCTCGCCAACGCCCACGTGGATCTCAAGGTCAGCTACGCGTATTTCGATCGCATCTTCGAGGTGATGGATCGGACGCCGTCGATCCGCAACGCTGGGAATGCCATCGCGCCGCGGGACATCAACGGCACGATCGAGTTCAGGAACGTCGCGCTCGCGCACGACGGAGCCGGCGAGGTGCTATCCAACGTGAACCTGCGGATCCCGGCCGGCGCGACGATCGGACTGGTCGGGCCGTCGGGCGCCGGCAAGACGTCGCTGGCATCGCTGATCATGCGGCTCTACGACCCGACGGCGGGCTCGGTCTATGTGGACGGACTCGACGTCAGACAGATCAAGGTCGAGGCGCTGCGCGAACACATTGCCGTCGTCACGCAGGATACGTTCCTGCTCAACGCCACGGTGCTCGACAACCTGCGTTACGCGAAGCCGGACGCCACGCGCGCCGAAGTGGAGCGGGCGGCCAAGCGCGCGCAGATTCACGCGGAAATCGCCGGCCTGCCGGACGGCTACGACACGCTGGTCGGCGAGCGCGGCTACCGGTTCTCGGCCGGCGAACGCCAGCGTCTCGCGATCGCCCGCGCGATTCTCAAGGACCCGCGGATCCTGATTCTCGACGAAGCGACGAGCTCGCTCGATGCGGGATCAGAGCGCAAGGTCCAACAGGCGCTGACACCGCTGCTGGAGGATCGCACCAGCCTGGTGATTGCGCATCGCCTGTCAACGGTGCGCGACGCCGACTGCATTGTCGTGATGAAGGAAGGGCGGATCGTCGAGCACGGCACCCACGATCAACTGATGGCGCGCGCCGGGCTGTATGCCTGGATGTGGCTGGCACAGGCGCGCGACCACTCGCGCGGCTTCCGCAAGGCCAGGCCCGCAGCGGAAGTCGGCGCGTTCACCGCCGCGCCCGTCGCTGCCGAATGGCGAAAGACGCTCGTTCCCGCGCAGCAGATTACCGATTAATCGTCAGTCGAGGTCTTCGGCCAGTTCCAGGCCGATCGGCGACGTCTCCACGACGCTCGGCACCTGCCGGCCGGCGCGCCGGGCCTTGATGGCGCGCGCCTCGTCGTAGATCCTCGCGGGCACGGGCTTGACGTCCCACGCCAGACCGATCGCCTGCATCGTCCGAATGGCGTACCACGTCGGATCGAACTCCCACCAGTAGAACCCGTTGCGCGCGGCGCGCTGGTAGCGGTGGTGGTTGTTGTGCCAGCCCTCGCCAACCGCGAACACCGCCGTGAGGACGTTGTTGCGCGATTCGTCGATGGTGTCGAAGCGGCGCGATCCGAACATGTGGTTGACGGTGTTGATGGCGAACGTCGCGTGCGCGAGCGTCATGGTCGGCAGGCAGAATCCCCACACCAGCCACTGCATTCCGCCGATCAAGTACATCGCGATCGCCAGCAGGAGCGGCGGCGCGAAGAAATACTCGTTGAGCCACACGATCTCCGGCGCCTTCGAGAAGTCGCGCATCACCGGATTGCTTGCCTCGAGGCGATCGTGTTTCGCGTCGTTCAGGAACCAGCCGATGTGCGCGTAGTAGACGCCGCTGACCATCGGGCTGTGCGGATCGCCGTCGCGGTCGGCATAGCGATGGTGGTTGACGTGGTGGCCGGCCCACCACAGCGGTCCCTTCTGCATCGCCGCCGTCCCGATGAACGACCAGACGAAGCGCGCCGTGCGGTTCATCTGGAAGGATCGGTGGGCGAAATAGCGGTGGAAAGCGAGCGTCAGTCCGATCGCCCGCAGAAAATGCGAGACCGCCCAGAGCGCGACCATCGACCAGGCGAACGGCACAAAGAAAATCAGGACCGCCGAGGCCTGGACGATCCAGAAGATGACGAAGGCAAGTTTCTTCAACACAGATTAAATCTCTCTCAGCGCACGGGACACGGGAATCCTTGCGGCGCGAAGCGCCGGCAGAAGGCCGCCGGCTGCCCCCATGAACCCGGCGAAGACGATGCCGCCGGCGAGCAAGGCCGGCGTGATACGGAACTTGAAGGCGACTTCGCTGAAGCTGGCCATGTTGGTCGTCCCGGTGGACAAACCGTGCACCGGGAGCGCCAGCAGGCAGCCCACCACCCCGCCCACCAGCGCCAGGGCGATGGATTCGGCGAGGAACGCTGTCACGATGCGCGACCGTGAGAAACCGAGTGCCCGCAACGTCCCGATTTCGCGCGTGCGATAGGCGACCGCGGCGTACATGGTGTTCATGGCGCCAAACATCGCCCCAATCGACAGGATGAGAGTGACAAACGTGCCGAACACGCGAATGACGGTGGTCATCGTGGCGGATTGCTCAGCATAGTACTCCTGCTCGCGCCTGGCGCGAAGGGTCAGCCGGGGATCCGCGGCGATAACCGCCTCCAGCGATTCGAAGGCGGACTGATCAGTCATTTTGACAGTCACCGACTGGTACTCGTTCCGCTGAAACGCCGGCATCATCAGATCCACGTCGCCCCACACCTCGGATTCGAACGACGCATCGTCGGCCTCGAACACGCCGACGACGTTCCAGGTGGCGCCGCCGAATTTCACCTGACTGCCCATGTCGAGACCGGCAAACCGGCCGACGGCCAGGCGTCCGACGTTGATTTCCCTCGTTCCCGGCGTGAACCGCCGGCCCTCGACGAAGCTCAGATTCTCGCGAACCTCGAAGGCGCGCGACCCGACGGCGCGCGCCGGTACGTTCGCAGGACGACTATCGGATCGACGGGGCAAGGCGATGATGACGACGACCTCTGGGGAGGCCAGCGGCCGGTTGTTGGCGTCGCGGGCGATCTGCGGAAACGACTCGATCAGCGGCAGTTCCGACTTCAGAACCGCGCTGACGGTCTCGGACGTGGCGCTCTTTCGCATGATGATCGCGTTCTGCGGCGAGCCGCTGGCGACCAGCGTGGCGCGGAAGCCCTGGGCGATGGACAACGTCATGACGAACACCGCCACGACCATCGCGATGCCCATGGCGGTCATGATCGCGGTGCCCTTGCGCACCAGCATCGAGCGGAGGTTGTAGTTGGTGACGAGTCCCATGATCGCTACGCGACGCGCCTCAGGGCATCGACGATCTTCAACCGCGACGCCATGACGGCCGGAATGATGCCGGCCACCAGGCCGATGATCCCGCTGATGCCCAGGGCGATGCCCGCGTTGGCGAAACTGACGCCGAAGTAGGGAATGAATCCACCCACCATGCCGAGGGTTTCGCCGTTGACGATCAGGCGCGCGAGGACGGCGCCCAGCAGGCCGCCCAGCAGCGAAATGAACAGCCCTTCTCCGGCGATGAAGAAGAAGATCGTCCGCGAAGGAAACCCGAGCGTCCGCATCACCGCGATCTCGGTCGTCCGCTCGCGGACCGACATCGCCATGGTGTTGGCCGCCACGAAAAGAGTGGTGATCACCACGGCGAAGGCAATGCTGCCCAGCAGCAGGTTCAGATTGCCGAACATCGAGGCAAACGAGGCCTGGAATTGCTGTTCGGTATCGGTCTTGGTTTCGTAGGGCGTGTTGGCGAACTGCTGATCGATCGCCGACGCGACCTGCGCCGCCTTGCCCGGGTCGTCGATCTTGATGACGTACCAGCCGGCCATCCCCTTCTGCAGCGACCGCTCATCGGCGTACTTCCAGTGGAACATCATCGACTGGTTGTCGACGGCTGTCCCGGCCGCGTGATAGATGCCGCGAATGTTGAACGGGTAATCCTGGTCGCCGTAGACCGGAATCCCGACCTGCAGGACGATCCGATCGCCGACCTTGAAGCCGTAGGTCCGCGCCAACCCTTCACCCACGATGCATCCTGTGCGATCGTCCATGAAGGCCTGCCGCTCCTCGGGCGTCAGCTGGATTTCCGGATACATCCGGAGGTAGCTCTCGGGTTCGATCGCGAACTGTCCGAAAAAATTGCGCGGATCCTTGTAGATCCCGCCAAACCAGTTCGCCCAGGTGATGTCCTGCACCCCGGAGACGTTCTTGATCGCGGCGGCGTGGCTGGTGGGCATCTGGAAAATCAGCGAGGTCGAGCGGATCGTGACGATGCGGGTCGAGGAGCTGCCGGCGGTCGCGGCGTTGAAGCCGTCGAGAACGGCGCGCAGCGAGGCGAACAGGAACACCGCGATCGCGACGCTCAGCACGGTCAGCGCCGTCCGGCGTTTGCTGCGGCGGGCGCTCTTCAGGATCAGCGACAAGAACTTCATGCCGCGACGAACGTTCCTTTCTCGAGGTGGTACACGTGAGTCGCGCGCTCGGCGGCGTGCGGGTCGTGCGTCACCATGATGATCGTCTTGCGGTATTCCTGGTTCAGCCGCTGCAGCAACGTCAGAATTTCGGTGCCCGACTTCGCGTCGAGATCGCCGGTCGGCTCGTCGGCGAGCAACATCGTCGGATCGGTGACCACCGCCCGCGCGATCGCGACGCGCTGCTCCTGGCCGCCTGACAACTGCCTCGGATAGTGTCCGGCGCGATCCTGCAGACTGACGATCTCGAGCGCGGTCATCACGTGATCGCGCCGCTGCTTCTTCGAGAGATTCGTGAGCAGCAGCGGCAGCTCGACGTTCTCGAACGCCGTGAGCACCGGAATCAGGTTGTACAGCTGAAAAATGAAGCCGACGTTGCGGGCGCGCCACGTGGCGAGCGCGCCTTCCGACAGCCCGCCGATTTCCGTGCCGGCGACGCGGATCGAACCGCTGGTCGGCTGGTCGATGCCGGCCAGGAGATTGAGCAGCGTGGATTTGCCGGAGCCCGAGGGTCCCATCAGCGCCAGGAAGTCGCCTTCCTCCACCGACATCGACACGCCCTCCAGGACCGGGATTTCCAGCTTGTCGCGTTTGTATTTCTTCCGGACGTCCTTCAGCTCGATCAGCACGTCTTAGGTTCCCCTCACGCGGACGCGGCCGCGATCGGTCACGGTGGCCGGTGCGTTCAGCACGACGGCTTCGCCAGGCGCGAGCCCCGTTTTGACTTCGACCTGGTCCAGGCGGTCCGTCCCGAGTGTCACGGGACGCGCGGCCGCGATGCTCTCGGTGACGACCCACACCGAGGGCTGTCCGCCGCGCTGCACTACCGCACGCTTAGGGATAACGACGACTGGCGCGGCGCCGGAGTTCAACGCGGCGGCGGCCGGCGCGCTGGGCGGCTCCTGAAACGTGACGCTGGCGGTCATCTCGGGCTTCACGTCCGCGCTCGGCTCGAGGATGCTGACGCGCACCTCGACGATCGCCTTGGCCCGGTCCGCCGACGGAAAGATCTCGCGAACCTTGCCCCGGTATTCCGCGTCCGGGTACGCCTGCAGCTTGACCGCCGCCGGCATGCTCCGCCGCAGCTTGGCGACGCTGTTCTCGCTGACCTCGGTCTGCACCTCGAGTTCCGCCAGGTCGGCGATCGTCGCAATCGCGCCGCCTTCGCGGGCGGCCTGTCCGGCGACCCCGAACGGCGACACCGTCTCGCCGACCTCCGCGCGTTTCTTGATGACGACGCCGTCGAAGGGTGCGCGCACGTTGGTGTTTTCGAGCGCTTCCTGCGTGACGCGCACGCGCGCCCGCGCCGAGACGATCGCCGCCTCCACCGACTTCATCCGCGCCGCCGACACGTCCGACGTCGCTTCCGCCGAAGTGAGCGCGGCGGTGGTGGTAATGCCCTCTTTCGACAGCTGACGCTGCCGCTCCATCTGCCGGACGTCCTCGGCGTGAGCGGCGGTGGCCTGCGCGACCTGTGTCTGGGCTTCGGCGACCGCAGCTTCGGCCGCCACCAGCTGCGCGTCCAGATCGGCGTGCTCGATCTGCGCGATGATCTGCCCGCGCCGCACTTTCGTGCCCTCTTCGAAGTTCAGGGTCTGCAGCCGCCCGCCGGTCTTGACCCCGACGTCGCTGCTGCGCCGCGCCACGACGTAGCCGGTGGCCACCAGCACGGGCACCGGCGCCGCGCCGCCGCCGCCGGCCATGGCAATCTGCGTGGCCCGCACGATCTCGACCTCAGGCGCGCGCTGCTTGTCGTAGTACTCGCGCGCAGCAGGGTAGATGGCCGCGCCGGCCGCGATCAGCACGACCAGGATCGCCCACGGGAGCCAGCGGCGCCGGCCCGGGACATCGCGATCGATGCGCAAACGCGACAGGTCGCCAGCTGATGCCGGACGGTCTTCTGAATGAATTGACACGGGAGAGTACGACGATCGGCGACCGAAGAAGGTTTCTTAACCCTCTTCTTCGAATTCTTCTTCTTCGCGGAGACCGAGCCTCGTCGAAGGCCGCAGGGCCTCGCGATGGTCGAACAGCGGCAGATCCCGCACATGCAGCGACAGCGTGCACGCCGGCGACTTCTGGTCGACGACCACCGTCACCGGACTGCCCTCGACGCCTTCGCGGAACGTGATCCGGCAGCCGCAGGCGAGTCGCGCGTGGGTGAAGCCCTTCAGCATTCGCTTTGCATCATATCACGCGCCACCCGCTGGCACGCTCATCAGAGCAACGCCTTGATTTCACGCTCGAACACGTCACGTCCGGTCAAGCCCGTGTGGGTTGCGCAGATTTTGCCGTCGCGTGAAATCAGCACACTGACCGGAATCCCGACGATCGGCCCGTAGGCGTCCTGGACGGCATCGTGGTTCAGCCCCTGCAGGACCGGGTAGTTCATCTTCATGTCGCGCACGTAGGGCACGAGCTTGTCGGCGGTGTCATCCACCGAGACACCGACCACTTGAAAACCCTGCTTCCCGTAAGCGTCCTGGAATTCCACGAAATGCGGGATCTCGACCTTGCAGGGTCCGCACCACGTCGCCCAGAAGTCGAGCAGGATCACCTTGCCCTTGAACTGCGAGAGCGTGACGTCGCGGTTCTCGACGTCCTTCATCGTGAACTCGAGATTGGCGGGCTTGGCGTCGGCCGGACACGAGAGCGTGGACTCGGCGCCGGATGCGGCGGCAACGCCGCCCTCACCGTCGGCGGCCTGTGCCATCTTCACTTCGCCCTTGGTCAGCCACGGCATCTGCGTGGTCACCGTCAAGGCGGCCAGTGCAATGACGCCGAGCGTCGCAATGACCCATCGCATTCGCATGACAGACTCCCTCGTCGATTCTAATCCCGGACCCGGCCGCTACTGCAGCGAGGCGCGCACGAACGCGGCGAGCTTCTGAACTTCGCCGGGATCCTCGCGCGAGACCAGCACAAACGTCCGATCGGCGTCGGACCAGATGGCGCACGCGTGGCCGAACACCTCGACCGTCTCGGGCGCCCGGTCGCTGCGCGGCAGCATGAAGAGCGACACCGGTTCGCCGTTGTGCCGGTACATGATGTGCGCGATGCGTCCTTCGCCATACAGGCACGGGCGCGAGCCCACGAGATCCATGCCCTGCGCCTCCGCCGAGTCAGGCAGCTTCACGCGCCAGTCGAAGCGGTACGCCATCGCCGCCTGGACGATGTCCTCGGTGTCGTGGGTGCGGAGCACGGCGTTCATCGCGAAGCACTTGACGTGATCGGCCGCGAGCTCCGCGGCCAGGACGCGCGACGAACGCGCGGTCGCCTGATACAGGCCCACGCCGCCGACCACCAGCAACACCGCGGCGGCCGCGGCCAGCGGCCCGACGCGCGGACCGAGGAACGAGCGGACCCGCCCGGCGCGATCAGTGGCAAGGCTGGTGTCCGCGCGTGACGCCATGGCCGCGCAGCGCGTGCGGAGCCACGCCGGCGTCGCGCAGACGTGCAGCGACGGCTGGCGATCGTGCAGCAGCTCGCGCGTCACGCGCTCGGCGGCGACACGCTGATAGCACGGCGGGCAGCGGCCGATGTGTTCCTCGATGGCGCGCGCCTCGGCGGGCGCGAGCTCGCCGTCGACAAACGGCGTGACGAGCGGGTCGATGGCGGCGCAACTAGACATGCGCCGGCTTCAGGTGCTGGAGACGATCGAACAGCATGCGCCTGCCCCTCGAGATCCGCGACATCACGGTCCCGGCTGGAATGTTCAGCATCTCGGCGATTTCCGCGTACGAAAATTCTTCCACGTCACGTAACCAGACTGCCTGACGAAACGCGTCCGGCAGGTCGTCGATCGCCGCCTGGAGCTCGGGCGTGAGCGTCTCCTTGAGCAGCAGCGCTTCCGGCGTCTCCATGCCGGCCCCGTCGCGGCCACGATACGACGCGCCGTCCGCCGCCTGCTCGACGGTGTCGCTGTCCACCATCACGTTGTCGCGCGCGCGATCCCGTGCCCGGTTGCGCGCTGTGTTGTGGAGGATCGTGAACAACCACGCCCGCAGATTGGTCCCCGGCTCGAAGCGGTCAGCCGACCGGAAGGCCTTCAGATACGTTTCCTGCACCAGATCTTCGGCGTCGGCCGGCACACGGGTCAGCCGCAGCGCCGTACGATAGAGGCTGTCGACCGAAGCCAGCGCTTCAGCCTCGAACGCGGCCCGGGCGCGCGAGACCGCATCAGACGACGCTGGGTTGGTCTTGCCGTTGCGCATGTGACGCGCGCGCCCGGGAACGTAAACCCCGGCATGCCCGCGCTTATTCCTCAATTGTAGTGTGTTGGCGCGGCTTGTCGCCTGCAGGGGTCACAGAATGCGTCGGCCAGAGGACAAGGCGGCCCATTATGCGTGTGTACCCACGGATCACCGTTTGCAGGTGCGCGAAACGTCACAGTAAGATCGCCGGCAGTTCGTGGTGTCCGCGCCGGGCGCGGATGGCCTCGGACAGGTCATCCGCGGATCCGCTTTCCCAGAGGTACTGCTTATGCGCGTGCGCGGTTTCCTGCGCGTTGTTCTGCTCGTGGCTCCGTTGGCCCTGGTACCCGCGGTCGCCGGGGCGGATGGTCCACTGCGGCTGGACCCGTTCTGCCAGCAGGTCTATGGCCTCTACTCGTCGGAAGTCTTTCGCCAGACGGCATATGTCCCGTATTTCGGCAAGAACTCGATCCACTACGACAACTTCGACTGGCACATCTACACCACCGACCACTTCGAGATTTACTACTACACGGACATCGAAAAGCACCTCGAACGCGTCGCGGGATACGCCGAGAGCGCGTATCAGCAGGTCAGCGCCGACCTGAAGCATGACCTCTCGTTCAAGGTTCCGCTCATCCTCTTCAAGACCCACAGCGAGTTCGAGCAGGAGAACGTCGTCCCCGGCGCGGCGCAGGAAGGCGTGGCCGCCTTCGCGGAGCCGTTCCGCCAGCGCATGCTGCTGCCGATCGACGACCCCTCGGACCGCTTGTACGGGCTGATCACGCACGAACTCACCCACCAGTTCGAATTCGACATCATCCCGCAGGGACTGATTCGCCAGAGCGTCCCGCTGTGGGTCAACGAAGGATTGTCGGACTACGAGCGCGGCCAGTGGGATTCGATCGACCTGATGACGATCCGCGACGCGGCCGTCGCGGACACCGTGCCCAAGATGACCGAGCTCGAGGGATACGGGAACAGCTCGAATCCACGCCTCATCTACAACCTCGGTCACGCGGTCTTCGAATTCATCGAGGCGAAGTACGGCAAGGAAGGCATCCGGCAGTTCCTCTTCGCGCTGCGCAAGAGCGTCATCGGGGGCGGCGAAGACGCGTATGAGGAAGCGTTCCGGATGAAGCCGGACGAATTCGATCAGGCGTTCGAGCGCTACCTGAAAGAGCGCTTCAAGGCGTTCCGCGACAAGGAGCGGCCCGCTGACTACGGCCGCGATCTCTCACCGAACCAGGAGAAAACCCACTACGCCCAGGGGCTCTCGATTGCTCCCTCGCCGTCGGGCGACCTCATCTCGATGGTCACGGTCAATCGCAAGGACGGCGAACTCGACGTCGTCCTGATCTCGTCGAAAGACGGCTCGATGGTGCGGAATCTCACGCAAGGCTTCGACAAGAACTACGGCTTCGATCACATCATCACGCCGACCTCGTTCAACACGGTCCACTGGATGTCGTGGTCGCCGAAAGGCGATCGCCTGGCGTATCTGGTGCGCACGGAGAAGGAACGCACGCTGATCGTGCAGAACGTACTGACCAGAAAAATCGAGGTCCGCGTGCCGATGAAGTCGGTGGACGAACCCGAGTCGCCGAGCTTTTCGCCCGACGGCAAGACGGTCGTCTTTTCGGCGATGCGCGGCGGCATCCGCGACATCTACACGGTCGATCTCGACACGCAGACGGTCGTCAATCTCACGACCGACGATTTCTTCGACTACGGCCCGGTCTACTCGCCGAACGGCAAGTTCATCGTCTACAACACGCGCGTGAGCGGCAACCAGAAGCTGTTCCGGTTCGACCTCGACACCAAGAAGAAAACGCAGCTCACGTTCGGCACCAACGACGAAACGTCGGCGCAGTTCTCCGACGACAACACCCTGGTCTTCTCGTCGACCGCGACCGACCCGGCGGTCCCGCTCGACCCCGATACCGCCAAGAACGGCAACATCTTCAACATCTGGACGCTGGACCTGCGGAACGGCGAGCTCCGCCAGTACACGGACGCGCTCGGCGGCATCCTCTCGCCAATCGTGCTGAACGACGCGGCCGGCAGCCACATTACGTTCGTCACCTACTACAAGGGTGAATGGGGGATCCATACCCTCGATCGTAAGGAGCCGCTGCACACCGCCGCCTCGTCGGACTTCGGCGAGCCCGGTCCGATCATCGACTTCCAGGCGCCGCTCACGCACACCCTGGTCAAGGCCAATGAGCGCAAGAAGAAACCGTTCGAGAAGATGTTCCTCGAGGGACGGCCCCCGGTGAACGTCGGCGTCACCAGCAACGGCGACGTGTTCGGCGGCACTGAAATCAGCTTCGGCGACGTGCTCGGCGACAAGCAGGTCAACATCTTCGCCTCGTCGATCGCCCAGTACCGCACGCTGTCATTCAGCTACGTCAACCTCGGACGCCGTTTCCAATACGCGCTCCAGGGTTATTCGCAGACGCAGTTCTTCTACGGCAACCTCGAAGGGCTGTTTTACGATCCCTCGCTGGCGCCGCTCATCAGCCGCGACGCGGCGCAGGCGACGCGCACCGTCCGGGGCGGCACGGCGTTCGGCATCTACCCGCTGAATCGCTTCCATCGCCTCGAGTTTTCAGCGGGGCTGGTCAACCTGAAAGAGGAGTACAACGACCCGGCCCTGCAGGCGTATACCGAGGAGTACCAGCAGCAGCACTACGGCCAGCAGGTGTTCCGCGACGGCACGATGTTGCCGTTCAGCGCGGCGTTCGTGCAGGAGACGACGGTCTTCCGCGAATTCGGGCCGCTGGCCGGCAGCACGATGCGCCTGGCCTACGACGTGTCGCCCGGCTTCGCCGGCCTGCTCTCCCGGCAGTCGTACGACGGCGACGCGCGCTATTACGTCCGCCTGGCGAGCACCGGCGTGCTGGCGATGCGCGTGCGCGGCTTCAAGAGCACGGGCGCCTATACCGACTTCGTCTACTTCGGCGGCAACTCCGAAATGCGCGGCTACGACTAGCTCCAGTGCGTCGGCCAGAACGTCGGGTTCGCCAACGCCGAACTGCGCTTCCCGATCATCGAAGCGGCGCTGACGCCGATCGGCGTGGTCGGCGGCGTGCG
>Ga0105248_10001318_pt1 | contig 27655 bp, 21 predicted proteins | sample KBSS34metaG_FD_81524 | JGI IMG/M metagenome (GOLD analysis project Ga0105248, IMG submission 81524) | Switchgrass rhizosphere microbial communities from Kellogg Biological Station, Michigan, USA - KBS S3-4 metaG | ecosystem: Host-associated > Plants > Roots > Rhizosphere > Soil | place... | reverse complement strand
GCTTCATCGAGACTCTCCCAAAGAATGTCAATCAACATCGCTCGTTCCGTAGAGCTGAGGCGGGAAATCTCATCTTGAATAGATGCTAGACTCATGGGTGAAATCATTGGACTAAATTACTATGCCTGTCAAGGGTTGTTCGAATTGCGCTAAAGATCTGCGAAATCACAATCGAGATCCGCGAGATCTTTTCTTGAATTTGCCTCGAACCTCTTAGATCCCTTCAAAATGCAACTTGAACCTCCGCAGTACAATCTGGAACTTCATGCAGGTCTGTTTGGACTTGAGCAAATGCAGATTGTACTCGTCAGATCGCATATTGAATTTCGCCGATCTTAGAATGTTCCGGGCCGATTCAATGTGCAATTTGGTAGCAACGACTCGCAACGTACAAGATTCTAGACGCTTCGCCGAATGATCCTCACGCAAAAGCACAAGAACGCAATGCAACGCGCGCTCTGCGCCTTTGCGTGAGAGGTTGTCACTCATCTATCGAACGCGCGCCGATTCATTGAGGCATTCGTGAGAAGTCGATCGAATCGATCCGTTGGCCCGTTTCAGCGCAGCGCACAAGCTCCGCAAGCCACGGATCGTTTATCTCGAGCGCATAACGAATGATCCCCCGTTCCTGTGGATCTATTGACTTATCGTTTAGCACTGCCTGCGCTCTTCGTTTAAGAGCGTTAACGCTGGTGTTCGTTCTTGTTTTGTGATTGCTGTGAGGTGCTTCTTCGCGCGTTGTTGCGCTACTATCCTTAGCCATGACTTTCATCCTTTCTTGAGAAGGTTGATGGTCTAGAAACTATGAAGCCGGGTCTCCCGAAGTCGGTTTAAAAGTTGGAGAATATCCAACGACACGAGTTTGACCCCGAGGGGCTGACTCAAAACCTGACTATGAAGGGAGTACCCGGCTATGAAGATTTTGGCGTTGGATTTAGGGAAATACAAGACGGTAGGGTGTGCGTACGAGAGTGAAAGTGGGGCACACCAGTTTCAGCGAACTTTTACCGCACCGGCAGATCTAGAGCGACTGGTGCAGGAAATCAAACCCGATCGCGTAGTGATCGAAGTTTGTTCCATCGCCGGCTGGGTGTGTGACCTGATGGGCCGGCTGGGAGTAGAAGTGCAGGTCGCGAACCCCAGCGACGAGGCCTGGCGCTGGCGCAAAGTAAAGCAGAAGGATGACCGCCGCGATGCCTTGAAGGCGGCGCGGTTGTCAGCAGTAAATCAGGTGCGCGAAGTGTACATCCCGCAAATTACGGTGCGCCAGTTGCGCGCTTTGATCGCTTACCGACGACACCTGGTGGGCCGACGCACCAAGATTAAGAATCACATTCGCGACCTGCTGGTACGGGAAGGACAGATCCTGGCCCGCGGCAGCAGCTGCTGGACCAAGTTGGGCCAGGCATTGCTCAGCAGTATGGCGCGACCGCTAGCGGAGGTCGGCGTGGCGGAGTTATGGCGCGGTGAGTTATGGGAGGAGCTGCAACAGCTGCAGATGGTTCAGGTCCGAATCGCGTCCGTAGAAGAGAAGTTGAACGCGATCGGCGAGGCCGATAAGCGAGTGCAGTTGTTACGCACGATTCCCGGAGTAGGTCCGAGGCTGGCGGAAGCAATTGTGGCGCTGTTGGACCAGCCGCGGCGGTTTCGTAAAGCGAATCAAGTAAGTGGCTATGTGGGGATGGTGCCGAAAGCTTTTGATTCGGGTGAAAGCGAACGTCGCGGTCACATCACGAGGCAAGGTAGTGGACTCGTACGTTCCTTATTAGTCGAGGTGGCGTGGGCTGGACTGCGTCATAACGCGTGGATGCGCCAAACCTACCAGCGCCTGAGTGGTGGTGGTAAGAAAGCGCGCAAAAAGATCGCCATCGTGGCGGTGGGACGCAAATTGTTAGTGCGATGTTGGGCCATGCTGCGCGATAACTGCGCCTGGGATTGGCAACCACAAATTACCTGAGCAGAAAAGTAATCGCGGAAGTGAGGACCAAGGGGAAACGTTAAGCCACCCGACGTGAGGCCAGTTCAAGCTCAAGTGGGACAAGGTAAGTTCGGAAACTGATTGAGATGATGAGAAACTCGAGCCGACCCTGAGAGCAAAACTCGTGGTCTAGAATGAGAACTCGTCGCACCGTTGAATGAGAACACAGATTTCAGCCACATCTTTGGCTACTGTGGAAACTCGAATAGAAGGGTGAAACGATCACAACCGGAATTCCCTTGACACGACCCGGCTTCATAGAAGGGTCGATCTTGTGTGTCCGCACAAATCGGCCCGCTTTCGTTTTTAGTGGTGCGCGCACTATAACACACTTTGGATGGTCCAAATCTACAAATTACTTTGAGGCGGGAGTCCAATTCTGCGATTAGAATCCAGAGAGGACTTTACAGCTCTCAATCTCTATAATCGGGATCCATGCCTCTCAATTTTCCAGGAGCTTGGCGCTTTCGACTTCCGGCGAGCGACTCATTTAACACCACGAATATTCCACAAGCGGCACTAGCTGAGTTTTTGGATTTTATTCAACGGACAGCTACTCAGGGTAATCTTCAAGATACCCTCGAACTCTTTAAGAGTTATTTCTGCGCCGCGAATGGTAGAACCGACGTAAGAAGTTCAGATTCAGGTTGGGCTCACACTGATCTAACCGCCGAGGTGAATGGCGCCTCAAAATGTCCTCCTCTTTTTCTTGAGGCTTTCTATGATGCGTGTGAGCGAATTAGATCACGGGGCGGCAATTGGTTCGCCCCGGACGTTGCAATGATTAATGCAGTATGTTTTGACCATAACATTGGGTACGAACTTCGGCCACCAGACTTAGTTCTTCGCGATCCTGTCGCAACGATAATTGAAGTACAGGAACGTCCACCGACTGTTGCAGAGACCGGCTTGAACACGCTAAATGAGTCACTTCATCGCACGGAGGAATTATTACGGGAAGGCCGCGGCAGAGAGGCTGTTCAAGAGAGCTTATGGCTGTTAGAAACAATCGCGACGGCTTTTCGTTCCGTAGATACCGGAACCGGAACCATCGAAGGAAGGTACTTCAATATAATCATTCGAGAATTACGCCAAGTTGCTACAGGCAGTTCGCTACAGCGAATTCTAGAATGGGCCGCCTCCTTGCACGGGTACCTTTCCTCACCGACGGGAGGTGGCGTAAGGCACGGCCTCGATTTACGTGACGGTCTTCCCCTTTCACAGAACGAGGCCAAATTATTCTGCAACTTGATTCGGAGTTACATTTCCTTTTTGCTCAGTGAACATGAAAGACTTGTTAGGGATCGAGGAGCCGATAGTTAGTCATGGCACTTCAAGTACCTTTTTCATCGAAGAACGCTGCTAAGACATATCAGATTGCTGATGACTTTCCTGAAACCGCTCGAGTAGGTTTGCTCCATCTTGTCCGCAACCTTGTTGATAGAAGATACGTGGAAGATTGGCCAACCGTTATTCGAGAATTGCAACGAATCGCTCGAGCCACACCTCTCGAATATGGCAGGAACCGTACGGAAGATTTTTATATTGAAACCTTCGAGGAGATGATCACCGCGCTGCCTTGGCAAAAGGTATATGATTTTTGTGAACGCTTATACAGCTACCTTGCTAAGGATCAAGGTTATTACAACGACGACTACGAACACGAATTTGTCATCCAAACCCCGAAGAGTGAGGTGCAGGAATTTATAACCTCTGAATTGCAACAACTCTTTTATGAAGAACGACTCGCTTTTGATTTTTCCGATGGCTTCGTGGAACGCCGTGGAAGAAGGCATACCGCCGACAGAATTACCAAAGCGCAGATGGTGATGGGAGATGCACGACTCGGTGCAGCGCTAAAGCATTACAACAAAGCGCTGCAGTTCTTTCGTCCCTCTGAGCCCGACTTTGAAAACACTGTAAAGGAAGCCGTATGCGCGGTCGAAGCAGCCGGCAAAGCTCTGTTTCCCTCGGCAAAAGCCAGGACGTTGGGAGACCTAGTTAAGTGGCTAACCAACAGTGAGGACATTGCGTTACCAAAAAGCGTTTCGCAGACCCTAACAGGTCTATACGGATTTCGAAGCAGTGGAGAGGGAGTTGGACACGGCGGAGCTGGTGGTGGGGCCGTAACCGCCGAACTCGCAGAATATGTATTAAGTGTGACCGCCTCTCAAATAATCCTTCTAGTTGATCTGGCGAAAGCCAACGATCAGGACGTGCCTTTTTGATCAACTCAACTGTCGAAGCAGATTTTGATCGGTTGGCGCTCCTCGATGATCAGGGGTGGACGGTGAATAATCATTATCACCCGCTGCTGTTGAGGTATGTGCCGCAGGGTTGTGAGAAGGCGCTGGAGGTTGGGTGTGGGACCGGGAGTTTTGCGAGGCAGCTTGCCGCGCGGTGCAAGCGCGTGGTGGCGATTGATCTGTCGGCGGAGATGATTCGTGTCGCGCGGGAGCGTGCGAGCCAAACGGAGAATCTAAAACCGAAGCAGGTTGGGAAGGTTGAATTTCAGTCAGCCGACGTTGAGTTTCAGTTGGCCGATGTGATGACGTGGGAATTTCCGCGAGGGCAGTTTGACTTTATCTGTTCGATCGCGACCATGCATCATCTCCCACAGCGTGAGCTGCTACCGAAGATGCGAGATGCGCTGAGGCCGGGCGGCGTTTTGGTCGTGCTGGATCTGGTAAAGTCGGAAACGTTGCGTGAGCGGATGCTTGATGTCGCCGCGATGGGTGTCAGTGTTAGTCTGCGGCTGATTCATAATGGCCGACTGCAACCGCCGCCCGAGGTTCGCAAGGCGTGGGAGCAACACGGTAAGCAGGACCATTACTCAACGCTGAAAGAGATCCGTGCGCTTGCGGATGAAATCCTCCCGGGAGCGAGTGTGATACGGTGTTTGTTGTGGCGTTACCTGCTCGTTTATAAGAACAAGGGGGCTGAACTTTCGTGAGCCCGAGTGTCTGAACCGCTATGAGCATGTTCGAAAGCGTGTGGATCAAGTTGGCCTGCCAGCGGTGCGGCAAGGTCGAGAAGACCATCGTCCGGTTTCATAGTTACAACGGACCGCCCGACGCTGAGTATGAGTTAATGGAAGTGGTGCCTCAAGGCGTTGGACTCTCCCGCGGTGAGGTATGGGAGGGCAATGCCGATCGTTATTGCGAGCAGTGCTATTTCGACTGGTCCATCGCACAGGCAAACGCGGCCTACGACGCGCTCGCAGAGCTGATCGAAAAAGGAGTCGTGACGGCGAGAGCGAAAGGATCGTCGCCACCAGCGTCCGACTCTTTGCCCGTGGCGGCAATAAACGAATACAAAGAAAAGTACGTCCGCAAATTAAGAAGGGAAAAAGCTACGGTTGTCACGATGCCTTTCTTTGATGAGTTGCGACTGACAGTTGAAAACAAGCCCGTTGAAGACCTCGATCGGCCGATCACAGATGAGACTTTCAACGGTTACCCGGTTTGGGACGAGTTCCTCGTTTTGATAGATCCGCTACTCAGCGATCGTATGAGCAAAGCCGGATGGGTAGCGGATGGTTCCACGTCGGAAGACTTTCACGTTTCGCTCGACGACGGACGACGCATTGTTGTTACAGACATGCAGGGGAGAAAATTGACCCGCGATGGCGGACGAGCCGCACAATAAGCATTAAAGACAAATCGCAGCTACACGCTTACGCAATCGCTAACACAAACGCTTACACAATCGCATAATGCGCTTACGCGATTACACAAACCTTCCCCTCGAGATCTTCGTTCTCACGCTCACGGTCCTGCCCTTCCTCCTGCTCGCATACTTCTACCCCGCTTTCCCTGACCGCGTCCCTTTGTTCATGAAACTAAACGGCGAGGTCGCGGTGTGGGGCGAGAAAAGTCTGTTATCAGTCTTTCGCGTGCCTCTGCTGGCCGTTATTACGCAGATTGTTTGTTTCCTGATGAAGTACGAGATGGTGCAGACGCCAGCAGCCGCGGTCTCAATTGATCATTCCAAACTTCAAGAATGTTACCTGAGTCTGAGCAGCAGTATGTGGGATTGGTTCCGTGCAACCGTCGCATTCAAGATGGGCGCCGAATCTCTGCACACCGTTTTTCTCACGATGCCGCGCTACCACTTTCTTTCTCAGCCGATATTTCTGGTCACCGCGATCATTGCGTTGCTCGGAGCGGCAGGCGCCATTCTCTATCTTTATCGACTCCTGCTCGTCGCCCGTGAGTTGAAAAAACAATTCCCAAACGTGAGCAAGTACCGTTTCCACTTCGCAAACCCGCGCTTGTGGGCGCTGATCGCCTGCGCGATCGCCTATCCCTTGCTGGTATTTTTGCCGGGGTAGCGTTAGATTTGAGCCTCACATTACACAAAAACGTGGTCCGTAACGGAAGGAACGAGAGTCTATGGACGAACTCATAAAGCGAATAACTGAGAAAACCGGTATCTCAGAAGACCAGGCGCGCTCTGCGGTAAACACTGTCGCGGGCTTTCTGAAAGAGAAGTTGCCTGCACCGCTCGCCGGACAGGTTGATAACGTGTTGAGTGGCGCCGGCGGAATGACCGACAAACTCGGTGACGCGGCGGCGAAGGTCGGAAATATGTTCGGTGGTTCTTAGAGCGACAATGCCAGACGTTCTCAGGCCTTCAAAGTGGCTTCACTTTAACTCCCGGCTCCTGGCTGCCGCGACGCTCGCAGGCTTGTTATCGCTGTCAGTCTGCGCACAACAGGCTGCGCCTCCAAAGCCGGTAATCGTCCAGCCCGGCGCGCCGGGCCAACCCACACGCGAACTGCCATCGACGACACGCGCCACGTTACCGCCAGGCTCGCCCGCCGACGTGCAGTTCATGCAAGGCATGATCATGCACCACGCGCAAGCGGTCGAGATGACGGCCCTGATCGACTCGCACACGGAGAACAAAAATCTTCGTTCACTCGGCGCGCGCATCAGCCGGTCGCAATCGGACGAAATAAAGTTTATGAAGCGGTGGCTCACGGCTCGCGGACAATCGACCGAGCACGACATGTCAGGGATGAAGGGCCACGACATGCCGGGGATGGATATGTCTAAGCATGAAATGCTGATGCCCGGCATGCTCACGGCAAAGCAAATGGAAGCCCTGCGCAATGCAAAGGGCCAGGAGTTTGATCGACTATTCCTGAGGGGAATGATTCAGCACCACACCGGCGCTTTGACTATGGTGAAGGATTTGTTCGACACTGCCGGCGCCGGCCAGGATGCCGAACTTTTTAATTTCACGACCGAAGTCGACAGCGGCCAACGCGCTGAGATTAGAATTATGCAAACCATGTTGGGTGAAAAACCCTAAGAGGAAAAACAATGAATCGAGTTCAGAATATAGCAATCCGTTTATTCATAACCTGCCTCGTTTTGTGCGCGGGTCTTGTAACCGCAACGCTCGCGCAAACACCAACGCCCTCGCCGTCGCCTTCGGTTGAAGTCAAGGTAGACGCGAAACCGGCCGACAAAGCCGCGCAAGCCGATCCGTTTGCTCCCGAACCGGCTGGACCACTCCCGGCAGGCATGACGGGGTCGGACACGAATGATCCGCGCGCGAAGTTGTCGCCGGGAATGTTCGACGCCGGTGAAGCAGCGGTCGGCCTCAAGCATGTCCTGCTGCTCAAAAAGCCGGACATCTTTCAACTCGGCTCCGACGATCCGAACGATCCGAAGGTGCAGAAGATGCTTGGCCAAATGGGCGCGCCTCCAGAGGAGCTGGCAAAACTGCCAAAGACAACACAGCTAGTGATCGCGCAGCTCGCTTTTGCCAATTCGGACATGGCGTTTCAAGGCAATCATCTGTTCCAGGGAAACTTCTACGGCCTGAACATCTTTGACATCTCGAATCCGGCGAAGACCAAGCTGTTGTCTACGATCGTCTGTCCGGGTGGACAGAACGACGTGTCGGTTTACAAAAATCTTCTCTTCATGTCGGTAGAACAGGCGAACGGCAGAGTTGATTGCGGAACCCAGGGATTTCCGCCGCCACCTCCCGCGCCGAAACCGACTGGACCAGACGAAAAGCAACCACTTCCGCCCGCGCAAAAGGATCGTTTCCGCGGCGTGAGAATTTTCGACATCTCTGATATCACCAAGCCGAAACAGGTAGCAGCAGTGCAAACCTGCCGCGGCTCACACACGCACACGCTCGTCACCGATCCAAACGACAAGAACAACGTCTATCTCTACGTCTCGGGAACCTCGTTCGTCCGTCAGGCCGAAGAGCTCGCGGGCTGTTCGGGTGAGGCGCCGGATAAGGATCCAAACACAGCGCTGTTTCGCATCGACGTGATCAAAGTACCGCTTGCGTCGCCGCAAGACGCGAAGGTCGTCTCGAGCCCGCGACTGTTCAGCGATCAGAGCAAGCTCGACGCGCTGACGAATGGCGGCTCGCACGGTAAGGATGGAGCGGAAAAACCGCAGGCCACTGACCAGTGCCACGACATCACGGTCTACTCGGCGCTCGGGCTTGCTGCCGGCGCGTGCTCCGGAAACGGTATCCTGATCGACATCAAGGATCCGGCGAATCCGAAACGCCTCGACGCGGTAAACGATCCGAATTACGCGTACTGGCACTCGGCTTCGTTTTCGAACGATGGAAAGAAAGTTTTGTTCACGGACGAGTGGGGCGGCGGGCTCGGCGCGCGTTGCCGTGCAAACGATCCGAACAAGTGGGGCGCGGATGCGATTTTCAACCTGGAGAATAACAAGCTGAAGTTCGCGAGCTATTACAAGATGCCCGCGGCGCAGGCTGACAGTGAAAACTGCGTGGCCCACAATGGCTCGCTCCTTCCGGTGCCGGGCCGCGACCTCGAGGTGCAAGCCTGGTATCAGGGCGGCATCTCCGTCGTGGACTTCACGGATGCCGAGCATCCGATGGAAATCGCGTACTTCGATCGCGGGCCGATCTTTGCAAACATGCTCGTGCTCGGTGGTCACTGGTCGTCATACTGGTACAACGGTCACATCTACGCGTCGGAGATCGCGCGCGGCCTGGACGTTTTCGAGCTGACGCCGACGAAGAACCTGACGCAGAACGAGATCGACGCTGCGAAGCTCGTGCAAGTGTCTGAGTTGAACGTGCAGAACCAGCAGAAGATCGAGTGGCCGCGAAAGCTCGTCGTGGCGAAGGCTTACATCGATCAGTTGGAGCGTTCGCAGGGTTTGCCGGCTGATCGGATCCTGGCGTTGCGGCAGGCGGTCCAGGGCGCTGAGGCGATGAAGCTGAGTGCGACCGAGATGGCGAAACTCAGAAATCTAGCGCCGTCGTTGGAGACTGCGGCGAGAGCCGCGAGTCCGGCGGACACGACTCGCTTGCTCGCGCTCGCGGATATCTTCAAGCATCCCGAACACTGAGCGAAACAAGTTAGTCGCTAAAAAAGGACCAGGCACACTCGTTTGCGAAATTCAAAACGAGCGTGCCTGGTCTCGTGTTTATCCGTGCTTCACTGCGGCTGGACTGCGTACTTCACGACGTGGTCGCGCGCTATGACGAAGAGCTCGTTCTTGTCGTTGAAGACCATGCCGAACGCTATTCCCTTCAGCGTCAGGAGCGTTACGTAGCGGCCGTTGGCGTCGAAAACCTGGATACCCTTCATGTCGCCGACGTAGACACGGCCGAATCCGTCCACCGCGATCGAATACGGCGCGCGCAGTTGGCCCGGTTGATCGCCGCTGCTGCCAAAGCGATTGATGTACTTTCCATCGCGGCCAAACTTGAACACGCCATTGTTGAATCTGCCGAGCGCGTAGATGTAACCCTGCCCGTCGACGGCCACCCGCATGCTCAACTCCGAGTCGCCACTCGCGCTGCTGATCGCGGCGGGAATCGTCCGCAGAACTCTACCGTTTGCGTCAAACGTGACGATGTCGTCTCGATTGCTTTGCCACGCGGTCACTAATCCACCATCTGCGGCCACCGTCGCGTCGTCGAAGCCGGATCTTTCGTAATTCAGTTGACCAAGCTTCTCGCCGGTTTCACCTTGATAACGATCGATACCGCCGCTGTGTACGGCGTAGACGATGCCTTTGCGATCCGCGGCCAGCCCGCGCAGAATCGTTTTCCGATCGCCAATGGTCCATTGGTTGACGAACTTCCCTGCCGGGTCGAAAACCTGGATGCGCCCGCCGTTGTATTCCCCCACATAAATCCGGCCGGCGCCATCGACAGCGATACTACGCGCGTCGGTAAACATGCCGGGGCCGATTCCTTCGCTGCCAAACGTGAGCAGCTCGTTGGCGAAGGTATTAACGTTCTCCTTCTTCGGCGTGTTGGGCTTCGGCACGACGGGACTGTTCGAATTACTAACTGCGCGGCTAACCGAGTAAAATGCCGGGGCCAAAATTCCGAAGGCTGCGAGCCCGATCACGATTAGAACGATCAGCGGGATCGCGACCAGCAGCCAAAGCGCCTTCGGAAACTTGTGCGAAGAAAGCCCGAGATTAATATTGACCACGCGCGCGGGCTGGCCCGCGACTGCGTCCGGGGCGATAAGATGGCTGTGACAATACGCACAGCGCATGGTTGGTTTTGGGTTGTCAGGATCTACGGAACGCTCGAACGCTACCGGCGCTCCACACTTGGGACAGTCAAAGGTTTGCGGCATATATGTCTAAACTAAAAATCATCGTGATCGCGTTCTCACTGCTGCATGTTAGCGCCAGTTATGTTCCGGCCCAAACAGAAAATATCACGCGCCAGGAAACACTGCGCGGCTCGATCACGCCGGAACGCGAGTGGTGGGACGTGCTGCACTACCATTTGCAGGTCGAGTTTCTGCCGGAAACCAAAAGGCTGAAGGGCTCGAACACCATAACCTTCAAGACGCTCAAGCCGGGAAACAGGATGCAGATCGATTTGCAGCCGCCGCTGGCGATCACGAAGGTTACGCACGGCGCATCGCAGCTCAGGTTTGAACGCGAAGGCAACGTTTACTGGCTAACGTTTGAAAAGGAGCTGCCGAAAGGAGTCGAAGACAAAGTCGAGGTCTTTTACGAAGGCGTTCCGGTGGTCAGCAGGAATCCACCCTGGGTCGGCGGCATCACGTGGGGCCGCGACGATCTGGGAGAGCATTTCATCGTTACCACCTGCCAGGGAATCGGCGCAAGTATCTGGTGGCCCAACAAGGATCATGGTGCTGACGAACCCGATCGCGGAATGCAGATCAGTGTCACGGTGCCGGAGAACCTGGTCGCGGTTTCAAACGGCCGTTTGAAGAAGACCGACCATAACACCGCCGCCAAAACGAAGACGTATCACTGGCAAGTCGTAAACCCGATCAATAACTACGGCGTCAACGTCAATATCGGCAACTACGTCAACTTCTCGGACAAATACCAGGGCAAAGGCGGTGTGCTGGATCTCGAGTACTGGGTGCTGCCGCATCAGAAAGAGGCGGCGATGAAACACTTCAAGGAAGTGCGCCGCATGCTCGAAGCCTTCGAGCACTGGTTTGGCAAGTATCCTTTTTACGAAGACGGTTACAAGCTGGTCACGGTTTCTTACCCCGGCATGGAGCACCAGAGCTCCGTCACCTACGGCAACTGGTTTCGCAACGGTTATCTTTATCGCGATCCGTGCGCCTGCGGTGTCGGGATGAAGTTTGACTTCATCATCGTTCACGAATCAGCGCACGAGTGGTTTGGAAACAACATCTCGATGAAAGACGCCGCCGATATGTGGATTCATGAAGGCTTCGCGAACTATTCAGAGAACCTGTTTGTTGAATATCACTTCGGTAAAAAAGACGCGGAAGACTATGTTATCGGCACGCGGCGCAGTATCAGAAACGACAAGCCGATCATCGGCACTTACAATTCAAATCGCGAAGGCTCAGGCGACATGTATCCGAAAGGCGGAAATATGTTGCACACGATTCGCCACGTCATCAACGACGACGCGAAGTGGCTCTCGATCATGCGCGGGCTCAACGCTGACTTCTGGCATCAGACGGTGACTACCGAACAGATCGAAACGTATATCAGCAAGAAGTCGGGCATCGACTTCAGCAAGGTGTTTGACCAGTACCTGCGGACGACGAAGATTCCGTTGCTGAAATACAGTGTGAACGGGAAGAGCGTGACGTTTAACTACGAGAGAGTCGTTGCAGGATTCGCGATGCCGCTGCGCGTGAGTATCAACGGGAAGGAAGTCGTGATCAAACCGACTGAAGCGCCGCAAACCTACCAGCACACAGAAGAGATCAAAACGTTTGAGGTCAATCGCAACTTCTACGTCGAGTTGGAGAGAGTCAGTAAACTATCAATGTTCCGGAGAGATAAAGATGAAGATCACCGGTGTGACTCCCATTCTAAACGTTTCGAACCTGCCGGAAACGTTTGCGTGGTTTGAGAAACTTGGCTGGCGAAAACATTGGGACTGGGGCGATCCCCCGACCTTCGGCGCCGTGATTTCCGGCAGCACGGAAATCTTTTTGTGTCAGAACGGACAAGGATCTCGCGGAGGACCGATGCCGAGTGAGCCTTGGGACAACCAGGCCGGAAGCACCTGGATGAGTTGGTGGCTCGCCACGCCGGCCGAAGTTGACGCCGTGCACGAGCTCGCTTTGAAACTCGGAATACCGGCTCCATGGCCGCCGACGGATATGCCCTGGGGCGTTCATGAGTGTCATATCCGGCATCCTGATGGTCACACCTTCCGCGTAGGTGCAAATACCGAATGCGATTAAAAATAATTCTCTTGACCGTGATCTGCTCGCTTTCGGCTGTCATGGCTCACGGGCAGACGATGGATCTCAAAAACAGGCTGCAAAGCAAACTCGAGGAGTGGCACAAAGCGGGAACGTTTCCGGGCGCAACAGTCGGGGTGGCTCTCGCGAACGGCGAATCTTTCGGCCTGGCGGTCGGGTTCTCTGACCGCACCACCAAAACGCCGATGAAACCAACCGATCGCATGCCGGCCGGCAGCGTCGGTAAAACGTTTGCCGCCGCGACTGCTTTGCAGTTGATCAAAGAAGGCAAGATCGGTCTCGACGACAAGATTGAAAAGTACCTCGGCAGTGAGCCCTGGTTCTCGCGTCTGCCAAATGCGAAAGACATCACCGTGCGGCAGTTGATGAACCACACCAGCGGTCTCGTGCGTTATGAGTTCAAGGAACAGTTCACCAAAGACCTGACCGCGAACCCGGACAAGGTATGGAAACCCGCGGAGCTCGTAGCGTATCTGCTCGATGAAAAAGCGCCGTTCGAGGCCGGTAAGGGATGGGACTACTCAGACACGAACTACATCGTTCTGGGAATGATCATCGAAAAGGTAACGGGCAGAAAGTTCTACGACGAAGCAAACAGACGAGTGCTCGGGCCGCTGAAGTTAAACGACACGCTTCCGCAGGATGCGCCACGGTTACCGGGAATCATCCAGGGCTACGCCGGTCCGACGAATCCGTTTGGCGGCACAGACGAGATGATCGTCAACGGGAAGTTTGCGGTCAATCCGCAGTTTGAGTGGACCGGTGGCGGCTACATTTCCACGGCTCAGGATCTCGCGCGTTGGGCGAAGATGATGTACGAAGGCAAAGCGTACTCGCCTGACCTGCTGCCGCAAGTCGTCGACGGTGTCGCGGCGCCAATGCTCGGGCGCGAAACGAAATACGGCCTCGGGGTAATCATTCGCCAGACTCCGCTCGGAACAGCGTACGGCCACAGCGGCTTCTTCCCCGGCTACATGACCGACATGATGTACTTCCCGGAGCATAAAATCGCCGTGGCGGTGCAAGTGAACACGAGCGTCGGGCGCAGTCTGGGGAAGCCGTTGAGTAGAGTGTTGCTTGACGTGATGACCTCGATCCTGGGCCGGGAAGACCTGAGACTCATCGGCTCGATCGACTTTTACGGTTACGAGGGGATAGCGCTGGATCAGGTCACGTCAGCGCTTACGATTCACGTAGGAGATCCCTTCCCCGGACCCGTGGCGACACGCGACGCAATCATCAAAACCGTAACCTCAGTCATCGGAAAGCCGCCCACTGACGTCAGCCCTGTCTGCTGCGATCCCAAAGCCGATTACACGATCTTTGTGGGCCTGCCGGGGACTTCCAGCAAGGAGCCGAAATTTAATCCGGTTCCCACCGGCGACGTTAAGCTCCCGCCCGAAATGGAGAAGCTTTACGATGAGACGATGGAGGCGTCGAGCGCAGCAGTCTTGCGCGGAAACGCTCGCGAAGACGTTTCGGAGGGTTATGCGCTCTCCACTACCGATGCGCGTCTGCGAGCGAAACAAGAAGCGGTTCGCGAGTACGCCACTCACAACGAAAAGCTAATCCGCGACGTGCTGGACAAATCGCGCGAAGCAAAACAGCGCAGCGTCGCCGCTTACCTGCTCGGTTATGCTCGTCAATCCAACGCGCAGATCGCAGATCTGGTGCGGGCGAGTCACGACTCCAACGACGGCGTTCGCAACAACGCTACGCGGGCTTTGGGAGTTCTCGCGGAGTCGAGCCCGAAGATCACCGCGCGAATACCAGCCGCGCCGTTCATCGAGATGATCAACTCCGGTTCATGGACTGACCGCAATAAAGGCGCGTGGGTGCTGGAGAGTTTGACCAGTGGCCGCGATCCGAAATTGCTGGCGCAACTCCGCGCGGACGCTTTGCCTTCGCTCATTGAAATGGCTCGTTGGCACAGCAGCGGTCACGCCCACACGGCCCGCCTCCTGCTCGGACGAATCGCCGGAATCGAAGAAGCTCGTCTGGCGAAACTCATAGCCGCCGGCAACGTAGAAGAGATCATCAAAGCACTACCGCCCAACCCCTGAACGGAGGCCCGCGAGACAAAATGCTCACACACGATCTGAAATTCGGTTTTCGTATGCTCGCACGAAAACCGCTTTTGACTATCGGTATCTCGCTGTCGCTCGCGCTCGGCATTGGCGCGAACAGCGCCGTCTTCAGTCTCGTCGACGCCGTCCTTTTCAGACCATTGAATGTCGGTAATCCGTCGCGCCTCGTTTCGATTTACACGAGCGATTACTCGGGACGTCAATACGGCGGCTCTTCACATGCGGATTTCATCGACTTCCGCGACAAAGTCGACGTGTTTGAAGACCTCGCTGCGTTCACGGAGATCTCTACGACACTGCGTTCGGAGAACCGGTCAGAGCGAACGTACGGCCTGCTTGTGAGCCCAAACTATTTTGATCTACTCGGCGTTAAGGCCGCGCGCGGCCGTACCTTCCAGGGCGACGAAACATCGGGCACGCTCGTCATGAGCCACAATTTCTGGCAAAGAAAGTTTGGCGGCGATCCATCGCTGGTAGGCAAAACTGTTCTTCTCAATAACAACAGCTTTACCGTCATCGGCATCACGCCGGAGAGTTTTACCGGCACCGATCTCGGCCGCTTTCCGGAAATCTTTGTTCCGCTGCAGATGTCTGCGCAACTCGGCTTCGAACCGGGCTTTACTGCGAGTCGCGCGACGCGCCAGTTTTCTATCCTCGGACGACTGAAACCGAACGTCTCAGAAACCCAGGCGCAGGCGAGTCTCGACATGTTCGCGCAGCAACTCGCCGGCGCTTATTCCGACACGTGGAAAGATCGCAACCAGCAGCCACGCAGAATCAGCGTCGTCGCCGAGCGCTATGCGCGCGTTCCACCGGAAGCAAAACAGATTCTGATGGGCCTAGCCGGACTGTTTACCGTGTTGGTCGCGCTCGTCTTGTTAATCGCGTGCAGCAACGTTTCAAACATGCTGTTGGCGCGCGCCACCGCACGGCAAAAAGAGATGGCCGTTCGCACCGCGCTCGGCGCAAGCCGCGGCAGGCTGATCCGCCAGCTCTTGACCGAGAGTCTGCAACTATCGCTGATCGGCAGCATTCTCGGACTGCTCCTCGCGCCTGTCGCTATCAAGTTGCTGATCGCGGGGTTTCTGCCCGCGTCAGCTACTTCGCTTCCGATCGAGATCGGGGTCAATCAGCGCGTGGTTCTTTTAACTCTCGCGATCGGGTTGTTCACCGGACTGATATTCGGGCTCGTGCCCGCGCTGCAAGCCAGCCGGGGCGACCTGTTGCTGGCGATGAAAGACGAGTCGTCGGTAGTGCGAACCGGAAGGCGCAGGTTTGGGATCAGAAATCTTTTCGTCATGTCGCAGATCTCGGCTTCGTTATTACTACTGGTCGTCGCCGGACTGTTCATCAGGAGTTTGCAAAAGGCGCAGCAGGTGGATCTCGGTTACAACGTCAACGTTCTTACCGTAAGACCTGACGCCGAATTTCTTGACGGACGAGACACGGCGCCACAGCTCGTCTTCTACAACCAGGCGCTCGAGCGCGTCAGATCCTTGCCGGGAGTCGAAGCCGCCACTTTCGCTGACTTCATTCCGTCAGGCGGCGGGCGGCGCCACACGACCATCGCGGTCGAGAATTACACTCCGCGGCCCAATGAAAGCATGGACGTGCTGAACGGCGTCGTCGCTACTGATTACTTCAAGACGATGGAGATGAAGCTGCTCGCGGGACGTGAGTTTACCGACCGCGACATCGTTGGAGCGCCGCGCACGGTGATCATCAACGACGCACTCGCCCGCCGTTACTGGCCGGGCCAGGATGCTCTCGGAAAACACATCGCGATCGCGGGCGGCAGGAAAGAGCAGTTGGAAGTCGTGGGTGTAGTTGAAAACGCTACGGCCTACATCTTTCAGGAAACGTCGGAGCCTTTCTTCTATCTTCCGCTCCTGCAAAATCCGTCGCCGGGAATGACGCTGCACGTGCGCAGCAAAGGCGATCCGCTCGCGATTATGCCTGCCTTGCGCAATGAGTTCGATGCTTTGGGCCAGAGCGTCACGCTGCACGACGCCGGCACGCTGTCGGACCACGTGAGTGACGCGCTGCTCATGCTGCGAGTTGTTTCAACACTCACCGGAGTGTTCGGACTGCTGGCCTTCGTGCTGGCGCTCGTCGGAGTTTTTTCGGTAGTGAACTACTCCGCCAGCCGGCGAACACGCGAGATCGGAATCCGGCTTGCTCTCGGCGCACAGCGCGGGGACATACTGCGCATGATCTTAAAAGACGCGCTCGTCATTGTTCTCGCCGGCGTGGCCGCAGGCCTGTTTATGGCAGTGGCTTCGGGACGACTGCTCGCGTCGTTCATGTTTGCGAACACCAACGCGGACAGCTCGGTCTACATCGTCGCCGCGCTGCTGCTGATCGCGATCGCGATGCTGGCTTGTTTTATCCCGGCGTACAAAGCCACGAAGGTTGATCCCACTGACGCGCTGCGTCACGAATAACCTCGATCAGCGCAGGTATTTATTGAACCACTCGAGCGTGCGCGTCCACGCGAGGTTCGCGGCTTCTTCGTCATAACGCGGCGTCGTGTCGTTGTGAAAACCGTGCTGCTTACCTTCGTACATTTGGACCTGGTAGACCTTGTTGTTGGCCTTGAGCGCCGCTTCGTAAGCAGCGATGCCTTCGTTGATGCGTTGATCGTTACCCGCGTACTGAAGCAACAGCGGCGCTGAGATCTTCGGCACATCTTCCACGGCCGCCTGGCGCCCGTAGAACGCAACGCCCGCGTTCAGATCCTTGCCCAACCGCACGGCCAGTGTATTCACGATTCCACCGCCGAAACAGAAACCGACCGCGCCGAGTTTGCCGCTGGAATCAGAACGCGCTTTGAGCCACTTCGCCGCCGCAACGAAGTCTTCCGTCATCTTCTTTCCATCTACTTTACGAAACGCCTCCGCGCCTTTTTCGTCGTTGCCAGGATAGCCGCCGACCGAAGTCAAACCATCCGGAGCAAACGCGATGACGTTGGCAGTTGCAAGCCTTCGAGCGACGTCTTCGATATAAGGATTGAGCCCGCGGTTTTCGTGAATCACGAGCACGACCGGATGCTTCCCGCTCTTTGCGGGACGCGCGAGATAGCCTTTGATCGAGCCGTTTCCTTCCGGTGATTGAACCGTTTCGGAACCAACCTTGATGCGTTTGTCATCCGGCGGAACCTGCTGCGCCCACGCGTAGTTGGGCCTGAGGCTTTCGAAGATCGAGGCGACGGTCAGTCCGCCGACCGCAAACTTTGCGGCCCGATCGAGGAACGTGCGCCGGGTGATGTCGCCGTGCTGGTATTCGTGAAAGAGATCCAACAACTCCTGCGGGTAATCGCTTGCTACTTTGCGTTCCATCTTTTCTCCTTGTAATAAGCGGGATCCGGTGGAGTTTACACAAACACCCGTGCTGCTGCCCATGATTCTGAATGAGGCGCTTGCACTTAGCGCCGCCCTGACGTAAAAAGTCTGGCAGTGGCAGAACTTTCCCCCGGAGCTACTCTCGCCCGCTATCGCATCATCAGCAAAATTGGTGCGGGAGGCATGGGTGAGGTGTACCTCGCCCACGATATCGAGCTCGGCCGCTCCGTGGCTTTGAAGTTCCTTTCTGAAGACGTCGGTACTCACCAGGCCCGGCTCAAGCGTTTTATTCAGGAAGCAAAGGCTGCGTCAGCTCTCAATCATCCGAACATTCTCACCGTTTACGAAATCGGACGTCACGACCAGCATACTTTTATTGCGACGGAGTTTGTCGACGGCGTCACGCTTCGAGAGCGGATGCGCCAGCGCCTCAGGCTAGCCGAAGTACTCGACATTGCCATACAAATCGCTTCCGCGCTCGTCGCTGCCCACTCGGCCGGCATTGTTCATCGTGACATCAAGCCCGAGAACATCATGGTGCGGAAGGACGGCCTGGTGAAGGTGCTCGACTTCGGCCTCGCCAAGCTCACCGATGTTCTTGACTCGTCAAGCGGATCGGAAGCCACGACGTTTGCGCTCGTCAACACAGAGCCCGGCACAGTGCTGGGAACCGCCGCGTACATGTCGCCCGAACAGGCCGCGGCACGGGAAGTTGATGCGCGCTCCGACATCTGGAGTCTTGGCGTTGTGCTATACGAGATGCTCGCCTTGCGCACGCCCTTCGAAGGCTCGTCGAAGAGTCATATCATCGTCGCGATTCTCGACCGCGAACCGATGCCGATAACTCGAGTCGCACCCGACGTTCCCGAAGCTCTTGAACTAATCATTGCCGAAGCCCTCACGAAAGATCCGGAAGAACGCTGTCAGACGGCGAAAGAGATGCTTGGCAAGTTGAGACGCTTCAAGCAGCGGGTCGACTCGGGCACTGTGCTGAGTTCGGTTTCCGGGATCAATCGTTCGGCGCAACTGCCGGCGGAAACGCCGATCGCTAATTCGAACCTTCGATCAAATGCGGCAGTGCCGCACAGCACGGTGGACCAGCTCCAACGTTCCACAGCGGCATCCGGAGATGCAGCGGCCGCGGTGGAAGCGACACGCTCGCGAAAATCCAAAACGATCATTGCCGCGCTGCTGGGACTCGCTTTGGTCATCGGTGGCGCCGCCGCCGTCGTGTTTTACCTGCTACCCGCCCAACCTAAAATATTTGGACCAGTTAAGATGACCGCCCTCACGACCGGCGGCAAAATCAACGGCGAAGACATCAACGGCCAGCTCTCAATCTCGCCCGACGGCAAGTACGTCGCGTTCGCGGCCAACGACTCCAAACAACAGGCCAGCCTGTGGCTCAGACAAATCTCGACGAACAGTCTGGTGCGGATCGTGGCGCCGGAGAGCGGCGCTTACCTCGCCACGGCCTTCTCGCCGGACGGAGAGCTGATGTACTACGTCGCGATGCTGGCTAGAGATAATTTTGTACCGACGCTTTATCGTGTGCCGCTTTTGGGTGGCGCACCGACAAAGGTTCTCAGCCGTGTCTTTAGTGCGATCGGTTTCTCTCGCGACGGCGCTCAATTCGCTTTCGTCGGCAGAAACAACGAAGACATAACGCTCGTCGTCGCAAACACCGACGGAAGCGGCGAGCCCAGGACGATAGCCACCGTCAAACAACCGAACGGGTTTTCCACGTCCGGCCCATCGTGGTCGCCGGACGGCAAGCGCATCGTATGCGGCATGTTCAACGGAACCGGCGCCGGCTACTCCACGATCGTCGAGGTGCCGGTCTCGGGCGGCGATCCACAACCGCTGGGCGCGCAAAAGTGGGCCACCGTGGGTCGTCTCATTTGGGTGGCCGACGGCAGCGGGCTGATCATGTCTGCTCAACCCGAATTCTCATCTGTCGGCACGCAGATCTGGTTACTTCCCTATCCACGTGGTGACGCGCGCCGGATCACGAACGACTTGAATGGTTACGGAGAAGTCAGTCTCGGCTTGACCGCCGATTCGGCCACCATCGCCACGATCCAGCAGGCGACCTCGAGCAGTATATGGATCACGTCTGCCTCTCAGGATGAGAGTCAGGCGCAACAAGTCTTGAAAACGAACCTGCCCGAAACAGTCACGTGGACACCCGACGGCAAGATTGTTTACGCGAGTCGCAGCGGAGAGAACTGGGATATCTGGATCGCCAATCGCGACGGCTCCGAAAGCAGGCAGCTCACCGCCGACGCGTTCATCGATCAGCAACCGTCAGTTTGCGCGGGGAGTGGTTACATCGTTTTTCAGTCGAATCGTTCGCACAGCCGCAACTTGTGGCGCATGAATCTCGACGGCAGCAGTCCAAAGCAACTTACGGAGGGAGATTACGTTGACGCGGCTCCCGTTTGTTCGCGCGATGGCCAGTCTGTAGTTTTCATGTCCGGCAGATCCGGCACATGGGCCATCTGGAAGGTGGGTATCGACGGTGGACCTCCGGTGCAATTGACCGACCGTCCTTCACAGCTTCCGATCATTTCGCCTGATGGAAAGACGATCGCCTACTTCTACAGCGACGAGCAGTCGAAGGACCAGCCCAAACTGGCGATCATTCCTTTCGAAGGCGGGGCGCCGCTGAAAACCATCGAGCTGCGCCGCTCAGTGCAGCCGGTCGCGTTTGCGTGGATGCCGGATGGCCGCTCCATCGCGTATCTCGACAACGCTTCCGGGATCTTGAACGTCTGGAGCCAACCGCTTGACGGTGGCCCACCAAACCAGTTGACCAACTTCAAATCTGAATTCGTAACGAGTTTTGCCATTGCCGCTGATGGCAAAATTGCCGCTTACCGCGTTTCCGCAACGCGGGATATCGTTCTGATCAAAGACTTCCGCTGAACGCACGAATTCCAGGTTCGTGCAAAAGGAGCCTCCCGATGCAAGAAAAAGAATGGACCATCATGATCTACATGGCGGGTGACAACAATCTCGCCGTGGACATGGCCTACGCGATGGAGCAGATCAAAGGCGTCGCCGCCGTCGGCGAAGACAGCCCGAATCTGTTTGTCTATTACGACGGCAACTCGCCGTCGATTCCCACTCTCTACTGTGATTTTTCTGAACCGGGCAAAGCGCGGTACGTCCGTTCATACAAGGTGCCGAACAAGCTTTATACGGTTCCCAAAAAACACAACGAGAATGCCGCTGACAAGTACTCGATAGTTAATTTTGTTCACTGGTGCTTGAACACTGTCGAAGTTGAGACCGACGGACAGATCTCCTACGGCCGGCGCGCGCAAAAGTATGCCCTGATATTCTCCGGCCACTCATTAGGCTTTCAGGACATTGGTTTGTTCAAAGACGAAACCACCGGCAAGGCGATGAAGATGACTGACTTTTACGGTGTGCTTTCGAGGCTTACTGCTTCGCCGAAACAATTGGAAGGGTTCGCGAAGGAAAACAAGTTGAAGGGTGAGATGCGCGCGGTCGAAACAACACCGCTGATCGGGCAGAAGCTGGACCTCCTGGGTTTCGATAGCTGTGTCATGGGAATGCTGGAAGTCGGATATCAATTCAACGACGCGGCCCACGTGTTAATTGCGTCGGAGGGCAGCGTTCCGAGCGCCGGCTGGACCTACGCGAAGATCCTGGGTTGTCTGACCCGCGAAGACGCCCGCAGCGCTGACGTTCGCAGAGTCGGTGAGCTCTTCGTCAGACAATTCATCGAGAGTCAGGATTCATATACGGTCGGTGGCGTGTCGGTAGACATGGCCGCGTGGGATTTGAGTCGCTTCCCTTACCTGGGTGACGCCTTCGATTTGCTGTCTGCGGCGCTCCTCGTCTGTTTCACCGATCCGGACACGCGAATCTATCGACAGATGGAACGAGCAATCCTGCTCGTGCACTGGAAGTGTCAGTCGTACATGTACGATCAGAACGTGGATCTCGGCGATTTCTGCGAACTGCTCTATGACGAGTGTGGGAAGATCGCGGATGAGCTTGGTGAGGGCGAGGACGTGGAATTCCTGAGAGAGATCGTGCAGCAACGATGTCTGGACGTGCTGAAGGAGTTGAACGAGGCTGTAATTCTGAGTGGCTTTAGCGGCGGGGGTTACCAGTACTCGAATGGGGTTTCGGTGTTTTTTCCCTGGTCGCGCGAGGCGTATGAAGTGTCGAAGAAGAACTATGAGGGACTCTGGTTCACGAAGGATGTAAAACGAAAGCAGCTATCGTGGGCGGACTTCCTGAAGAAATATCTCTACGAGGTTACGTTGCGCAGATGTGAGCCGCCAACCGTTGAAGTCTCCGCGGGAGCGAGGTATCGGTATCAGTCAGGCGTGCGATTTGATGAGCGGTACGATACGGAGATGTATCTCGGCGCTGTAGCTGGAAATGTGAAGATCGCGGGCCAGGAAGGCACGAAGATCGCCGGCCAGGAAGGCACAAAGATCGCGGGTCAGGAAGGTACCAAGATTGCCGGTCAGGAAGGTACGAAGATCGCGGGTCAGGAGGGCACCAAGATCGCCGGCCAGGAAGGGACCAAGATTGCCGGTCAGGAGGGTACGAAGTTAGCGGGTGGCGGCTCCAGCCGATTCTTCGACAGCTTGCGACTCTTCAAAAATGTGGAAAGCCGCTGGGACATTTCCGGGTTCACGAAGAAACAAGACGTACAACCCCAGAGTAAAGAACGGCGGAAGCAGGCCGGCCGCTGAGCTATTCAAAACCTCGCGCGGGCATGTCCACGGATCGTTGCAGCCAGTTGTCCGCGGGATAGTTCGCGTCCGCGTCGATCAGATGAAGCGTATAGGCGTGGCGCGAGCGGTCCGATTTGTTTTCAAAGCTGCGGTGCGGTAAGAGTCCGTGGAGTAGAATCAAACTTCCCTTCGATACTTCCAGCGGAACGAGCTCGTTTTCCGGCCACGGTTCCCGATCGTAAACGTCAAACTTCATCCCTGCGGGAGATCGTACCCAGCGCGACTTCAGCCCGCGTCGATGTCCTCCGGGAATGCCCCACAAACAGCCGTTCTCGATCGTCGCGTCCTCGAGAGCAAACCACAAACCCGCGATCTCAGGCGGTTCGGTATAGAGAAAAGTGCTGTCCTGGTGACACGTCACTTCGCCGCCGATGTTCGGCTGTTTGAAGATGTACATCGATTGCAGCAGTAGCGGGTTGTGAAAACCGAGCGCGGTCGCGAGTTCCCTTACCTTCACGTGTCGCGAAAAGCGATCAAAGTCCGGATCGAGATCGTGAAGCGCGTGTCCGATCTTGTTGATCGACTTCTCCTTCGCATACTTGAGCGAGCCATCGGCGTTGAAAGCATTCTCTTCAAAGAAGAACCGGATCTTGTCGCCGGACGTGAGGAAGTAGTCATCAGTCAAACGATTCTGTTCGTGCGTCGAGAAGATCGAAACGATCTCGGCCGGGTCAAACGCGTGGACGAGCTCTTCAGCCCGCGCGCGCAAAAGATCGCAATCGCTTTGCGCGGCGAAGTATTCGATTACGAGAAAGCCCTGCTCGTCGTATTGTTTTATTTGTTGCGGAGAAAGCATCGTCCTGTCGTGTGACCAGTATATAATCACCGCTACCTTACGTCAGTACACCTAGCAAGGAAGATTAAAAATGAGTGAAGACAATTCGCGTCGGACATTTTTACGTGGGACGTTGGCGGCAGCGATCGTCGCCGGATTTGATACGCGCGCACGCAGTTGGGTGAGCGCGGCAGAGCTTGCCCCTGGCGCTACTGCGCTCGCCGAAGACTTCCCGGCCTTCGACGGCGTATTACTGCTGGACGACGCCTCACGCGCAATCGCAGCCGACGACTTCGGTCATCTCGTGCACCGTCAACCGCTCGCCGTGCTGAAGCCTGCTTCAGTCGACGATGTGCTCAAGCTCGTCAGGTTCGCGCGAAGCAACAACATCAAGGTCGCGGCGCGCGGACAAAGCCATAGCACGCAGGGGCAGGCGCAGGTTGAGGCCGGGGTGGTCGTCGATATGAAAACGCTCGCCACCGTGCACGAGATCAATCCGACGAATGCGCTCGTCGATGCGGGCGCGCGTTGGCTCGATCTGCTGAATCAGACTATCCCGCAAGGTCTGACGCCGCCGACACTCGTGGATTTTTTGGAATTAACCATTGGCGGGACGCTCTCGCTGGGCGGTATCGGCAGTCAGGCATTTCGCTTTGGACCACAGGTGGATAATGTTTTGGAGTTGCAGGTGGTCACGGGCAAGGGCGATCTGGTCTCGTGCTCGGCGACACAGAGCACCGCGCTCTTCGAAGCTGCGCGCTCCGGCCTGGGCCAGTTCGGGTTGATCGTGCGTGCGCGGGTGCGGCTCATCGCAGCGCCGCCGAATGCGCGCCTCTATCATGCGTTCTACAGCAGTCTGCCAGACTTCCTGTCGGATCTCGAGAAGCTGATCGACGATAAGCGTTTCGACACGATGCAGGGCTTTGCCGTGCCGGATGGCGCCGGCGGCTGGCTCTACCAGTTGGAGACTACGAAATATTTTTCGCCGGGCAACGAACCCGACGATAACACTTTACTGAACGTACTCGTCTTTAATCCGGGCACACAGACGGTGCAGGACATGACTTACTTCGATTACCTGAATCGACTTGCGCCGCTCGTCGCGTTTCTGCGCCAGATCGGCGTTTGGGATTTGCCGCATCCGTGGGTCAACTTGTTCGTTCCCGCGGAAAATGCGGAGACCTTGATCGGCGAGACTCTGGCCCATCTGACCGTAGACGACGTAGGCCAGGGTCCAATCCTGATCTATCCGTTCAACCGCGAACTCTTTCGAGCTCCATTCTTCCGCGTGCCCAACAGCCGTCACTTCTTTATCTTTTCGTTGCTGCGCAATGCCGTGCCGCCAACGCCGGATCGAATCGCCGAACTCGTCGCAGCGAATCGCGTGCTCTTCGATCGTGCCGTGTCGCTCGACGGCAAACGTTATCCAAACGACTCCGTCCCGATGACCAGGCATGACTGGCAGAAACACTATCAGCCCTTGTGGGGAGACTTCGTGAGCGTGAAACGGCACTTTGATCCAGCCGGGATTTTGACGCCAGGACAAGGCATCTTTAAATGAGACTTCAACGAATCACTCCAAGCGTTTTTGCCGTCTTGTTTCTCTTCTCACTCGCACAGGCGCAAACATCGCCGGCAGAAAAGAAAGACGGCGCTCTTAAATTCGAGCCCTTCAACATTCGTTTCGAAGGACAGAACGTGGCGGGCGAGCTGGGCCGGCTCGTCGTGAGAGAAAACCGCAGCAACCCGAAATCGCGGTTGATCGAGCTGGCGTTCGTCCGGTTGAAAAGCACGGCGGAGAAGCCTGGGTTTCCGGTTGTTTATCTCGACGGCGGCCCGGGATCTTCGGCGATTAACATCGCGCGCGTTCCGGATTACATGCGCGCGTTTATGAAGCTGCGCGAAGTGGGCGACGTCATCCTGTTGGACCAGCGTGGAATCGGTCGATCGGTCCCGAATCTCACACGCCTCTCGAAAGAACCGTTGCCGCTCGACGTGTTTTCCAACACCGACTCCGCGCTTCGTGCTTATAAAGAACGGGCGACGGAGGCGGCGGATTATTTTCGCAGCCAGGGCGTGGACATCCAGGCTTACAACACGATCGAAAGCGCGAATGACGTAGACGATCTGCGCAAGGCGTTAGGGAGCGAGAAGCTAAACCTTGTCGGTTTCAGCTATGGCACACACCTGGGCCTCGCTTGCATCCGTTATCACGGCGCAAACCTGAACCGGGTCGTCTTGATCGGCACCGAAGGCCCGGACCATACAAATAAACTGCCTTTCACGTCAGATGAATCGATTAAGCGTCTTGCGAAACTGGCCGCAGCCGCGCCTGAGCTCAACGGCAAGGTTCCCGATCTGTTCGGGATGCTAAGCGAGGTGTTGACACGCTTCGAGAAGCAGCCGGTGACTGTCCAGGTCACCGATCAGCGCACGAAAAAACCCGTAGACCTGACGATTGGCAAGAGCGGTCTCCAGTTTCTCATCATGAGAGACTTGGGCGACTCGAACGACCTGCCGATATTTCCCGCCTGGTTTTACACGATGCACGAGGGTGATTACTCAATCCTGTCGCGGTTTGCCGAGCGGCGTTACAACCAGTTCGGCGCGGGAATCTCGCTGATGACCGTCGTGATGGATTCTTCGTCAGGTACGACTAAGACACGCACTGCGAAGATCGCCGAGCAAGCAAAGACGGCGCTGCTGGGCCACACGGTCAACTTTCCTTTTCCGGGGATCGACGAGGCCGTCGGAAGTCCCGACCTCGGCGATGAATTTCGTTCGCCGATCAAGACGAGTGTGCCGACGCTCTTCTTCAGCGGCTCACTCGACAACAACACGCCGCCCTTTCAGGCAGACGAAGTACGTAAGAACTTTCGCACGAGCACGCATCTCATCGTCGAGAACGCAGGTCACGAGAGTATGCTCGTCGATGCGCGCGTGCAGCAGACGATGGTTGAGTACCTGCGTGGCGGCGATGTGAGTAAAACAAAGATCGCGCTGCCGCCGTTGAAGTTCAACAAGATCGAATAGACATTGAGACGCCCGCTCAAGCTGCAATTCCCAACGCCACTGCTGCTCTTGTTTGGCGCTACGATGTTTCTCAGCGCCCTCTTACTTTTCTGGATTCAACTGGTAATCGCGAAGATGCTTTTGCCCCGGCTCGGGGGAACGCCGGCAGTGTGGAATACCTGCATGCTCTTTTTTCAGGTCGTGCTGTTGGCTGGATATTCCTGCGTGCTGATCACAACTGCGTGGATCGGAGCTCGCAAGCAGGCGGTGTTGCAGATCGTCCTGTTGCTTCTTTCAGCGCTTTACTTGCCTTTCGCGCTCACGGTGGATTTTGCTTCTTTGGCCCCGCGAAGCAATCCGGCGCTATGGCTGTTCGGTTATCTGCTGAGTGCGATCGGACTGCCGATCTTCGTGATCTCGACGACCAGCCCGTTATTGCAAAAGTGGTTTACACGCACGGATCATCCTTCAGCGAACGACCCGTATTTCCTGTTTGCTGTCAGTAACGCGGGTAGTCTCGTCGGACTACTCAGCTATCCGTTCCTACTGGAACCGAGTCTAACGCTTTCGGTTCAAAATCGATTGTGGGTCGGGGTCTACGTGGTGTTTGCGGTGCTGACTTTGGGTTGTGTGCTTGTCTTGTGGCGCGCGTCGCGAGCTCCGCAGTTTGTCATCGAAGAAAACGTCGCGGTTGATTCTGTCGTCGTAGAGGAGCCTCGCCTTTCCCTCAAGCGGCGGCTGTACTGGGTTCTGTTAGCCTTTATTCCCTCGAGCCTGCTATTCGGCGTAACGAGCTACGTCACCACTGAAATCGCGCCCACGCCGCTTTTGTGGACCATTCCGCTCGCGCTTTACCTTGTGACATTCATTCTCGCGTTCGCGCGCAGGAAGTTCGCGTATGAACGACTCGCAAACTACGCGCTCGGCGGCCTGGCCCTCCTGCTCACCCTGGTGATCG
>Ga0105248_10001314_pt1 | contig 27688 bp, 22 predicted proteins | sample KBSS34metaG_FD_81524 | JGI IMG/M metagenome (GOLD analysis project Ga0105248, IMG submission 81524) | Switchgrass rhizosphere microbial communities from Kellogg Biological Station, Michigan, USA - KBS S3-4 metaG | ecosystem: Host-associated > Plants > Roots > Rhizosphere > Soil | place... | reverse complement strand
GATATCAACTCTGTAAGAGTTCGCCAACTCCTTCGGAGTTGAATATGTCTCAAGTACAACTCTACCCAGGGTATGAACCCTGGGGAACCATGGAAACTGTCGATATCAACTCTGCAAGAGTTCGCCAACTCCTTCGGAGTTGAATATGTCTCAAGTACAACTTTACCCAGGGTATGAACCCTGGGGAACCGTGGAAACTGTCGATATCAACTCTGTAAGAGTTCGCCAACTCCTTCGGAGTTGAATATGTCTCAAGTACAACTCTACCCAGGGTATGAACCCTGGGCTGGAATTAGTGAACTCCGTTGGAGTTCAGGCGAAAAGATGGGGAGCAGCCACCCAACGAGTCGAGCAGCTACTCAGCGCGCCGAACAGCTACTCAACATGCCGAACAGCTACTCAGCGCGCCGAACAGCTACTCAGCGCGCCGAACAGCTACTCAGCGCGCCGAACAGTTACTCAACGCGGCGAGCGGCCATCACTCAAACGTGGCGAGGAGTTCGCTCGCCGTGGCCGTGGCGGTGCCCACTTTGCCCACGACGATCCCCGCGGCGCCGTTGGCCAGGGCGGCCGCTTCGAGCATCGTCGCGCCCGCCGCGAGCGCCCCCGCCAGCGTCGCGATAACCGTGTCGCCTGCGCCCGTCACGTCATAAACCTCACGCGCCGCTGTTTCGACGTAAACCGGTTGTGCGTCCCTCTGCAACAACATCATCCCGCGATCGCCACGCGTGATCAGCACCGCGTCGCAACCGAGCTTCTGCTGAATGATCCGCGCCGCGTCGTGCGATCCGTCATCCGAATGATCTTCTGTGTCGCTCATCCGCAACGCCTCGAGATGATTCGGCGTGATCAACGTCGCCGGACGATACGAACCGAAGTTGCGCAGTTTCGGATCGACCAGCACCGGCACACGCTCATACGCAAACGGCAGGATCTCGCGCAAAATAGCCGGTGTCACAACGCCTTTATCGTAATCGGAAACAACAAACGCATCCGCGTCCGCGAGCTTCTCTTTCAAACGCGCCACGATCTGCGCCTCTACCCGCGCATCAACCGGCGCACGCGACTCACGATCGGCTCGCACCACTAACTGACTATGTGCCACGATGCGCGTCTTCGTCGTCGAACGCCGCGTCTCATCAACGATCACGCCGCTGTCACCGCTCGAATTCAAGAGCCGCAACTCGTCACGCAATCGCTCACCGGCGAAGTCGTTTCCAACCACGCCTACAACCCAACCATGCGCTCCCAGCGCGATCAGATTCGCCAACACGTTTGCCGCGCCCCCGAGATGGACCGACTCGCGCCGCACGTCCACGACCGGCACCGGACCTTCAGGAGAAATGCGCGTCACGTCGCCCCACACAAACTCGTCGAGCATCACGTCGCCAAGCACCAGCACCTTACGCTCGCGAAGCGTCTCAAGAATTTCCGAAGCGCGATTTTGTGTTAATTGAGGCATCGTTCGATTGCGCCCAGCACACGCGGCGCCGGCACGCGCAGAATACATTCAGGCTGTGGAAACTTCTCGCAAAAATAACCGTGGCACGGCTGGCACGGCATCTCTTCAAACACCACTTCCGCTGCGTTGCGGTTCCATGGCCGCCAGTTCGCGACGTTTGACGAACCGAAGATGACGACCGACGGCGTGCCCACCGCGGCGGCGATGTGCGCTATGCCGCTGTCGTTGCCGACGAACAGTTGCGAACGTGCGGCTAAAGCGGTGACCTCCGGCAGCGAGAGATCGAGAGAAAACATTTTCACCGATGCTTCGCCGAGCAAATCTTCGAGAATCTGAGATTCATGAGGCGCGGCGATCGCCACCGGCGCGAGACCGCGACCCGCCACAAACTCCGCCACGCGCGCGAAGTTTTCAGTCGCCCAACGCTTTGTTTCAAACGCCGCCGCGGGATGAATTAGCGCGATCTTTTGCTCGGCGAGTCCGATAGCCACAAGCCGTTCGTTAACAGCTTCGACAGCAACCGGCGAAACGCCTAGCTGCGTTCGTGGCTTGTCAGTCACCGGAACCCCGGTCCAACCGAGCAAAGCGAGTTGCTGCTCGACGGAATGCGTTTTCTGTTGTCCCCAAAGTAGCAACGGCGACGGCGCGAGCTCGGTGTGTAGTTGCGCGTACTGATAAGTCTTGTAACCGACGCGATGGCGCGCGCCCGTCGCACGCGTCAGGAAAGTGGCCGTGGTTCCGCCGTGAAGGTTATAGACCACGTCGTAACGCTCCGCTCGCAACTCGCGCGCGACACGCGTTCTCGCCACCAGCCCACCGCGTTCGAGCACGATCACGTTGTCGACAAAAGGGTGATTCGTGAGCAACGGCGCGACCCAGTCTTCGACGAGTATGTCCACTTGCGCGTGCGGCAAGAAACGCTTCAACGCAAAGAGCGAAGGCGTCGCCAAAACCGTGTCGCCGATGGACCGCAGCCGCACGAGCAAGACGCGGCGAACGGCGCTCCAGTCCCAACGAGCCGGCGCGAGCGGTTGTGGCGCTTCTTCACCCTGCATGCCAAACGCGGTCTCTACGACGCGCAGTTGCGGAGACGGCTGAACCATGTCGCCCACGCTGTCCATTCGTTCATTCTTCGATCGCGGCTTCGTCGATGAGCATGACGGGAATGTCGTCGCGAATCGGATAAACGCGTTTGCACTCGACGCATTTCAACCCGCTGCCGTCCGGTTTCACTTCTACTTTTGCTTTGCAAGCCGGACAGGCGAGTATTTCCAAGAGTTCCTCACTAACTGCCATGGGAATGACCTTTCTAGCGGCGCTGCTGGGAAAGTGACAAAAGCTTAACACAAGCAGCTACTAAGACGCAGGAAACAGGCACTTTGCTTGCTCGTCGCCGCGCGCTGTGTTAGTGATTTCACCACGGATAAAACAGATGTCATTAGAATTTGCATTGCAGTATGGGTGCCCGCTGCGCGCCGACTACTCCGAACAACACCTGCGCGAGTGGGGCCGTTTGAGCAGCTTGCACGCGAAACTCACCACGGGAGACGCGGGCGCGCCGTCGATCGATAAACTCGAGTGGGTGGAAAAAGCGAGCTCGGAGATCGAGCGAATGCAGCAAGCGACCTCGATCTGCGCGCATTGTCCGGCGTGTTTGCCGTTTGAGATTGCGGGCGACGGGGAGTCGGTCGGTTGTCTCGGCCGGATCAACTATCCGATCGAAGCGGTGTTTGAAAAGTTTCTCGCCGATCGCGTTCAGCTTTCGCTTGATACGCTCGACCTGGAAGACCAGCCACGGCTGCTGCGCATTCTCGTCGATCCGGAGTCACCGTTTGACGGCGAAGCGACGAAAGAGTTGCGCCGCGTCGTGACCGATCAGGGGTTGCGGTTCTTTGAGTTGCGCGTGCCCATCGGATTCACGCGCGATGCGGCGCGGCTCACGACCGACAACGTGTTCGATCTGCTGGCCGGTTTTCGTTCGGACGACAGCGAACGCACCACCTACACGCGAGAGCTGCCGTTTGAAGCCGCCGCCGATTACTACGACTTTCTCGACTTGATCTTGCGCAACGAGCTCAGCCAATCGGAAGTCGCGCGTCTCACCGCGCGCAGCCGCAACTACACGCAGTTTCTTCGTTTGCTGACGGCGATCGAAAAAGCTGAAGCGCTGAATACGCGGTTGTTGATCGACTGACGGCTCGTGTCGCGTGAGGTTTGAGCGACACCGACTTCGTCGGTGTTATTTTGCGGAGAAGACGAGCTACTGCTTCTGCTCGTCGAGCATGCGCAAGGTGTCGAGGATGAGGTTCGTGTTGCTGAGCGCCTGGATACGCACCGGAAACTGGTCGTCCGTCTTTTGAAACTCGAACGTACCGCTCGTGATTTCCACCACTTTCTGAAACGCTTTATCGCCGCTTTCGCCGCCGCACGCCGCGTCGACGATACGCCCGTCGTTGAACTTCACCAGTCCTTCGTGGCCTTCGCCGCTGAGCGTCAGCACGCCGTTCAAGCGCGCATTTTCGATCACCTGGATCGAGTCGAACACACTGATCGAGCTCAGGTCGCCGGCGAGCGTGAACTGTTTGCGTTCAAACGTCGGTTCGGCAGCCGGCACGGGCTTCAGATCAGGGCGGCGCGCGCGACGAATGGCTTCGAGTCCGCCCGCGATGTTGATGCGCGTGTCGAGTTGTTTGGCTTCGAGCAGACGGTCGTGAGCGGTGTCGAAGTCTTCGCGTTCGATGTAGAGGCTCGCGAGCGCCAGGCATTGGCGGGCGGCTTCTTCGGGATGTTTCTGGCCCGCACAGACTTCGCGCAGGCGTTCGCGCAGTTTGATTGAGCGGGTGTTGACTTCGAGGGCGGTTTTGAGACGTTTGATGGCGCGTTCGGGAGCCTGGTATTTCATGAAGAGCTCGGCGTCCAGGAGGGCGGCTTCGACCTCGCTGACGTGCTCTGTTTGTGAGTCCGTGACCGCCATTTTCGCGGCAAAACCTCCGATCTCCGCCGGGAGTGAGTTTAGCACAACGAAAAGGTCCGTTTTTTCGTAAGAATACGCGTTGTTGATTGAAGGGATGCAAACTGCGGGGGCAGGAAGACATCAGAAGTAGTAGTTGGAAGGTAAAGATGATGAACCAGCGATGGATGAAAAGACGAATTGAGCGCTCGCGAGCGCGCTGTGAGGCCACGGAAAAAGAAGGATCCGCCCGGCTCGACTCTCACCAGGCGGGATCCCATTTGCTAACGTATTGCTTTCCCAAGGTTGCTGAAAAGCAGTCGTCTAAACTCCGGCTTCAAGCCAAAGTTGAGCAGTAATCCGACCTCGATATTCGTAGCGCGCAGGTAGTTCCGCAACTGGGTCACGTGGGAACAATCCAGCGCCCTCATGGCTTTCAATTCGAGTAAGACACACTTTTCGACAAGCATATCGGCTTCGAACTGACCTACCTGCTGACCTCGGAAGGACACGGGGATGGCGATTGGCCAGCAGGCGTCGAGGCCTGCGGATTTTAGCGCGAGGCCGAGCGACTTCTGGTAAACAGATTCCAGAAATCCGTGTCCTAATTCGTTGTAGACCTCGTAGTAAACGCCAATGATTTTATAAATTAACTCCCTGTGTTCCTCACTCATAGTTCAACTTTCAGGCCCAGGCGTAGTTGGCGGGGACGTCCTGTGCGCGTGGCCAGGAGGAATAAATCATTCGAACCGGAAGCGAAGTTTATAAATTCAGAGCCGAAGCTGAAGATGGTTTTGTTGAGTACGTTGTCGAGTTCAGCTGACGCTCTCAACTTGGCTCGTTTAAGTTGAAATTCTCTCGTCACGTTGAGATCGAAGACGAAGAGCCCGGGGCCGCGGCCGGCGTTGCGCGGCAGGTTTCCGGATTGACCAATCGGCGGAAGACTGAACGCGTTGATGATCACCGGATCGAGCGGCTCACCGGGGCGACGCCACCGCAGCAGCCGCAAGTCGCCCGAGTAGTTCGGCCGGTCGTTACTCACGTCATCCAGATTTCGATCAACCCCACCGAGCGAAATATTGAACGGCGCCCCAGACGCCACGCGCCAGATCGGCGCCAGCGTCAGCCCACCAACATAACGTGGCAAGTCGAGAGTCCCGGAAAACACAAACCGATGCCGCCGGTCCAACAAACTCCGCGCGCGCTCGGAACGAAAGTCTCCCGGCACGAGCGCGTCAGACGTGTTCACCACACCATCGTCGATCAACCGCGACAACGTATACCCCGCCCGAAACGTAAATCCGCTTCCGAAGGATTCTAGAAATCCCCCCTTTACGGCGAAACGCTTGCGCAACTCCACGCTCACAGCGCGATAAAAACTGTTACCTGCCGAGATCAACTGCTCGAGTTCGCCGCGCGTTGGATCCGGCCGAAGCTGATTCAACGCCGCAAGCGCCGCGTTGAGCGTCGTCGTAGACGTACCCGTCAGATTCATCACCGACACCGGCACTCCAAACTCAACGACCCGCGTGATCGCATTCGTATTCGCCGGATTCAAACTCGCATGCGCAAACCGCACCAGCTCGCCCGCGCTCGCCGCGTTGTGCAACGGACGAACACCCGTGATCGGATTCACGAAGTTCGCAAAGTCACGCGACGCGAGAAACTCGGTGAAGTTGCTGTAGCCCGCGGGCAACACCGCCGCATTCGCATTGAACTCGCGCCACAAATGTATGCCGCGCGTGAAAGTGAAATTCGCCTCAACCGCATAGCCGCTACCGAGATCGCGCTCGACGCCGGCGTTCAGTTGATAACTCTCCGGAATGCGCAGCGCCGGATCCAGCCGCCGCGCGAAGCCGGTGTTCAGGACGCCAAACTGCCGGACCAGCGCTGAGCCGGCGCTGAGCGTTTCAGGAAAACGAAGGTTCGCGGCGATGAAGGCGCGACGCTGCTCGGCGGTCATCAGTTTTCCTGTGAGTGGATCGCGCAACGAGTTGGTATCGAAGAAGAGTTGTTGCTGACCGAGCGTGAAGTCGTCGATCGTGCGCAACAGCGGACGGTTATAAAAAATCCCGCCGCCGGCCCGCACGACGACTCTTTCCGTTGGTGCATAAGCCACAGAAAATCGGGGTCCTGCATTATCCACGTCGTGAAGAATCGTTTCGCGCTCGTAACGCAAGCCGTAACTCACGAGCACGCGCGGGTGTAGTGGCCACTCGTCCTGCACGAAGAAACCGGCATACGTGTTTCGCTGCGTCGAGGAGCTTTGGAAGTTTTGGCGGTAACGGCTCGGAATGCCGGCCAGAAAATCACCAGCGCTTGCGAAGCTGAAAGTGCCAGTAAGGTCCGTGAGATCGATAAACGTCGAACGAACGTGATGAACATCAACGCCGAGTTTGAGCGAGTGATTTGCCGCGACGAGGGAAAGGATTTGCTGGAGCTGTGCGCGATCTTCGCGGCGGTCGCTGCCGCCGAGTGTCGATGAGCCCGCGATGAGCGTACCGGACGTTGACGGGTCGTTGAGGGTGATCAGCACGACCGGCCGGTCGGCCCGGGCGGTTTTGAATGAAGGCGCAAGGCGTGAGTACTGAAATCTAAGTTGATTGACGACCTGTGACGAAAGCACCAGGTTCTCGGAAAAAGAGATCGCGTCTGAATTGCGTCGCCGCGCTTGCAGCGCGTCTGCTAGACGGTTGCCGCCGCCAAACTGCCTGAGATTCACGAGCCGGCCGGATTGGTAAACGATTGACGCGTTGTGTGTTTCGCTGAACTGATGATCGACGCGTGCAGTGACGCTGGTGTTCTTGAGGGGTGTGCTCAACGATCGGATGAACGGCGCGACGTCGGCGGCCACGGCGGGCGAATCTACGTCTTCCAGCCGATGTTGCGCGGGATGAGTCGGCGTAGGGAGCGGATAAACGCGGGATTGTTCGAGCGGGACGAGCGTGTCGATGAGCGCGCTGTCGAGAGTTTTGTTCAGCTCATACGAGATAAAAAAGACGGCGTTGTTCTGTTTGCGCGGTGACGTTCGGCGCGAGAGCGGGCCGCCAAACGTAAAACCCGCGACGTGGTCCTGCAACGGCAAACGCGAAAGCCCGAGCGAGTTGTTGCGAAACGTGTTTGCATTCAACGCTTCGTCACGAAAGAAGTAAAGACCGCTTCCGTGAAACTGTCGCGCACCGCTGCGCGTCCGCAAGTTGACGCGCCCACCTGACGCACGGCCGTACTCCGCCGAAAACTGATTCGTCATCACTTGAACCTCGGCGATCGCTTCGAGCGACGGCTGGAAACGCTCGCGTGCGGCGCGGTCGTCGTTGTTGTCGAGACCGTCGATCGTGAGGTTGTTTGAGTAGGCCGGTGAACCGGCAAGCGAGAAGATGCCTGCTTCTTCGGGAGTGTTCGCGGGGTTGCTGTTGCGATCTTCGGCGAGGTCGCGCGTCGAGAGTGGCTCTTCCGTGACGCCCGGCAACAGGAAGATCAGATCGAGCGGTGAGCGAGTGTTGAGTGGCAGTGATTTGGTTTCGATGGCGGTGAGCGTCGCGCCGACGACGGTACGTTTCGTGTCTATGAGCGGCGGTTCGGCGGATGTGACCATCACCGGTTCGATCACGAGATCCGCCGGAAGTAACGTTGTTTCAAACTCAAGGCTTTGGCCGGAGACGGTGGTGACGTTTTCGATTTGCTGCGCGGCAAAGCCGGTCGCTGAGATGCGAAGTATGTACGTGCCGGGTTCGAGCTGGACCAGGCGATAACGGCCGTCCGCGTTGGTGGTGGTTCTGCGAGTGAGTTGTGTTTTGGAGAGGGTTGCTTGAATTTCCGCGCCGGGGATCACTGCGCCGTTCTGATCTGTAACACGACCCGAGATTGTTACGGTGTCGAGATCTTGTGAGCGAGCGGAGTGAAAATTAAAGGCAAACGAGAAAACAAAGAACGAGAAAAAGAGCGCGAGACGCGTGAAGAGCGCGAGGCGCGTGAAGAGCGCGAGACGCGTGAAGAGCGCGAGGCGCGTGAAGAGCGCGAGACGCGTGAAGAGCGCGAGACGCGTGAAGAGCGTCAGACGTGAGGTCATTTTGTAAACTCCTACTGCTTAATGTGAGGAAAAGCGGCAGGACTCTAGCACTTTCGGCCAAGGCAGATCAAACACCCGGGTTTACGAACCGACTAACTGTGCGACGACCGCCGCCGTAGTGCAGCGGCGCGCGTGAGCGGAACTAACGCATCCGAATCTTCCGGCGCGGGTTCGAAGGTTGTCAGCTCCTCCGCATGCGTTTGCAGATACTGGAAGAACCGCTCAAACTCCGCCTGCATCGCGTCCATTTTCTCGCGCATGTTCAAGATGATCTCCACACCCGCGAGATTCACGCCGAGGTCGCGCGTCAACGAAAGAATCAGCTCCAAACGCTCCAGATCCGGATCTGTGTACAACCGCGTGTTGCCCTCAGACCGCGACGGCTTCAACAAACCTTCACGCTCGTAAAGCCGCAACGTCTGCGGATGAATCCCGTACTGATCCGCCACCGCGCTGATCGTGTAGGTCTTTGGTTTGCGAGTCATACGCGTTTTACTCGAGTCCCATCTCGACTCGCGGATTCGTCGAGTTTAACTTTGAATACTCTCGCAGCAGCTCTTTCGTCTCTTCCGAAATCACTTTCGGCAACATCACCTGCACTTCCACAAACTGATGGCCCTTCGCGCCCGGATTCCGGAGCGACGGCGCGCCACGATCGCGCAAGCGAAACTTCTGCCCCGACTGCGTGCCCGGCGGAATCCTCAGTTGCGACTTCCCTTCAACCGTCGGCACTTCAATCTTCGCGCCGAGTGCTGCTTCCGGCACCGTGATCGGCACCGTCACGTAAATGTTGTCGCCTTTGCGCGTGAAGTATTTGTGTGGTCCGACATTCGTGCTGATGTGCAAGTCGCCAGCCGGCGCGCCTAACCGTCCGCCGTGTCCCTTGCCCGCAATGCGCACGCGCGAACCGGTTTCAACCCCCGCGGGAATACGCACCTTCACGGTCTCCGTCTTCGGCGTTACGCCTTTCCCGTGACACAGCGAACACGGCGAACGACGCCGCCCGGTGCCGCCGCAGTCCGCACACTCCTGCGCAAACCGCAAACGCCCACCCGCTCGCTGTACCTGGCCCGAACCCTTACACGTCGAACAAACGACTACTGGCCCACCGATATCACCGGCGCCGTTACAACGCGAACACTGCTCGGAACGATTGACCGTGAGGTTTGCCGTCAGCCCTTTGATTGCTTCTTCAAACGTGACGCTGAGCGGCATCTCGATGTCCGCGCCGCGTTGCGGTTGCGGCCGCGGCGGTTCTTTCTCCTTCGCCGCGCCGCCACCGAAAAGATCGGCAAAGATGTCGCGAAAACTGCTGCCGCCACCCCCGGCGCTACCGCTTGTCGATCCACTGCCCCAGTCAAAACCCGTGAAGTCAAAACCCGGCGAAGTGCGGCCGCCCGCTGGACCAGCGCCGCGCGAAGCCGCATCCGCAAGATTGTCCGAATACTGCCCGAAACGATCGTAGACGGATCTCTTCTTCGGATCCGAGAGCACGTCGTGCGCTTCAGACATCGATTTAAAACGCTCCTCGGCCGCTTTGTCGCCGGGGTTTACGTCCGGATGATACTTGCGCGCCAAACGGCGATACGCCTTCTTGATCTCTTCCGGCTTCGCGTCGCGTTTGAGCCCGAGGACTTCGTAGTAATCTTGCTTTGCCATTTACCTGTTGATAGCCATTTGACGAAAAGGCGGAGGTAATAGTTCTCCGCCTCTTCACCGCCAGTCGACAATCGCGTCCGGTACGCTTTTACTTGTTGTCCTCTACGTCTACGTACTCGGCGTCGATGACGTTGTCGTCTCCCGGGGCGCCGGACGACGAAGCGCCCGCGGCCGAAGCCTGCTCACCGCCGGTCGTGTCAGCTCCCGGTGGCGGCGCCTGTTGATACAACGCCTCCGCCAGCTTGTGCGACGCAGTCTGCAATTGATTGAACGCGTTGTTGAGAGTGTCAACGCCGCCTTCCGTCAACGCCTTCTTCGCTTCGGCAATCGCGGTTTCGACTTCGGAAGCCACCGCGCCAACCTTCTCGCGGTTGTCGGAAAGCGTCTTCTCCATCTGGTAGACCAGGCCGTCGAGCCGGTTGCGCGCTTCGATCTCTTCGCGCTTCCGTGCATCGTCCGCCGAGTGCGACTCGGCGTCTCTCATCATCTTGTCGATCTCTTCCTTCGACAGACCCGAAGAGGCCGTGATCGTGATCTTCTGCTCGCGGCCCGTGCCCATGTCTTTCGCCGACACGTTCACGATACCGTTAGCGTCGATGTCGAAAGTGACTTCGACCTGCGGCATGCCGCGCGGCGCCGGTGGGATACCGACGAGGTGAAACTTGCCGAGCGTGCGATTGTCGCCGGCCATCGGCCGCTCGCCTTGCAGCACGTGAACTTCCACTGACGTCTGGTTGTCGGAAGCAGTCGAGAAGATCTCCGACTTCCGCGTCGGAATCGTCGTGTTTCTTTCGATCAGCTTGGTGAACACGCCGCCAAGCGTTTCGATACCCAGGCTCAACGGCGTGACGTCGAGCAACAGGATGTCCGTCTTCTCGCCCGAGAGCACGCCCGCTTGCACGGCCGCGCCAATCGCCACGACTTCGTCCGGGTTCACGCTCTTGTTTGGCTCCTTGCCAAACATGTCGCGCACCATCTCCTGCACTTTCGGAATACGCGTCGAACCGCCGACGAGCACCACTTCATCGATCTTCTTCGCGTCAACGCCGGCATCTTTCAACGCCGTCTCCACCGGATTGCGGAGACGCGCGAGAATCGGTTCTACCAACTGCTCGAAGCGCGCGCGAGTGAGTTTCATCGCGAGGTGTTTCGGACCAGACTGATCCGCCGTGACGAACGGCAGATTGACTTCCGTTTCCATCGTGCTCGAAAGCTCGATCTTCGCCTTCTCGGCAGCTTCTTTTAGTCGCTGCAAGGCCATCTTGTCGTTTGAAAGATCGATGCCCTGGTCTTTCTTGAACTCGTCGATGATCCACTCGATCAAACGCTCGTCGATGTCGTCGCCGCCCAGGTGCGTGTCGCCGTTAGTCGACTTCACTTCCACCACGCCCTCGCCGACTTCGAGGATCGACACGTCGAACGTACCGCCACCGAAGTCAAACACTGCGATCGTCTCGTCTTTCTTCTTATCTAGACCGTACGCGAGCGCTGCCGCGGTCGGCTCGTTGACGATACGCATCACTTCCAGACCGGCAATCCTGCCGGCGTCCTTGGTGGCCTGGCGTTGAGAATCGTTGAAATAAGCCGGCACCGTGATAACGGCCTTGTCGACCTTCTGACCGAGATAGTCTTCAGCCGACTGCTTCATCTTTTGCAGGATGATCGCCGAGATCTCCGGTGGGCTCCATTCCTTGCCGCCCGCGCTGATGCGCACGTCGCCGCCACTGCCCGCGCCTGAAACCTTGTATGGGACCTGCTTGATCTCTTCGGTAACTTCGTTGTACCGGCGTCCCATGAATCTCTTGATTGAATAAACCGTATTTTCCGGATTGGTTACCGCTTGCCGCTTGGCGACCTGCCCAACGAGCCGGCTGCCGTCTTTGGTGAAAGCGACGACGGACGGCGTGGTGCGGCCACCTTCGGAGTTGGTGATTACGGTGGGCTCGCCACCTTCCATCACCGCCACCACCGAGTTGGTAGTTCCAAGGTCAATTCCAATAATCTTGCTCATCTTCTTTTAGTCTCCCAAAAGCCCTACTGGCTAACATTCGGACCCGCTATTCAGCTTGGTTTTTCAGCTTTTACGTCGAGGTGGCTGAGGAGGCCTTTCGAAGGAATCGACCACTCACGCTACAGCACTCGAGTTGAACGCCCGAGATGTTAACTTATAAAGCACGAGAATGCAAGATACCTGAGTGCGCTGCTGTCAACTTTATGTGAGTGTGTTGCTGCTAGCGACGGTCTTCGTTGACGAGGCGGGAGACGAAGAAGACGTAGTGAGCCCCGGAGAGCACGGAAAACGCAAAAACAGTCGTGTAAATCGTGGGCAGGTAGTAGCCGGTGCCGTAAGGAACGCTGGCCGCAAACATGATCGCGGCAATCGCCACGATCTGCACTGTGGTGTTGATTTTTCCCAGCAGCGACGGCCGAAAACCCCGAAAACCGGTAACTACGTTGATCGCGGCCGCGCCGACGAGGATGAAGACGTCGCGGCTGATGACGGCCACCGTGACCCAGAACGGCACCGGGAGGTGCGACGGCAGCGGCTGGGGAAAAACCGCCCGCATGGACAAGACCACAAAAGCCGTCACCAGCATCAGCTTGTCGGCAATCGGGTCGAGAATCGTGCCGAGTTGGGAACGCTGGTCAAAACGCCGCGCGAGCAGGCCGTCGAGCCCGTCTGTGACGCCCGCGAGGACGAAGATCGCGAGGGCAGTGACGAAACGTTGGTAGAAGAGAAGCGAGACGAAGACAGGGATCAAAACCATCCGGAACACCGTGAGCAGGTTCGGGACGGTAACAATCCGGGATGACACGATAAGAGCGGGTTAATTACTGCGCAATTCGAGCAAAGAGATTTCAGGGGGGCATCCGTATCTGATGGGGAGCACCACGGTCCCCAAGCCGCGATTGACGTAAATCTGCGTGTTTCCCTGGCGTCCGAGGCCTTTCAAAAAGCGTTTGCGGGGTCTCGTGGTGCTGCGGTCGCCGCGAATCGCGACCTGTCCGCCGTGTGTGTGACCACTCAGCACGAGATCCACTGAAGCGCGCACCGCCCGGCGAAGAATGATCGGATTGTGCGCCAGCAAGAGCTTCATCTCGTCTCTTCGCGCGCCGGCGAGGGCGAGAGAAATATCTTCGAGTCCGACCATGTAGTCGTCGACGCCCGCCAGCCAGAAAGCCGCGCCGTTTTGTTCGAAACGCATGCCTTCGTTAATCAACATCGTGATGCCTTCAGCGCGGAAAAGGTCGGTAATCAGGGCCGCATCGGTCCAGTGGTCGTGATTGCCGAGCACGGCGTAAACGCCATAACGTGCTTTTAATTTCCCCAACATCTCGGCGCAGGGAGCAGCGTAATGCCGTTCCTTGGAGATGTAGTCGCCGGTCAGCGCGATGATGTCCGGCTGGAGCCGATTGGCGGTTTCGACTGCCCGTTCGATCTGTCCGCGATCCGAAAAAGGACCATGATGGACATCGGAAAGCTGTACTATGCGAAAACCGTCGAAGGCATTTGGCAGGCGATTGAGATGAATCTGCTTGTGCTCGATCGTGAGCATGTACGGCTCGCTGAGCGCTGCGCGAGCAACGTGCGTCAGGCTGAGAGCCAGGGAACGTAACGGGGTTTCGGGTCGCTTGGCACCGCCGTAGGGCGCGACACGTCCGCGTTGGTTCCATCTGATTGGGGTCGCCATTATTGTCGATTGTTGGTTTGACGCCAGCCTGCCGGGAAAGCGTCGTTTTTGGTGGGGCGCATTATAGAGACCTGTCTGCGTCGATGCAACCCGCGAGCATGGCATAATCACAGATAAAACGCATGGAGCCAGCTAATTCTCATCATTTAGACCCGACCGTGCTGATCGGAGTAGCGGTCATGCTCGTTGCGGCGAAAGTCGCCGGAGAAATATTTGAACGGCTCAGGCTGCCGGCGGTTCTGGGTGAATTGTGCGCCGGGATCGTGCTTGGCAACCTCGTGATCTTCGGTTTCATGGCTGCCGAGCCACTCAAGACAGACGCTACGATCGCGGCACTCGCCGAGCTCGGCGTGATCATTCTTCTGTTCGAGGTCGGGCTCGAATCCGATCTCAAGGAGATGATGGAAGTCGGCTGGTCGTCGCTGCTGGTGGCGGTGGTCGGCGTGGTGGCGCCGTTCTTTCTCGGTTGGTTGGTCTCGGCTTATTTCATCCCGGAAGAGCCGCGTTTGGTCCACATCTTTATCGGCGCGACGCTGTGCGCGACGAGCGTCGGCATCACGGCGCGGGTTTTCAAGGATCTCGGGAAACTGGCGACGCGCGAAGCGCGGATTATTCTCGGCGCCGCGGTGCTCGACGACGTGCTTGGCCTATTGATTCTCGCGGTCGTAGCTGGAGCGATCAGGGCCTCGGCCACGGGCGGCGCGCTCTCGATGTTTGACGTCGGCACGATCGCGTTGAAGTCAGTGCTGTTTTTAGTTGCGGCGATCGTGATCGGTCACACGTTGATGCCGCGGGTCTTGCGCGGCGCCGGACGATTCGAGACGCGCGGTGTATTGCTGACCCTCGCGATCGCGTTCTGCTTTTTACTCGCGTGGGCCGCGGCGAAAGTCGAGCTCGCGCCGATCGTGGGTGCGTTTGCCGCTGGATTGATACTCGACGAAGTTCATTATCGTCCGGCGGGCGGTCGCAGCGAACGAGATCTAAACGATCTGTTGCAGCCTGTCAGTACAGTGCTGGTGCCGATCTTTTTCGTGTTGATGGGATTGAAAGTCGATCTGCGGCTCTTTGTGCGTGGCGACATACTCGGATTTGCGGCGTTGCTAACAATCGCAGCGATTGCCGGCAAACAGGTCTGCGGTCTCGCGGTGCTCGAACGCGGCCTCAATCGCCTGGCGGTTGGTCTCGGAATGATTCCACGCGGCGAGGTTGGTTTGATATTTGCTGGTATCGGAGCGACGTTGATGCTGCCGTCGAGTACGGGCGTGAGTGAGCCGGTGGTCAACCCGGCGACTTTTGGCGCTGTGGTGATCATGGTTATCATCACGACACTAATTACGCCCCTGAGTTTGAAGTGGTCGTTGGGACGCAAAACACGCGCGTCGCAGCCGCAAAAGCAAACGCGCAAGGGAGGTAAGAAATAGATGGGAACGAAGAAAGATACACACAAGGTTGGCGCGCCCGAGAAACCGCGCGGACAGCAGACTGGTTTCGCAGGCAATCCGGATCAGAACCGGGAAGAGGTCGATAACACGCCGGCGCTGCGCGGCGTTCGCAAGAAGGGAAACAAGATGTTCGGCGATGCTTCGCGACAGCACACCGGCGATTCGGTTCGGCCCAGCACGAATCGGCCGTCAACGCCGGGGATGAGGAAGTAGCGCGGGTTAATTTTTGGCGCGGATCGTCCAAGCGTTTTTCTCGCCGCGCGTTTCCGGACATTGCGGGGTGGATTTTTCGTCAGCTACGACGAAACCGCGCGGTAGCGGAAAGCCCTTGCACACGACCTGGTTCTGCGCGGGCAAACTAATCTGCCACGCATTCGTGGTCACTGACGCATCGCTGCTGTTCGCGCAGACCTGCGACTTCACCTCACCCGTCACGACGTAACCCGTCGGCACCGGCGCGCCCGCAACCTCACGACCATTCGTCACCACAAAACCTTTGCACAGAACTTCACTCGGACCGGGCTTCTTGATGAACCAGGCGTTTGTCTGATCGTTTGCTCTTTTGCTGGGCGGGCAGTGAGAGACAAAACCTTCTTTCACCACCGCGAGATCTGTCGGTGCGTCGGGACCTTTGCACATCCAGCGTCCGTCGCTTTCCGGAGTCTCCGGCGACGGTCTAGGTACCGGAACAGATCCACTCGAGTCGAGTTTGCCAAACTCAATCACACCTTGCTTCTGCGGCATCCGCAGCGTTCCGCCTGACTTGTCGACCACATAACCATTCCGCGCGCGCACGACGAGCTGCGGTTGATTCACACGCACCTCGACGGTTCGCGTTTCACCGGGCTGGCCTTGCGTGCGCGGGTAGTAGCCGATGCTGTACTCGTTGTGCAGTTCGTCGACAATGCTCCCGATCGCGCGTTCGAGATCGCTGATGTCAAACGCGGGATACACCCCCGTGCCGGCAGTGCCGGCTAGCTGATGCAGAAACACGTCGGCGCGCTGGTAATCCTGCTCGCTGAAACCGCTGCCTTCCGGCGGCGTAAATTTCGCGGACGGCGACCGCGCCTTCATGTAGTCGTAGGTGCTGAACTGCACGGGATAAATCAGCGTGTCAGTACGCGCGGCCTGTTGCAGAGTTTTTTCGAACGTTGTGTCGCGGCTGTCGTTGTCGACGCCGTCGGTGAAGAGAATCAACGCCGTGCGGCCTTCGATCTTCGCGAGGTGTTTGGCGAGAACGACGGTCAGCGCGTCGTACACGCGCGAGGCGCCGCCCGGACGCGCACTGCGGATCGCGGCAGTGAGTGCTTCGTGATCCGCCGTCGGCTCGGCGAGTACGTTGACCTCGTTGGAAAACGAAATCACGAGCGCGCGATCGTTCGGACGCATCTTGTCTACGAACGCAACCGCAGCTTCCTGGATGTCGCCGAGATCAAAAAGCGCAGAGCGACTCGTGTCGATCACGATCGCGACAGTGAACGGGTTTTCGACGGGAGCGAAGTAAGCGATCTCGTGCTTGACGCCGTTTTCATAGATCTCGAAATCCTCGCGCTTCAGATTGGGAACAAACTTCCCGTCACGTCCAATCACCAGCACCGGCGAGTTCACGAGCGTCGTTTTGGTGCGGATCACATCGCCCGGCTCAACCTCCTGCGCCGCCGCCACGGAACACAGCAGCAGCAGCAAACTCAAAGCTGGTAATCCGACTTTGCTTATCATAGCCCTACTCTCAACAGTAGACATTCGACGCCAATGCCAGTAGCATAACGCCGTCTATTCGCAACCTCAATGAACCATCCGAATAGCTCAGCACCGGCCCAGGTCTCTGAAACGTACAAAACTGCGTTCGATAACATTCTCTCTAATTACTTCCGCGCGCGGCTAAGGCCCTTTGGCCGTGAACATAGCCTGTGGAGAGTGTTCGAGGATCTTTCCAGTGATTTCAGGAAATATGTAAACAATCGTCCCGCCTTGAAAGTTAAATGGAGCGTGGGCAAAGGCAACTGGGTGCGAGTGCCGTGGATCGCGTTTCTCGACCAGCGCGTGACGAACTCGACACAGTATGGTGTGTATCCTGTTTACCTCTTTCGCGAAGATCTCTCGGGCATTTACATCGCGCTCAACCATGGTATCCATGTCCTGAAACAGAAGCACGGCACTCCTGAAAGCAGGCGAATACTACGCGAGCGCACTGCGCAACTGCTAGACGAGTTGCCAGCCATCGGGGCCCTCAAAGACGCCGGCTTTTCGCTCGATAATAAAATCGCTCTTCATACCAGTCCCGGCCTCGAGAAGGACTATGAAGCATCTGTCATCGCCTGCAAGCTGTACCGCAGAGGCGAGATCCCGAGCGATGCGGAATTGCTCAACGATCTCGAACAGCTTCTTTCTGTTTACGACCAGTACGCGGAACGACAATCCTTGCGAGCGCTACCGGTGCACGATGACGTGGTCACGCAGCAGCCGCCACAAAAGGACTTCCAGATCTCCTCGGCTATTCACGAAGTCATCGCATACATTGCCGACCGAGGGTTCATTTACGAACCCTGGCAAATCGCGCAATACATCACTGCTATCCGTACCAAGCCTTTCGTGATTCTTGCGGGCATCACCGGCATCGGCAAGTCGAAACTGCCCGCACTTATCGCCGAAGCCACAGGTGGGGTTTCAAAGATCATTCCGGTGCGACCCGACTGGACCGACAGTGCAGAAGTGCTCGGATACACAAATATTGCCGGCGATTTCCGTCCTGGACCAGTACTCGAAATCGCGCATGACGCAGCAGCCAATCGCGACCAGTTCTGGACCTGCATAATGGACGAGATGAATCTCGCTCGGGTCGAACATTATTTCGCAGAGTTTCTCAGCAAGATCGAGGATCGCCGGCGGCATGACAACGGCGGATATCGAACCCCGCCGCTCCTCGGGCAAACCCTCAAGGAAACAGATGCGGAATGGACCGACGTGGGGATTCCGGAAAACCTGGCCATGGTAGGCACGGTCAACATGGATGAAAGCACTCAGGAATTCAGCCGCAAAGTGCTCGATCGTGCATTTACGATGGAACTCTCCGAGATCGACCTTACTCGCTGGAACCGAACCGGCCAACGAAGTTTCAATCGTCCGGTTTCGACCTGGCCAGTGATCTCATGGTGGCCCATCGCCATCCGGCTTATCGAGCTTACTAATCCGACCGATGAACAAGTTGCAGCGATCGATCGGGTCGTCGATGCGGTGCAAGCGCTCAACCGATTGCTGGCGCCGGTCCAATTGCAAGTCGGCTATAGAACGTGCGACGAAATTGCTTTCTTTGTTTTGCATGCGCAACAGATCGCCGACGCATTTGTCGATTGGCAGGGTAATACTGTCGATCCTCTCGATCTCGCATTGCAGATGAAGATCCTGCCGCGAATCGTTGGTGACAGCCCGGCAATCAGAAGATGCGTCCTGGGCCTACTTGGCTGGGCCCGGACGAAAATCGGCCCGGAATCTGAAGTTGACGCTAATTTGATCGTCGAATCCTGGAATGCCCAAGGCCGGCCATCCTCGCTAAAAGACAGTCAATATCCTCGATTCGCCGCGAGACTATGCTTGATGTGGGAACGCCTGCAAGATCAGCAAGGTACCTCTTACTGGTCGTGATTAACCATGCCCGACCTCTTCCGGATCGAGACCGATCAAACTGACTTGACCTGGAGTGTTAAGGCGCCCCCTGAATCAATCACGCTGGCCGGCAGGCTCGACATCTCGTGGTTGAATAGAGCCGGCACGAACATCCGCATTTGGCGCCACGGGTTGCCGGATGACACCGCAAACAATCTCGAAGTTAAAATTGGACCATGCTTGCAGGAAGAGAAAAGGTACGACCTACTGCTTGAGAGCAAGGATCGCCGCCAGGTACAGCTTGTACATCGCGATCCGACCATTCTTCAGGGACTGTACGTCTCGCCCAAGGGCAGCACCCACGGTACGGTTAATTTCAGAAGTCAGATCGGGCGAAGCCGGTTTTCGGTTTATGTTGACGGCAAACCCGAATACGACTTCGAGGTCGAGGTCTTCCCCAGCAAACTGGATTACGCCGCCGACTATGACGTTCTCGTTGCTAACGTACAAGAAATCCTGACCGGCCTGGTGCTCGAGTATCTGCGCTCGACTGTTCAATTCGGATTTGCTACCGAGGCTGAGAACTCTTCAAAGCTCGAATGGCTGCTGTTGCTGCGACACGTGGTGGGCGACCTCGAGCGCGGGCTTCATTTCATCGAACGGCATCCGCATTACGGCCTCAACCGTGAACGAACGCCAACCCGAGTTGAGAAAGTGCGTCGCGCTGACGCGAAACTAGCGAGGTTGATCGTTCAGGGCAAAGGCCGCGGTTCCAAATCAAAAACCACATCGGGTCTTATCGTTCGTAGCACGTTGCCGGAAAGCCGCGCGCGAACCACCTGGAACACTCCCGAGCATCGTTGGCTGTCGTCTCAACTCGGCCGTATCCGTCGCCGGTTGGCTGAGATCCGTTTGGCGGAGGGCAAGAGCAGAACGCAAACCAAGGCTCGGCAGCTCAGGACACTGGAAGAGATCGCCAACCTGGAATTTCGAATTGCCGCACTCCAAAAACTCGAACCGCTGGCCCAGGCCAAGGGTTTTGTACCGGCGGGATTCAGCTCGCTGGCTTTACAGGCGCGGCCGAGTTATCGCGAGGCTTACTGCGCCTGCCTGCTGCTGCTCCGGGGCCTGCGTGTTGATGGCGGACCAGTCGGGCTCTCGGTAAAAGAGATTCATTACTTGTACGAGTACTGGTGCTACCTGACCCTGGTGCAAGTCATCGCAAAAATTACCGGCGAGCGATTGCCTGTGCCAGACCTGATTTCCATCGAGAGCACCGGTTTAAAAGTCCGCTTGAAAAGAGGAACCGCGCAGACCGTTTTCTTTTCCAATCGTAGTATCGAACTGACTTACAACCCTAAATTCAAAGGCGACGCCTTTGTTTTGCCACAAGAGCCCGACGTTGTTTTGACCTTTAGATATCCGCACTGGCCTACGATGCGGCTTATCTTTGACGCCAAGTATCGCATCGAAACTGCCGCCAGTTACGTGAAGAAATATGGAGCTCCCGGGCCGCCGCATGACGCAATCGACTCGCTTCATCGTTACCGCGACGCAATTCTTGACGAGACAAACTCTCTTGGCCCGCGCTCGGAGCGGTTCAAGCGCACCGTGGTTGAAGGTGTCGCATTGTTTCCCCATGCAGACGTCGAGAATAATTATCGCGGCAGTTACTATTGGCGGAAGCTGAAAGATGTCGGCATCGGCGCGATCCCGTTTCTCCCGAGAGAAACTCGCTACCTCGAAGAATGGTTACGTGAAGTCTTGCAGCGCGAAGGGTGGTCCACAGCCGAGGAAACGATTTCCTATCCTTCTGTTGAGCAGTTACATGACTGGCAGCGAGATGAGAAGGAGCCCGTTCTTATTGCTGTTCTGCAGGGGGACGCGCAAGAGCAGCTGGAGTCGATCAAGCGCGATCACCGTTATTCCACGTCTGTCGTTTCCGACGGTCGCAAACAATTTCTCGCCCGCTGGATTGCTGTTTATTCGCCGGAATCGATTCGGACACCGGCAGCGATCACTCACCTCGCGGCAGTCGAACACGTTGAGAGACAAGAACGGCAGATGATGTACGTGCTCGGTGAAGTGCGCGAGTTGAAAGCAATTGAGGACAAGCGGCCCGAGAGTTTGCTGAAACGATTTTTAAAGGATGGCTGGACGTCGAAGCTCGGGACCACGTTGGCGAAGGAACTGCGCGAGGTGTTTCTGGCGACCAGCGCCGAGTGGAGACTCCACGAACGACTACGTCTTTCCGGCGTGGACTTCACGCTGACTTTTGGATCAGCACGACTGGCAAATCGAGACGATTCAGATCGCCGAATGTGGTTTGTAAGGAAACGTGTTCGCGTACAGTACCGCGACGCGAGCGGGTTTTTAATTCGCAGAAAAGGATTTCCTGATGAATACCGAAGTCATCTGGCAGAGGTCGTGGATCGTCTCGTCTCGCAACCTTGATTTAGACACAAAACTCCGCGCACTCTGTGATAGACTCTGCCACGTTGTCACAAAAAAATCCCCATACGAGGAGTTTGCTGAGTGCAAACTGAGTTTTCCAGACTTCGACAGCAAGCCGGCATCACGATTGAAAAACTCGCGGATCTTGTAGGCTTTTCCAGCCGCACAGTCTATCGATGGGAGAGCGGAGTAGCTGAACCGCGCAAGGCCGCAATGGTTTGTCTTCAAGAACTGGCGGCACACAAAGGCTCATCCCGTTCCGAATCGTCTTTCAGATTTGTTGACCTTTTTGCAGGAATAGGAGGCTTGCGACGCGGTTTCGAATCGATTGGCGGGACCTGTGTCTTTACGAGCGAGTGGAATACGTACGCGCAACTAACGTACAAGGCAAATTACAATTGTGACGACGACATCGTCGGAGACATCACGAAGGTGCCGGCTGAAGCGGTCCCGGAACACGATGTGTTACTTGCGGGATTCCCCTGTCAGCCGTTTTCAATCGCCGGTGTTTCCAAAAAGAATGCTCTGGGTCGCGCACACGGGTTTCGGTGTGAATCACAAGGAACGCTTTTCTTCGATGTAGCTCGGCTCATCGAATATCATCGGCCGCGCGCGTTTCTGCTCGAGAATGTGAAGAATCTGGTAAACCATGACAAGGGTAATACTTTTCGCGTCATTCACGACACGCTCAAGAAAGATCTTGGTTATGACCTCCATTGCAAGGTCATAGACGCAAAGTGTTTTGTGCCGCAGCATCGCGAGCGTATTTTTATCGTCGGGTTTCGTGAACCAACCAGCTTTTCTTTCGACGATCTCGTTCTTCCCTCCCCATTTGACGGCCCAAGACTGAGAGACATCTTTCACCCGGAAGACGGGAGTGAAGAAGCGGAAGGCCACTACACCATAGGTCGTGAAGCACGCGTATCTGATAAATACACGTTGACCGATCATCTCTGGCGTTATCTTCGCGATTATGCTGACAAGCACCGAAAAGCGGGAAACGGATTCGGATACGGTCTGTTTGGACCAGATGATGTCGCGCGCACACTGTCCGCGCGTTACTACAAGGATGGTTCCGAGATCCTGGTTAAGCAGGAGGGTCGCAATCCGCGGCGTCTGACACCTCGCGAATGCTCGCGTCTCATGGGGTTCGATGAACCAGGTACATCAATCTTCAGGATTCCCGTTTCCGATACACAGGCGTACAAACAGTTCGGTAATTCCGTAGTAGTGCCCGTCGTGAAAGCTGTCGCTCGTCACATGGCCCCCTGGATTCCAGGCGGCCCTGCCCGGGCGATGTTCGTCCAGAGACAATTGCCCCTTTATGCCTGATGTTGTTGACCGAGAAACACGCAGCCGGATGATGGCTGGTATACGCGGGAAGGATACTCAACCGGAGCTTGTGCTTCGGCGCGGTCTGCACAGACTTGGTTTTCGCTATCGGCTGCATGTGGCGTCGTTGCCTGGAAAACCCGACCTGGTATTTCCAAGACATTATGCAGTCATTCAGGTCAATGGCTGTTTCTGGCATTGTCACGAATGCCATTTGTTTAAATGGCCCGGCTCGCGCGTTGAATTTTGGCGCACCAAAATCATGAGAAATCGTGAAAAGGATGCGGAGGCATCCGCTGCGCTGGTTCAGGCAGGCTGGCGCGTTCTTACGGTCTGGGAGTGTGCCTTCAAGGGCCGAACCCGGCGCAAGGAACAAGATGTAATTGCCGATGTCGCGGCCTGGCTCGTTTCCGGCAGAGGGAATAAAACGCTGCAAGGAATTCAATAGTGGCCATCGCTGATTTCACAGATTGGATGGATGAGAATAGCGGACCTGAGATCGTCTGGTATGTTAAGCGACTTGCGGCAAATGACACTCTGGCTACACGTGCCCACCAGGCTGGTCCATACATCAGAAAAGAATTTCTCTTCGACGTTTTTCCCGCTTTAAATCGACCCGAAGAAACGAATCCGCGCGTGCGGTTTCAGTTAAGGATCGATTCACACAGTGATGTTCGCGAAGCGCACGCAATTTGGTACAACAACCGACTTCGTGGTGGTACACGTGACGAAGCGCGTATCACAAACCTTGGAGGGTCGCAATCGGCACTTTTGGATCCGGAGAGTACCGGCGCTATCGCGGTCTTTGCCTTTCACCGTGGGCCGGTCGGAGAAGCATCCCACTGCAACGTATGGGTATGCGATTATGACACGGAAGAAGATGTTGTTGAGGAACGAGTTGGGCCGGTCGAACCGGGTCAACCTGTTGTATGGAGTGTTGACGAGAGTGAGTTACCGGAAACTGCTCCTCGATCCCGCGATAGTTGCTGGTTAACTACTGACGAGATTCCTCCGGAGTGGTTAGTCAGATTTCCCAGCGGCGCCGAGATAGTTCGCAGAACAGTAAATCTCTCTACTCTCGAAGGTATGAGTGCGGATATCAGGCTTCTTAAACGTCGAGCTTGCGAGTTCGAGATTTTCCGAAGTGTTGAGGAGGCGGTTGAATTACCTGTCATTCGTGCAGGCTTCAACACTGTCGATGAATTCATCGTCCGGGCTCAGAGTATCCTGCAGCGTCGAAAAGCACGCTCGGGACGCTCTCTCGAGTTACACACCCGCGAAATTTTTCTCGAGGAGAATCTGCGAGAGCGTCAGGATTTCCAGCATCAGCCAGAGTCAGAAGCCGGACATCGTCCCGATTTTCTTTTTCCGTCAGAGGCCGCTTACAAGAACCAGCAATACCCGGATGGATGGCTTCGCATGCTCGCGGTAAAAACCACCTGCAAGGATCGCTGGCGACAAATACTTAACGAAGCTCACCGTATCGAGCGAAAGCATCTTTTGACTTTGCAAGAAGGCGTTTCTGAACGACAGTTCAAGGAGATGGTCGATGCGCAAGTGCAGTTGGTGGTTCCTGCACCTCTGATTAAGCGGTATCCAAAAAGTGTTCGACCTCACTTGCAAACCCTCGAGAGCTTCATCGCAGATGTGCGGCTTCTGCATACGCTGTGACAGAGAATTATTGAGTGACGTTTGTTCTCCCGAAGTGCGAAAGCGGGCAAAGATGCGGCGCGATTCTACGGCAAACAAAAAAGGGAGGGAATAGCTCCCTCCCTTAAAACCTCTCCTATTAAAGGCTCGTTAAAACTCAAGCGAGCCCCCAACCGAACGGAGAAAGGCAAGTGAAATCCAGACGTCAAATTGATAATCGACGGCTGGAGAAAGTCGGGGTTGTTTCGCCGAGATCGAGTTGGCGGAACTGATCCGGCAAACGCAAGCGACGATTATTCGTCACGTTAAAGAAGTCCGCGATGAAGCTGACGCGCGCGCGTTCATGATCACCCACGGATAATCTGCGTGCAGATCCAGTTGGGTGTAAAACGGCGTGCGGCCAAGCTTACCACGACCGCCAACAGGAATCTCGCCCGCATTCAGGTAACCGGATGCGGCAGATACTCGCTGATCGGTATGCCCGACTCCATCTGGAGGCCCATGCGACGTTCCGTCCCTTCAGGAACCCGCCGCCGAAGCCGGTGCGATCCCTGCTGAAACCGTAGCTGGCATAGATGTTCGAGACTTTCGATTTACTAGTGCTGACTTGTTGCGGCGGTCGCTGGTTTGCGAAAGATGGTGTCAGGAATGTCGACGTCGAATTTAACGTCGACGATCTTCAAGACGACATCGCCGTTGGCAATATCATTGGACAATGTCTTGAACGCGATCATCACGCCATCGACGTTGCGATAGTCACTGAACGTTTGGGTTTGCGGCAGCTCTATGCCGGCAGTCTCGTTCGCAATGAGTGAGTCGCGACGCAGCACAAGAAACGACTTCGTCGAGATGTAATCCGTGACCGGCGTGCCTTTCTCGTTGCGACGTTCGATGATGTACACCTCTTCATCGCCGACTTTGCCCATGCGCTTGAAAGTGATCTTCTGATAGTTCTTTTTCCAGTTGAGCACGTCGTAAAAATCCGATCCGGCCTTGATGTCTTCGAGCCGTTTGCCGCTGTAAGTCTGGGGCGTACTGAAGCTCGTAACTTCGCCACCGTCACTGCCATCGAAGTAGCTAGTCAACGCTCCGATCTTTTTGCCGAGCGTGGTGAAACTAACCTCCGTCGTCGTCATGTTCGGCGCGCGCGCGGTGATGACGCCTTTCGCGAGCACGCCCTGATTTTCGAGATCGACTTCGAGAGTAGTAACCGATGATTTGTGTTTGCGAAGATTTTCCTCGCCGCCGTAGGCCGCGATCATCTTCGCCAGCAGATCGTCGATCGCGATCGGCGGCGCGGTTTCGGGCACTGCGACGGCAACCGTGTTCTCGGCCGGGAGTTTCGGCAGCACGAGGTTGCCTTGCGGCTGTTCGAGAAACAGCTCGGTGTCCGTTGGCTTGTCCTTCACGGCCCGGAAAGTGGCGAAGAATCCCGCCGGCGCGGGCGAGGCGAGTTTATAACGACGGCCGCCGATGTTCTCGAGCGGATATGCCGGTTGGCCGGGAACACTGAGCGTCAGCTTACCGTCTTTGAGCGCTACCTCGAAGTTAACCTGCGCGGTTTCAAAGCGATACTTCCCGACTTCCGCTTTAGGATCGCTCGCCGGAACGGTTGGTCCATCGGCTGCTGCTGGTTTCGTCTCAGCGACGAAGTTCTTCCAGATCGTGTTCATCGCGAAGGCGCCGAGCGGCGACGCGGTCACGTTGGTCAGCAGCACGAATCCGAGTTTCTGATCGGGCATAAACGCGACCTGCGCGTTGAAGCCGTCGATGTTGCCGCCGTGCTCGACAACGTCGTGGCCGTTCCATTGGCGTAGAAACCAACCGAGGCCGTAGTTGACGTTACCCCCGATGTTTATCTGCTTGTGCACCAGCTCGTCGAAGTTCTTTTGTGAAACGAGGCGGCGGCCGTTGACGCTGCCGTTGTTGAGCATCAACCGCAGCCACTGGGCCATGTCGCGCGCGCTCGAGTTGATCGCGCCGGCCGGCGCCGCGGCGGTGATCTCGCGCTGTGGCAACTGGCGCGTGACTTTCGTCGCGGGGTTGTAGTCGTAACCAAGCGAGTAGTCTTTCGACTTCTTCATTTCCGCAACCGTCGTGTCGCTGTTGTTCATCCCGAGCGGTTTGAAGATGCGCGTGACGATCAACTTGTCCCAAGTGCTTTTTTGCGCTTTCGCGACGGCTTCGCCGGCCGCGGCGTACATCACGTTTTGATACTGCCACTTCTCGCCGAGTTTTGCGGTCGGCTTCGCCATGCCTGCGACTTTGATCAACTCTTCGCGATTCAGCACACCCGTGACCATCGCGAGGTCAGTGCGGTTCAATCCGGAACGATGCGCGAGCAGATCGCGGATCGTGATCTTCGCTGCGGCGTCGGGATCTTTCAGAGTGAAGTAAGGAAGAAACTTCTTCGGCGAATCTTCGAACGACAGCTTCCCTTCGTCGGCGCTGATCGCCGCGAGCATCGCGGTAAAAGCCTTCGACGCGGAACCGATCGCGAAACGCGTGTCGGGCGTGACCGGGAGCTTCTTGTCAACGTCCTTGACCCCGAGGCCTTTTAGATAAATGACCTGGTCGTCTTTGACGATAACGAGCGACATGCCGGGAATGCCGAGCTCCTTGCGGCGATCATCGAGAGCTTTCTCGATCGCTGCGAGCGCGGTGCTGTAATCCGTAGCAGTCGCCGCCGGCTTCGCAGCCGTCTCTTGCGCTGTAATCGGACGCGGCAACAAGGCCGCGGTCAGAAGGAAGGAGATTAAAAAGGCCTGGATCAAACACACGAATCTCTTCATGAGAACAGCTCCGTTTTTAACCGTGAAATCCGTGGCTAAGACTACTCGACGACCCAGGTGTCGCCGCTGTTAATCAGCTTCTCCAAACTACCCGGACCGCTTTTCGCGATCGCGGCGTCGATTTGATCGACCATCATGTCTTCGTACGTTGCCCGCTCGATGGCCCGGAAGATTCCCACCGGCTGCGGAAACTCCGGTTGCTCCATGCGCGCCAGCATGAAAGCGACCGACGGATCCTTCAAATAAATATCGTGGACCAGCAGATCGTTTTCCGTGATGCCGTTTTCACCAATCGTCACGAGCTCGGGATGCGCACCGTTCATGCGGATGCCTTTGTTGCGCTCCTTGCCGAAGACCATCGGTTTGCCGTGCTCGAGATAGAGCACGCGATCGGAGCGCACAGCGCGTTCCGTGAAATAGTCGAATGCGCCATCGTTGAAGATGTTGCAGTTCTGGTAGACCTCGATGAACGAGATGCCTTTGTGTTTCGCGGCGGCTTCGACCATCGTGCCGAGATGTTTGACGTCGATGTCGATCGAGCGGGCGACGAAGGTCGACTCGCTGGCGATCGCCAGTGACAACG
>Ga0105248_10001313_pt1 | contig 27695 bp, 33 predicted proteins | sample KBSS34metaG_FD_81524 | JGI IMG/M metagenome (GOLD analysis project Ga0105248, IMG submission 81524) | Switchgrass rhizosphere microbial communities from Kellogg Biological Station, Michigan, USA - KBS S3-4 metaG | ecosystem: Host-associated > Plants > Roots > Rhizosphere > Soil | place... | reverse complement strand
ACTGAGGCACCTCGCTCGTGCGCGACAGGCATTTGCCACTGGTAAGTCTCGACGCGGCGCCCCATATCAGAGCCATCGCTCCGCTTCTTCACGAGCAAGGAAGCGACTGAGAGATGATTCGCGCTCCCGCTCTGCTGTGGAGGCGCATGTGTTCGCCAAATCCCGCAAGCGCCTTTACGCCGCGCGCTCGCCCGAATCCGTTTCCGTGGCCTTGCCGCGCCCGGAGGCCGGGAAACGCCGCGCAATCCTTTCGATGTTTGCCCCGCCGGCTGTGGTCGCCACGGCGCCGACGCCGCGGGAAGCCTGATGTCGCGAGCAGTGAATATCGACGCGACCGTCGATCAGGTCCGGACCATGTCGGCCAGCCATAACGCCGTGATCAGCACGATCGAAGCACTCGTTCCCAAGGGAACGCGCGTTGTCTTCGTGCGCGCCGAGGATGCCCGCGCGATCGAGAGTGCGTTCGGACCACGCGTGCTCGTCGGGTCGGTCAAGCGCGTACCGTTGAGGCCCCGGCGTGCAAGCTGATATTCTCTTCTCCAGCGTGCTCGGCGGAGCGCTGCCCGCGGCAAAACGCGCGAAGGCGCACTGGTGCAGCCATGCGTAAGCTGCTCCATCACCTGTTTGGCACGCACGTCCCGGATCCGGCCTACAATCATTGGGATCGCGGCCAGTTCGCGAGTGTCTGTGTCCATTGTGGTCGTGCCATGGAGCGGCTTCCGGGCCTGCCTTGGCACGCGAAGAACTAGGACGGGGAAGGCGGCCATCATTGCCGCGACCGCGATTGCAAAGAGGATTCGCCGCCATGCAACAACCCACGCTTCAAATGTGCCGCGCACAGCACGAGCATCACCACGATGTTTCTCTCAGTGCCGCCCTGCCGAACGTCCGCAGAGTCGCGGCGCTCGCCGCGCTCGCCTGGGCCAAGGAAGCGGGGGCGGCCGAAAAGCGCGAAGCACGCGCCGAGCGCACCAGGCTGGTCCGCGAATCGGGTAACGTGCTGCACCTGCCGCCGCGCCCCGACGACCGTGTACTGAGCGAAAATCCCGATCGCGGTTTCGCGGACCCCGAGCCTGCGTTCGACGACTGACGCGGAGGGGAACAGCTCACCGCCGTCGGGATCTCGTCGGCGTGCGGGTCGATATGCCGCTCGGCAGCCAATACCGGGCTATGACCCGCCCTGGCTAGTGCTCGGCCGCTCTTGAACGGCGCGCGCTGGAGTTCACTCCCCTTCCGGGTAAATTGGAAACTGCCGGCACAGCGCTTCTGCCTCGTCGCGGACGGCCAACTCCACCTTCGCGTTGCCGACGCCGTCGCCCGCGACAATTCCCTCGATCACGCGCGAGATCATCGTGCCGATCTGCCGGAACTCCGTCACACCGAACCCACGCGTCGTGCCGGCGGGCGTGCCGACGCGAATGCCCGACGTCACCATCGGCTTCTCGGGGTCGTTGGGCACGCTGTTCTTGTTGCAAGTGATCCCCGCGCGATCGAGCGCCTTCTCGGCACGGTTCCCGGTCACATGCTTGGGTCGCAGGTCGGCGACCAGCAAGTGATTGTCGGTCCCACCCGAGACGATGTCGAGCCCCTGTTCCTGCAGCGCGCCGGCAAGTGCCTGGGCATTGTCGACCACGTCCTGCGCATAACGGCGAAACGACGGGCGCAGCGCTTCGCCGAACGCGACTGCCTTGGCCGCGATCACGTGCATCAGGGGTCCGCCCTGCAGCCCGGGGAAGATCGCCGAATTGATCTTGGCGGCGATCGCCGGGTCGTTGCTCAGGATCAGCCCGCCGCGCGGCCCGCGCAGCGACTTGTGCGTAGTCGCGGTCACGACATGGGCGTGCGGCAACGGGCTCGGATGCACGCCGCCGGCGACGAGCCCGGCGATATGCGCCATGTCGACCATCAGATAGGCACCGACTTCGTCGGCGATGCGGCGGAATTCGGCAAAGTCCCACAGTCGCGAATAGGCGGTGCCGCCGGCGATGATCAGCTTGGGACGATGCTGGCGCGCGAGCGCCGCGACCGCATCCATGTCGATCCGCTGGTCGTCGGGGCGCACGCCATAGGCGATCGCATCGAACCACTTGCCCGACAGATTGACCGGTGACCCATGCGTCAGATGGCCGCCAGCGTTGAGATCGAGCCCCATGAAACGGTCGCCGGGCTGGAGCAGGCCGAGGAACACCGCCTGGTTCATCTGGCTGCCCGAATTGGCCTGGACGTTGGCGAAGCCGCAATCGAACAATGTCTTGGCGCGTTCGATCGCAAGCGTCTCGACGGCATCGGCCCATTCGCAGCCACCGTAATAGCGCCGCCCCGGATAGCCCTCGGCATATTTGTTGGTGAACACGCTGCCTTGCGCTTCGAGCACTGCGCGGCTGACGATGTTCTCCGATGGGATCAGCTCGATGGTCCGTCGCTGGCGATTGCCTTCGCTCCGGATCGCCGCGGCGACATCGCGATCGACTGCGTCGAGCGAGGCCGAGAAGAAATCGGGGGTGTCGAGCACGGGGGCATCGCGCAGCGCGGTGGCAGTCATTGCGAGTTCCTTGGGCAGGAGGGATCAGTCGAGATTGGGCCGCAGCCAGCGTTCGGCGGTTTCGCGGTCGAAGCCGCGGCGCGCGGCATAGTCGACGAGCTGATCCTCGCCGATCCGCGCGACGCCGAAATATTGCGCCTGGGGATGCGCGAAATAGAAGCCTGACACCGCGGAGGTCGGGAGCATCGCCTGGCTCTCGGTCAGGCGGATGCCGGCCGGCGAGTCGCCCAGCAGGTAGAACAATAGGGGCTTGAGGCTGTGGTCCGGGCAGGCCGGATAGCCGGGCGCCGGGCGGATGCCGACATAGCGCTCGCGGATCAGGTCGTCGTTGCTCAGCGCTTCGTCAGCGGCATAGCCCCACAGCTCGGTGCGCACGTGCAGGTGAAGTCTTTCGGCGAACGCTTCGGCCAGCCGGTCGGCGAGCGCCTTGAGCAATATGTCGCTGTAATCGTCGTGGTCCGCCTTGAAACGGGCGAGGTGCGCGTCGATGCCATGGATCGCAACGGCAAAGCCGCCCAGCCAATCGTCCTGTTCGGCAATGAAATCGGCGAGGCACGCGCTGGTACGGCCCTCGCGCTTGACGATCTGCTGGCGCAGGAACGGAACGCGTTGCCGATCGGCACCGACGAGCACGTCGTCGCCGTCGCGCACGCACGGCCACAGCGCGGCCACGCCCTGGGCACGCAGCCAGCCTTCGTCGACGATGCGGTCGAGCATCGCCTGGGCGTCGCGATAGAGGTCGCGCGCAGTCTGGCCGACCACCGCGTCCTCCAGGATCTCGGGGAAATTGCCCGCTAGTTCCCAGGCGCGGAAGAAGGGCGTCCAGTCGATACGCGCGCGCAAGTCGTCGAGCGGCCAATCGTCGAAGCGATGCGTTCCCGGTTGCGCCGGCGCCGGTGGCTTCCGCGTGAGGTCGAGCACGACTCCGTTGGCACGTGCTTCGGCGAGCGGGAGCAGCGCGTTCTTCTTGCCATCGCGCTGGACGCGGATCTCGGCATAGGCGGCGGCGGTTTCGGCGACGAACGGCTCCGCCAGCGTTTCGCTCACCAACGTGCCCGCGACGCCGACCGCGCGGCTCGCATCGAGGACATGCACGACCGGCCCCGAATAGGCCGGGGAAATGCGCAGCGCCGTGTGGACGCGCGAAGTGGTCGCGCCGCCGATCAGCAGCGGCAATTTGAGCCCGATGCGTTCCATTTCCTGCGCAACCGTCACCATCTCGTCGAGCGATGGCGTGATCAGCCCGGAAAGGCCGATCATGTTCACTTGCTGCTCGGCGGCGACGCGGAGGATCTCGGTCCAGGGCACCATCACGCCCAGGTCGATCACTTCGAAGCCGTTGCACTGGAGCACGACGCCGACGATGTTCTTGCCGATGTCGTGCACATCGCCCTTCACCGTGGCGAGCAGCACGCGCCCCTTGCCCTTGCTCGCATTCTTGGCCTTCTCGGCCTCGATGAATGGGATGAGGTGCGCGACCGCCTTCTTCATTACGCGCGCCGACTTGACCACTTGCGGCAGGAACATCTTCCCCGAGCCGAACAGGTCGCCGACGACGTTCATGCCGTCCATCAGCGGCCCTTCGATCACTTCGATCGGGCGCTGCGCGAGCAGCCGCGCTTCCTCGGCATCTTCGACGACATGGCTGTCGATGCCCTTGACCAGCGCATGTTCGAGCCGTTTCGCGACCGGCCAGCCACGCCACTCGGCGAGCGTCTTGTCGGGCGCCGCGCCGGCGTCGCGATAGCGTTCGGCGAGCGCGACCAGCCGCTCGGTGGCGTCGTCGCGCCGATCGAGGATCACATCCTCGCAGGCGTCGCGCAGCTCGATGTCGATCGTGTCGTAGATGTCGAGTTGACCGGCGTTGACGATCGCCATGTCGAGCCCGGCCGGAATCGCATGATAGAGGAACACCGAATGCATCGCGCGCCGCACGGCCTCGTTGCCGCGGAACGAGAAGCTCAGGTTCGACAGGCCGCCCGAGAGATGGACGTGGGGGCAGCGCGCCTTGATCTCGCTGCACGCCTCGATGAAGTCGAGCGCATAGCGGCGATGTTCGTCGATGCCGGTCGCGACGGCGAAGATATTGGCGTCGAAGATGATGTCCTCGGCGGGGAATTGGTTGGCGACGAGCAACCGATAGGCGCGCTCGCAGATCGCGACCTTGCGATCGCGCGTGTCCGCCTGGCCCTTCTCGTCGAACGCCATCACTACCACTGCGGCGCCATGGTCGCGGCACAGGCCGGCGTGGTGCAGGAACGCGTCCTCGCCTTCCTTGAGGCTGATCGAATTGACGATCGGCTTGCCCGAGACGCATTTGAGGCCAGCTTCGATCACGTCCCAGCGCGAGCTGTCGATCATGAACGGCACGCGCGCGATGTCGGGCTCGGCACCGATCAGCTTGAGGAAGGTCGTCATCGCGAAATGCGCGTCGAGCAGACCCTCGTCCATGTTGATGTCGATGATCTGCGCGCCATTCTCGACCTGCTGGCGCGCGACTTCGACTGCGCGGGCATAATCCCCCGCGAGGATCAGCTTCTTGAACGCCGCCGATCCGGTGACATTGGTGCGTTCGCCGACGTTCACGAACACTGCGCGTGGGGCGGGGACGTCGTCGTTTTCGGCGAGCGGAAGGGACTGCGGCGGGAGAGGGGGCGTTTCCACGGTCACGGGTTTCATCGTGCGAGTTCCATCGCCTCGAGCCCTGCGAGGCGTGTCGCCGGCGCGGTAGTCGGGCGCCGGCGCGGCGCGCGGCCCGCGATCGCCTTGCCGATCGCGGCGATATGCGCCGGCGTCGATCCACAGCATCCGCCGAGGATGTTGACCAAACCCGCCTCGGCCCAGGCGTCGAGCTGCGCGGCGGTTTCCTCGGGCAGTTCGTCATATTCGCCGAGCGCATTGGGCAGGCCGGCGTTGGGGTAGACCATGATCAGGCTCTCGGCGGTGGCCGCGAGCGTCTGGACGTGCGGGCGCAGCTGGGCGGCGCCGAACGAGCAGTTCAGCCCGATCGTGAGCGGTCGGGCATGGCGCACCGTGTTCCAGAACGCTTCGACGGTGTGACCCGAGAGGTTGCGTCCCGACAGGTCGGTGAGAGTCATCGAGATCATCAGCGGCACGTCGCGCCCGATCGCGCGCCCGGCTTCGCGCACCGCCAGGATCGCCGCCTTGGCGTTGAGCGTGTCGAATATCGTCTCGATAAGGATGAAGTCGACGTCGCCTTCGAGCAGCGCATCGACCTGCTCGCGATAGACCGATTTCAGCGTGTCGAAATCGACCTCGCGATAGCCGGGGTCGTTGACGTCCGGCGAGAGCGACAGCGTCTTGTTGGTCGGGCCGATCGCGCCGGCGACGAAACGCGGACGATCGTCCGAGGTGAAGCGGTCGGCGAGGCCGCGTGCCAGGCTCGCGGCGGCGATATTGATTGCCTTGACCAGATGTTCGTTGCCGTAATCCGCTTGGCTGATGCGGTTGGCGCTGAACGTGTTGGTCGAAACGATATCGGCGCCCGCAGCCAGATAGGCGGCAGTGATATCCATGATCACTTCCGGTGCCGTCAGCGCCAGCAGGTCGTGATTGCCCTTCTGGTCGCGGGCGAACTCCAACGTGCCGCGATAATCGGCTTCGGTCAGACGGCGCTTCTGGATCTCGGTACCGAAGGCGCCGTCGGTCAGCAGGATACGTCGCGCGGCTTCGCGCTCAAGCAACTCGGCGGCAGTCATCGTGCGTCTCCTGCGGTCGCGCGCCGAGCATGTGGCAGAGGGCGGACGAGAGTTCGGGGCGGTTCAGCGTGAAGAAATGAAATTGGCGCACTCCGCCGGCGTGGAGCTGCGTGCACAGGTCGGCTGCGAGCATCGCGGCCACCAGTTCACGCGTCGCCGGTCGCTTGTCGAGCCCGTCGAGCAGCCGGTCGACGTGCGCAGGGATCACCGTTCCGCACTGCGCGGCGAATTTGCGCGTCTGTGCGACATTGGCGATCGGCAGGATGCCGGGCACGATCTCGGCGTCGATGCCTAGCGCCGCCGCCTGATCGCGAAACCGCAGGAAGCACTCGGCCGAAAAGAAGAACTGGCTGATCGCACGATCGGCACCCGCATCGATCTTGCGCCAGAGATTGTCGAGATCGGCGGCGCGGTTGCGCGAGTCGGGATGACCTTCGGGATAGGCGGCGACCGAAATCTCGAACGGCGCGATCCGCCGCAACCCGGCGACGAGATCGGCGGCGTCGCGATAGCCTTCGGGATGCGGTGCGAACGGTTCGCCCGGCGAGCTGCCGTCACCGCGCAGCGCGACGATGTGCCGCACGCCGCAGTCCCAGAACGCTTGGGCGACCGCATCGACTTCGTCGCGCGACGCGCCGACGCAGGTAAGGTGCGCGGCTGCTGCCAGCTCGGTTTCGCGCACAATCCGGGCGACCGTCGCGTGCGTCGGTTCGCGCGTGCTGCCGCCCGCGCCATAGGTCACCGAAACGAAGCGCGGGCCGAGCGGCTCGAGCCGGCCGATCGTTTCCCACAACGTTTCCTCCTGCGTCGGCGAACGCGGCGGAAAGAATTCGAACGAGACCGACACCGGGTCCGATGGCGATGCGCTGTGCTGCCCGAGCGCGGGAAAGGCGTGGACGGCGAGACTCATTGGACCGCTCGCAGTCGCGCTGCCGGTCGCGTCGCGCGCCAGATCGTGACGGTCAGCGCCCCACCGGTCAGGTGATCGGCAACCTCGCCGTCCAGTCCCGCTGCACGCAGATGGGCCAGCACTTCCCCGTCGGAGAACCCCAGCCGGGCATGCGCATGGTCGCGGCGGAGCTGTTCATGCTCATGCGGCGCGATGTCGACGACAAGCAGGCAGCCATCTGCCGCGAGCAGCCGCGCGGCCTCGGCGATGACCGCGCCGGGATGCCGCGCATAATGCAGCACCTGATGGAGGATGACGGTGTCGGCCGATCCCGAGGGCAAGTCGATGCCGCTCATGTCGCCCTGGCGGAGTTCGGCGTTGACGATTCCGGCTTCGGCAAGCTTGGCGCGGCCGAACCGCAACATCTCGGGAGAGCGGTCGATGCCGATCATCTGCTCGGCGCGATCGGCGAACAGCAGCAGCATCGTGCCGGTGCCCGTGCCGATGTCGACCAGCCGCCTCGGTCGATGATCGCCGAGCGCGCGAAGGATCGCCGCGTTGACGTCGGTCACCGGAACATGCAGCGCGCGCAGCTTATCCCATTCGGAAGCGTGCGCCTTGAAATAGTCTGCGGCTTCCGCGGCCCGCTCGGCATTGATCGCGCTCAGCCGCGCTGCGTCCGCCGCGAACCAGGGATTGCTGCCGTGCACCTCGGCCCATTGATCGAGCAGAGCGAACAAAGGCCCGACCAGCGCCGGGGCGCCGAGCCCCAGGAACACCCAATTGCCCTCCTTGCGTCGTGCGATCAGGCCGCAGTCGAGCAGGACTTTCAGATGCTTCGAGATGCGTGGCTGGCTTTGTCCCAGCACCTGCGCGAGTTCGCCCACCGCCAGCTCCATCTCGCGCAACAGCATGAGCAACCGCAAGCGCGTGGGATCGGACAAGGCCTGGAAGAGAATCACATCGTCATGCATGGATCACTATATAACGATGAAGGAATATAGTGTCAATTCCCGCCAGAGGCTTGGAGGGCCTTCCTGCTTTCGAGGGATCGCGCGCCTGATGATCCGCGCGAAGGCCCTGCTCGGGACCACGAAACGCCCTGCTCCAGCCAGGAACAGGAAGCTGACCTAACCATCTGATTCGGGGGCGCTATTTCCCATCTTCTGGTCAGCGAAGGCCTGAATCGGCCTGTTCTTTCGTGATTCTCGCGAAATTTTCCCTGTTATTGCGGTAAAACCGGCGAAACGGTCCGCTCAGGACTGCCCCGTCTCGCTCTTGCTGAACGCCGCGGCCCGTTGCGCACGCCAGTCCTCGAGCGCTTTGGCGCGGCGGCGTGCGCCTTCGGGATCGGCCGCGATCGGCAGCACCGAATCGGTGATCGTGTTGAAGTGCGCGACCAGCTTGTCGGCCTCCTCGGGAAAGGGAATGCAATAGAGCTGATTGGCTTCGATCGCCTCTTTCAACCGCTCGGCGAGTTCGATCGGGTCCATACCGTGGATGTGGATCGAATGCAGGGAAGCGATCGTGTCTTCGTTCGCGACATAGCCGCTTTCGCCGAACGCCGCAGGCCGCAGCCTGGTCGCTTCGGCGATGTTCGATTTGACGTTTGCCGGGCACAGCACGGTCACTCCGATCTCATAATGCTCGAGAGCCTTGCGATAGCCTTCCATCAGGTTGATCACTGCCGCCTTGGCCGCGGAATAGGGGCCGGCGAAATTGCTGCCTTCGAATCCGCCCATCGAAGAGACCGCGACGATATGCCCGGGCCGGCCCGCCGCGATCATGCGCGGGACGAACGTCACCATGCCGTTGATCACGCCACCCAGATTGACACCGATTAGCCAGTCGAAGTCGCCATAGGTCGTCCGCTCGAGTGGCCCGAAACTGTTCACGCCGGCAGTGTTGAACAATAGCGTCGGTGCGCCGCCGAACACGGTTTCGACTTCATCGGCGGCGCGGGCAAAGGCCGCGCGGTCAGTGATATCGAGCACGATGCCATGCGCTTCGACTTGCATGTCGTCGAGCCGGACGAGCGCGTCGCGCACTGCCTCGGCACGGACGTCGGCGATGACGATCTTGGCGCCGGCCCTGCCGAACACTTCGGCCTGGCCGAACCCCGCGCCCGAGGCGCCGCCGGTGATGAACGCGATCTGATCCTGGAAGTCCTGCATCGTCCCACTCCATTGCCGGCCCTGAAGCGAACCCGGGCGCTTTGCGACGCTTCTACGCGGCCGCGCCGGGCATTGAACAGGCGAGTGGCGCTACCAGCTTGCGCCGCCTTTGGCGCGGCGACGATTTGCCCGTGTGTACAAACGTCGCTAGCCGGCGGGCAGCGGATAGGAGACGGGCATGGGCTTGCTGCACGGTCGCGTCGCGGTGGTGACGGGTGCCAGTTCGGGAATCGGCGAAGCGACGGCGATTGCCTTCGCGCGCGCCGGCGCGAAAGTCGTGCTCGCGGCGCGTCGCGGCGATCGCCTTGCGGCGTTGCGCGCGCGCATCGAAGCCGATGGCGGCACTGCGCTCGATATCGTCGCCGACGTGACCGACGAGGTGGGGGTGATTGCGCTGTTTCGTGCGACACTCGATGCCTTCGGCACGGTCGACGTGCTGGTCAACAACGCCGGCATCGCTGACGCCTGCCCGACCGACGAGCTGTCGCTCGAGCGTTGGCGCCGGGTGATCGACGCGAATCTCACTTCGGCGTTCCTGTGCAGTCGCGAGGCGCTCAAGGTGATGAAGACCAAGGGGCGCGGACGCATCATCAACATCGGCAGCCTGTCCGCACGTGTACCGCGCGAGCACAGTGCGGCCTATACGGCGAGCAAGTTCGGCCTCGACGGCCTGACGCGCTCGCTCGCCATTGATGCGCGCGTGCACGGCATCGCGGTTGCGATCTTTCATCCCGGCATGGTCGCGACCGAGCTTGCGCCGGGGATGGACACGGCGCCGGCGGCCCTGATGTCCGATGCGAGCGACACCGCCGATATCATCCTGCACATGGCGAACGTCCCCGACCACTTGAACTTCTACGAGGGCTTGATGCTGCCGCTCGCGGTCCCGTTTCTCGGCCGTGGCTAGGCGCCCGCACGGAGGTCTCCTCTAATCGCCTGTTTACCAGCTTTGCCTAGCGTCCCCGGGGAAAAGCGGAGGGCTGGGTTGGAGCGGTTTGCGTTTCATCGGGACGATTCCACCGGAATACTTCGGGTGACCACGCACGGCTGCTGGACGGAGGACGACGGGCGCTCGTTTGCGCTCGCATTTCGCAAAGAATTCGGCGCGGCGCGCACCTCCTGGGGCGTCGTGCGGGTGTTGCTCGACGGCCGCGATACCGAAGGCCAGCCGCCGGCGGTCAATCGCCATTACCGCAAGGTGATCAGCAATTCACTGATGGATCCCGATGATCGGCTCGCGATCGTGGCATGCAACAGCATGATCAAGCTCGAAACCTACCGGGCGATCACGACTTCGAAGATTCAGGCGTTTCTCTCGATGAACGCGGCCGAAACCTGGCTGCGCGCCCACCAATGGGGCAGCTAGGGCTCTTTCGCGCCGGCCACGCGTTTCGCGCGCGACATGAAGACGCTCTGGTTCATCACCAACCCCCATTCGGGCTCGGCTACGCAGGCCAAATGTGACACGCTCGAAGCGGTGTTCGATGGACAGGGGCTTCGCCTCGCCGGCAGGACCCAATTCCCGGACGATTCGCTGCCTCGCGCGACCGATCTCGCTGCGCATGATGTCGACACCGTCGTCTTGTTCGCGGGCGACGGCACGATCAACGCCGCGCTCAGCGCGCTCGCCGCATGGGATGGTGCGTTCCTCATACTGCCGGGCGGCACGATGAATTTGCTCGCCAAGGCGTTGCACGGCGAGCGCGATCCGCAGGCGATCGTCTGCGCGGCGCAGGATTGCGATCGTCGCGTGACGCTCCCGTTCGTCGAGGCCGCGACCCATCGCGCCTTCGTCGGGCTGATTCTCGGCCCAGCAGCCTCATGGGTCCGCGCGCGCGAGGCGGCGCGCAAGCGTCGCCCGCTGCGCATGCTCGCGGCGATGCGCAACGCGTGGCGGCGGACCTTTGCCGACCATGTGCGCGTCTCGGGCGCCCCGGGGTTGCATCGCGGCTATCAGGCGGTGCTGGTACGGCCGGCCGCGCGCCAGCTCGAAGTGATGGGCATCGAAGCGCGCGACTGGCGCGCAATCGCCGAACTCGGCTGGGACTGGCTGTCGGGCGATTGGGTTGCCGCGCGCGCGGTCACCGAGACGCATGCCCGGACCCTCCGCATCGCGGGGCACCGGCGCGTGCTCGCACTGTTCGATGGCGAACCTCACATGCTCGAAGCTGGGACGGAAATCACTGGCGGCACCAGCGGGCCGAGCTTCATCGCAACCGGAGATGCCCCATGACTCGATTGTTTCATGTGAGCGACGTGCATTTCGGCTGCGAGGACCCGACGGCGATCGCGTGGTTCGGCGCGCTGGTGCGCGACGAGGCTCCCGATGCGGTCATCATGACGGGCGACTTGACGATGCGCGCCCGCGCGCACGAGTTTGCCGCCGCGGCGCGCTGGCTCGAGGGCTTGGGTCGCCCCGTCACCGTCGAAGTGGGCAATCACGATCTGCCCTATTTCAATCTCTTCGCGCGCTTCCTGGCGCCTTATCAACGCTATCGTGCGCTCGAACGCATGATCGAGCGGCCGCTCGACATCAAAGGGCTGTCGATCGTGCCGCTCAAGACCACGTCGCGCTTCCAGTGGCGGCTCAACTGGTCGAAGGGCCATGTCAGTACGCACGCGCTGCAGCAGTCGCTCGCGCTGGTAGAGGCCGCGCCGGCCGAAGGGCTCAAGTTCATCGTCTGCCATCACCCCTTGGTAGAAGGCGGCACGCGCATGCATTCGCGCACCCGCAACGGACGCTCGGCACTCGAAGCGCTCGCCGCGGCTGGCGTGCACGCAGTGCTCACCGGCCATGTCCACGACCCGTTCGACATCGAACGCGATGTCGGTGGGCGCCCAGTGCGGCTGATCGGCGCCGGCACGCTTTCCGAACGTACGCGCGCGACGCGGCCGTCTTTCAACGAGATCCGCGTGGACGGCTGCGACTTCGAGACCCGCGTACGGGTAATGGGTTAGCCAGGGCTAGCGCAGCCAGCGCGTCATCTGTGGAAACGGAGCTCGGCCCAGTGCCGCGGCATCCCGAGGGCTCGCGGTCATGCCGAAATATTGCAGCATCGGCACGCCGGGGCCGCCGCCGCCTTCCATAGCGGCAATCAGATACTTGCCGCCTCCGCGATAGCCATACTCATGGAACACGAGCGCCGGGTCGATCCCGGCGGCGATCGCCGCGGCATAGGACCAGGCGATTGCCGCCATTTCCTCTGCGGCGTCCTTGGGAGGCACGCGGAGTGTCGGGCGCCACGCCGGATCCGTGACCGCGATATGCCCGGCCTCGTGGAGCAGGTCGCCAGGGTAGGGAAGCGCCGGATCGAACAGCAATGCGCCGTCGCGGATCGACGCGCCGGGGATCGGAGTGTCGCCTTCTGCCGACTCGGCGCGCACCGCGATGCCGATGCGCACGAGAAACGCGACGATACTCGCGATCGGTTCCTCGCTCTCCATGCGTGAGACCTAAGGCCGTACGCCACCCAATGCAAAAAGGGCGGCCCGTTGCCGGACCGCCCTTTTCGTTCGTGTTGAAAGACCGTTTAGCGCTTCGAGAACTGGAAGCTGCGGCGTGCCTTGGCACGGCCGTACTTCTTGCGCTCGACGGTGCGGCTGTCGCGGGTCAGGAAGCCGGCGGCCTTGACCGGCGCGCGCAGCACCGGCTCGAACTTGGTCAGCGCCTGGGCGATGCCGTGCTTGACCGCGCCGGCCTGGCCCGAGAGCCCGCCGCCCTTGACGGTGCAGACGACGTCATACTGGCCATCGCGCTCGGCGACACCGAACGGCTGGTTGATGACGAGGCGCAGCGTCGGACGCGCGAAATAGATTTCCTGGTCGCGGCCGTTGATCGTGATCTTGCCCGAGCCGGGCTTGAGCCACACGCGGGCGACGGCGTCCTTGCGGCGGCCGGTCGCATAGGCACGGCCGAACTTGTCGAGTTCCTGCTGGCGTAGCGGCGCGGTCGGCGCCGCGACCACCGGGGCGCCGGCGAGATAGGCATCGGCATCGACTGCCGGCGCGGTGGCTGCGGCGGCCTGGGTCAAATTGCCGAGATCGGCGAGAGACTGGCGATTATCGGACATTAGGCGCCCACCTTGTTCTTGCGGCTCATCGCCGCGACATCGAGGAGTTCTGGGTTCTGGGCGGCGTGCGGATGCTCCGAGCCGGCGAAGATGCGCAGGTTGCGCATCTGCTGGCGGCCGAGCGGGCCGCGCGGGATCATCCGCTCGACGGCCTTTTCCAGCACGCGCTCGGGGAAGCGACCCTCGAGAATCTTCGCGGGGGAGATTTCCTTGATGCCGCCGGCATAGCCGGTGTGCTTGTAATATACTTTGTCGGTGAGCTTCTTGCCGGTGAAACGGATCTTCTCCGCGTTGATCACCACGACATTGTCACCGCAATCGACGTGCGGCGTGAAGCTCGTCTTGTGCTTGCCGCGCAGCAGATTGGCGATCACGACCGCGGCGCGACCGACTACCAGGCCATCGGCATCGATCAGATGCCATTTCTTCTCCACCTCGGCCGGCTTCACCGACTTGGTGGTCTTCATCAGCGCCTTCATGGGCGGAGACCTCTCATGCGAGTAAATGCAATACGCCGCCCACTGGGGACGGCGCGACGGGCGGGCATCTGACTCACAGACGCTCCGAAGTCAAGCAAAAGCGCGGGTTTGCTGACGGGTAAAATGATACCGGCGACTTCGCGCAGCGTTCAGAGGGTCTCGCCGTCGATCCACTCGACCACCGCATCGCCTGCCGCGACCGGCCAGCTTTCGATCACAGGCAGGTCGTAGCGATGCAGTTCGGCTATGCGCTCCCGCAGTCGGCGTTCGAGCGTTGGTCGCGTCTTGAACAGCGCGGGCACTTCATCGCCCTGCGCAATCTCGCCCTGCCAGCGATAGATAGAGGTGCATGGCGCGAGGATGTTGACGCACGCGGCGAGCCGCTCGTCGAGCACGACGCGTGCGACGCGCTCGGCCTCCTCGCGATCGGCGAAGGTCGAATAGAGCAGCGCAAGCTCGGCCATGGCGCTAGCGACGGCGGCCGGTTGCGTGCGCACCCCAGATGGTCGCAGCGACGAGAAGCGCGCCAGTCAGTTGATGGAGCGCGGCGAGCGGGACGCTCACGCCGGTCATCACCGTGGCAATGCCGAGCAGCACCTGCGTCCCGAATGTGCTGTGGATCGCGACCGATGCGCGACGGCTGCCTGCCGCCCGCGCACGCCGCGCCAGAACGACCAGCGCGGCCACTACCACCCACGCCCACCAACGATGGATGAAATGCACGACATAGGGATCGCCAATCAGCGAGCCGGGGAAGGGCGCGGCGGCGAATTCGGCGCTGGGAAAGAAGCGTCCGTTCATCAACGGCCATTGGTCGGTCACCAGCCCCGCGCGCAGGCCGGCGACCAACGCCCCATAGAACAGTTGGACGAACAGCGCCGCGACCGACACCGCGCCGACAGCAGTCAGTCGCGCCGGGCGGTGGATATGCATCCGCGCCAGCCCGCGCAGGTCCAGCGCAACCCAGATTGTCGCGCTCAGCGTGAACAGCGCGGTGAGCAGATGCGCGGCGAGCCAGCCGGGCGCGACATGGGTGCGATCGCCGACCATCCCCGATTGCACCATCCACCAGCCGAGCACGCCTTGGAAACCACCGAGCGCGAGGATGCCGACCAGCTTCGAGGCATAGCCTTTTGGGATCTGCCTCTTGACCGCGAACCAGAGCAAGGGTGCAAAGAACACCAATCCGATCGTCCGCCCCAGCAGGCGATGGATATATTCCCAGAAGAAGATCGTCTTGAATCCGGCGAGCGTCATGCCCTGGTTGAGTTCGCGATATTGCGGAATCTGCCGGTAATGCGCGAACTCGGCCTCCCACTGCGCGTCGCTCAGCGGCGGCAGCACACCGCTGATCGGCTTCCACTGCGTGATCGACAGCCCTGACTCGGTCAGGCGCGTCACGCCGCCCACGGCCACCATCGCGACGATCATCGCCGCGACGATGAACAGCCAGTTGGCAATGGCGCGCGGACGCGTGCGCGAATAACTACCGGATGACTGCAACATCGCGTGCACTTAGCGCAGCGTGGTGAGCCAGTCGATCACTGCGGCTTCGAGCGCGATACGATGGTCGGCCCAACCGTGGTTCGTCGCGGCATGCAGTGTCGCGACGCGCGCGCTCGGCACGACGCGAACCGCCGCCGCAAGCGCGTCCGCTGCAGGAGCCAGCCCGTCATCGCTCGTCAGCACGAGCAAGGGTAGCTTTGCGAGGCCGGGTGCCAGGGGGGCGAAACTCCATTCCTTGCCCGCGGCAAGCAACTCATCGGCCATGCGCTCCGGGCTGGTGTTGACGAGCGTCTCCATGTTGTCGGCCATCGTCGCGACGAGCTGGTCGCGTGGCGTGGTCCGGCCGCCCATTTCGGCTGCCGAGATCAGCACCGCGCCGGCAAGCTCGGGGTGTCTCGACGCGGTCTCGGCGGTCACCCAGCCGCCCATGCTGTGGCCGGCGACCACGATGCGGGCCGGATCGCCACCGATCTCGACGGCATGCGCCTTCACCCAGGCAAGCACGGCCTCGCCGTCTTCGAGACAGTGCCGAAAGCTGAAATCTCCCGGGCTGCCCCAGCTGCCGCGATAGTTCGGCGCGACGACGGTCCATCCTGCTCGGCGCACTGCCTGGGCAACGTCGAGGTTCTTCTCGTTGCCGGGCAGGCCGTGGAACAGGATGAGGATCGGATGCGCGGTAGCGCCGCCCGGCACATAGGCGATGCCGTTGATCTTCACGCCGCCGCTCGGGATGTGCAGCACGTCCATGCGTGCGGGATGCGCCTTGTCGGGCACGGGGTCACTGGCGATTGCTGCCGGAATGTGCTGACCCCAGGCCGCGGTGGGCGCGGCAAGCGTGATGAGGCAAGCGAACAGGCGTAGGACCTTCATGCGATCTCCCCGAATTCCGGTGCGCCGTCCCTTAGAAGGGTAGCTTGACCGTTACCATTGCCGCAGGCGATCGGGCGCCGCCCAGCTCGCGTTCTTCAACATGCGCCCTCACCTCGCCACCACCGGGCAGCCTGGACTGGGCGCGGATCGGTTTTTCGGCATAGGCCGCCTGCAACCGCATCACATTGCTGTCGTTGCGCGCGCACACCACGATATCGCCGCCGCTGCCGCCGGTCGAACAGTCGTGCCGGGATGCGCTGATCTTCGCACCGTCTTCGTCGGGGCCTGGAAAAATTGGCAGGCCGGCGCGGGTGGGAAGGAGGGCCAGCAGGGCGAGGATCAGCACGAGGCAGTCTCCGGCGAGTTGGCGGGTTTGAACCATGGCATCGGGGCACAACTAGGGCAGTCCGTTTTCCGGTCACGCTCGGCCTTGATGTTATGTTGTATCTTCACGAACGCCCTTCTATATGCCGAATCATGGAGCTGGCACTCACCCGGTCCCGTTTATGGGGGTTTCTTGACACGCGACTCGATCGCGTGGCGATGACCTTGAGCGGCATGTGCCTGGTTCATTGCATCGCGACCACCGTGCTGCTCGCGGCGGTGGCGTCCGCTGGCGGACTGCTCAGTCCCGCGATCCATGAAGTCGGGTTGTCGCTCGCGATCCTCCTCGGCATCATTGGGCTCGGCCGCGGGATCCTGCGTCACGGTTATATGCTGCCCGCGGCGGTCGGTGGGTTCGGCCTCGGGATGATGGCCGGCGCTCTCAGCCTGCCGCACGACGGCGTCGGCACCGAAGCGGTGTGGACGATGGTGGGCGTGCTGACACTGGCGCTCGGCCACGACCTCAATCGCCGCGCGACCTACTGATCCTTTGCGGCGAGGTCGGTTAACTTTTTGTTAGGCATCCACGCGCATGGCTGCGCGATGCAATCGGCCATCGAACGTCTGGAGCACCATGCGTTGCGTGTGGTCGTGACGTGGCTGGCAGCGGCGTCGCTCTATTGCCTGCTCGCCGCCGTCACCATCCAAGCCACCAGCCTGCGCGAAGGCATTGCGACGGTGTGGCCCGCCAATGCGGTGCTCGTCGCGATGTTGCTCAGCGAGGAACGGCCGAGCTGGATCAGCGTGCTCAGCGGCGGATTCGTCGGCAACTTCGCCGCCAACATGCTGACGCGCGGTATCCCCTTGACGCCCTTGTTCTTCGGCGCCGCCGACCTGGTCGAAGTGGTGGTCGCAGTGTCGCTGCTCCGCGGACGGCAGGCGCGTTTCAACGTGTTGAGCTCGCCGGCCACGGTCGGTCGTTTCATCGTCGCCGCGGGACTCGTCGCCCCGGTGGTCAGCGGCTTGGTGGGCGCGGGGGCCGCCACGGTCGTGTACCACAAGGATTTCGCGAACGCGTTGGTCACCTGGGTGCTGAGCGACGGTGTCGGGTTGCTGATCTTTACGCCGGTGCTGCTCGCGGTCTTCAACGGCGACTATGTCCGCAGCTTCCGCGAGCAGAGCTGGCAGCAGCGCGGTGAAGCGGCGGCGCTGCTCGCGCTCACAGCCGCAGTGGCGACGCTCGTGTTCTTCTTCGCGCACCGTCCGCTGCTGTTCATGCTGTTCGGCCCGGTCATGCTCGTGACGTTCCGCGTCGGCAGGCTCGGGACCAAGCTGGCGGTGATGCTGATCGCAGTGATCGGTGCCGCCGCGACGATGGCGCATCGCGGCCCGATCCCATTGGTGACGACCGATCCTGCAGAGCAGGCGCAGCTGTTCCAGACGTTCATCGCGGTTCTGCTGCTCACCAGCCTGCCGGTCGCTGCCGAGCTTTCGGCGCGGCGCAGGATCACTCAGGAACTCGCCGAACGCGAGCGCGAGATGTCGCGGCGCGCCGCAACCGACAGCCTGACCGGCCTGCGCAATCGCGCGGCGTTCGAAGACTGCGTCGATCCTTTGCTGGCGAACCCGGTTGAGGCGCCTTTGTGTCTGCTCGCGCTCGACCTCGACAATTTCAAGCGCGTCAACGATCAATGGGGCCATCATGCCGGCGATCTTGCGTTGGTCCATCTGGGTACGGTGCTCCGCGCTCATCTGCGCGAACGCGATGTCGTCGGCCGCATCGGCGGCGACGAATTCCTGGTTCTGCTGCCGCGAACATCGGCGAAGGACGCCGAGGCAATCGCCGGCCGCATCCGCGAAGGCATGCGCCGCGCTCCGCTTTGCCTCGACGGCAAGACCGAAATATTGCTGACGATCAGTTGTGGCGTGACCTGTGCCAAGCCTGGACAGGACTATAATTCGCTCGTGCGCCAGGCGGATCGCGCGCTCTATCTCGCCAAGGATGCCGGGCGGAACGCGGTCCGTTTCGTCGCCTGAATGTCGCATCGGCGCGGCCAGGCTCGCCTTGCTCCCACTGTCCCGAGCGCCTACATTAGTGCGATGCACGCGCACGAGCATCACGAGCATGCAGGCATCGACCTGACGCGCGCCGCCCAGACGACGCTGGAGAAATCCGGCGAGCAATGGACGGCGATGCGCGAGAAAGTGTTCGAAGCGCTCGCGGGTTTCGCCAAGCCAGCGTCGGCCTATGACATTGCAGACGCCGTGTCGAAGGCGGCGGGACGGCGCGTTGCGGCCAACAGCGTCTATCGCATCCTCGACCTGTTTGTCGGCGCCAATCTCGCTCGACGCGTCGAAAGCGCCAACGCTTATGTCGCCAACGCGCACCCCGATTGCCTGCACGATTGCATCTTCCTGGTGTGCGATAGCTGCGGCCAGACCACGCATATCGACGACGATGCGATCACTCGTACGGTGCGCTCGGCGGCCAAGCAGGCGGGTTTCTCCCCGGTCCGGCCGGTAATCGAAGTGCGGGGCAAGTGCTCGGATTGCGAATAGAATCTGCACTGCCTTAAGGTTTGATACGCGCGTCCGGCTCGGGTAAGGCACGCGGATGTCCGACTTACCTCCGACGCCCCTGCTCGACACGGTTCCGACGCCCGGCGAGCTCCGCAAGCTACAGCCCTCCCAGCTGCGCCAGCTCGCCGACGAACTGCGCACCGAAACGATCAGTGCCGTTGGAACTACCGGGGGCCATCTCGGTTCCGGGCTCGGCGTGGTCGAGCTCACGGTCGCGATTCATTATGTGTTCGATACGCCGCGCGACCGTCTGGTGTGGGACGTCGGGCACCAATGCTATCCGCACAAGATCCTTACCGGCCGGCGCGATCGGATTCGCACGCTGCGCCAGGGCGGCGGGCTTTCGGGCTTCACCAAGCGCAGTGAGAGTGAGTTCGATCCGTTCGGCGCGGCGCACAGTTCAACGTCGATCTCGGCTGCGCTCGGCTTCGCAGTGGCGAACAAGCTCTCGGGCAGCCAGGGCAAGGCAATCGCCGTGATAGGCGACGGCGCGATGTCCGCCGGCATGGCCTATGAGGCGATGAACAACGCCGAGCAGGCGGGCAACCGTCTGGTCGTGATCCTCAACGATAATGACATGTCGATCGCGCCACCGGTCGGTGGGCTTTCGGCCTATCTCGCGCGGCTGATCTCCAGCCACGAATATATGGGGCTGCGCAGCTTCGCCAAGCGTGCGATCCGCACGATCTCGCGCCGTGCGCAGGCGGCGGCGGCGCGCGCCGAGGAATATGCGCGTGGAATGGCGACCGGCGGGACGCTGTTCGAGGAACTCGGCTTCTACTACGTCGGCCCGATCGATGGTCATAATCTCGACCATCTGATCCCGGTGCTCGAGAATGTCCGCGACGCCGACTATGGTCCGATCCTGGTGCATGTCGTGACCAAGAAGGGCAAGGGCTATGGACCTGCCGAGGCCGCGGCGGACAAATACCACGGTGTACAGCGGTTCGACGTGATCACGGGCGCGCAGGCCAAGGCACCGCCGGGCCCGCCGTCGTACCAGAATGTCTTCGCCGACCAGTTGATCAAGGAAGGCGAGCGCGACTCGACGATCGTCGCGATCACTGCGGCGATGCCTTCGGGCACCGGCCTCGATCGATTTGCCAAGGTCTTTCCGGATCGCACGTTCGACGTCGGCATTGCCGAGCAACATGCGGTGACCTTTGCCGCTGGACTCGCCGCGCAGGGCATGCGGCCGTTCTGTGCGATCTATTCGACCTTCCTCCAGCGCGCCTATGACCAGGTGGTCCATGACGTCGCGATCCAGAACCTCCCGGTGCGCTTTGCGATCGATCGCGCCGGGCTGGTCGGTGCGGACGGCGCGACGCATGCGGGCAGTTTTGACGTAACGTACCTCGCGACCTTGCCCAATTTCGTCGTCATGGCCGCGGCTGACGAAGCCGAGCTGGTGCATATGACGCACACAGCCGCGCTGCACGACAGCGGGCCGATTGCGATCCGCTATCCGCGTGGCGGTGGCATCGGCATCGAGTTGCCGGTCACGCCGCAACGGCTCGAGATCGGCAAGGGACGGCTGGTGCGCGAAGGCAAGAAGGTTGCGATCCTCTCGCTCGGAACGCGCCTCGCGGAGGCGCTCAAGGCCGCGGATGCGCTCGAAGCGCGCGGGCTCAGCGCGACGGTTGCCGATCTGCGCTTCGCCAAGCCGCTCGACGAAACCCTGATCCGCCGCCTTCTCGCGACGCACGAAGTCGCGGTGACGGTCGAGGAAGGCGCGATCGGTGGACTCGGCGCGCATGTGCTCACGCTCGCCAGCGACGAGGGGTTGATCGACGCCGGCCTCAAGCTCCGCACGATGCGTCTGCCGGACATCTTCCAGGACCACGACAAGCCCGAGAAGCAGTATGACGAGGCCGGGCTGAACGCCGAGCATATCGTCGATACGGTGCTCAAGGCGCTGCGGCACAACAGCGCGGAGCTAGGCGAGGGCGCCATCGCCTGAGAACTGGTTCAGAGATGCGCGCGCCTTGAAGTCGCAACATGTGCATGTTATGTACATGTGCATGGCAACGCAGCTTTCCGACCCCCGATCGAGCCGCGTCGTGGTGCTCGTCTCGCCCGCAGAGAAGCTTCGGATCGCGGCCAATGCCGCCGCTGCCGACATGAGCGTGAGCGATTTCATGCGCACTGCGGCCGAGCGCTATTCCGAACCGAGCGAAGCGGAAACCGTGTTGTTGCGCGACTTGCTCGCGCAGGTCGAAACGGGACGCGCCCGTATCGACCGGGCTTGGGAAGCGCTTGACGCGAGCGAGCGGCGCGCTGCGGCATTCGATGAAGACGACTATCGCGCGCAGATGCGCGCGCAGCTGTTGGCGCGTACCGATATCGACTGGGATGCGCTCGGGAATCTGCTCGGCGGCATCGCGCAATGAGTTTCTGGACCGACGCGCTCAAGGCGCTCCAGCAAGTCGCGGTGCTGCAATATCGCGTGGAGCAGGCACTGACCACCGCCGAAGAGGCGCGACGCCATTCGATCGAGACGCGCGAGCGGCTGATCCACCTCGAGACGATCATCGACATCGCCGTCAAGCGCCGTAGCGCAGCCCCCAGCCTGCCCGAAAGCTGAGCGAGTGGGCCAAGGCTGCGTCGCGCTCTAGGGGACGCGGCACAACCAAGGCCCAAGGCGAAAGTGGGAACGCCGCGCCGCTCCCGCCAGAACGGCGCGCGCCCAATTGCCTGAATCGCGCGACGTGCGGCTTCAATGCGCGGCGTGTCCGAAATAGTGCGCGTGCGCCGCCTCGGTCGCGCTCACCGCGAGCAACGAGCGTGCTTCGGCCGCTGAACGCGGTTGGCCATGACGGTCCGCGGCAGCGTCTAGCACCCGGTCGAGCAGCGCCTGACCTTCGTGCCACCAGCCGATTCCGCTCGCCGCGTTGAGATGGCCCTGCATTCCGGCGTCGACGAAATGGCTGCCCCAGCCCGATGCCAGCGCGCGCGCATGATCGCTGGAGATCCAGGGATCGTCGCTGCTCGCGACGAGGATCGACGGGAACGGCAGCGGCCGCGACGGCGAGGGGCCGAACGAGGCGAGCTCACGCGAGGCGTCGGCGCGGTCCACGTCCGCAGGGGCCACCAGCAGCGCGCCGGCGACCGGCCAGCCATAGGGCTGACCCGCGAGTTCGGCCCACCACGCGACTGCGAGACAGCCGAGGCTGTGCGCGGCGAGCACCACCGGCGCCTGTGCGCGGCGAATCGCCTGATCGAGTTTGGTAACCCAACTGTTGCGATGCGGCGTGTTCCACATGCCCAGCTCGACGCGCTGCGTATCGGGGCGGGATTGTTCCCACAGTGTTTGCCAGTGCGACGGTCCCGATCCGCCAAGCCCGGGGACAGTGAGGACGATCGGTGCATGCTCGTCGAGCGGCGAAAAGATGCTCATGCCTTGCTCCTGAAGACTTTCGGGTTCAGCTCCGGAACGCGATCTTATTCCTATCAAGTCAGTAGGCAATAAACATTTCGTTGGATCGGCCGATGGTTGCGCTCGGCGGTTCGTCGTCGCAAAGGCACGTCATGGCCAAGCTGCGCGTCGATCAGTTGCTCGTCGATCGTGGACTCGTCGAGAGCCGGACACGTGCGCAGGCGCTGATCATGGCGGGCTTGGTGTTCCAGGGCGAGCGCAAGATCGACAAGCCGGGGCAAATGCTCGCTGAAGATGCCGCGCTCGACGTGCGCGGGCGCGACCACCCCTGGGTGTCGCGCGGCGGGATCAAGCTGGCGCATGCCCTTGCGCATTTCGGCTGGGAGCCGGAGGGGGCGGTGGCGATCGACGTCGGTTCGTCGACCGGCGGTTTTACCGATGTGCTGCTCAGCCACGGCGCGGCGCGAGTCTATGCCGTCGATTCGGGCACCAACCAGCTCGCGTGGAAGCTGCGCCAGGATCCGCGGGTCGTCGTCCTCGAGCAGACCAGCGCGCGGATCCTGACCGAAGCACATATCGCGGAGCCGGTCGGCTGGATCGTCTGTGACGCGAGCTTCATTTCGCTCGCCAAGGTGCTGGAGAAACCGCTTGCCTTTGCCGAGCCGGGCGCTCGGCTGATCGCTCTGATCAAGCCACAGTTCGAGGCCGGCCGCAGCGAAGTGGGGAAGGGCGGCGTGGTGCGCGATCCCGCGGTCCATGCGCGCGTATGCGCCGAGGTGCAGGCGTGGCTCGAGGCGCAGGGCTGGCGGCTCGAAGGGCTGACACAGAGCCCGATCACCGGACCCGAAGGCAATATCGAGTTTCTGATCGGTGCCAGAAACGCCAGCTGACGCAGCCTAGAAGTTCCCCCGGAAGACAAGGCCCTTTCCTTCCGCGATCAAACCGATAGGTTGCGCCGCGCAAACGCATTCATCCGCGGGAACGGACGCGAAATCGCGTCCGTTTGGGGGTTGCGCCCGCGGCAGGAGAAGAGATTGAGGGAAATCGCGTCGAAGGGGCAGCTGCGCATGGCGTTCATGCGCTGGGCGGTCGTTACCGTGCCTTTCATCTTGTTGCTCGGACTGGCATCGGCGCGCTTCGCGCCGACCGGTGATCAGAACCACTGGTATACGCAGTTGACCAGGCCGGAGCATATGCCGCCCGACTGGACGTTCCTGGCGGCGTGGGTCGTCTTCTATGTGCTGATCGGCCTCGCGCTGGCGATGGTGATCAATGCGCGCGGCTCGCGGCTGCGCACGCCTGCGCTGGTGCTGTTCGCGATTCAGATGGTGGCAAACCTCGCTTGGGCACCGTTGTTCTTCGGTTTCCATTTGGTCACTGTGGCGTTGATCACAGTCGCCGTGCTGTTCGTGCTCGCGCTGGCGACTGCCGCAATGTTCTTCCGCATCCGAGTCGGTGCGGCGGTATTGCTGCTCCCGTATCTGGCCTGGATCGCTTATGCGGGATTTTTGCTATATCAGATTCACCAGCTCAACCCCAACGCGGAGTCAATTGTACCTTCGCGCTCGAGCGACCAGATGCGGATCTGACAGGCGCGTGGGTGCCTGAGAGGAATGTGATGCAAAGCCAGAACAAGCTTTTCGACGATTTCGTGAAACTGATGAACGGTGCCGCCGGGACCTTCGCCGGAATGGCGCGCGAAACCGAGACTGCCGCGCGCGAGCGGGCCAGGGAATGGATCGGCGGCCTCGATTTCGTCAGCCGCGACGAATTCGACGCAGTGAAGGCCATGGCCGCGGCCGCACGCGACGAGGCGGAGGCGCTCAAGGCGCGCGTCGAGGCACTGGAAGCCAGCCTCGCCGGCATCGCGAGTGCGGAAGCCGTGGGTAAAACCAAGACGAAAAAACCGTCTGGGCCCACCACGGCCTGAAAATAGTTTATACACAATTATTGGAGGGGCGCGCGCTTGTGCAGCGCACACCTTCGATGCATGGATTCCACGGGGTTTCGCCGTGGGGAGGGTATTGATGCTCGACGAAGCCGAATTCGAACGCGACGACGCCGCGCCGATCGACATGCTCGAGAATTATTTCGCCGCGCATGGCTGGACGCACAGCCGCGAAGACGAAGAAATCGTCGCCAAGGTCAAGGGCAGCTGGACCGAGTATGAGTTGCGCGCGATCTGGCGCGAAGACGATGGCGTGCTCCAGTTCCTCGCCTTCCCCGACATCCGGGTCCCCGACGATCGTCGCACGGCGCTCTACGAAGCGATCGGGCTGGTCAACGAGCAGCTGTGGATCGGGCATTTCGAGCTTTGGTCGACCAGCGGCATCCTGCTGTTCCGCCACGCTGCGATGATCGACGGCGACGAGCCGACGCTGTCACTCAACCAAGCCGAATTGCTGATCGAAAGCGCGATCGACGAGTGCGAGCGCTTCTATCCGGTGTTCCAGTTCGTGCTGTGGGGCGGCAAGACCCCGCAGGAAGCGATCGCCGCCGCGCTTATCGAGACCCAGGGCGAGGCCTGACATGTCCGCGCCGACCGGCATCTGGCTGGTGGGGGCCGGAAACATGGGCGGCGCGATGCTTCAAAAATGGATCGCCAGCGGTGTCCATTCGGCGTCGATCCTGGTCATTGATCCCGGCAATCCTCCGGTCCCGCAGGGCGTGCGCGTCGTCGCCGAAGCGCCCGCGCAGGGCGTGCCCGATGTCCTGGTCCTGGCGATCAAGCCGCAGCAGCTCGGCGTACTCGCCTTGCCGTCGCTCGCCGACGTCGCGCTCGCGCAAGGGCCGCTGCTCATCTCGATCCTCGCGGGCGTCGAGGAAGCGAGCCTTGCGGCGCGCGTTCCGGCGCGCGCCATCGTCCGCGCGATGCCCAATCTGCCGGTCTCGATCGGCAAGGGCGTGGTGGCGCTGCACACCACCAGCGACGATCCGGCCGCGCGTGATGCTGCCGGCGCGCTGATGGCGCCGCTCGGGCTGGTCGAATGGATCGACGACGAGGCGCTGTTCGACGCCGTGACCGCGCTATCGGGCTGCGGTCCCGGCTTCCTCTTTCGTTTCATCGACGCGATGGCCCAGGCAGGTGCAGCGCTCGGGCTGCCCGCCGACCAGGCGCTGCGGCTCGCGGTCGCGACGGTCGAGGGCTCGGGTCTGCTCGCCGCGCAGGCGAAGGAATCGCCGGCGGTGCTTGCCGATCGTGTCGCCAGTCCCGGAGGATCGACCCGCGAAGGCCTCAACGTTCTCGACAAGGACCAGGTGCTCAAGACGCTAATGCGCGAGACGCTCGCCGCGGCCGCGCGGCGCAATGCCGAGATGGCCGCCGCCGCGCGCGGCTAACCCACGGAACGCACGCGCCGCCAATCGGTTGTGCCTTCGAAGGTTTCAAAGGAGGACCAAATGGCTACCGCAGTGCGCGACAAGCAGGGACGGTTCAAGACCGCAGGTAAGAGCAGCGGAAGCGGAATCGGCGTGCTCGCCGGCACCGCGGCGGCGGGTGCTGCGCTCGGCGTGCTGGCGATGCTGGGCCGCAAGGCGGCAATGCACGCGCCGACCGCGCTCGCCGGCAATTGGGACGACGCGCTCAAGGCCGAGCACCAGGCGGCGTTCAAGCTGTTCGACGCGTTCGAGGCGACCGGCGAAGGTGCGACCGCCAAGCGCAACATGCTGCTGTCGCATTTGAAGCATGCGCTGATGAAGCATGCGATCGAAGAGGAGAGCGTGATCTATCCGGCGTTGCGCGACTCCGGCCAAGCCGAAGCGGCCGATGCCCTCACCAAGGAGCACGGCTATGTGAAGCAATATCTCTATGACCTGGAGAATATGCCGAGCAATTCGCCCGAATGGATTGCCAAGATCCGCGAGTTCCGTGCCGATCTCGAATCGCACGTCGCGGAGGAGGAGAACCATCTGTTCCCGGCGCTGCGTGCGCAACTGAGCGAAGAGAAGAACAAGGCCCTCACCCTGTCGATGAATAAGGAAGGGTTCAAGGTGGCCTGAACCCCAAGATCCCCCCGAGCTTTGCTCGGGGGGACACTTAGCCTCGCAATCCCGCGACCTTCCCGCGCTCGTCCTCGGGCACAAGCCCTTCGAGCACTGCCCAGAATCCCCCCACCGCACCCTGGCCGGCGCTCGAATAGGCGGCCGACATCCGCTCGCGCAACGCGTCGAACAGCTGGGCCTCGAGGGCCTCGCCTTTCGCGGTAAGCCGCAGCAGACGCTGGCGCCGGTCGCGCTCGCCGACGCGGGTTTCGACCAGCTCGCGCTCGGTCAGTTCGCCGAGCACACGGCCGAGCGATTGCTTGGTGATCGCGAGTAGCGCGAGCAGTTCGCTCACCGTCAGTCCAGGCTTACGCGCGATGAAATAAAGCGCGCGATGGTGCGCACGCCCGAGCCCCAGCGCGACGAGTCCCTCGTCGATCGAGCGCGTCAAATGGCTGTAGCCGAAATAGAGCAGCTCGATCCCGCGCCGGATTTCGGGTTCGCGCAGGAACAGCGGCGACGCTGGAATTGGGACAGCCATGTTGACCTTACCTTGGCAGTTGGCTTACCAGATCGCAAGCCCGCCGGCGGAGTTATGCCGGGTAATTTGGGCCGAAACGGGACCAAAGCCATGACCGATACCCTGGAGAGATTGGAATTCACCGTTGAGCCGCATGCTTCGCCGGTATCGGTGAGTGAGCGCGCGGCGATTCTGGCGAATCCCGGCTTCGGCAAGGCGTTCACCGATCACATGGTGATGATCCGCTATTCGGACGCCAGGGGTTGGCACGACGCCAAGGTGATGCCGCGCGGCCCGCTGTCGATCGACCCCGCCTGTGCGGTGCTGCACTATGCGCAGGAGATTTTCGAAGGGCTCAAGGCCTATCGCATGCCCGACGGTGGCGCCGCGCTGTTTCGACCGGACGCCAATGCCGCGCGCTTCCGCGAATCGGCGCACCGTATGGCGATGGCGCCGCTGCCCGACGCTTTGTTCCTCGAATCGATCCGCCAGCTCGTGCGCGCCGATCGCGACTGGATTCCCGAGACCGAAGGCGCGTCGCTCTATCTGCGTCCCTTCATGTTCGCGAGCGAGGTGTTCCTCGGCGTCAAGCCCGCGTCCGAATATCTCTATCTCGTGATCGCGTCGCCGGCCGGCAATTATTTCAAGGGCGGCGCGCCGGCGGT
>Ga0105248_10001312_pt1 | contig 27697 bp, 28 predicted proteins | sample KBSS34metaG_FD_81524 | JGI IMG/M metagenome (GOLD analysis project Ga0105248, IMG submission 81524) | Switchgrass rhizosphere microbial communities from Kellogg Biological Station, Michigan, USA - KBS S3-4 metaG | ecosystem: Host-associated > Plants > Roots > Rhizosphere > Soil | place... | reverse complement strand
GCTTGCCGTCATCGCCGGGGCCGCTGAGGCCCTTGAGATAGCCGGTGACGAGGCCCAGCGCGTCGGACTGAGCCTGCAGCGCGTCCTTCTGTTCCTCGAGTTCGCGGATGCGTGCGTCGAGCGGGCTGGTCGAGCACTGCGCGGACAGCGCGCGCGGCTGCGTCAGCACCGAGGTCTCGCCCAGGCGCACCGAGGCGTCGGCCGACACCTGCAGGCTCTGCACGTCCAGGGTCGCAGGCAGGCAGGCGAAGGTCAGCGTCCTGCTGCCCGCCGCCACGCGCGCCACGCGTTCGACCGTGGCGCTGCCGGGGTAGACCTTGACCTGCGTGATCCGCGAGTCGGTGCGCGAGTCGGCGGGCAGTGGCGCGACAGCGGCCTGGGCGCAGGCGCCCGCGGCGAGCAGCATCAGGGCGCCGAAGCCGGCAAGAAGCGGGACCGGGGAATGTGCTTGCATGAATGCCTTCAGGGTGGATCGGGAGGGCGCGACGATAGCCCGCCCCCGCGCCGCCCAGGTGTCTCAGTGACCTGCTCGCAGCATCTCGTGCACGTCGTGCGTCATCACGGCAAGGTAGGCCGCGAGCCCGATGTAGTAGAGGCCGTACTCCCACTTCTGCCGTGTCGGCACCGCGTAGTAGGTTTGCGCCTCTTCGCTGTCCGGCTTGTACTTCCACGCCTTGACCAATTGCGGCCACGCCATCACCGCGATGAGGATCAGCATGGGGCTCGGGCGATACAGGAACAGCGCGACCAGGATCGGGGCGCCGATCAGCCAGATGCGCGGCGAGAGCACGGCGGTGATGCGTCCTCCGTCGAACGGCGAGAGGGGAATGAGGTTGAACAGGTTCAGAAAGAACCCGGCGTAGGCCACCGCGAGCAGCCATTGCTCATGGCTTTCCCGCGCCACGACGTAGCACGCGATCGAGCCGATGGTGCCCAGCAGGGGACCCCCCAGCCCGACATAGGCTTCCGTCTGTGCGTCGTGCGGCATGTCCTTGAGCTCGACCCAGGCGCCGATGAAGGGAATGAAGGTCGGCGCGCCCACGTTCAGGCCCTTCTGGCGCGCCGCCAGGTAGTGGCCCATCTCGTGGACGAACAGCAGGGCGATGAAGCCCGCGGCGTAGCGCCAGCCGTAGATGAACGCGTAGACCACGAGCGAGACGAGCATCGTCCCGCCGGTGGTCAGGAGCTTGCCGAACTTGAGCCCGGAGAAGAGCAGCAGCAGGAGCTTCATCGCTCAGCTCGTCTTCTTTCGCCCGAAGAGCTTGAGGATCGCGCCGCCGAAGCCCACGGCGGCCAGGATCAGCACCTTGGCGAACTTCGCGAGGAAGGCCGCCGCGACCGCGAACAGGCCCAGCTTCTTGGCGCCGACTCCGACCACCAGCGCTGCAAGCCCGTACTCGGCCACGCGATCGGTCGAGGCGGAGAAGTCTTCGTAGCGCTTGCCGTTCTTGTATTCGAGCGAGGAGAGCAGCGTGCGCGCCGAGTCCTTGTAGGTGGGCAGCTCCTTCAGGTCGGTCACGAGGTTGACCGTGAAATAGCCTTCGCGGCCCAGCGCATAGGTGTTGTAGTTGACGCCCTGCTCGACGCTTGCCGGCGCACCCTTGCTGCGCGAGGCCATCGCCCAGGCCAGGCGATGCGTGGAGGCGTCGTAGGCGGGACGCTCCGCCCAGCCGACGATCTCCAGTGGCGGCACACCCATCTTCTCGCGCTCGGCGTTGGCGTGCTCGGTGCCTTCGCGGTAGGACTTGAGCAAGTCGTCGGCATTCCATTCGCGCGCATCGTCGTCCTTCACGAAGCCGGCCGCCTCATAGCGGATCGTCGCGAACCAGGGACCGCCGTGCTCGGGGAAGACAAGCCCCTGCAGGCGCTCGTCCTGTCCCGGATTGCCCATGGCGTTCATGACGCGCGTTGCATGCGGCTGCGGCACGAACACGTGCCCCGCCGGCAGCTTGAGCGTGGCCTGGCCTGCCAGCTCGATCTCCTGCGGCCCCGCCTTCGCGGCCTGCCTGGCCTCTTCGAAGACCCGCTTGGCGGCCTCCTCGGACTGCGGCCACGCGCAGGCCGACCAGATCATGAGAAATGCGGCCAACAAGGCCCGACGACATCCGTCTCGCAGCATCGATGCACTCCTGCGTGGTGGTTCGCTTCCCGACCCCGGGACTGGCCGGCGGACTGTACGAAGCACGGGGGCTGCAGGCACGCTTGCAGGACCGCAAGCCCACCATCGGGGGCTCTCGCCCGCCAACTCTTCACGGCGCGGTGTGGTGCGAGAGCCGCGCGCAATGCGCCCGCTCGATCAGCGCATGCAGTACCACCACGCGCCGTCGTCGCGCAGCTCGCGCGCGATCTCGCCGCGGTGCAGCAGGTAGTTGAGGCAGGCGATGCTCTCGCCGGTCGCGAGCCCCAGCAGCCCCGGGTCGGTCTCGGTGATGCTGCGCTTGAACAGCGCGCTGAAGGTGTCGACCGCGCGCAGGGGCTCGGCCAGCGCGCGCCTGAGCCGCTCCAGGGACTGCTCCTGGCCCTCGCGCAGCCGCGCCAGCCGTTCGTGCAGTCCGCGAAAGCACTCGTTGTGCGCGGGCAGCACCAGGACGTCGTCCGGCACGGCCTGCTCGAGCTTGTCGATCGACGCGAGCCAGTCGGCCATCGGATCGGCGTCGGGCTCCATGGCGTACACGGAGATGTTCGACGAGATGCGTGGCAGCACCTGGTCGCCGGAGATGAGCAGCTTCAGCTCGGCGCAATACAGGCACGCATGCTCGGGCGAGTGACCGGTGCCGACGATCACCTGCCAGTCGTGCTCGCCGATGCGGATCCGCTCGCCGTCGTGCAGGCGCCGGTAGCTGTCGGGAATGGCGTGGATGTGCTTGCCGAAGTTGCCGAAGCGGGCGCGATAGGCCTCGATCGCCGCATCGCCCCAGCCGGCGCGTCGGCAGAACTCCACGCCCTCCGGTGGCGCCTCGCGTCCGGTGTCGGACACCACGACGCGGCAGCTCAGGTATTCCAGGCGCGTCATCCACAGCCGGCAGCCGAACTTGCGCGTAAGCCAGCCCGCCATGCCGATGTGATCCGGATGCATGTGCGTGACGAACACACGCGTGATGGGCCCGGGCTCTTGCGCCTGCGCGAAGACTTCGCGCCATGCGTTGACCGTGTCTTCGCTGCGCATGCCGGTGTCGACGATGGCCCAGCCCTCGCCGTCCTCGATGCCCCACACGTTGATGTGGTCCAGCTTCATCGGCAGCGGCATGCGGACCCAGCGCACCCCGGGGGCGACCTCGATCGACTGGCCGCGTGCGGGGGGTGCCTCGAAGGGGAAGAGCAGGCTCATGGTTCGGTCGTCGTCGTGCGCATGGCCTGCATTCTCGTGCGGCGCACCAGGGCTGCGATCACCGACCCTATCCCAGCGATGAGAAGCCCGGATTGAATGCGACTTCCCACAGATGCCCGTCGGGATCCTGGAAGTAGCCGGCGTAGCCGCCATAGAAGGTCGCCTGCGCTCGCTTGACGATCGAGGCGCCCGCCTGCTCGGCCCGGGTCATGACCGCATCGACCTCCTCTCGCGAAGCGACGTTGTGGGCAAGGGAGAACTCGAGCGCGCTCGGCGCGCGCATCGGCAAGCCCGTGTCGATGGCCAGGCTGTGGCGCGGCCACAGTGCCAGCTTCAGCCCCGACTCGAGGTTGAAGAAGGCGACCGCGCCGTTCTCGAACTCGGTGCCGACGATGCCCTTGGTGTGAAAGCCCAGACCGTCCCGATAGAACGCCACGGCGCGCGCCAGGTCATCGACTGCGAGCGTGAGCAATGTGATGCGAGGCTTCATGAGGGCGACTCCGAGGCTCGGCCATCGTATACGATAGACCGCAACCGGACCTCCCCTCCATGCTGCCCTGGATCACCGCCTCTTCCCCCGCCGATCGCATCGCGGGCATTCGCGACACCTCGCTTTCCAAGCTCGTGCGCGACCAGATCCTCTCCTCCATCCTGAGCGGCGAGCTGTCGCCGGGCGAGCGCATCAACGAGCCCGACATCGCCACGCAAATGGGCGTGTCGCGCGTGCCGGTACGAGAAGCCCTGCGAGAGCTCGAGAGCACCGGGCTCGTGGCCTCTCGCAAGCACGCGGGCGTGTTCGTGCGCGTGCTGGCCGCCAAGGAAGTGGCCGACCTGTACGAGCTGCGCAGCGTGCTCGATGGCCACGCCGCACGGCGCGCCGCTGCCCTTCCCCGCGCGCCGCGCCAGGCGCTGATCAGCGTGCTCAAGGGGCACATGAGCGTCATGAGCGCGGCCGCCAGGCGGCGTGACGTGCAGGGCTACTACGCCGCCAACCTCGCCTTCCACTGGGCCATCGTGGAGGCCGCGGACAACGAGCCGCTGTCCGACACCTATCGCGGCGTCGTGCAGCGGCTGCACCTGTCGCGGCTGAAGAATCTCTCGCGCGACCTCGGAATGAAGGCCTCGCAGAGCGAGCACCAGCAGATCGTCGCGGCCATCGCCGAGGGCGATGTCGCGCGCTCGCAGGAATTGCTGAGCCTGCACGTCACGGCCGCGCACGCACGCCTGCTCGAGGCCGACTCGCGGCCCACGTAACGAGGAGAGCTTCCATGACCACCAGACGCACCCTGCTCCTGTCCGCTGCGGCGCTGCTCCTTCCAGGTGGTCATGCATTCGCCCAGGCCTTTGCGCAAAAGCCGCTGCGCTACATCGTGCCGGTGGCCGCCGGTGGGGGGAGCGATTTCATCGGACGCACCGTGTGCGAGCGCTGGAGCAAGGCGCTCGGCCAGACCATCGTCGTCGACAACCTCGGCGGCGGTGGTGGCGTGATCGCGGCGCAGACCACCGCCAAGGCAGCCGCCGACGGCTACACGCTGATGCAGGGCTATGTGGCCACGCACGGCACGAGCCCGGCCACGCGCAAGCTGCCCTACGACGCGGTCAAGGACTTCACGCCCGTGGGCATGATCGGCGGCACGCCGAACGTGCTGGTGGTGAATGCCTCGCTGCCGGTGAACGACCTCCAGGGCTTCATCGACTACCTGAAGAAGAGCCCGGGCAAGTACAGCTACGGCTCGGCCGGCGTCGGCTCCCTGACGCAGCTCGTGATGGAGCTCTTCAAGCAGCAGTCGGGCACCTACATCCTGCACGTGCCCTATCGCGGCATCGCACCGGCCTTCACCGACCTGATGGGCGGCCAGACGCAGGCGATGTTCCCCGGGCTCGCGGCGGCGCTGCCGCACATTCGCTCGGGCCGCGTGAAGCCGCTGGCCATCACCGGGACCACGCGCCAGCCCACGGTGAAGGACGTGCCCACGCTCATCGAGTCCGGCTTCAAGGGCTTCGATGCGGTGCAGTGGTACGGCGTCGTCGGCCCCGCCGGCATTCCCCAGGCCGTCGTCAGACACCTGAACGAAACGCTGAACGCGACGATCGGCGCACCGGACATGGTGGACAAGCTGTCCACGGAAGCGGTGGTGCCCATGCCCATGAGCCCGCAGGAGTTCGGCGAATACATCAAGGCCGAGGTCGCGCGATGGACCGCCCTGGCGCGGGAACGCAAGATCCAGTTGGAAGAGTGAAGACGCCCATGGCCCGCAACACCCAGGTCGCCGCCGACCACAGCGCCCCGCCCATCACCGAGATCCTTGCCCGCTTCACCGCGACGCATCCGTCACGCGGCTGGAGCGACGCGGTGGAGCGCGAGGCGCATCGCACCTTCCTCAACTGGGCCGGATGCGCCGTCGGCGCGGCCACGCACGAGGCGATGCACTCGGCGCTGGCCGGCGTGCAGATGCTCGAGCCCGCCGCGCAGGCCACGCTGCTCGGGCGGCGCGAGCGGGTGGACATGGCCAGTGCCGCGCTGCTCAACGGCATCAGCTCGCACACCTTCGACTTCGACGACACGCATCTCAAGACCATCATTCACCCCGCGGGCCCGGTGGCCTCGGCCGCGCTGGCGCTGGCCGAGCACACCGGTGCGAGCGGCCGCGCGCTGCTCGACGCCCTCGTCATCGGCATCGACGTGTCGTGCCGAATGGGCAACGTGATGTACCCCGACCACTACGACCGCGGCTGGCACATCACGGGCTCGACCGGGATGCTCGGCGCGGCCGCCGCCTGCGCACGGCTGCTCGGGCTCGACGAGAAGCGCACGGCGATGGCGCTGGGCATCGCCGCGTCGCAGCCGGTGGGACTGCGCGAGCAGTTCGGCACGATGACCAAGCCCTTCCATCCGGGGGCGGCCGCGCGCGCAGGCCTGCTCTCGGCGCTGATGGCCAAGCATGGCTACACGGCCAGCGTGCGCGCGCTCGAAGCGCCTCGCGGCTTCGTGCAGGTGGTGTCGGACAAGCGCGCATGGAACGAGGTCACCGACGAGCTCGGCGAGCGCTTCGAGATCTCGTTCAACACCTACAAGCCCTTCGCCTGCGGCATCGTCATCCACCCGAGCATCGATGCCTGCGTGCAGCTTCGCGAGCGGGGCGTGCAGCCCGAGGACGTGGAGCGCATTGAGCTCAAGGTGCACTCGCTCGTGCTCGAGCTCACCGGCAAGAAGGAGCCGGTCGATGGGCTTCAGGGCAAGTTCAGCGTCTATCACGGCTGCGCCGTCGGCCTGATCTTCGCCCGCGCGGGCGAGCCGGAATACGACGACGCGATCGTCAATCGCGAGGACGTGGTCGCGCTGCGCCGCAAGGTGGTGGCCAGCGTCGACGACGCCATCGACGAGGCGGCCGCCGACGTGACCGCCGTGCTGCGCGATGGACGGCGGGTGCACGTGTTCGTCGAGCATGCGATCGGCTCGCTGCAGCGGCCCATGGGCGACGCTGCGCTCGACGCGAAGTTCGAGACGCAGTCGACGCCCATCCTCGGGGCGCAGCGCACGCGCGAGCTGATCGCCGCGTGCCGCCGGCTCGGCGATCTCGGCGACGTGCGCACGCTGTGCGCTCTCGCCCGGCCCTGAACGCCGCCGCTCAGCGAACGCCGGCAACGAGCGTCAGCACGGCCTGCGCGAAGGCCTGCGGCGCCTCCTGCGGCACGTTGTGCCCCGCATGGACGATGCGATGCACGTGCGCACCGCTGAACTTCGAGGCGTATGACTTTCCGTCGCTCGGCGGCACGATGCCGTTCGCGTCGCCATCCATCGTGATGGCGGGAACGGAGATCACGGGGCGCGTGGCCAGCCGCTTCTCGTAATCGTCGAAGCGCGACTGCCCGGACGCCAGGCCCAGCCGCCAGCGGTAGTTGTGGATCACGATGTCCACGTGGTCCGGGTTGTCGAAGGACGCCGCGGTGCGCTCGAAGGTCGCCTCGTCGAAATTCCACTGCGGCGAGTTCGTCTTCCACAGGATCCGCGCGATGTCGCGGCGGTTCGCGGCCAGTCCGGCACGCCCGTTCTCCGTCGTGAAGTAGTACTGGTACCACCACGCGTGCTCGACCTTGGCCGGCAGCGGCTGCCTGCTGGTCGCGAGGTTCGTGAGGATGTAGCCGCCCGAGGAGACGATGCCGAGGGTTCGCTGCGGCCACAGGGCGCCCAGGATCGTCGCGGTGCGCGCGCCCCAGTCGAACCCCGCCACGAAGGCGCGATCGATCCGCAGCGCGTCGAGCAGGGCGATCTGATCGAGCGCGACGGCCGATTGCTGCGCATTGCGCGGCGCGGCGCTGTCGAGGAAACGTGTGCTGCCGTATCCGCGCAGGTGCGGCACGATCACGCGGCAGCCCTTTTCGGCCAGCAAGGGCGCGACTTCGGCATAGCTGTGGATGTCGTACGGATAGCCGTGCAGCAGCAGCACGGGAATGCCGTCGGCGGGACCGGTTTCGTAGTACCCCACGTCGAGCTCGCCGGCCTTGATCTGCCGGATCGGCGCGAGGGCCGGTGCGGTACCCGCGCCGGCCTGGCCTTCGTTCACGGGCGCGGGCGCGACGTCCGCCGCGCGCGCCAAGCCGGCGAACGCGTACTCGGCCGCGGCAAGGGTCACCGTCGCGCGGCCCAGGAGGAGCCGGCGTTGACGATTGACTTCATCCATCTGGGGTCCTTTGATGACGCGATTGAGATGCGTGCGTCGCCGACACACCGCATCACGCGCCGGGCGACGCACGCATTGAATCCGCGCCGTGTGTTCGCGTTATGTCGTCGCGACCGCGCTTTTGTATTGGCGTGTGGGGCGGATCGCCGCCAGATACGTGCGCGTACAAAAGGCAGGCAGGGCCCGCAGGCCCGGGCGTACATTGGCGCCACAGCCCTCGCTTGCGCCTCCCATGACTGCCAAGACCTCCGACCACGTCCTGATCGTCGACGACGACCGGGAAATCCGCGAGCTGCTCACCACCTACCTCGTGAAGAACGGATTTCGCGTCGTCGCGGTGCCCACCGGGCGGCACATGCGCGCCGCGCTCGAGGAGTCGGGTCCCTTCGATCTCATCATCCTGGACCTCATGCTGCCCGGCGAGGACGGGATCTCGCTGACGCGCGACCTGCGCACGGGCAAGTACAAGACGACGCCCATCCTCATGCTCACGGCCCGCAACGAGGAGGCGGACCGCATCCTCGGCCTCGAGATGGGCGCCGACGACTACCTCGCCAAGCCCTTCGCGGCGCGCGAGCTGCTCGCGCGCATTCGCGCGGTGCTGCGCCGCGCGCGCATGCTGCCGCCGAACATGCGCTCGACCGAGGGCGCGCACAGGCTCGGCTTCGGCGACTGGGTGCTCGACACGACCGCGCGCCACCTGCTGGACTCCGACGGCGTGATGGTGGCGCTCAGCGGCGCCGAGTACCGGCTCCTTCGCGTGTTCCTCGACCACCCGCAGAAGGTGCTCAGCCGCGATCAGCTCCTGAGCCTGACGCAAGGCCGCGAGGCGGAACTCTTCGAGCGCTCGATCGACCTGCTCGTCAGCCGCCTGCGCCAGCGGCTTCGCGACGACGCGCGCGAGCCCCGCTACATCAAGACCGTGCGCAGCGAGGGCTACGTGTTCGCGTCGGCGGTCGAGGCCGAGGACTGAGAAGACGCGCCGCACCGGCCCGCGCACTGAAATTTATTGTGTGAGCCGACGAACCAGATACACGCGAATACGCAATGGCGTTGAGAAGTGCGCCCCAGTACCTATAACGGAAGCCATGCGAATTTCTCGCACGCTCAAGCCCGTTAAAGGAACCCTAATGAAGTCGCTTCACATCGCCGGCGCCATCGCCCTCCTCGCCACCTTCAGCAGCCTCAGCGCACACGCAGACGTCGGCAAGACGCGCGAGCAGGTCAGGCAGGAATACTTTCAGGCCGTGAAGAGCGGCGACCTCATCGTCGGTGACACGGGCCTCACCTTGCGCGAGCAGCGCCCCTCGCAATATCCGCGCGAGCAGTCGCTCGATGGCAAGTCGCGCGCGCAAGTGAAGTTCGAAACCGCGCAGGCCATCCGCAACGGCGACACGATCGACGAGAGCAGCCTGACGGTGCGCGAGCACTACCCGCAGCGCTTCCCGGCGGCCGCGCAGGACCCGGGCAAGACACGTGAGCAGGTGAAGGCCGAACTCGCGCAGGCCATTCGCACCGGCGACATCGTCCCCAGCGGCGATGGCGGGCAGCGGCTCAACGAGCTGTTCCCGCAGCGAAATGCCAATGCGCACGCGACGAGCGGGCTCGCCGCCCGGCGCGTGAGCAGCTCGAAGAACGCCGAGGGCTGAAGCCCTCCTGAAGCCCTTCGCCGCCGCGCCGTGCCCGCCGAAGACCTGCGGCACGGCGCCCCTCGCGCGACCCCAGCCGGAACTCCGCCATGCTCATCGTCCTGATTGCCTACCTGGGTGGCGTGCTCACCATCCTGAGCCCGTGCATCCTGCCGGTCCTGCCCTTCGTCTTCGCTCGCGCGGACCGGCCGTTTCGATCGCACGGCCTGCCCCTGCTCGTTGGCATGGCCGTGGCCTACAGCGTCATCGCCACCCTGGCTGCATTCGGCGGCGAGTGGGTCATCGCGGTGAACGAACAGGGCCGGCACGCGGCCCTGGCCGTGCTTGCGCTCTTCGGCGTCACGCTGATGTTCCCGGCCGTGGCCGATCGACTGAGCGCGCCGCTGGTCGCGCTCGGTGCGCGCCTGTCCGGCACATCGCCCGGCGATGCGCAAGAGCGCTCGGGCGTGCTCGCCCCGCTCGTGCTGGGCGTGGGCACCGGGCTGCTGTGGGCGCCCTGCGCGGGCCCGATCCTCGGCCTGCTTCTGACCACGGCCGCGCTCAACGGCGCGAGCGTGGGCACCTCGGCGCTGCTGTTCGTCTACGCACTGGGCGCGAGCACTTCGCTTGCGATCGCCCTGCTGTTCGGCGGGCGGCTCATTCCCCTGCTGAAGCGCACGCTGCCATCGGGCGCGCTGATTCGCCGCATTGCGGGCGCCGCGGTGCTCGTGGGCGTGAGCAGCATCGCCCTGGGAGCGGATCGCGGCGTGCTGAGCCGCCTGTCGATCGGCACTTCGTCTGCACTGGAGCAATCACTCGTGGAAAAGATCGAACGCAAGCCTGCTTCCTCGAACGCGGATGCGGCCGTGAAGGTCGCCGATGCGTCGGGCGCCGCCGCGGCGCGCGAGGCGCCCGCGCTGCGACTGCCCGTCGAGGGCACCCTGCCCTCCTTTGCGGGCGCGACCGAGTGGATCAACTCCGCGCCGCTCACGCCGGAAAGCCTGCGCGGCAAGGTCGTGCTGGTCGACTTCTGGACGTACTCCTGCATCAACTGCCTGCGCACGCTGCCCTCCGTGCGCGCCTGGGCCGAGAAGTACAAGGACGCAGGGCTGGTCGTCGTCGGCGTGCACACGCCGGAGTTCGCCTTCGAGAAGCTGCCGGCCAACGTGCGCCGCGCCACGCAGGACCTGCATGTGGGCTATCCCGTGGCCGTCGACAGCAACTACGCCGTCTGGCGTGCGTTCGACAACCACTACTGGCCGGCGTTCTATTTCATCGATGCGCAGGGTCGCGTGCGCTATCACCAGTTCGGCGAGGACCAGTACGACCGGGCCGAGCAGGTGATCCGCCAGCTGCTCGCCGAGGCCGGTCAGGCCCGCCTGCCCGCCGCGACAGCGGCACCCGATGGCGAAGGCACCCAGGCCGCGCCGGGCGCGAGGCCGGCGCAGTCGCAGGAGAGCTATCTCGGCTATCAGCGCGCGGAAGGCTTTGCGTCGCCGGGCGGCGTCGCCCCGGACCGGGTGCACGGCTATGCGGGCCCGTCGTCGCTGCGGCTGGATCAATGGGCACTGTCGGGCGAGTGGAATGTCGGGGCGGAGAGCGTGGCCGTGGCACGACCCAACGCCCGCATCGCCTACCGCTTCCGCGCGCGGGATCTGCATCTCGTGCTCGGTCCCTCGGCCGACGGCAAGCCGGTGCGCTTCAAGGTGAGCGTCGACGGCCAGGCGCCGCAGGCGGACCACGGCACCGACGTCGACGCGCAAGGCAATGGCGTGGTCGACCGATACAAGCTCTACCAACTCGTGCGTCAGTCGGGCGGCGACAAGGAGCGCCTGTTCGAGATCGAGTTTCTCGACGCAGGCGCCCAGGCTTACGTCTTCACCTTCGGATGAATGACGGCCCCTCGTCTCAGGAGTACCTGAGCCGATCCCCCAAGGGGATGTCGCCGGGCTTGGGGCGGCCCGGCGCTCCGGCTCCAACGTTCCCCTCTTCGGGCCTCACCCAGGTGACTCCGACAGGGGCGGTGAATGACGGTCCCTCGGCTCAGGAGTACCTGAGCCGATCCCCCGAGGGGATGTCGCCGGGCTTGGGGCGGCCCGGCGCTGCGGCTCCAACGTTCCCCTCTTCGGGCCTCACCCACCGAATGACGGCCTCTCGGCTTGCGAGTACGCAGGCTGATCCCCTACCCAACAAGGAATCACGACATGCGCAAGATCTGGATGGCCCTGCTCTTTCTGGCCGGCGGCATCGCGACGGAGATTCGCAACCCGATCACGTGCGAGACCGTTCCGGTGCGCCAGCAATGGGAGCCGCGGCGAGAGGACGAGCCGCGGTCCCGGGACAAAACGTAAGGACGGCGCTGGCCTTCTGAACCTACAGGCCTTCGTCGATATAGGCGCGAAGCTTTTCCGAATGGCTCGGGTGCTTCAGCTTGCGCATGGCCTTGGCCTCGATCTGGCGAATGCGTTCGCGCGTGACGTCGAACTGCTTGCCGACTTCCTCCAGGGTGTGATCGGTGCTCATGTCGATGCCGAATCGCATGCGCAAGACCTTGGCTTCGCGCGGCGAGAGGCCGTCGAGAAGCTCGTCGACCACCTTGCGCAGGCCGGATTGCATGGCGGCTTCCATCGGCGCGACGTTGTGCGTGTCTTCGATGAAGTCGCCCAGGGTCGCGTCGCCCTCGTCTCCGACCGGGATCTCCATCGAGACCGGCTCCTTGGCGATCTTCATGATCTGGCGCACCTTCGCCTCCGGCAGCTCGAGCTTGCTCGCGATGGTTGCGATGTCCGGCTCGAATCCGAATTCCTGCAGGTGCGCCCGGGTCACCCGGTTCATCTTGTTGATCGCCTCGATCATGTGCACCGGAACGCGAATGATCCGGGCCTGATCGGCGATGGCGCGAGTGATGGCTTGACGAATCCACCACGTCGCATAGGTCGAGAACTTGAAGCCGCGGCGGTACTCGAACTTGTCGACCGCCTTCATCAACCCGACGTTGCCTTCCTGGATGAGATCGAGGAACGGCATGCCGCGATTGGTGTACTTCTTTGCGATGGAGATCACGAGGCGCAGGTTCGCCTCGACCATCTCCTCCTTCGCGGCGAGAGACGAGCGCTCGCCGTCGTTCATCCTCTTGCTGATCGCCTTCAGCTCATGGAGCGGAATCACGACCCTCGACTGCAGGTCGATCAGCTTGGCTTGCTGTTCCTGGACGGCGGGAACGTTGCGGCCGAGCGCGTCGCTGTAGGCCCTGGCCGCCGCCACTTCGTCCACGACCCATTCGAGGTTCAGCGCATTGGGCGGGAACCGCTCGACGAAGCGGTCCTGCGGCATGCCGCACTTGTCCACCACGATCCTTCGGATCTCGCGCTCGCAGCGACGCACGTCCTCGACCTGCGAGCGCAGCATCTCGCACAGGCGGCCGATGGTCTTGACCGTGAAGCGGATGCCCATCAGCTGGTCGCTGAGCGCCTGCTGCGCCTTCATGTACGCGATCGAGTCGACCCCGGACTTGTCGTAGGCCACGCGCAGTTGATCGAAGCCCACCCGCAACCCTGCGAAGGCTTCCAGGGCAGCGACGCGCAACTCCTCGAGCCGCTTCGTCATCGCCCTGCTTTCGCCGCTGTCGTCCTCGTCCTCGCTGTCCTCGAACGAGTCGGCATCCTCTTCGGCGACATAGTCGTCGGCTTCGCCGAGGACGACGAGACCGTCCACGACATCCGAGATGCTCAACTCGCCCGAGGCAATGCGTTCGCCGTCGGCGAGGATCTCGGCAATGATCGACGGGGAGGCGGAGATGGCAAGCATCATGGCTTGCAGGCCGCCTTCGATCCGCTTGGCGATCTCGATCTCGCCCTCGCGCGTGAGCAGTTCGAAGGAGCCCATGTCGCGCATGTACATGCGAACCGGGTCGGTCGTGCGCCCGAACTCGGAGTCGACCGTGGACAGCGCGGCCTCCGCCGCCTCCTCGGCCTCTTCGTCGGACGCCGCGGCGCCTGCGCCACCGGCGACGAGCAAGGTTGCCGCGTCCGGTGCCTGTTCATACACCGCGATGCTCATGTCGTTGAGCATCTTCACGATGGCCTCGAGCACTTCGGCGTCGACGAGCCGCTCCGGCAAGTGGTCGTTGATCTCCTGCTGGGTGAGGAAGCCTCGTGTCTTGCCCATCTTGACGAGGGCCTTCAGGTCGCTGCGGCGCTTGTCGGCTTCGTCTTCGGTGACGGTCCCCACGTCCAGGCCGAACTCGCGAATCAACGCGCGCTCCTTGGACTTCGGCACCTTCACGCGCAACGGCCTGGCGCCCGCGCTCGACGTCGCACTATCCGCTGCGGAGTCGACGCTGGCCATGCTCGCGGCGAGCGTGGCCTTGGCATCGCCCGGATTCACCTTGCCGGCGCTCGGGGCCTTGCGCCGGGCGGCCTTGCCGCCTTGCGCCTGCCCGTCTCGCACGGACGCCACCACATCGTCAGACAGGGGTGCGGCGAGCTTTGAGCGCTTGGCAGCCATGCGAGTCCTTGGGGTGAGTGAGGCAATGTCGCGCAATCAGTAGCCGCGGCGGCCGGAGCCCCCGCCGTAGCCGCCGCCGAAGCCGCCGGGACGGTCTTCCTTGGGGCGTGCCTCGTTCACCACGAGGGCGCGTCCGTCCACGGACTGCCCGTTCATGCCGCGAATCGCGGCCTGGGCCTGCGCATCCGTGCCCATCTCGACAAAGCCGAAGCCCTTCGAGCGGCCCGTGTCGCGATCCATCATGACCTTGGCGGACGTGACGGTTCCGAACTCGGAGAAGCGTTGCTGGAGATCATCGTCGCGCACGGAGTAAGCCAGATTGCCGACGTAGAGTTTGTTGCCCATGTTGGTGCCTTTCAAAAGTGAGGGAGCGTCGCGGGGAATATGGTGTGCGACGCGCAGGAAACGGGTGGGATGAACCCGGTCAACGCGGACCGCGCTGAGCCGGACGAGGTGTGGGTCCGCCGGAGCGGGTTTCGATATGCCGGAACGTGATGCGCCCTTTGCTCAGGTCGTACGGTGAGAGCTCCAGCGACACCTTGTCGCCTGCGAGGATGCGTATGTGGTGCTTGCGCATCCTGCCGGAGGTATAGGCCACGAGGCTGTGACCGTTCTCCAGGGTGACACGAAAGCGCGAGTCGGGCAAAACTTCCTCAACTTTGCCGTGCATTTCGATCAATTCTTCTTTGGCCACAGCGGAACTCCTAGGCGAGGTTGAGGGGGCTTTGGCCTGGCGCGGGACATCCGCTTCAGGCCTGGTGGGGGTAGCACGCGCTGGAACTCTCGGGCCCGAGGTACCCGGCGGGCTTGCGCACCCAGATCAGTCCCTGCTCCGTGGCGAAGCTCTCGGCGGCGTCTCGGGTGGGGAATCGTTGTTCGAAGCGGAACACGCGATCGTGCGTGCCACTGCCTCGGCCGCTTCGGATGGAGACCGACGCGGCAAAGCGTCCGTCGTCCAGGCGGCGGGTGAGCGGTGAGACAAGGTACTTGCCTACCTGAATGTTGGGATTCATGTTGTTCTATTCGGGACGCGCGCGATGCGCGACCCGTGGAGGGTCGTCGGAATGCCGCGAAGGGCTGACTTCCGCTCGCGCCGACGCCGGCCGGCATAAGCCCCGGGGCGCGAATGGTGCTCGACGCAACCGCGTGGACGGTCGCACGAGCGTCAGAGGTCAGGAAAGGAAGCCGCCTTTTCAAAAGGGGGCGGCAACGGTGTGGGGTCGCGGGGACGGCCCGATGGTGCTCATGTCGCAAGCAGGGGCCGCCTCGAACGCTTCAGGGGCGCCCGTCTGGAGAGACGGACGAAGTCGCGGAATCTACCACACCTGCGGCATCACGTCGCGCACGAGGGTGGGTCGACGACGCGTGCACGGGCTTGCCAGCACAATTCGGCGCAGCCGCAATGCAGGGGAACGCGCGTGAAAACGTATGACATCGAAGTGCAGCGCCTCAAGGCGATCAAGCACGACAAAGGCCTCATCGAACTCGACATCGACGCGCTGGTGCTTCCACGCCCGGCACGTGATGCTCCGTCCAGCACCAGTTGCCTGCGCCTGCCTGTCGACCACGCGCGCTCTTTGCTGGTGCTGCTGAAGCAGCAGTTCGCCGAACTCGACCGCTTGCAGCCGCGCAGCCGCAGATCCGGGCGGAGCTGATGCCCCGCCTTGAACGCCGCGGCCCTTGCGTTGCAGTCAACGCCGGGCCGCGGCCTGCCGGGTCAGCAGCCAGACGCCGAGCAGCACGGTCGTGGTGCCGGCCGCGGCCCAGGGCGTGAAAGGCTCACCGAGCAGCACGGCGCCCATGGCAATCGTGCTGACCGGGCCGATCATTCCCGTCTGCGCTGCGACGCCCGCGCCCACGCGCTCGATGGCCATCATCAGCATCAGCACCGGGGCCACGGTGCACAGCGTGGCGTTGAGGACCGAGAGCCAGATCACCGCCGGCGCAACGAGTGCCGCCGACAGCGGCCGCACGGCCAGGAACTGCACGATGCAAAAGAGGCAGGCCATCGTGGACGCCAGCCCCGTGAGGCGCAGGGAGCCCAGGCGCTTCACCTCCTCGCCGCTGAACACGAGGTAGAGCGCGTAGCTCACTGCGCTTGCGAAGACGAGCGCGGCGCCCAGCACGACATGCCCGCCCGACAGGCTCACCTCGTGACCGAAGACGAGGATGGCGCCCGCGTAGCTGACCCCGAGCGCGAGCAGCTGGCGGCGCGACACCGCGCGCTTGTAGAGCATGCGCCCGAGCAGAAGCACGAGCGTCGGGTTGAGATAGAGCACGAGCCGCTCGAGCCCGGCGCTCACATAGGCGAGCCCCGCGAAGTCGAGGAAGCTCGCCAGGTAGTAGCCGCAGAACCCCAACGCGGCCGCGACGCGCCAGTCGCGCGCAGTCAGTGCGGGCCGCCCGCGTCCGGACCACCATGCCATCGCAGCGAACATCGGCAGCGCGAACAGCATGCGATACATGATCAGCGTCACCGCATCCACGCCGTGGCGGTAGGCAAGCTTCACGATGATCGCCTTGCCTGCAAAGGCAATGGAGCCGGCTGCTGCCAGCAGCAGGCCGGACCAGGATCGTGCGCGTGGGGCGGAGGTGCGTGCGTCCAGCACAGCCACCCCGTGGTGGGTGCTATTCATGATCGGTCGAGCGCGAGACGGTTTCCCATCGCGCGCGCTCCGAGGCGCGCTGCGTCTGCGCCGCATCGAGCAGCTTCAGCGCGTCCTTGCCCAGCACGAGGTGCTGCGGCGGCGAATCCGAACCGAGGACTTCGAGCAAGACCTGCGCCGCGCGCGCCGGGTCGCCGCGCTGCTGGCCGCTCGCCTCCTGCCGGCGCTTGCGCACCGGGTCGAAGCTGGCGTCGTAGTCGGGGATCGATCGCGCAGCGCGCACCATCGAGCGTCCGGCCCAGTCCGTGCGGAACGAGCCGGGAGCGACCGCGGTGACGCGGATGCCCAGGCTGCTCAGCTCCTTGTCCATCGACTCCGAGATGCCCTCGAGCGCGAACTTGCTGCCGCTGTAGAAGCTCACGCCCGGCAGGCCGACGAGGCCGGCCATCGACGTGATGTTGAGGATGCGCCCGGACCTGCGCCGGCGCATCCACGGCAGCACCGCCTTCATCATCGCGACGGCGCCGAACACATTGACGTCGAACTGCCGGCGCAGCTCCTCGAGCGAGGACTCCTCCATCGTGCCTTCGTGGCCATAGCCGGCGTTGTTCACCAGGGCGTCGATGGGGCCGAAGTCCCGTTCCAGCGCGGCGACTGCGGGCGCGGCCGCGTCGAGCTGCGTCACGTCGAGGACAAGCGCCCTCGCGCGTTCGGGGTGCAAGGCCTCGAAGACCGCGACATCCTCCTGGCGCCTCACCGTGCCGGCGACGGCATGCCCCGCGGCGAGTGCCGCTTCGGCCAGCGCGCGCCCGAGGCCGGTGCTCACGCCCGTGATGAGGATGCGCAGCATCCTGGACTGATTCATTCGGATCTCCATGGCGGACGAGAGTGCATGCGCATCACGGGCGTGATGCACGCGACAACGCGTCCCGATAGGCAAAGAGGGAAGGCGCCCCGCCGGTCATGACGAAGAGCACGTTCTCGCGCGGCGCGAGCTCGCCGCGGCGGATCAGCGCGAGCAATCCGGCGAAGGCCTTGGCCGAATAGACGGGGTCGAGCAGCAGGCCTTCGTGGGCGGCGAGGAAGCGCAGGGCTTCCACGGCCTCGGGGGTGGTGTGACCGTAGCCCGGGCCGAGGAAGGCGTCGCTCACCACGACGTCCCCGGCGGCAATCTCGCCCTCGCCGTCGAGCAGGGCGAACGCAGCGCGCGCGAGCTCCAGCGTGGTGGCCTGCGCCGTCGCCGCATGGGCGAGCACCGAGAAGCCCTGCACGCGCCGGCGCCGGCCCAGCAGGGCGAAGCCCGCAACGAGCCCCGCCTGTGTGCTGCTGCTGCCGTTGGGCACGACGACGCGATCGAAGCGCAGGCCGAGTTCATGCTCCTGGTCCGCGATTTCCAGCGCGGCCTCGGCGTATCCGAGGCTCGCCACGGGCGAGCTCGCGCCGGGCGGGACGACGTAGGCCGATGCACCGAGCGCGGACCTGCGCTCGGCAATGAATGCCGCCGCCTGCGCCGCATCGCTCACGTCCCGCACCGTGGCGCCGTACAGCTCATCCAGCAGCGCATTGCCGCCATCGAGGTATTCGCCAGCGTCGTCGCCCGTGAGCGGACGCAGCCCGAGCTCCACGCGCAACCCCAGGCGCGCTGCCGCCGCTGCCGCGGCGCGTGCGCTGTTCGACTGCCGCAAGCCGGTCGCGATGATCGTGTCCGCGCCCGCGGCGCGGGCCTCGCCCAGCAGGAAGTCCAGCTTGCGCACCTTGCTGCCGCCGCCGAAGCCGGCGAGGTCGTCGCGCTTGACGAAAAGGCGCGATCCATTGAGCACGGCACCAAGCGCCGCCTCGAGACGATGAAGGCGCTGGATCGGCGTGCGCTCCTCGACGAGCCTTGCGCGCGGGTGACGATCGAAGCGGGTCGTGGTCGCCATCGCTGCACCTCGCTCAGGCAAGCGCCGGCGCCGACTCGCGCTCGTTGCTGATTTGCACATTCACGATCCAATTCCTTTCGCACCCGGCGCCGCGTGAATCGCGATGCCACTGCGAAGGAATTTAGATCGTGCGGGCGTTGAGGGAATACACGCCCGCCGACATTCACTCTTGCCGGATTCGGTCGATTCAGCGGTCGCTGGCCGTGGGCAGCGCAGCATCCTGCGGCTGCGCGCACATGCGAGCGCGCTCCTCGAATTCGCGGCGCAGCAAGGGCCGCGCGAAGTCGACGAAGCTGCGCACCTTCGGCACCGAGAGCCGTCCGTGAGGCGACACGAGGTGCACCGGCAAAGGCGGGGGTTCGTCCCCTTCGAGAATGATGCGCAGCGTGCCTTGCGCAACCGCCTGGGCCACGTGATAGGAAAACATGCGCACCACACCGCGCCCCTGCACGGCGGACGAGACGGCCGCGCGGATGCTGTTGACGACGAAGCGCGGGCTGAACTGCACGGTGCGCGCAATCGTGGAGCCGTCCACCGCCGGGAAGCTCCACGAGTCGATGCCGAAATGGGTCATCGCGACGATCTCGTGCTCCGCGAGATCGGCCGGCTCGCTGATGCGCTTGTGCCGGGCGAGGTAGCGCGGCGAGGCGGCCACGACGCGCCGCACCTCGCCCACGCGCAGCGCGACGAGCGTGGAGTCGGCCAGGTGCGCGATGCGCAGCGCCACGTCGATGCCCTCGTCGATCAGGTTGGTCGGGCGGTCGAGCATGTGCAGGCGCACCGACACCTCGGGGAACCGGTCCATGAACTCGTCGAGCACCGGCCGCAGGATCTCCTCGCCCGCGGCCACCGGCGCCGTGAGGTTGAGCATGCCGCGCGGCGCCGAGCGTTCTCCCGCGGCGGCCATGTCGGCTTCCTCGAGGTCGGTGAGGATGCGGCGACACGCCACGGCATAGCGTTCGCCCGCCTCGCTGAGCTTGATGGAGCGGGTGGTCCGGTGCAGCAACTCCGCGCCGATGTGCTCCTCCAGGAAGGCGATGGCGCGGCTCACCGCTGCGGGCGAGCGGCCCAGCTTGCGGCCCGCGCCGGCGAGGCTGCCTTCGCTGAGCGCCGCGACGAACACCTTCATTGCATCGATTCGATCCACGATTCTTCCCTTGGTCGAAAGAATGAATGCCGAAGCATAGGCATTCACTCCAGGCCCGTTGCTTCCTAGATTCAATCGACCTGAATCCAGTGGAGAGAAACATGTCCACGACGGCAACCGCCCTTGCGACGCCCGCAGCGCCCATCGCTGCCTGGCGCGCGACGCTGGCGGGCCTGAGCGCGAGCCTGGTCGGCCTGGGGCTCGCGCGCTTCGCCTACACGCCCCTGCTGCCCGCGATCATCGATGCGCACTGGTTCGGCGCCTCGCAGGCAACCTACCTCGGCGCCGCCAATCTGGCGGGCTACCTCGCGGGAGCCCTCGTCGCCGGTCCGCTGGCCGCACGCCTGCCAGTGCGCACGGTGCTGCGCGCGATGATGCTGGCCACCACACTTGCCCTCTTCGCGTGCGCGTGGCCGGTGGACTTCGCATGGTTCTTCCTGTGGCGTCTCGTCTCGGGCATCGGCGGCGGCGCGCTCATGGTGCTGGCCGCGCCCACGGTGCTGCCGCACATTCCTGCCGCGCGCCGCGGCGCGGCCAGCGGCTTCATCTTCATGGGCGTGGGCCTGGGCATTGCGGCCTCGGGCACGCTCGTGCCGCTGCTGCTGCGCCAGGGGCTCACGAGCGCGTGGCTGGGCCTGGGCACGCTCGCGCTCGTGCTGACGGCCGTCGCCTGGGGCGGCTGGCCGGCACACGGCGCTGCAACCCATTCGACCCGCGCGGCGAAGTCCGCCCCGCCCTCGTCCCTTCAGTTGCGCGCGCTCTTCGCGGAATACGCGCTCAACGCGGCCGGTCTCGTGCCGCACATGATCTTCCTCGTCGACTACGTCGCGCGCGGCCTGGGCCAGGGCCTCGCCGCGGGCTCGCGCTACTGGGTGGTGTTCGGCCTCGGCGCGGTGGTCGGGCCGCTGCTCGGCGGGCACCTCGCCGACCGCATCGGCTTCGGCCGCGCGCTGCGAGCGGGCTTCGTGATCCAGGCGGCGGCCGTGGCGATTCCGGCGCTCGGCCTCTTCGGCGCCGGCGGCCTGTTCGTGTCGAGCGCGCTGATCGGCGCGTTCACCCCGGGCATCGTGACGCTCGTGCTCGGGCGCGTGCATGAGCTGCTCGCCGGGCATCACGAACTGCACCGCAGCGCGTGGAGCAGAGCGACGACCGGCTTCGCCATACTGCAGGCGTTCGCGGCCTACGGCATGTCCTTCCTGCTTGCGCACAGCGGCACTCACGCGCTGCTGTTCGCCCTCGGCGCGGGAGCGGTCGTGCTGGCCCTGGTCATCGACATCGCGGTCGCGTCGGCGGCGAGCCGGCGCACTGTGCAGGCATGAGGAGAGAACGACGATGAGCATCTCGACGCAGTCCTTCATCGCTCGACTGGGCTTGTCCGTCCCCATCGTCCAGGCGCCGATGGCCGGGTATCAGGCGAGTCCCCTGGCCATTGCGGCCGCACGTGCGGGGGCGCTGGGCTCGCTGCCCGGCGCGTCGCTTTCACCGCAGGCGCTGCGCGATGAAGTTGCCGCAATGCGCGCTGACGGCCAGCGGCCCGTGAACGTCAACTTCTTCAGCCATGCGCAGCCGGCGAGCGACCCGATGCGCGAGCAGGCCTGGCGCGAGGCATTGCGCCCGTATTTCGACGAGCTCGGCATCGACCCGGCCGGCATTGCCTCCGGTGCGGGCCGATTGCCGTTCGGCGAAGAGGCCGTCGCCGTCGTCGAGGAGCTGAGGCCGCAGGTCGTCAGCTTCCATTTCGGGCTGCCGGGCGACGAGCTGCTGCAAAGGGTGCGCCGCACGGGTGCGCAGATCTGGTCGAGCGCGACGACCGTCGAGGAAGCGCGCTGGCTCGAAGCCCGAGGGGTCGATGCGGTCATTGCGCAAGGCGTCGAGGCCGGCGGCCACCGGGGCATGTTCCTGAGCGAGGACATCACCACGCAGGTGGGCACCCTGGCCCTCGTGCGGCAGGTGGTCAACACGGTGCGCGTGCCGGTGATCGCAGCCGGAGGCATCGCCGACAGCGCGGGCGTGGCCGCGGCACTGCGCCTGGGCGCCGTCGCGGTGCAGGTGGGCACGGCGTTCATGCTGTGCCCCGAAGTGACGCTCAGCGCGCCACACCGAGCGGCACTGACGTCCCCGGCCGTGGAGCACACCGCCTTGACCAACCTCTTCACGGGGCGTCCGGCGCGCGGCATCTTCAACCGGCTCATGCGCGATCTCGGCCCGATGAGCCCGCTCCCGCCCGCATTCCCCGGGGCCGTGAATGCGCTCGCGCCGCTGCGCGCGGCTGCCGAGAAGATGGGGCGCGGCGACTTCTCGCCGCTGTGGGTGGGACAGCACCCGCCGATCGCCTCGGGCGTTTCCGCCACGCAGATCGTGCGGGAACTGTCGCAGCAACTGTCTTGACTGCGAGGCGCCATCGACTGCCTTGTCGGCAGCTCGACGGCGCCTGCACCTTCATGGAGGCGCCGTTGAGATCAGCGGATCTCGATCTCCACGTCGATGTTGCCGCGGGTGGCCCGCGAGTAGGGGCAGGTCTGGTGCGCGGCTTCGACCAGCTGTTTCTTCACCTCGTCGCTCAGGCCGGGCAGGCTGACCGAGAGCTTCGCGGCGAGGCCGTAGTTGCCGTCGGCGACCGTGCCGAGGGTGATGTCCACATCCATGCTGGCGTCCTTGGGCATCGGGAGCTTGAACTTCGCCGCTGCAATCCCCATCGCGGAGAGGAAACACGCCGCCCAGCCGACGCCGAGCAGCTGTTCGGGATTGGTGCCCGGACCGTTGGAGCCCGGCATGCTCAGCTTGACGTCGAGCGCGCCATCACTGGAGCGACCCGAGCCATCGCGGCCGCCGATGATGTGGGTGTGACCGGTATAGATTTCCTTGGCGAGCGCGTTGCTCATGGTGATTCCTTCAGGCAGTGTGGCGAACGCCTCATCGTTGAGGCAACTCGTGCCGCCGGCGTCGATCGAGTGAATGCGACTCCGGTGGCGACGCCTGTATTTCAGCGCCGGCATGTATCGCCGGTATGTCGAGCCAGGCCCCCAAGTGCATTCGCGTATGTGCGATGGAACCCACGACACACTGTGATTCAAAGTCGCACTCGAGAGGCCGCCACGGTGCGCACTCCCAATGAATTCATCTGTGTGGCCGGCCGCGCCAGATACACAGGAATACGAAACGCGACCCGGAATGCGAATGCGGGGCCTATAAAACGGCCTGCATTTCGATTGACGCCCAGGAGAACTCGATGAGTCGAGTCGTCGACTACTACATTGCCCCGCTCAGCCCTTGGTCCTATCTCGGGCACGCCCGCTTCTCGGCGATTGCCCGCAACGCCGGCGCGACGGTGCGCGTCATGCCGGTGGACATCAACGAAGTCTTCGCGGTCTCGGGCGGCCTGCCCCTCGCGCAGCGGCCGGCGCAGCGGCAGGCGTATCGCCTCGTCGAGCTCGAGCGCTTTTCCAGGCACCTGGACCTGCCGCTGAATCTGCATCCGAGGCACTTTCCCGTTTCTCCGCATCTGGCGGCCCAGCTCATCGTGGCCGTCGTCCAGCGTGACGGGCAGGACGCGGCGATGCGCATGTGCGCCGCGGTGTTCGCCGCGGTGTGGGCCCAGGAGCGCGACATCTCCAACCCGGCCGTCCTTGCGAAGCTCATTCAGGAGTGCCGCCTGCCGGCGCAGCGGCTCGAAGAAGCCCTGAGCGACGAGGTCACCGCGCAGTACGAGGCCAACACGCGCCGAGCAGTCGCCACGCAGATCTTCGGCGCGCCGAGCTACGTCATCGACGGCGAGCTCTATTGGGGCCAGGACCGCCTCGACTTCGTGAGCAAGGCGCTGGCGGGTCCCCGGCCGCGCGAGTGATGCCATGAACCGGGCCGCCGAGATGGCCAGGCGCCTGCTGCCCTCCACGCTCTTCGCGCGCGTGACGCTCATCATCGTGGTCGGTCTCGCGATCGCGCAGGTGTTGACCTTCGCGGCCATCCGCTACGAGCGCGGCGTGGCGCTTCGCGAGCTGATGATGAGCGGCATCGAGCGCGACATCGCGAGCTCCATCGCGATCCTGGACCGCCTGCGACCTGAGGAGCGAGCGGACTGGCTCGGGAGGCTGGAGCGACGCAACTACAGCTTCTCGATCGGCGGCGACGCGAGCGGCGCGGCGCCGTCGTCGCAGATCCAGCGGCGCTTCGCCGCGGCCATCGTCGACGCGATGCGTCCCTTCGAGATCCTCAAGGTCGCGGAGGTGGAGGGAGAGCGCCTGGAAATCCAGGTGCGGCTGAGCGACGGCTCGAGCGTGATCGTTCATGCGCGCCGGGTCGAGATGCCGGTATCGAGCTGGGTGCTGTGGGTGCTCGTGGCCCAGCTCGTCGTGCTCGCGCTGTGCGCCTGGGCGGCGGTGCGTCTCGTCACGCGCCCGCTTGCGCAGCTGGCCGCCGCCGCCGACGACCTGGGGCCGGACCTGAAGTCGCGCACGCTCGAGGAATCGGGCCCCTACGAGGTGGCTCATGCCGCGCGGGCCTTCAACGCGATGCAAAAGCGCATTGCGGGCTACATGGCCGAGCGGGTGGAGATCCTCGCGTCGATCTCGCACGACCTGCAGACGCCCATCACCCGCATGCGCCTGCGCACCGACCTGATGGACAGCGACGCGGACCGCGAGAAGTTCCGTCAGGACCTGGACGCCATGCACGCGCTGGTGCGCGAGGGCGTCACCTACGCGCGCACCCTGCACGGTGCCACCGAGGAGCCCCGGCGCATCGATGCGGATGCCTTGTTCGAGACCATGGTGGCCGACTACGAGGACGCCGGCGAGACCGTGCGCCTGGAGGGTCGCCTGGGCAAGCCGATCGTCACGCGCCCGCACGCCTTGCGGCGCATCCTCACCAACCTCATCGACAACGCGCTGAAGTTCGGCAGCGACGTGCGCGTGCGCGTGGGCACCGAGGCCGACCGTGCGTTCATCGCGGTTCAGGACAACGGGCCGGGCATTCCCGCGGACCAGCTCGAGGCCGTGCTCCAGCCGTTCTACCGCGTGGAGAACTCGCGCAATCGCAGCACCGGCGGGACGGGCCTGGGCCTTGCGATTGCGCACCAGCTCGCGATGGCGATGGGCGCGCAGCTGCAGCTGCGCAACCGCGAAGAGGGCGGCCTGGAGGCGCGGCTCACGATGCCCGCGCCCGCGGCGCAATGAACCGCGCTCAGGCCGAGACGCGCCGGCGCGGCGCGGGTTCCTCTTCGAGCTGGCGGGACCAAATCTGGTCGAGCAGCAGCCAGCCGCACAGGATCAGCGCCACCATGAAGACCAGCTCGCCCAGATAGTCGAGCGAGATCGTTCCCCACGGCGCGAGTTCGTACACGTTGGTGCGGCAATAGAAGCTCGCCGCGGCCATGCCGGTGTAGTGCATCGTGCCGACCGCGGCGGCCATGGCGACCGAAGCCAGGAAGCGGTGAGCAAGTCGACGCGTATGAAAGGCGAGCCACAAGGCTGCGGTCGCCGCCGTCACGGCGATGAAGATGGAGAGTCCCACCAGGGGCCCGTCCCATGCCACGTAGCCGGTGAACCGGATTCCATACATGCCCAGGTAGTGCATCACCGCGACGGCAAGGCCCACCACCGTGCCCGCGATGAACAGGCGCGCGAGCGAGAAGGCCTGCCGCGCGAGGAACCAGAACGCGAGGCCCGACACCAGTACCGCCGCCACGAATGAGATGACCGTCTCGGCAATGGCATAGCTTTGATGCACGGGCAACTTGAAGGCGGTCATGCCGATGAAATGCATGCACCAGATGCCCACGCCACCAAGACTCAATGCCGCGGAGCACAGGCTGAACAGGCTCAGCCGCCCATCGGGCTTTCGGATGTCCGCGGCGGCTCCGAGTGCCACGAAGGAGCCGGTCATCGAGACGAGGAATGAGGCAATCACGACGAGAAGCTTGTACTGCCCGACGACGAGTTCAGCCGAAGGCATGAAGGGTTCTCCTGAAGGTGAATGGCGGCTGCATGCTAGTGAGCGTCTTGGATGAACTGCCATAGGGATTCGTTTCGGTCGAGACGCGCGCAATGCGAACAATTGCGCACTTTCTTTCGCGTGATTCGCAGATCCGTCATTCCGCGCCGCGTCCGGCACGCCGATTGCCGCAGTGCGTCATGCATGAGGACCTTCCCGTCTCCTCGCCGCGGCTGCTCGCGCTGTGCTGCGACTACGACGGCACCCTGGCCCGCGACGGACGGGTCGACGAGCCCACCCTCGACGCGCTGCAACGCCTGAAAGCGTCGGGCCGCCGGCTGCTGCTCGTCACCGGCCGCGAGCTCGAAGACCTCGCTCGCGTCTTCGAGCGGATCGAACTCTTCGACTGCGTGGTGGCCGAGAACGGTGCGGTGCTCTTCACGCCCGCAACCGCCGAGGAAAGGCTGCTCGCTCCCGCGCCGGACGACTCGTTCGTGACCGCGCTCAAGGCGCGCGATCTGCAGCCCCTGTCGATCGGACGCTGCATCGTGGCGACGTGGCAGCCGCACGATGCGGACGTGATGGCGGTCATCAAGGAGCTCGGACTGGAGCTGCAGCTCGTGTTCAACAAGGGCGCAGTGATGGTGCTGCCCTCGGGCGTGAACAAGGCAACGGGCCTCGCCGCGGCGCTCGAATCCCTGCACCTGTCGCCCCACAACGCCGTGGCCGTGGGCGACGGCGAGAACGACCACGCCTTTCTCTCGTTCTGCCAGGTGTCGGTCGCCGTCTCGAATGCCGTGCCGGCATTGAAGGGCATGGCCGACATCGTGACGGCGGGCGATCACGGCGACGGCGTGGCGGAGCTGATCGGTCAGTTGCTGGACGACGAGTTCGCGTGCCTTGCGCTGCAGCGTCACCGCATCGCGGTGGGGACGCTGGAGGACGCGGCCGCGGTGACGATCGATCCGCTGCGCGACAAGCTGCTCGTCTCGGGTCGCTCGGGAAGCGGGAAGTCGACGGTGGCGCACGGCATCCTCGAGCGGCTGGACGAGCAGGGCTATTCGTATTGCGTCGTGGATCCGGAGGGCGACTATCTCGCGCTGCCCGGCGCCGTGGTCATCGGCGACCAGGACCATGCGGTGACGCTCGATGCGGCCATGCAGGCGCTGGACGCCAGCGGGCGGGTCGTGCTGAACCTGCTGGGCATTTCCCTGGAGCACCGCCCTGCCTTCCTCGCCGCGCTCGCGCCGCGACTGATCGAGCGGCGCTTGCGCACGGGCCAGCCGCACTGGGTCGTCATCGACGAGGCGCATCACATGCTCAATGGGGCTTCGAGCGGCACCACGCGCCTCATGGCCGAAGGCCTGGATCGAACCCTCTTCGTGACGGTGCACCCGGACGCGCTTCCCTTGGAGCTGCTGCAGACGCTCACGGGCGTGTTCGTGGTGGGCCCGGGCGCGGCGGCGGGCCTGCGGGAGATCCTGGCGCGCTCGGGGCGATCGGCCACCACCGCGGCAGCCGAGCGCGAACTGCAGCCCGGCGAAGCGCTTGCGTGGCTGGGCGCATCACCGGTCGCGCAGCGACTCAAGCTGACCCCCCATCGCGCCGAGCATCGGCGCCACACGCGCAAGTACGCGGAAGGGGAACTGCCCGAGGACCGATGCTTCTACTTCCGCGGACCGCAGGGCAGGCTGCGGCTGCGCGCGCAGAACCTCATGGTCTTCCTGCAGATGGGCGACGGCGTCGACGACGAGACCTGGGTCCACCACCTGCGCCGTGGCGACTACGCCATCTGGTTCTCGCGCGACATCAAGGACGATGAGCTTGCGCAGGCCGCCCGGCAGATCGAGGCGCAACCGGGGCTCGACGCGGCGCGCGGCCGCCAGCAGATGCGCGCCGCCATCGAGCGGCTTTATGTCCTTGCGGGACACAGCGAGCCCGCGCGCTGAG
>Ga0105248_10001309_pt1 | contig 27715 bp, 41 predicted proteins | sample KBSS34metaG_FD_81524 | JGI IMG/M metagenome (GOLD analysis project Ga0105248, IMG submission 81524) | Switchgrass rhizosphere microbial communities from Kellogg Biological Station, Michigan, USA - KBS S3-4 metaG | ecosystem: Host-associated > Plants > Roots > Rhizosphere > Soil | place... | reverse complement strand
CTCGGATCCGCGGGGCCTAGCGGTTGTTCGTCGTCGTCTTCGTTTTCGTCTTCAAGCAGCATGCAGGAGTGCGAGGATTTCCGTCATTGCAGCGGGTTCAATCAACCAGCCGGGCAGTGTCACCAGGAAGCCTTCAATCTCTTCGGCCAGCGTAGGGTCGTAGCTGCCCCATTGGTGAACTTCCGGTTCATCCGGTGGTGACGCTGCATCGGGTTGGGGAAGAGGAACTCCACAGGGGCTCAAGGGGGACCAACTTACGCGGACGGTTTGATGACGACCGGGCCAGCGCTGCTGCCCGTGCCGGGGAAGTTAATAGTGCCAGTGCCGCCGCCGCTGATGGTGTTGTCCGTGATCACTACCGGGCCCGGGACGGTTGCCGGCGTGTCCTTCGTGAACACGCCCGATTTGTTGAGGGCGCCGACTACCGCATCAATGACGGTGCCGACCTTTTGCACGTCCACCTGGGGGATCTGCTGCGCGATGCCGGCGCCTGCCGTGATGACGTTCAACAGGATTTGTTTCTTCGTCGCGCCGGGTGCTTTGACGGCGCCTTCGATGGCCACAACGCCCTGGAGGACGAGCGGGAAAAATTGGAATAGCAATTTAAGCCAGTTCATGGCCTACTCCCGAGGTACGGGCCGCCGGATAGCAGGCCGAAAGCACTCAGCAGCCAAATGCAGACGAACAGGATCACCACAATCGTGATGATGGTTTTGATTGGCGCCGCCATTGGAATGTACGTCTGCACAAGCCAGAGCAACACGCCCACGACGATTAGAACGACAACGATTTGAATCAGTCCCACGTTTATTTACCTCTTGTTCTTACTTGCTGACAGGTGGCGGCGACGGCAACATCGTGCCATTCGGCGCCACCACATACACGGGCGGTTGCGCTGCGCTACTTGATGGCCGGGTGAACACGAATGCCCCTACGGTGATCAGGCCAACTATCAACGTCACCACGCTCAGGAGCACGGCCCATGCCGCACTGATGCCTTGCGTTTTGCCGGTGCCGGTGGCGCGTGATTCCCGCAGGCTCTTCATTTCCACCACCAGCTCGGACAACATGGGATCGGATACCGCCTGCTTGCCCTTGCCTTCGTAGCTCGATCGCTCCAGTGAAGAAATGCGATCGCTGATCTGTTTGACGGTATCGGCGTTCTGTGTTGCCAATGCAGCGGCGGTAGAGGTCAACGAGTTGCGCAATGTTTCAGCCTCTCGCGCTTGGCTCGATGCCAGTGCATTGACAGCCGTCAATGTCTGTTCCGCTGCGCGGGTGACGGCCAACTGATCGACTTGCCGGATTGCGTCGAGGCGGGAGGACTCCTTGGATGCAAGTTCCCGCGAGTGAGACGCCCGTAGTTCCGCCATCTCCTTGTGGTGAGCTACCCCGCTCGCATTGAGTTCGTCATGCGCTTGACGAAGATCGTCCTGGCGATTGATCGCCGCATGCACCAGGTCGAGGACATTTTGTGTCGGGTCGATAACCGGCCCGCCGTGCATGTCAACGCCTAAACCCGTACCATCTCTTTTGCGTCTGGGGCTATCAGGCATGCTCACGCGGCCTTGCTTCCGGAACTCGTCTGATCGGGCCAGTATTTCAGCACTGCCCGGTCATCCTGGAGGTGCTTGTCGATGGGAAACGGGCGTAACATAGACTGCAAATCGGGGCCGCTTGTGCATTGAGGCTCTGAACGGAAACGGTAGTCGGATTCGTACATCCGAAGGGTGCCGTCTGGCTGCCGTTCCGCTAATTGCCGGTCGATGAGACGCCGGGCGCCGCGCTTTGATGTCCAGGCCTCGCCGGCGGAACTCCATACCAACGTGCCGCACTTGCTGTGTGACATAGCTGTCGATGTGCCTCGGTGGGTTCACCCCAGATTGGAGCGATGGGAAACTACTTAATGCGGACGGACGAATGCGCGCTCTTCACGTGCTTGTGCAGGTGGGCGCCTACTGAGTCGGAGGCCATAAGGGCCGCGTGCGTTTCGGGTGGTACTTCGCTGTAGTCGTGCGTGGCGCCGTTGTGGAAGGCTACCCGCATCGTCTGGGATTCCGGATCGTAGCCAACTGAGTGCACATTTGAGCTGTCAACCGGTTTCATTTCCATTAGGCAACCTTCGCAAGCACGGGCTCAGCTTTGGCTACCACGGTAATGGTTCGCCGGCCGGTGCGATTTCGGGGTACGTGAGAGTCGAGGAAGGCTTGGCCGAGGTGCGACTTTAAGGCCGCCAAAGTGGTGGTGAAGATCGTAAAGGGGTCGATGAGTTTGGCGCGTTTAATGAGGGCGAAGGCTTTGGCCTGGGTTTCCGCTGTCAGGCTCTGCTGCCACTGTTGGGGGCTCACCTCTACCTGATACTGCTTGCCCTGCTGGATGCCGCCGAGGCCTGGGGCGTAGTCTTCGTACCAGCTTTCGATGACGGCCTGTAATTCGGCGCGCCGCTGGAGGTGAGGGTTAACCGTGGGTGTCCACAGTTTTACTTTTCGGTCCACTTCGCCGTACTCATCCACAATCGCCTGACGTGCCGCGGATTGAGGATCGGGGCGCATATACCTATAGTCTGGGCCTGGTGGCGTGGCTTCCGTTCAATTCAATTGCTGAAATCTGGCAATTTGCCAGTAATCGGGCGAGACTGTCTGAATAAATAGGGGCTTGGGCCAATGTCCGTCACTTTTGACCGTCAGGACCGTGAAATCGTGAAGAAGGTTTTCGGTGGGCTCGATGTGAAGGCCATCGCCGGCGCGATGGAGATCGCAGTTTCAACGGTGAATTCGCGCCTGACTTCAATGTGCGATCGCGCGCGCGTGAACAGGCTGCAGCTCGTCCTGTGGGTGCTCGAGCATCCTGCCTGCCTGACACGGGATACCGAATCGCTCGAGGGTTTGCACGTGCCGCCTTGTGAGTGTGGCTCGCCGGGGTGCCTGGGCATGATCGCCCTGGGGCTGGCCGGTGAGCAATCGAAAGTCGCACTTTAGAAAACTCAAGGGTTCAAACGGAGCGGACGAATTCGCGGACGCGGGCCCGCTCCGTTGGTCTGCCGGTGTGGCCAACCTCCCCCGAGGTCTTTACCATGCTTGCGGCAGAATTACGCGCCGGCGCCGGCCGTCCGGACTTTGAGCTTCTCGAGCGCAGGGGCGATCATGTCGATGCTGGGCGCGTTGATCGTTACGGCGCCGGTGTTCGGTTCGACATCGATCAAAACGGATTTTGCGTTCGCCGCGGGTTTCGCGAAAGGCTTGTTCAACGCGGCCGACTGCTTAACTCCTGTGGCTGGTACACCTTTGGGCATGTTTTACTCCTCTTGGAGAGGGTAGCATCCCCTCATACCGTAGTGAAACGGTCGTTTCAAATGAGGCTGCGGGGGGTCGGTTTGGTTGTCCAATTTCGTCAATGGGGGCGCGTTTTCGAGGGGATGATGCTGCCAGAATCGCATGGGCTGGGTGAGCAGTTAGCGCGCAAAGCACAGCAAAGATAGGGGTTGCAGGCTGTGCATAAACGATCGCTCCCGTACACTTCAGGACCAAAACGTCAGGACTTGTCTGCAACGCGCTTTTTGCGTTTTGGGCGAGACGTTTCTCGTACAGGCTTTAGAGCGTCCCGAATCGAGGAATGTGCCACCCCCAACTCGAGGCCGATCGCCCGCCAGCTCATCGGCGGAATCTGGTTGCGCATCGCGCGCGCTCGGTCACGGTCGAAGACTTTGGCCGGCCGGCCGCCGACTCTCCCCTTGGAGCGGGCAATGGCCAACCCGGCCTTGGTGCGATCGCTGATGCGTTGGCGTTCCTGCTTCGCCACCCAGGCAAGGACGGCCATCAGCAGCTCGCCAGCGGGCCCCGTGGTGCGGAAGAATGGCTCGGTGTAGCTCTCGAACTGTACGCCGTAGTCGGATAGCTTCCGGACGTGGCCGAACGTCTCGAGCACTCCCTCACGGGTGAAGCGATCGAGTGCCCACACGAGGACTACCCCGAACTTCCGCCGGCTGGCATCCGCTACCAGCTCTTTGAAGGCGTCCCGGTTCGCGTGCTTGCCGGTGTCGTGGTCGATGTATTCAACGACCTCCCAGGCCTGCGCCTTCGCATACCGGCGGAGGTCGAGGAGCTGGTTCTCGGTATCCTGGCCTTCCTTCTTCGAGACGCGAGCATAGATCGCACATTTCATAACGTTACTTCGATGTTGCGGCAATATCAGAGTGAAATGTACTCAATTAAGGCAGGAATCAATTCGCCTTCGCCCTCGCCATCAAGTAAAGGAACGGGACAACTCCACTCGGTAACACCAGTGCCGCTATGCTGCCGCTGATAATCCTTGCCGCGAGCGATTCCCACCCGGCGGTAGCGATCAAGGAAGGCGCAAACACCATTGACAGGACCAGCCATAAAGCGATTGCTGCCCAATCTTGCCAGACCAGGGTGCGAACCTTTTGTTCAGGTGAAGCCACGCGGGGCATGTCTCGATATCTCGCTATTGCCGCCAACTCCTCCGATCGAATGTAGGCTTCCATTTTTTCCTCCACCGGGTCGTGAGTGAAAACGTCGAGCAAAGCGTCTGGCATGGGTTGGTCCTCTTTTTTCACCTGCATCTAATTAGGCTTATCGGTTACTTTCCCTTCTTTGATGCCTTCTTTGTCACGGGACGTCCACGCGGCAGCTTGCCCGCCGGTACATCCCAGTTCGACTCCTTACAGCCAGAGCAATACTTCGGGCGACCGCTTATCCGCTTCACCCATTCGTGGCCGCACCGGAGACACTTGCACACCATACTTGCCGGTATCGTCATTGGTCAACCATAATATACCATTTTTCTCTTGTATTTTAATAGTCGGGCATCATATACTAATTACATGCCCACCTCACCCCACACAACAACCTGCTGCGACACCTGCGACTCGCGCGAATGGTCAACCCTTGCCGACTGCGATGACTGCGGCAATGCCACGTGCGATATGTGCCCAGGAGCCGAAAACATCGGCACGGGTAACGACCTGCTCTGCGGGGCATGCGTCGAATTGCGGAGGTTGCAAGTGATCGAGGATGCGGAGTACAACGCAGCCGGTCCCCAGTGCATGAACTGCGAATCGACCACAGACCACCTGTACCCCACACCTTCAGATGCGGCCTTCCTCGTCTGCGATGAGTGCATGGGCGAAGCGGTCAAGGCCGATGCGAAGCGGGAAGAGGAAATTGTCCGGATTCAGGCGCGTCTGTCGGTGCTCTTAGCTCAAAGGAAGGTCGCGTAATGACGTTACTTCAACGGTTTCACTTTTACCTGGAGCGCAATGCCACGCCGCTCGCTTATTACTTCGCGAGACGCAAGCACGTCGGCAACGACTACGCGGTGCCTGAATTTCTGGTGCTGCATTACATGAGGGCGAAATGAAGCTCCTCGCTTGGGGTGTTTTTCAACTGCTCGCATACGGAATCGGACTTTGGATTTGTACCAGGAGGAAAAGTAAATGAACAACAACGGAAACGCGCCATCGAAACTCATGCTCCAGCCGAACGTGCCCGAGCGGATCGCCTTGAAATACCCCACGGGCAAGATTTGCGACTCGCGATTCGGTGATGAGAAGCAGGTGTACTTCGGGCTGGTTGACGGCCGCAGTGCTTACCTTTCCCTGGGAATCGCCAACAAGATTTACGGCCTGCAGCTCGGCAACCGGGAAGAATTCTACATCTGCAAGAAAGCCACTGGCAAGGCGCAACAGGGTTATATCGACGTGTGGCTGGCTCCAGAGGGTGAAAAGTCGCGGGCTCGCGCAGAGATGCAGGACGAACCGCCGTCATTGCTCGAACGCCAGCTAGCAGCTTCCATCCACGAGTCCCAGCAGCGTAAGCCGGCCGCCAGTGCCCCACCCGTTCAATCACAGGGGACTGGAACCTATGGCCCGGTAGCAATGCCATCACGGGCTCCGCAGGCTCAGCAATTGCAACCCTGGGGCGTCACGCTGCTCAATCAGACGAATGCCTTGATAGACGTTTACGCTCAGGCCTGCATTCATGCGGAGTCCCAGGGTGTGCCGAATGCCGTGGTTCGTACGGTAATGCTTTCCGCCTTCATTGGCCTGCAGCGTAAAGGTGGTGCCTGATGATGCCACCTTACGCTGAGGACTCCGCAGTATGCCGGGCTGCTGAGGAAACCGGCCTGCAGGTGTCCCGGTACGAAGCGGTCGAGATCACCGATGAAAAGGCGATCGCGGCTGCCGGCATGATGGTGTCGAAACCGGATTACCAGCGGATCAGGAAAGCATTGCGGGATGGCTCGGTTATTCCAGGGGCACGTATTCGGGGAGTGGAATACATTCTCAGGCGGACAGAATGATGGACCGTAAGCTCTCCTGGCCTGATCGAATTTGGTACGCCGTCTGGTTTCTGGCTATTGCTGGGGCTTTGCTGTTCCTGGATGGCCGATGATTACGGCCTATGGAGTTCGATCAGTTCAGGGTTACCAACGAGGTAAGCCAGTCCGCAATGAGAAGTACAAGGCGTTCGTGAGACGGTTCGCCTGCTGTGTTTGTGAATCGACTAGGAGGGTGGAAGCTGCTCACACGGGCTCGCATGGAATGGGTACGAAGTCTTCAGACTTGCAGGTGATTCCGCTTTGTCTGGTGCACCATCAGACGGGTGCCGAATCACTACACGCTTTAGGGCCGCTCGACTTTGCGGCTGTGCATGGGTTGGATATTACAAAGCTGATATTGAAATTCAACGGGCTTTTCGAGTCTACTTTGAAAGGGGCATAGCTCGAATGGGCAACGATTTGAAGGGCAACCAGGAATCAGCAGTTCCACTTCGCGAGTCCCTAGATGCAGATCGGGAGAGCCTTCAATCTGCGCACACTGTTGGCGTAGACATCTTAGCGCGGCTCAAAGCAACACAGTGCTGCGATGTGGCGATCAACGGGCTTTTGGGTGCGGCCATCGAAGAGATCGAACGGCTGCGTGCGGCGCTTTACCACGCCCTCGACATTGTTCGGCAGAACGATATCTTGCGGTGGGAGCTAAAGGCAGACCTGGAAAGGCACTTGTGTGCCGCACTGGAGCGTAAGCCATGACGGACCACGAAGCAGTGCAGCTAGCGCTCGCGAACATCCTGGAAGGTATCCAGCAGGTTGGCGCGCATCGTCACCCTCACGTTTGGTTCGAAGCGAACAGGGCTGCAGTGAACGCCATGCGTGCCTGTAACGCGCCCATGAATTTCGAGATGACGCGGCTGGTATCCCTGGTAACGCTGCGGGTTTTGGATGTCACCAAACCCGAGCGTACTGCTGATACAGTGCTCTCGCCCGACACCATGGGAGCAGGGGAGCTGGCGGGGGATTTCCAGGTTATTAAACCGGAAGAGTAAAAATGAACTGGGAAACCGAAGTCCGTTGGAACCTTCACCAAGTACGTACCCAGGGGCTTACTCCCTATGCTGAAGTAAAAATGTGGAGAAGAAGGTTTTGGTACGCCTTTAGTGTGGCTGTTATGGCTGTAGTAGTTGCCATTTTAAAAACATGAGTACGGTTAACCCAGATCGGTATGCGAGGGTTGAGATTCCCGAAATGCGGCATGTAGGGCCTTGGAGTTTTCGCAGGTACTTCGTATGACCAAACGCGCCGAAAACGAACTGTTGGACAGAGTGACGCGGGAAATTACGGCCTCCCGTGATTTCATCCTGCCCATCCATTTAGATTTGCACTCCCTCCTGTGCGTGGTGGGCGCGTTGCAATTGGCCTTGCGTCACCCCGGAAATAACGGCCAGTCGTCCCAGGTCTTGAGGGAACTTATAGACGGCATCATCGATCGCCTTGAAACCCACGGGTTCACCGCGATAGTGGAATTGATGCGCCTTGGTTTCAATCCGGAGCACGATATATGAAATCGTTCAACCCAAACCACGGCGTGGTACACGAGATCGAGGAGCAATGGTACAAGCTCTGCGCAATCCTGATGTACAAATTCGGGGTGACGAAAGTCGAGATCACGGGCGAGGATATTGAACGATTCATGGAAAGCGGGCGCTCTAACATTGCGGTTCACCCGAAAGACCACATCATCACCCTAACCCTGGTATCGGACGAAGAAGGGAAACGGCTGGCTCGCAAAGAGGGCGGACTGCCGGTATGAGCGAAGAACTTTGCCACTGCGGAAAGCCCCTGCACTACAGCGATCCGGACTTACGGCGAATCGTGGAACGGCTGATCGAAGCGAAAGGTACTCACCAACCCGTGACGGTCGGCAGGCGCACTTGGCTGGTGTCCCGCCACTACATAGCCCTGCACGGGATCAAGGCTGTTGAACTTCCCTTCCTCGGATTCGAGGAAGTTGCCACTAGCGCTGGCGACTGACGGTGTTTGCAGGCGCCTGAATAGCGCGGGCCATTCCACACGGTATCACCTGGGCGTGTAGTCGCACGTTAAAACTCCCTGCCCTCCTGCTAGTGCACTTCCAACAACTGGGGTAACCATTCCCGTAGTTGAATCCACCTGGTAGTCTTCCCCTTCTGTCAATCGCAATCCATTCAGGTAAAAGGCAAACGATCGCGCCGGCAGGATGAAAGACTGGTCCGCCGCGCGAGTCGGCCGGAAGCCAATCACTGCTGGCGGTACAGTCGGCAGAATGGGTAAGGCTACCGCATCTATCGCACTGAGGACAGCATTGTGGTGGTAGCCGAGCGGTGAGAAGTACAGCATCAGTATCCCGTTCGTGACTGTCGTAGTGAGTGTTCGGGTGTACCCCACGTTCAGGCCCACTTCCTTGAAGATGTCGAGGGTTGGAATCGCTACCGCCCCCTGGACGGTGACTGAAAATATCCGTTGCCCTACAGCCGTCACGGCAAGCGAGTTTTCAATGAAGTACAGGGTGATTGCCGCCGGCCCATTGCGAAAGGGAATGTTGTAGGCGAACTGGCCGTATCGTTCTGTTTCGAGTAGCGCAGACTTGCCAAGGGGAACGGGCATTGCCGTCTTGTAGGCATTCCCTCCGTTGAAGTACTTGTCGGCGGAATAGATTCCTAGTGCTGGGCCGCCACAGTTGATATGCACTTCGACTTGTTGGGCAAACAGTTGAAGAGGGATAAATGCGAGCAGCAACAGACGCATACCGATAGTGTCTCTCTCGGGGACCGCGCTCAACAGGCCGCCACTCGAAACCGTTGGCGGCCAGCGCTATTTCAATCCAGCGCTGGCCGATGACGGTTTTTGCATCGGCCTGTCCAGCGCGGGCCATGGTTCGACCCTCCCAATCGGGGTAGACTGAGCCGAGATTGGAGGCCTTCATGCCACAGAAATCTGGTGCAGGTTCAGCAGCCGAACCCCGCCCCTTCGTCGGTCAAGGCGTTTATTTCTACGAATCGCGAACCTTGAAAGCCGGTGGTGAACTCGTCGCTCGAGCTGCCATCGTAACCGAAGTCATAGACCAACAGGCTTTGATGCTCCACGTATTCAGGCCTAACGGAGTGAACATCGACACCCGCAGCACCTGGGCCAAAGAGCCCGCAAGCGGCTGCTGGCAATTCATTCCGACCTCAGAAGCTGGCGGCTGATGCGCCGCCTAATTATCACCCTGCTTTGCCTGGCCAGCACCCATGGGTATGGACAGACGCCCGCGAGCTGCTCTCACACCCTGACAGTGGTTCCAGTGGGGCCGGTATTGGTCTACCAGAATGGCGTGCTCGGCATCCAGCAATCCACATTTCGGGCGCAAGGCATCCCACAGGGAGAGGTGGGCACTTACTCGAGCTCCACGGCACTACTGCCGGCGATCGCGCCGTTAGCCTGGCGGGACGGCGATCACATGACCGCAACCTTCACGCGCCTGGTGCCGCTCGCCTTCCGCCTGCCATCCGCTCAGACCGTGACCTACTACGCGTACGAGTTGTGGCAGGAGTCCTGGCTCTGTCTCGGGCAATCGGGCACGGTGGCGCCGGCGCCGTCAACATTCCCCGGGTGTACCTCGGATGGTAACCAGGGCATTGCCTGCGGTGGCGGATTCGCGGCCGGCGTGGGCACTCAGTTCGCCGCGGCAATAGCTTTCGGCGGTATCAATTTTCTACTGCCGAATGACCCCACCGTCGACCCCACGGGGAAAACTATCAAGGATCTGGGGGTAGCTTCCTGCGCCGGCATGGATCCAAAACAGGTGGGTGGTCTGCCGTGCCATCAGTTGATCTGGCAGTAATAACAGCGTTGCGTGATGGCTTGCACTTTGAGAAGCGCAGAACCGACCTGGGATGTTTCGGCGGACGGAAACCATACTCCACTCTGTTGACCATCGGCAGATTGGCCGTGGCAGGCTTCCCGACTTCGTATTGCGCACAGGTGGCCGAAGTCTCGCATACCGCCGCAACTAGATTCTTGCGGGTCGCTGGCATCCCGGCTATCGATGGAAGGCGGTTACCGACATTCAAGTACGGCCAAATCCGCGAGCTGTGCCTGGCAGGCTATTCAAACAATCAGATCGAACTGGCTGTAGGGTGTTCCGCGAGAACGGTTACAAGGCACGCGGTTCCCCGGGATTTGCGGATGTGGGCAGGATAGGCAGCACGCAGGAGCAAGGACGCCTCAATGTACGGTACACCTATGACTGACGATCGGATCCGAGAACGCGCGTACGAGCTCTACGAAGCACGCGGCAGTATCGACGGGTTGGCCCTCGATGACTGGCTGCAGGCAGAGGCCGAACTGGCGCCAAGGGATGAGATTGTCGGATCGGGTGACACCACGTCAACCAGTGCCCAGGTCACACAGACCGAAGAAGAGCGCCGTCACCTGGAATAGCGCAATTCAGCGGCGAAACGTGCCAAAGGAACCATGCAAATTTGGCACGATTCCCCTGGCTTCTTCGGGAAAACGCTAATCCGCATTTCTTACCGTTGTGCTCGAATTGCCGCCGGGCTTATCATGTCACTGTCCTATAGGTTTGACTGGTACTCTTCTATAGAAATCAAAGTTTCCTAACGGGGCCTAGGCCGCCGACCGATTGACGCCAAACCGGACACCGTGGATGGAACACGGTTGGCTAATCAATCGGCCTGGCGGTTGGGCCGCTGTGCTGAACAGTGACGAACAACAGGCGAGCCCGCTTTAGTTTACAACCGTGTGCAGAATTTTGGCTCAGGCAAAGGGACTGGTACGCCTGGAGTACGAAGGCTCTGAAATTGTGAAAAGGAAATAGAAAGGGGGTGCCGCGGTTCCACCCTCCAGCACCCCTTTTTGACAATCAAATGTTCGAGTTTATCGGTACAAATTTATCAAGCTCTAGCCCCCCCGGTCAACAGCTCCCCACACAACTCCGCCAAGAGAAACAACGTGTGAAAGAGCCGTTTTACTGCGCGAGGGGTGGGCAGAAATGGGCACGCCCGTGCAAACCTCCACAGCGTACAAGATATTCTCTTTATTTTTCAAGCAGTACATTACCCGATGCGGACTACCGGGTGCGGTAAGGTATCCTGTAGTCGCTCGGTCGGTTTGCAAGCTGGCCTGGCGATGGATTGAAGTCCGGTCGGGTGCAGTGGCTCCCAGCCATTGGTTGACCCCGACCGGATTTCAGCACTCTTTCAACGGAGTGAAGACGCTACCCCGACAATTCCAAGCCGGCGGGCCTTCAGAGGTCCAGCAAACCCGAAGGATTCTCTTTCCATATCTCAGTTCTGCGGAAATAGCGTTTCAACGTGCTCAGCGATCGGTGCCCGCTGTGCGCGCCGATGACCAGCAGCGGAATTCCCGCCTCGCCGGCGGCGGTGATGAATCCACTCCTCAAGCTGTGCCCGCAATACTCGCGGGAGTCGAGGCCGATCAATTCCACGGAGGTCTTCACCATTCGTCCGATGGTTTCGCCGCTGATCGGGCGCCCGTCGCAGGGTATGTGGGTGAAGAGCGCGCCGGGTTCGGTACCGCGGTGCTTCATCCAGGCCGCCAGGCTGCGCACTGGACACGTGGCCGCACGCTTCCCGAACGGCAGGCCGATATACCGGCCGCGCCCTTCCTGGTCCTGCTTCTCTCTCCGGATCTTCAGCACCAGGCCCTGGTCGCAATACTCGACGTCCGAGAGTTCGAGCGCTGCCAGCGATTCCCGCCGCAACGCCGAAGCGAACCCGAGCACCAGTATTGCCCTGTTGCGGCAGTCGATGGCCGTGGCGCGCTTGCTGAGGATGCGGGATATCTTACGCAGGTCCTCGATTGCCAGAGGCCGCATTTCGCGCGGTTGCTCTCCCCTGATCCGCTTGGCTCCCTTCAGCAGGACGCGAATCTCGCCGGTAACAGGTGTGTCGAGTCCACTGGTCCGGTGCATGTGGGTGATAGCGGACGTACGGCGGACGGCGGTAGAGATTTTCTTCCCTTCGGTGAGCTGGTCGGTGAGATAGAGCGAGAGGGTTTCGACCGTGGCCGGCAAGGGTTCACGGTTCACGCGGGCGCAGAATCTGGTGAAGAGCGACCAGTCATACGCGTACCCAGTTTGAGTGTTCTTAGACAGCAACGCGCGCTGCAGTTTGGTTTGTTCGGCCGCGAGGAGAAGCTCCAGCGACTGAGTGGGCTTGATCTCCATCGGACGACTTTAGACCGTCTGGAATGGAATTCAAGGTTGTCGTTGGAGTATAGGCGTTGTCTTACAAAAGCTGATTGTAACGCCTCAGCTTGCATACGCCCTGGCAGACCACCGCCGGAAGTTTTTATTTCGCAATTGCGCACTCTTCTTGCCGGATCGGAGCGCAATTCCGAGAGCATGAACCACCCGGAGCGGGCAATCAGATTTGGGAACCTGACTACCCCTCAAGTATACGGGCCTTCCGCGTTTCCCTCCAAATCAAAACTGCGTGACAGAAAGACGGTTGGCGGTATGGCTAAGGCGAAGAAGCAGGAACGCTCCCCCAGAGAGCACACGCGCTATAGCGTGAGAACGAAGCTGCCAGACGGAAAGATAAAGGAGATCGGAATCGGTACCGACCTTGAAGAGTTGAAAGCCCAGGCAAAGGGGTATCACGACAAGACCGGATCGGACGTGTGGATTTGGTCCGTAAAATCTGGTGAAACGCTGTTCTCGATTGTAGGCTCCGCACTGCAGCAGAAAGCGGGTGCCCGATGAACTGCGGCTACTGCTCACGCGAGGCCGAAAGCACCTGCACGTGGCTCGTTCCCCAACCTATCTGGATCACCGTCGATCAGGTTGTGGTCGGCGATAGGGTGCACGTCCGATGGATGGATCAACTCAACCGGCTTCAGAACTCCAAGGCGGTTCCAGGAAAATACGGCTGCTCGCTGACGGAAGTTGTCAGCGTTCTCCACCAACAAACCCAGAGCGTGATTTGGATTCCCGGCCGAATTCTCGTGGTGAGCAACCCGAGCCGGTTGAAGGTAAGCCGCCCCGCCCCTTGTGGCGTTCCCTGCTGCGATTTGCATCGACGCGAACCGGATGACGGCGTGGTGTACTGCGCAAATCACTGGATAACCGTTGAAGCTCCCCGTGACCTAGCGCAAGTCGGAGGCGTCCGATGAGCGGCGAAGATCGCAACACAAAGCTCATGAAAGAAATGGGCTCGCCCACGGGGAACTGGAATCCGGAGGCGCCTGACCAAAATCTATTCGTTCTGAACCGGGGCAAAGAAGCCATCTTGGTCGTGGCCGCCTGGGTCAAAGCCCACACGTCGGAGCGGATCCCCGGTTCGCCGTTCTGCGTGGACAAAAAGGGGAACAGCGTCTACGTCGAGAAGCTGGCGAAGGACACCGGATGGACGATTCCCACCGCAAGAAACGAACTGGCGGCCGCCGCTGCCGCCGGGCTTTGCCGGGTGGAAAAGGGAAAGAGGATCTGGCAGTGCGCGGATATCCCGTTAGCTCACCAACCCCGCGAAAAGAAGCCGCCGAAGGCCAAAGGGAACACATCTGTACAGATGTGTTGGCCCACTCAACTCATTGATTCTATTGAAAAGCTGCCCGACGAAAAAAGGTCCTGGCTTGAGGCTAAATACGGGGAGTATTTAAGCTGGAAACCGAAGTTCTTTTCCGACGTGATGGCTGCCGCTCGGGTCATGGATGAACGAGTCGAGAATAACATATTCTCGGCAGTCGGCATATCCAGCAAGCCAGCCGAAAACGGGGCCACGAAGAAGCCACGGAAGAACGCGCATCAACCTTCAGTGCAACTCGAATTGAAGCTGCTGGCCGAACCCACATTTGTACAGATGTGTGGCGATGAGACATCTGTACAGAGTTGTCCGGCGACATCCGTACAGGTGGAAAACGGCGAGCCCTCCTTTAGTGTGTTCAGACCTTTAAAACAACAGACAGGGGGGCCGCCTCCGCCAGCGGTCAAAGGGCATGTTGTTGTTGTTGAAAAACTGAAGGCCGCCGGAATCGGATGGGTCCGAAAAGACGCCGCTCAAAAGATCCTGGATGACTGCCGGAAGCTGGTCCCGGATTGCACGGTCGAGGAGGTAGCAGCGATAGCCGCCGCGATCGCTCCTAAGATCAACCTGCAAACACAGAAGAATCCCCCGGCCGTGTTGATCAGTATCGTTCCGAAGAAGTTGAAGGAATTCCGCGACTCCGCACCCGCCCCCAAACCCACCAAAGAAGAGCAGGCCATTCAGGATGCGAAAGCCGTCCTCGCGAATCCCGATGCTGGTTTCGATACCGAAACGATCGAGTGGGCGAAAGGTGTGATCGAGGCCAAGATGAAAGGAGCAGGCTCGTGACCCTGACCTATCACCCCATACTCTACTGGCGCTGTGCGAGGTGTAAATCTCACGGCGAAATTACCCACGAAGTAGCGGATACCTCAGACGTGACCTGGCCCCAGGTGCTCGATGCCCATGCAAAAGCCTCCCCGCTTTGTGCAAGCCGAGGTACCGCGGGAATAGCCGTCCGATCCGAGGATGGACACCTTCCGGAGGCGTCATGAGAGCCAGAAAACAGCTTGAACTTTTCAGGATGCCCAGAATCAGAAGCCGTCAGATTCGGGAGTTGGTCCGCGATCGCCTGCATGGTTTTGAATTCCGCCAGGCTGCCCGCGATGAGGAACGGCGGAAGACGAACGCTCGCATTCGCGAAGAGAGGAGAAAGCAGCGATGACGCTCGCGATTTCAATCGACACTCGCCACGGCGGAAAGCCTAATTTCGCAATGGCCACGATTACGACCATTGGCGATCGTACAGCGGTGGATTTCAACTACATCCGAAAACCTACCGTGGCAGAAATAGCGTGTGCGGAAGAGGCCGTTACCCGGTTTCTCAAATCGAACGGCGAGGACATTACAGTGGTTGGCTCGGAACATATCCCAGACCCGGACAAACGGCGCAAAGCTCTGCGCAAATTTCTCGGCGGAGGTCAGGGGTGACCGCCATTGAGTTCACACTCTGCCGCCGCTTTACCCTCCTGGAAGCCGCTTCCAAAACGCGCCGCCTGACCACGCGCGAGCTGGACATCCTGGAATTTCTGGAGCCGTACATTGCCGCCATTGAAAAGCGCGAGGCGGGCCTATTAGACAAGGAGAGCGTACGCGAGTACTTGAAAGGTGCAACCCGATGACATTTGCAAGAGAAGGCGAGCGCGTCATCCTCGATATGGCAACCGAGGACTACAACCAACTGATGGTGATACTCGGCTACGTCGCCGGATCGAAGGTCGAAGACGAAGCGATGTTCTACCAAATCATTGCATTCGTCAATCGGATGAACCGCACGAACGACGAATATATCCCCTACGTCATCCCGGACGAATTCCGCGAGCCCAGGTGAAAAGAAACTGCCGTGCCCCTCGTCCATGACAACTGGCCAGGCCAAGGCAAACCCTCAACCGTAACCTGCAAGTGTGGACAGCTCTACCAAACCCTAAACCCCCGAAGCTCCAAACGATGCCCGAAGTGCGAGAAAACCCGCCGCCATTTAAGTAGCCAAAAAGCCTACAAAAAACGTAAATCCAAGCGCCTGTAATCGTGCGAGACTGATGCGCTAAAGGAGTTTATTTTGAGTATCGGTGTGAGCTTCACGCTTGATCCCGCAAACGCTTCAGACGTCCAGTTTGTACAGTCGATTCTGGCCGTTTTGGCGCAAGCCTTATTCCAAAAAACCCAACTCGATCGTATTGAGCAAAAACTCGATGCGGCCGCACTCCAGGAGCAACACGACATGGCACAACTCGATGACGAATTGACATCTTTGACCACGACCGTGGCCAGCAATACGACCGTGATCGCTTCAGGCGCCGCGATGATCAGCGGATTTTCGGCCCAACTCGCCGCCGCAATTGCCGCCGCGCAAGCCGCTGGCGCCACTCCAGCGCAATTGTCGGCGGTAACCGACCTGCAGACCGCGCTTGATGCGAATAACGCGACCCTGACGGCCGCGATCGCAAGCAATACCCCGGTAGCAACCGAGATCCCGCCGGCACAGGCACAGGCACTCGCCCGCAAGATTCGAGGTTGAATCGGCTGGCTGTGCAGGAGTAATACTTGCCAGCGTAGAAGAATCCGCCAACTGCGAAGAAGGCGGAAACTCCTGGGTGGTTGACTCCTGGGAGTATCCTACCTCGCTGGGGATAAAGTGCAGCAGCGGGCCGGTGAGCTGACGCCGAGGAAATCAGCACGGACTGGAAGTTGTCTCAACAATGGGGCGCGGTTCTGCCAAGACGGTTTGGCGATCGCGTCCCATTTTGAAAAGGAGTCGCTATGCCTGCCGCCGCTCAATATTTAGTGAAGTGGGGAACGAAGGACCACAAGAAATCCATCGCGCAATTTCTGAAGTCCGGTCATGCCATGCCGGCCGGAATCACGGTTGTGAATTCCTGGCATGTGGTGGGAGAAGGTACGGGGTATGTGCTGCTCGAGACGGGCGACCCGAAATTGCTTCACGGTACGCTCGCCAAGTGGGCGGACGTAGTGGAGTGTACGACGAGTCAGGTTATCTCGGACGCGGACGCGAAACAGGCGTTAGGCGCCGTTTAACTACTTCATCAAACGCTTTTGTTCGCGCCTAAGTTTTTCTTCGGGTGAGCCGCGGGGCGCGGTCGCATGGACTTTGCCCGTGATCAACTGGTCCCAGAATCCGAGCGTGTCCTTGTCCGCGCCCTTCTTCTCTGCCACGTGTGACGGTGGCGTGCCGGCGAATAAAGTCGTCAGGGCCTCGAGCGGCAGTTTGTACTTTTCGTGCTCGAGCATCATCGTGCCCATGTTCGATACGCTCCACGGTACCGGCGCCATGCCCTTTGCGGCGTAGCCAATACCGCGGAGTGATCCCGCCGCCATGTTCATGCCCTTGGGTACAAGCGTCCGCCCCAGGAAATCCTTGTTCAATCGCAGGTCATCGAGCGTACGCCACACCGGCGCCACCTTGTTGCCGACTGTGCGGCTGGGGCCGAGCACGATGCCATAGTCCTTGATGTTGTAGCCGAGGTTCGTCACATCGCCCGCGGCACCCTTGAAAAACATGTTTTGATAGATGCGCTTGCCGTCCTTGTCTCCCAAGTACACCTGGGTTGGACGGTCGGAGTAGTGGCCTGAAATTAAGAGCGAGGCCGCCTGGGTGGCCGCAATTCCGAAGAGCATCGACCGCACCCAATACTTGCGTGCCATGTCGCCGGCCGGTGGGCCTTCCCATTCGGGCGGTACCTTGTCGCCCAGTCCCACCGCTTTCGCTACCTGACTCCAGGCAGCTTTCGGGCCGCCTTCAAAGGCGTATTGCGCGAGCAGGTAGTTGCTGTACGTCCAATCGGGTGCAAGTACGGCCGCACGTCCAACCTCGAGGGTGGTTTTATTCACCCCTATGTTTTCCCAGTGGATCCCGCCATAGAGCGCATTGACCGTTTTCGCGATCGAGCGGAGGGCTGTATTCTCTTCGGCCGGTGTAGCGTGCGGGTGCTTTGCGATCCAGGCCGCCTTTTCAAGCGCGTAGTGGACGATTTTGTAAGGCCGCTGGACTTTGTTGAAAGTGAATTCCGAAATATGGCGCGCCGCCTGGTCGAGATGCCGCACGCCCGGTAAACTCGCGATTTTCTGCGCTGCGGTGGGTAATGACGTGGGTTCGACAGAGCTATACGATTCGTAAATCTTGCCCTGTATGCCGGTGGTGCCGCCCTGTTTAATCAGCTCCCGTTCCATTTCGTGCATTTCGGGCCCGAGGCCGATAGACTTCAAAGCCTTGATATAGCCGCGGAATCCCTGGCCTGCCAGTGCGCCGTAATTCAGCGAGACAGCATGGAAGAAAGACAGGCCGAGCTGTGCGGCTTTGGTGTACGCCTGGAACATGCGGAGCTTACGGAAGCCTGCAATCTTGCTGGTGTAGTCCGGATCCGTGATAGGCCGCAATGCCGCCTCAATCACAGGCGCCGTGTACAGCGTCTCCTGGGCCGCCTTGGGATTCCCTTCCGCATCGGAATAACCGATCAGGTTGCGGAATAGCTGCGCGTGCGGGGCGATCTCTTTCCAGCCATGCGGTACGTTCTTGTCTCCTGGTGAGCCATAGATAGCCATTTTCGAGTCGAGCAACTGCTGTTTGAGCATGTGCGTGGCTCGAGCCGTCGCAAATTTATCGCCGTAGGTCTGAAAGGCAGTGAAGGCGTTCAACGTCCGCGGTCTGTAGTTGTTGGCCGCTGCATCTAAGAGCGTGGGGAAATTGCGTTGCTGGTTGTACGGGAAGTTTGTCCCGATCTTGTTGCCGAGCGCCCTGCCCGCCTGCTCCATGAAACTGGGGTCTTTCTCTTCCATCTCCCGCTCGAGCAGGTGCGTTACGTACTCTTCGGGCTTGACGTGCTTGTCAATGAAGCCCAACCGCTGCCCTTCCGCCAGTGAGGCCGCCGCCATCTTCGTTAGCGCGTGGTCGGCTTCCTTCATCGCGTCGGTCGGGTTCATGGCCCGTTCAATTGGCTTACGGAGCTTCTCGATATTCTCGCGGGCGTGGTCGACCCGTTCCACTTCGCCATATGCCGCGTGCGTGCCGGCGAGCCATTGCGCCAGTTCCCCAGGCCTGCTCTTGAAATCGCGATAGATGGCGATAGCTTCCTGGTCGATCGGATCGGGTACCACCTTTCGCAGATTTTCAAGCACCTGGTTAACGCGGGCGCCCCACAAGTCGCGCCTGCTGGTAAACCAGTAACGCGCGTTCTCGCCGGATTCCTTGTCTTTAGCGCTCAGTCCTGCGGGCGGGGGTTTGCGGGGGAGTCTAAAGCTATCGAACAGGCCGCCCTGTTCGGGTCGTTCCTCTTCAAATAAGCCGCGGTTCTCCGCCGGCTTCAATTTCGTGGGTTTTGCTGCGAGGCCTGATTTAATCTGTGCGGTGAGTTGATCGCCGAGGAGCTTGTCTTCCCCGCGCTTCGTGTCTACTTGCGACTGTCGTTCGGTGTCGGCGTCGAAGAGTCCCGGTTCTTGGGCACTAGTCTCTGGTAGTAACTCCCCGCGAACGGGCCGCTTGTGTACTGCTCCCTTCTCAGTTGGGCGCCGGGCGATGGATGAATCCGGCTTAATTCCGCCTGCAGGCCCTCTTCCCCCTTCTGGTCGTACGCTTCCAGGCAGCGCGTCAGATTGTCTTCCGCCTCGTCGATCTGGGCTGCGGAGTGCGTCAAAGACCCGGCGGGCGATTTCTCTTGGTGGGACACTTCCATACTCCTTCCTTAACGTTCGCACATAATCGGCGCCCAGGGAACGGGCTTCCGGTAATGTGAGGTTCAATTCGCGGTACCGGCCTGGACGCATGAGGCGTACTCCGATTTCCGAGGCCGCCTCGCCGTGTGTGGTGAATCCGTAGTGGCCCAGTGACGTGGTTGCCTGCTGGCCGCGAGTCGTGCTTTCGGTGAGCCGCTTAGAAGCCTGCTCGCTGAGGTGCTGTCTGGCTGCTCCGCCGCGGAGTTCGGACTGAATGCGATGGTCCAGTTCCTCGTTGAGCGCAGTCGTTCTGAGCTCTTCCGGAATACTCGCGTGGTCCACCACGATCACGAGAGACTTGCCAGCCTTTGCAGCCTCCCGCGCCGCCGCAGCGAGTTGCCGCGAGGCAGAACTCGGGTTTACGATTTTTGCCAGATTCGCCACCGTGGCCGCATGTTGAGGGGAGAGGTGAGTAGCTATGTGTTCGAGCCCGCCCTGGTCCCGCGGCCTGCCGGCCAACCGCTGAACGTACTCCATGCCGCTCTGGTTGGTTACCAGGGCTACCACGCGCTTCTGGTCCGTCCCGTCGAGTTCGTGAGGCTCGAACACCATATTTTGAGAGTGATAATCCGTCGACTGCCCCGGGATGTAGGCCTCGTTCCGGTTACCCGAAAGCATCGGTACACGGGAGGAATCGGCTTCGAGCGCCGGCTTGTCGATCGTTACCATGCGCGCCGCTACCCCGGTTGACCGCTCCGAGGCTTCAAAGGATCCGGCCGGCAGCTTCTCATCAGTGCCGCCATGCGCTTCGAGCCACTCACGGAATGCTACGGACTTTTTGTCATTGGCGAAAAATGGATGCTCGCCCATGATCGAGACGATACGGCCGCCGGGCTTCAGCAATTTATAGGCGTGCTGTACGTGGTCAACATCCTGCCCGTTTTCAAACGGCGGATTCATCACGATCCGGTCGTAGGTGCCTTCCGCTGCCTCTGGAACTTCGCGAACTGCCCGGGCGCCCGCTTCCATTTCGCTCATGCCCTGGTCTTGGTACTTCTTAATCAGCGCGAGGTGTTGCCTTGCCTTCACTGAGCTGAGATCACGGTAGCCAGTGGGGTTCTCCTGCTGTGCCTGCTTCAGCTCTTTGTGCCGGCCGGCCGCTTCCACCGCTTCGTGCTTGGAGTCGTAGAGCGGGCTATCGTTCCCCTGGACGGTCGTGTACATCCAGTTGTTGCCGAGTTTCTTGATGCCGGCCGCGGGGTTGTAGGAGTCGAGTACTTCTTGACTCACGCCGAGGTCTGCCCGCAATTCCGCATCACGCCCGGGGTTGTGTTCCAGGAAGTCATCGCCCACCAGGTTGTGCTTTTTCAGCTCGAGCACTCCGCGGAGGTCGCCGTTACGTTCGATGACGGAGAGCTTCGAGTCGGGCGAATCGGTGCGGATCCGGTCGGCAATATTGCCCTTGCCGGCCGAGGGCTCGAGCACACTCATGCCGGGCTTGATGTCCGCCGCTTCGAGCATTTGCCCCACTACGGGCTGAGGTGTTGGGAAGTAGCCGGCAATTTTCTGCCCGATTAGTGCGCGTTCAGCGTCTTTAATTTGCCGTTCTATTGCCGCTACCGCGGGCTTCACCTTGCCGATGCTGGCGAGGTCCGCTTTCGCTTGCGTCCACTTCTCGGGAGTGATGCCGGCGCCGTACAGTCTGGAAGCGCTCGCCAGTTCCGCCTTTGCATATTTGCCAGCCGAGATGCCGGCCTTCTCCGCCTTCTCCGCCAGCTCGCGAACCTTGCCGATGTCTTCGAGGCTCGTGATGCGGGCGCCGCCCTCTGAGTCGCGCTGGTTCCTGTGCAAGATGTCGAGCGCCGCCTTGGCGCCCGGTTTGCCCTGCAGCTTTTCGAGGTCCCGAATTTGCGCCTGATGAATGAACGGGTGCGGGAATTTCTCGCGCGTGGTGTTGAGGTCTTCGACCAGTGCCCGGGTGCGGACGTTAGCGAGGCTCTTGGGTATCGTGCCGGCGTCGTGGGCGTCCGCCAGGCCGTTCAATTTCGCCTGAATGACTTCGAGCCCGTCCGCTTCGCGCGCCATGCCGGCCGCAATATCCGAACGGCGCCGCGTCACGTTCTGCTGCGCGATCGCGGGGTTACGTTTGGCTTCGATCTGGGCCGCCATCGCGTCGGCAGTCTTGCGGAGTGAAGCGGAAACTAAACTCTTGGGTTTGCCGGCGGTCTTGAGACGCTCGTTTTCCGCGCGTGCCTTCTCGAGCTCGTCCGCCAGTTCCTGCTTTCGCTCTTCCGCTTCGTTCTGCCGGTGGAACTCGTCGCGGGCCTTGCGGGACTCTTCCGCCTGCGCCACGTAGTCGGGGTGAACGGTGATTTTGGGCTTGGCTGCTGCCGCTCGCAGTTCTGCCGCACGCGCGTTATGTTCGGCTGGTGTGAGCTTGGCTTTACTGTCAGCCACTACGGCCGCATGCTTCTCTACGGCCGCCTGGAGGGGCTTGGCGGGTGGCTCGGGTGCCTTTACTTCGGCTGGCAGCGCTTCCGCTGCTCGGGCGTCATCTCTGCTAACTCCTGGGGCGTCCAGTTGATTTCGTTGCCCGGGGCCAGCTTGCAATGGCCGTTCTTTACCCAGTCCTTCAGCTCCGCCGATATCGACTTTCCGAACTCCCGTGAGTTTGGCGACTTCTCCGGTGAGGTGTTCTCGGATTTGGCGATAGGTGTCTTGCTTGACTGCTCCACTGGTTTCTCCTGCTGCGAGACGTTGCGCAGCCTGATCAAGAATCGCATCGATCGGGCCCGCGTGCGTGCTCAACTTGTCGTAAAGTACTATCCCCTGGTTTGCCTCTTCGGCTACTTTGGCGTTGTCGCCCGCTTTGATGACGTTGCCGGCTGCTCCTAACTTATCGGCTGCCGCCTGCGAGCCTACCAGGCCGAATAGTTTCTTTTCGGCGCCCAACTGCTTCCGGACGTATTCGGAGACGATTGCCTTCTCAGGTAAGAGCGAGCGGACGATATCCTCTTCGTCCCCAAACATGCTGGCCTGGGCCTTGTCCGAGGCCTTCTCGACAACCTTGGGCGCCCGATCGTTCATCCGGATCAGTTCCGCGACCTGGGCGTCCGTCATGCCGTCGCCCGTCTTTTCGCGGGCCTGCATCGCGGCGTAAATGTTCGCCTGGTCCGCATGGTTCGCCAGGTTGCCCAATACGGCGCCGCGGGCCGGCTTCAAATCGCCGTTGATCACATCGCGGAAGATCGCCGGATCGAGTTTCGAGAGGGAAAGACCTTCGCTCGCAATCTTGCCCTTGATGGTGAGGCCGTCATCCTGCAACTGTGCGATGGACTTACCGGAGTCACGGAAGACTTTAGCCGCATCGAGTGAGGTGCCCTGGTCTTCCGAGATATTGATAACGGCGCCCTTTAGGCGGGCTTCCTGCGCGTTGGCAGCATCGAGGTACCGGACTGATACCGCGGGCGCGTCCAGGCGGTTCGCCAAGTCGAGGCGGTGGTGTCCATTGACCACGTACGTTTTGCCGTCCGCCGGATCTTTCCAAACGGCCAGCATGCCGCCCAATTCGGGATTGTAGGCTCGAGCATCCTTCAGCTTGTCCGAGACTCCGCCCTGTCCCACGTCCTGCTTGAACTGGAAGCGGGGAGCATCTACCGTCAATTCCGAGGGGTGAACGTTACCGACCCACCCGGGCTTGCGGTCTTCGGGTGGTGTGAGCTGCTGCGCCGCCGGGGCCTCCGCCTTCGGTTCCGGTACCGCCGGGCGGGATTCCGCCGGCGCCATGCTCCAGCCTCTTCCCAGGTCGATAGCGGCAGGTTCGGCAGTAGCGGCAGGACGGGCTTTCGAGTCTGCGCCGAATTGCTGGGCGGGTTGTGCGCGCTCTGCCGGTGGTGATGGTGCCGCAGGTGCCGCTTCTTCCGGCCGAGGTGCGCGCCATCCCTGCCCGGGTTCGGCAGGCGTCTCCTGGTGAGCTTCCGGTACCGGCTGATTCAAACGTGCCGCGATCGTTCGGGTCAGTTCCTTTTCGGCTGGCGAGAGCTTCGCAAAAGGCTTGCCTGCGATCGCGTCGAGGAGTGCCGTATCTTCGGGTGCGGGTGTACCTTCTGTGGGTACACCCTGGGGCGTTAGCGTGTTGGCCTGTTGTGGCTTTTCAGCTACAGTCTGTTGTTGCGGAACGGGTACGGTAACTGGCTGTTGTGGCTGAGGTTCTGGCGGTTGTGGCTGTGCTTCCGCTGCTACCTGGGGCTCTGCCGGCGGGTTGCGTCTGGCAATCTCCGCCAGCTCCTGAGAGCGGATCCACTTTTCTTGAGCTTCTCCTACCGGGTCATGGTCGAACACATCGGCGCCGACCTTCCAGCCTTTAGCGGCGTCGGGTGCCGGCGGTAGTGCCGCGGCCGGTCTGGGCTCTGCCGGTGGTGCTGCCGGTTCCGGTGGCGCCTGGAGGTATCCGGCGGGCCGTTGAGGGGGTTCGGCTGGCTGCCGGGCGTTTAGATCGGACTGCAGGCTTCGGGCAATCTTGCCGATTTCGGCAGCTCGCCTTAATGAGCCCGCGGCATGCGTCACGGCGCCGGCCGCCATTGCGGCATTGATGAGGGTCTGCCCGCCAGCTTCTAACGCGCCTTGAGTATCGCCCGCCTTCCAAAGACGTGCCACTTCGGGCGCCTGGTCCCATACCGCTTTGCCGGCCTGGGTCGCGAAGATGGCAGATAATCCGGACTGAGCCACACGGGCAGCTTGAGCAGTCGCCGCCGTAGTCGCTTCCGCCGCCATCCCGAGGCCTCCGGTCGCTGCCACGATTCCCGCATTCAAGGGGCTTGTCATTCCGGCCGCGCCCTTGAGGAGTCCTCGAGCTATTCCAAACGGTGCCGTCAGAATCGGGTGCGCGGCTTCGTCCGCCAGGTTGTGAGGGATTGCCCGGTCGATATCGCTCGAACTGATCAGTGGGTCCTCGAGGAATTTGCGGGCGTCCGAGCGGTCGTCTACCTGGGGAGGTGCCGCTACTGTGCGCTGAGTTGAGAGGAGCTGAGGCGTTGCCGTGCGGGGGAGGTTGGTACGCGGGTCGAGTTCTTCAGCTTGAATCTGCGGGCCGGTTCTCGTATCGGGAACGGGTGGTGGAGCTGCCGCCGGTGCTGGCGTGGTTGGCGCCGCGGCTGCCGTGCCGATCTTCCACCCCTTCCCTAAATCGACTGGGGGCGGAGCTGTGGCGTCTGTCTGATCGACGCCGCTGATTTTCCAGCCGTGCCCGAGGTCGCCCATGTTATTTCACGAAATAGGTAATGCCGTCCTTCTTCATCCAGGTGTGGCCGTCTGGTCCCGTAGCCTGCTGGCCTTCGGGAATCTTCGATTGAATGTCCTGGGGCGGAGTTGCCGCGCCGGCCGCTTTGGCCTTCTGGGTCTGGTAGGCGCCGATCTGGAAGCCAAGCGTATTCAGTTTGGCCTTGGCTGCCTCCTGGTCGGCGGGCTTCATCGCCCCAAGGGTCTGGCCGATCTGGAGCCGTTGCGCGTGGAGTGCGTTCTCTTTGGCCTGAATAGTTGAAATCGTTTTCTGTGCGAGATCCTGCCGCTTCTGATCGAAACGATTCTGTACGCCGGCTTGCCCTGGTGTCGGTTGCCCTGTTCGTCCGTTGCCCGTGCCCGCTGCCCGAATGTTGGCCGATCCGAGGGTAGCCGCGTTGTTCCCCGCTCCAACTTGCACGCGCGTGGCGTTGGTGTTGTCGTTGCGCGAATTTGCGCCGGTCTGTACCCCTGCTGCGATATCGGATTTGGTGATATTGTTCGTCGCCGCAATGTCCTGGCGGGTGCTGTTGGTGTTCGCGTTGTTGTTCTCGCGGGTGTCATTGGTGCGGGCGTTGGTGTCTACCTTCGTTTGGTTGTTGCTGTCCGCTATTCCCTGCCGGGTGTCGTTCGTTACGCGCGAATTGAGATACTGCGCGACGTGATCATTAGGAATCGGAAAGTCCGCGGGAAGCCCGTACTTCGCCTGGTCTTCCGGAGAGAGCCGCAACGTAGTTGAATTCGCGCGCTTGAGGAGTTGGGACTTATTCGCCGCCGCCTGGTCCTGTTCCTCTGGCGTGTAGAGTTCGGTTGACATCTTATTGCCCTGCGCGGTGGTGTACTTCACCGTGCGGGAGGCGTCCGCCTTCCGGGTGTAGTCCGGATTCCCCGCCTGGGTATCCAGTCCAGCGATTGGTACTCCGGTGGACATCGACTGAACACCCGGGCTTGTGACCGTGCCCATAGGGCTCACTGGCCGCCCCATCTCTCCTAGCGCCTGCTGGTTAAAAATGTCCTGCATGGACATGTTCTGCTGGCGCAATGCCTGGTCCGTCTTAAACTTCTGGTCCGCCTGCTTCTGGTTGTGCATCTGCAAACCGAGCGCATGCCCTTGTAACAGGCCTTGAACCAGATCGGGAATAGGATTGGAAAAGCTGCTGATAGCCATTGGTTGAGTCCTTTTTAGAGGCCGAGCAAACTGCCGGCGATCGAGCTGCCGCCAGACGCTGCCATTCCGCCTACAGTTCCAGCGAGCCCCATGATGGTGCCGAAGATCGACGGGCCGGGCTTTGTCTCCGTCCCTGAATTGGTGCCGCTCGATGAGGTGGTGCCGTCCGCCGTGGTGGTCGTGCCCTTCATGGAATTGAGAAGCTGTTGCGCGAGGCCTGAGCCGTACTGCTGCTGTTGCTGGCCCATCTGTGCAAGCTGGCCTTCAAAGCCGGATTGTGCGCCTGCACGGGCGAGATTCGTTTTCAACATCGCATCGCCCATTGCTCCTGAGCTGCCATAGCCGCGGCTGGCCATCTGTGAAGAGATTTGACCCGGTACATTCGCGTAGCTGGCATTGATATTCTGCAGGCCCGCATTCCGCATCGGCGCCATTGCCCCCATCGGGTCGGTCATCGACTTATTGGAGTACCCCAAAAGCTGCTGCATGAGCTGTTGCATTTCAGGCGTGAGAGTCGCCTGGGTGCTCGTGCTGCCGGACGTGGTGCCGCTAGACTGTTGCTGCCCGGTCGTTGTGCTCTTCTGTTCGCTCGGGGCAAATAGCATTGACATGATGTGATCCTTCAAAACTCTGTTTCGTTAATCCGTAAATCCAAACGTCCCGCGGCTGTCCATTGGTGAGGGTTTGCGCTTCAAGTGTTCCCTCTCGTTTGGCGCCGATATTCACGACAAGCGAACCTACCGCGAGGTTGCCGGCCAGTACCCGGAATTCGAGCTTGCCGAGTCCCAAGGCGAACATCTCACTTACCGCTTGCCTGCAGGCCTTGACCGCTATTCCCTTACCGTGGAACTCCGGTTTCAGCAGCACATGTGCAGTGCCGAGCCAGGGTGAAAGCCGCTCGAAGGTGATCAGTCCGCCTAACTCACCGTCGCCATAGATTGCCCAGGATTGCTGTTGGTCCCACTTCATTAACTGGGACTGGATGAATTCATCGAGCGTCTTTGGTGCGAAGTCATCAGCGATCTTTTCACGGAAGGTCTGATACCAGCGATAAACACGTGGTAGAGCTTCAAATGGAAAGGGTGATTCAACTCGAATATTCATTGATTCAACCTGGAATCCGCAGTGGTACTCCGTTGCTCCCGATAGGCAGATAGGGAGAGCCTTCGCTCCCTCGCGCGCAACTCGCAGGCTCTCGCCCTATGCCTAAACAAAGCCACGGAGTATTTGACCAGTTGAAGGTTAAATCTTAGAATCTTCATATATGACTCAATTGGAAATACTGCAAGCTGCCAGACTTGGGTATTAGGGCAAACTAGCCGAAGTCGATAGAATGATCGCGGCAATAAAAGTTACTGATGTGCCCGTGGCGCGTGTCCCCCGGATCGGTCGCCCGCCGAAACTGAAGCCAGTCCCCGAATTGGCAGCTACACCCCGCAAGAAACGCAAAATGAGTGTGGCTGGTCGAAAGCGGATTGCAGAAGCCACCCGGAAACGTTGGGCCGCCTTCCATGCCGCCAAAAGGAATGCAGCATAGCGTCACGCGACCTTAACCGCGTTAATGGTGGTGTGGGTGATCAGGCAGGTACCCGCAGCCGTTCCACCGATTGAAGCCTGGAGCTTCACCGTCGTAGTTCCGCCGAGGGTGACAATCCAGCATTGGCCGGCCGTCACTATTTCATTGCCCGCCACAGCTTGGCTATACGTTTGAGCCTGT
>Ga0105248_10001307_pt1 | contig 27728 bp, 20 predicted proteins | sample KBSS34metaG_FD_81524 | JGI IMG/M metagenome (GOLD analysis project Ga0105248, IMG submission 81524) | Switchgrass rhizosphere microbial communities from Kellogg Biological Station, Michigan, USA - KBS S3-4 metaG | ecosystem: Host-associated > Plants > Roots > Rhizosphere > Soil | place... | reverse complement strand
GACGTAGACGGTGGTGACGCCGAGGCGGCGCTGCAGCGACGCGATCTGGGTGCGGGTCTGCACGCGCAGCTTGGCGTCGAGGTTCGACAGCGGCTCGTCCATGAGGAACACCTGGGGCTGACGCACGATGGCGCGGCCCATCGCGACGCGCTGGCGCTGGCCACCGGAGAGGGCCTTGGGCTTGCGGCCGAGGTAGGGCTCCAGGTCGAGCAGCTTCGCCGCCTCGAGCACGCGCTGGGCGCGCTCCTCTTTGTTGACGCCGGCGATCTTGAGCGCGAAGCCCATGTTCTCGGCCACCGTCATGTGCGGGTAGAGCGCGTAGTTCTGGAAGACCATCGCGATGTCGCGATCCTTCGGCGGGACGTCGGTGACGTCGCGGTCACCGATCAGGATGCGGCCCTCGTTGACCTCTTCGAGGCCGGCGAGCATGCGCAGGGTCGTCGACTTGCCGCAGCCGGACGGGCCGACCAGCACGAGGAATTCGCCGTCGGCGACCTCGAGATCGATCTGGTCGACGGCGGGACGTGACGATCCGGGATAGGTGCGGGTCGCTTTTTCAAATGTGACAGATGCCATGGTGGTACTAACTCCTTCACCGGCAGGTACGTGCCGGACGATCCGTAGTGAATGGAAGTGGCCGTCGCTGTCGAGACACCTCGAGCCACCGGCCAGTATGGCACCCTCGACAGGGGGCCGCATCTTCGAGAGGATGACTCGGATCGCTGACCCGCCCAGGCAGCGTCCGGTGCCCTCCCAGGCTGACTGCCTAGCATTTCTCGCGGTGCTCGATTCGCCCTCGCCCAGCGCGAGGAGTAATTTGGCGCCGCTTGACCCACCCGAGAACGAGGATTCATGAGCGACGGCCCGTTCGGCCTGCCTCCCAGCGGTGCGCCCCATCGCGAGCTGCAGCCCAGGAGCGAGGTGCGCGAAGGTGCCCGCGAGCGAGCGCGCGAGTTGCGCGAGCTGCACAAGAAGCAGGATCGCAACCGGCGCCGGGTCGTGACGCTGTCCGTCGTCGGAGGCGTGCTCGTGGTCGTGGTCGTCATCGCCCTCGTGATCCTGAATTTCGCCCAGCCCGGCGGGCGCGGTCCGCTGAACATGCTCAGCGACGGGATCAAGATCGGAACCGGTTTCAAGGCGGTTCAGACGCCCGGCATCCCGGTGAACTCGAAGCCCGTTCCGTCGGCCACGAACCCGCCGGCGGTCATCGACATCAAGCTCTACATCGACTACCTCTGCCCGAACTGCGGCACCTTCGAGAAGAAGAACAGCGAGCAGTTGCGGGCCTGGGTGACCTCGGGGGCGGCGACCATCGAGATCCACCCGATCGCCGTGCTCACCACCAAGTCGGCGGGCACTCAGTATTCGTTGCGCGCGGCCAACGCGGCGGCATGCGTCGCCGAGTTCTCGCCCGACCACTTCTTCGACTTCAACGACGCGCTGTTCGTCGACCAGCCCAAGGAGGGCACGGCGGGGCTCACCGACCAGCAGATCCAGTCGCGGGCCACCAAAGTCGGGGTGACCGAGATGACGCAGGTGACCAAGTGCATGCAGGATCACCGCTTCCGCGGCTGGGTGCAGGCAGCCACCACGCGCGCGCTGAACGGCCCGATTCCGGGGGCCGACGTCAAGACCATCGCGGGAACGCCGACGATCATCGTCAACGGCACCCAGTTCAAGTACACGACGGCGTTCGACCCGAACGAGTTCGCGCAGTTCGTCCTGCAGGTCGCGGGCGACTCCTTCACCAAGAACCCCTCACCGACGCCGAGCCCGAGCGGTTCTGCGGCGACGGGCTAGTCGGGCGTCAGTTCGCCGCTCGGTCATCGATGGCGGCGCGCAGGACGTCGAGGTCCGGTCGGCTGAAGGCGATCAGGGTGATCCGCTGTAAGGCGGTCGCGGGATGCTGCGCGATCCACTCGCGGATCGCCGCAACGGCCACCCGCGCCGCGTCGTCGATCGGGTAGCCGTAGACGCCGGTCGAGATCGCGGGGAAGGTGATCGAGCGGTGCCCGGATGCGAGGTCGAGGCTGTTGCGGTAGCAGTCGGCAAGCAATTCGGCCGCGCGCTCGGGACGGTAGCGCGCGTAGACCGGACCGACCGTGTGGATGATCTTCTCGGCCGTGGTGATGCCGAACGCGTCCGTGATCTTCGCCTCACCGGTCTTCGCGCCGTGCAGCTTGCGGCAGGCCTCGAGCAACTCCGGGCCGGCCGCGCGGTGGATCGCACCATCCACCCCGCCGCCGCCCAGCAGCGACTCGTTCGCCGCGTTCACGATGACCTCGCTGGGATAGCGGGTGATGTCGCCCTCGGCGGCCAGCAGTTCGATCATGCGGTGGCCACCGCGGCCGCCGCCGCAGCGACCAGGCCGTTGAGGCGCAGACGGGTGCCGCCGATGAGGTGCTTGACGTCGTTGACGCCGTCGGCAGTGCTCAGGTGAACGAAGCTGTACTGCTCGGTCCATTCCAGCCGGGTGCCGCCGTCGTCGTTCGGTGACAGCTCGACAGTTGTCAGCGCGACCCAGCGCAGGATGCCGCCGACCAGCGCTTCGTAGCTGAAGACGATCCGCTCGTTCGGGACGATGTCGTAGAAGGTCGAACGGTTCTCCAGGTCTTCCGACAGCTCGCCTGAGACGAAGGTGTTCGTCATCCGCTCGCCGCCGCCGACGCGGAAGTCGAAGTCGTGGGTTGCTGTGCTCGACGGCCCCGGCATCCGCACCCAGGTCTTGCGCAACGGCAGCTCGGCGAACAGGGGCCAGAGCTGCTCGGGGGCGGCGACGAGATCCAGAGGGATGGTGAACGATCCGGTCACGCTGGTCATGCCGCGATGTTAGTCACCCGTTGACGGCTCGTTTGCTCCGGTGGCGACGAGTTCGGTGTCGTCGTGCCCGATCCGCGCCGGGACGATGCAGAGGGGGACCGTGGCGTCATGCAGAAGGTCGCGCGCCGTTGAACCGAGGATCGCGCGCACGATGGCCCCTTCCCGATGGGATCCGATCACGATGAGGTCGACGCTCTTGCCCCGGTCGCGCAGCGCGGCGGCGGGGAGGCACTCCTCCAAGTAGCCGGCCACCCGCGCTCGCGGGTGCTCGGCCTGCAGGCGATCCAGCGCCGCATCGAGCCGCGGGCGGTGCGCTTCTCGCAACTCGCTCTCGGTGTCGACGATCCAGACCAGGGGGTCGTAGGCCGGCAGGGGAGCCGTCCAGGCGTGAACCACCTCGAGCCGGGTGCCGGTCTTCTCCGCCTCGCTCACGGCGAAGTCCAGGGCCGCTGTGCTCGATTCCTCGTCGAGGCCGACCACCACCTTTCCCGAACGGCTCGGCGTCCACTGCTCGGGAACGATGACCGTGGCGCAGTTCTCCTGACGCGCAAGCCGAAGCGAGCGGACTCCGAAACGCTCCTGCAATTGCGACCGTTGGCGAGAGCCGATCACCAGGAGGTCGGCATCCACTGTCGCCTCGGCAAGGGCCTGGTCGGGGTCGTCCTCCGACTCGATCAGGTGCACGACCGTCCGAGGAGTCGCCTCTCCGATATGAGAGCGCACGGTGCGAAGCAGCTCCGCCACCTCGCTGAACGGCGCTCCCGTCCAGTCGTAGGCACCGACCAGTGTCACCTCGACCGGGTGGGTGCGTGCTCGGTCGATCACCCAGTCGACGGCCTTCATGCTGGCGGTGTCACTGACACCGATCACGATCTTCTCCACGGGGAACTCCTCTCGTCCAGACCAGCGTGGGCCGTGCGGCGCCCACCCGGCAGGGTCGTAGGTCCCGGCGGCGATGGGACTTCCGGCCCTGGGCGCGACCGCGTCTCATGGGCATCCTCGAGTTCATGGATGCGAAGAACACTCTCGACACCGCGGAATGCTGGCGGCTCCTCGAGGCACAGACATTGGGCCGCTTGGCCACGGCGACCGATCAGGGGCCGCGGATCTGGCCGATCAACTACCGCGTTCGCGGGGAATCCCTGATCTTCCGCAGCGCTCCCGGGTCGAAGGTCTGGGACATCGGCCGCGACGGCCGAGTCGCCTTCGAGGTGGACGGACTCGAATCGGGCCTGCACTGGAGCGTGGTGGTGCTCGGAACCGCGCAGGTGATCGACGAAGACGACCCCGGACCGCGCACGGAGCACGACGAGCTGATGCTCGTGGCTCCCGGCCCCAAGCCCATTCTGTTCAGAATCACCCCGGACTCGGTGTCCGGGCTCCGTTTCGTGTCCGCCCTCGAGCCGAGTCCGCTGTGGAACGACAGGCCGGTCGGCTGGCGCTCGCCGTCCTGACCAGCGGTGACGTCCGATGAACACGACAACTCCCCTCGCTGAGGCCCGGCGCGCGGGTGATCCGTCGGCGACCGAACGGATCCTGCTGGCCTCCGACGGGGGCCATGCATCGGCCGCCGCTCTTCGCTGGGTGATCGAGCGAGTCGCCCACCGCAGCGCCGATGTCGAGATCGTCAACGTCTCCGACCCGACGGCGACGGACGCGGCCGAGCGCCGCGTCCGGGTCGGCGGAATGGCGCGAGTCCTCACGACGATCTCGCCGTCGGTGCAGGTGACCGTCACCGACTCCGTGGCTGATCCCCTCGAGTTGCTCGCGCGTGCACGGGAGGACATCGTCGTGGTCGGGGCCCACCGGGGCGACCGGAAGCGGACCCCATTCGCCGAGTTCGCCGCATCCCGGGCCGAGGGTCCCGTGGTGGTCGTGCCGTCGGAGTGGATCTGCCGGGAGGGTCCGGTGATGGTCGGGGTCGGCGCCGAAGACGACGTGACCGCCGCCCTTGCTTTCGCCGAGAGAGAGGCTGCCGCGCGGGGCGAGGACATCCGCCTGATCCACGCCTGGCAGACCACCGGCCTCGGCGAGGTACCGCCGGCGTGGGACTTCGGAACCGAGTCGATCCCCGAGCGGCAGCGTCGTGCGTTGGAACGCCTCGCTCAACTCGAACGCGAGTCGCATCCCGACGTGCCCCTGACGTCGGAGGCCGTTCAGGGCCGGGTCGTGGCGCGGCTCACCGAAGCGGCTCGCACCGCATCCCTGCTCGTCGTGGGTCGGTCTCATCGCAACACGGTCGTGCGCGCGATGTTCGGCTCGACGGCGAACGGTCTGCTCGGGACGTTGCCCTGCCCGGTCGCCGTGATCCCGTGAACCGCGAGGCGTGAGCATGCCCATCGAGCATTGGCTGGTGGCGCTCGGTGCGCGGCAGGGCGACGCTGCCCTGGATTGGGCGGCTCGGCGTGCGGGAGGCCGCGCCGCGCTCGAGGTGATCGCGTCCGGCCTGGAGATCCCCGATCCGCGGGCCGAGGTTCTGCACGCAGCGGCTTGCCTGAACGCGAGCTGCCCGCGGGTTCCGCGGGCGCTGCACGTCGTGCCGCGTTCCCTCGCCGACGAGTTCGCGCAGCGCGACGGCGTCGACCTGGTCGTGCTCGGGACGCCGAGCGGTCGCCTGACGGCGATCGAGACCAACCGGGTGCTCGGCCTCATCCGAGTCTGCCGGTCTCCCGTGGTGCTGGTGCCCGGAGCCGGGTCGGGAGCGGCCGAGCCCCGCGAGATCGTCTGGCCGGCGACGGGTCGACGACCGCCGGTTGCGCTCCGCGACGCGGTGAGGGATGGGCGGGACGCGCTCCGCGTCGTCCGGACGTCCGGGGCAGAAGCGCGCCCGCCGGCGCGGTGATCGATCAGTACTCGAAGACCAGTCGGGCAAGCACCTCGCCCGAGAGGACCTCGGCCATCGCTTCGTTGACCTGATCGAGCTTGCGGCCCTCGGCGATGATCCGGGTTCGGCCCGCGGCGTGCAGCTCGAAGACCTCGGCGAGATCCTGACGGGTTCCGACGATCGAGCCGATGATCGAGATCCCCTTCAGCACCGTCTCGAAGATCGAGATCGACATCTGCTGGTCGGCGGGCAGCGCGACGCAGATCAGTCGGCCGCCGCGGCTCAGTGACGAGAACGCCTGCTCGAACACGCGCGGGCTGGCCGCGAGGACCACGGCGACATCGGCTCCGCCGAGCGCCTGGATCGCCGCCACCGGGTCGCTCTTCGCGGCGTTCACGACGTGGTCGGCCCCGAGCTCCTTCGCGAGGTCGAGCTTGGCGTCTTCGATGTCGACGGCGATCACCGAGCCGCCCATGATCCGGCCGTACTGGACCGCGAGGTGACCGAGGCCGCCGATTCCGAACACCGCCACGCGCTCGGTGGGGACGATCTTGGCCACCTTGAGCGCCTTGTAGGTCGTCACGCCGGCGCAGGTGAGGGGGGCGGCATCCATCGAGGTGACGCCATCGGGCACCGGGACGACGTACTTGGCGCTGGCGACCGCGTATTCCGCGAATGCGCCGTCGACCGAGTAGCCGCTGTTGTGCTGCTTCTCGCACAGGGTCTCGCGCCCGTCGATGCAGTAGCGGCATTCGCCGCAGGCGTAGCCGAGCCACGGGATCGCGACGCGCTCGCCGAGTCGGCGACTCGTCACGGCGGCGCCCAGCTTCTCGACGATGCCCACCCCTTCATGCCCGGGGACGAACGGCAGGGTCGGCTTGACCGGCCAGTCGCCGCGCGATGCGTGGATGTCGGTGTGGCAGAGACCGCTGGTCTCGAGGCGGATCAGCACCTCGTCAGGTCCCGGCTCGGGGACGGCCCGATCGACGATCTTCAGGGGCTTGGTGAAGTCGGTGACGACGGCGGCTTTCATGGTGCTTCCTCTCGTGGACCGCGCGAGGAGGCCGGCGCGGGTGCGGCTGGTTCTGAGAGTCGCACCCGGGATCGGGCTCCGTCAGGGGCGAAGGTCCCGCCAGGCCGAGAGCCGTCGGCGACCGCGCCGCGGGCTCCCCGCAGCGTTGCCCGATGGATGAGTTCGAGCGCGATGCTCGCGGCCGCCGAGGCGCCGACCGCGACCAGGATGAGCCCGGGCGCGGGCACGCCGAGCGCCAGGAAATCCCTCGAGAAGGGAACGACGAGGACGACCACCAGCCCGGCATACGCGCCGGCGACCACCGCCGCAGTGGCTCGGGTGAAGGGACGTGCGAGCACGACGAGCACCCAGAGCGCACTGAGAGTGAGAGTGATCACCGCGAGGGTGTGCACCTGCCCTGACGACGCGTGAGCGCCGACCGTGGCGTAGGCGGTGACGGCGAGAACCGACCCGGCGACCACCAGACCTGACGGTACGCAGAATTTCAGGGCCCTGCGCAGGAACCCACGCCAGTAGCGGCGCGCGTTCGGCAGGAGAGCGAGCACGAGCGCCGGCAAGCCGATCGTGAGCCCATCGACGACCGACAACTGTCTCGGCAGAAACGGAAAGGCCCAGACCAGCAGTCCGAAGGTGAGGGCGAACACGATCGCATAGACGGTTTTCGAGAGGAACAGTCTGGCGAGCCGCTCGACGTTGGCGATCACCTGTCTGCCCTCCGCGACGACCTGGGGAAGCCGCGCGAAGGATCCGTCGAGCAGAACGATCTGGGCGACGGAACGCGCCGCCGCCGTGCCGGAGCCCATCGCGATGCCGAGGTCGGCGTGCTTGAGGGCCAGGGTGTCGTTGATCCCGTCGCCGATCATCGCCACCGTGTGCCCGAGGGATTGGAGGGCGAGAACCACCGCCTTCTTCTGCTCCGGTGTGACGCGGCCGAAGACCCGTTGGGTGCGGAGTGCCTCGGCCAGTCGTGGGGGGTCGGACGGGAGATCCCGCGCGTCCACGCGTGCTCCGGTGAGAGGGAGGCCGACCGCATACGCCACCGCGGCCACGGTGCCCGGGTCGTCACCGGAGAGGACGCACACCTCGACGCCCTCCTCGGCGAAGTAGCGGAGGATCTCGGCGGCGTCGCGCCGCACCCGCTCACCCAACACGATCACAGCGACCGGATGCAGGCCCCGCGGCAGCCGAGGCGCGGTGGGCTCGGCACGCGGGATCGGCACGGCGGTATGGGCGAGCACGAGGATTCGCTCCCCAGCCGACGCGAGCGCGGCGGCTCGCGTGCGGACGGCGGCGCCGGGCCCCGAATCGGCGAGGACGACATCGGCGCCCCCCAGGATCCAGGAACCCGCCGATGGCCCTGACTCGAAGTGCGCCCCGCTCCACTTGTGACGGCTCGAGAACTGTACGACGGCGTCGGGCTGCTCGCCCTCCGCGAGAGCCGGACCGAATTCGCCGGCCAAGGCGCGCGCGGTGGCGTTGGCGGCCGGGTCGGCCGCGAGCCAGGCGACGGCGCTCTGCCAGCCATCGACGGGATCGACGAGTTCGACTCGGTCGAGTGTCATCGTCCCCTCGGTCAGCGTGCCGGTCTTGTCGATGCAGAGCACGTCGACACGGGCCAACCCTTCGACCGCCGCGAGCTCACGCACCAGCACCCGGCTGCGCGCGAGTCGGACGGCCCCGACGGCCAGTGCGACCGAGGTCATGAACACCAGGCCCGCCGGCACCATCGCGATGATGCTCGCGACCGAGGTGATCGCCGCCTCGCGCCAGGCGTTTGTCGAGAACACGACCGACCATCCGCCGGCCGCCTGCACCTGCCCGTTGACGACGATGGCGCTGATCGGCACCAGAGCGAGCGAGAGCCAGAGGATGATCCGCTCGATGGAGGTGCGCAGTTCACTGTTCACCAATGAGAACTGCCGGGCCTCCGAGGTGATCCGCGCCGCATACGAGTCGGCCCCGACCCGGATCGCGCGAGCCATTCCGCTGCCCGCAAGGATGACCGACCCGCTCAGCATCTCCTGGCCGATCTTCGGGCTCACGGGTTCGGCTTCGCCGGTGAGCAGCGACTGGTCGACTTCGATCCCCTGGTCGTCGATCAACGTCGCATCTGCCGCGAGCTGATCCCCCGGGCGCAGGATCAGCGTGTCGCCGATGACCACATCCTGGATGGCGCATTCGACCTCGACTCCGTCGCGGAGCACCGCCGCACGAGGCGAGTTCAGCACCGCCAAGCGCGACAGTGTGCGCTTGGCCAGGAACTCTTGCGCGACGCCGATCGCCGTGTTCGCGATGACGAAGAAGCCGAAGAGGGCATCCTGCCAGGCGCCGAGGGCGAGGAGGAGGACGAAGCATCCGCCGACCACTCCGTTGAAGACGGTGAACACGTTCGCCGCCAGGATGCGTGCGAAAGAACGGCCGGTGTCATCGGCCATCGAGGAGCGCCAAGTCGATCACGTCGAGCGGGCTCGGCACTCGGACCGTCCAGCCCAGTTCGCGTTCGATCCGGATGCGGAGGGCATCGGCCGCGTGGGCTTCGCCATGGGTGACCAGGGTGAGTCGAGGCGGCGAGGGGGCCGTTCGCATCCATTCCAGTTCGGAGTCAGCGTCGGCGTGGGCCGACATCGACTCCATCGAGACGACCTCGGCGGCGATCGGCACGTCGCGTCCGAAGATGCGCAGCGACCGCTCGCCAGCCGCCAGAGCCGCGCCGCGGGTGCCGCCCGCCTGAAACCCGGTCAGCACAATGGCATTGCGCTCATCCGGGCCGAACTCGGCGAGGTGGTGCAGCACTCGGCCGCCGGTGATCATGCCGCTCGCCGAGATGATCACCATGGGTCCGTGCTGACCATTCAGCCAGATCGATTCGTCGACGGTACGGATCAGGTGGGTCATCGCGGTCATGTCGGCGAGGTCCGCCGCGCTGATGGTGAGTTCGTCGGCGTGACGGCTGTAGATCTCTGAGGCATCAACGGCCATGGGGCTGTTCAGGTACACCGGGATCTTCGGGATCTCGCCTCGGCGCCCCAACCGCGACAGATGCAGGATCACGGCCTCCGCCCGCCCCACCGCGAAGGCCGGGATGACGACCACGCCGCCGCGGGCCGCTACCCGGCGGACCACGTCGCCCAGTTCGATCTCGGGCGAGACCGCGGGATGCCGCCGATCGCCGTATGTGGATTCGGCGACCAGCAGGTCGGTCGCCTCCAGCGGCGAGGGCGGCCTCATGATCTCGTCGTCGTTCCGTCCGAGATCGCCCGTGAAATGGATCCGGGTGTCCCCGACGCGCAGCTGGAGCTGAGCCGCTCCGACGATGTGGCCCGCGGGGACGAAGCGGACTGCGAGCCCACCCCCCAGGTCGACCTCGTCGCCGAACGGGTGGGGCACGCATGCCGCGAGGGCGTCGCCGGCATCCTGCTGCGTGTACAAGGGGCGCGGACTCTGATGCCGGGCCGAACCGTGCCGCCGATGCGCATCGGCCTCTTCCTCCAGGAGATGAGCGCTGTCTGGAAGCAGGATCCGAAGGAGGTCGACGGTCCCCTCGGTCGCATGAATCGGCCCGCGGAATCCGTCGCGGACCAGAGCAGGCAGGTAGCCGCTGTGGTCCAGGTGCGCGTGGGTCACGACTACCGCGTCGATGCTCGACGGCGGCACGGCGAAGGGCGCCCAGTTGCGGTCGCGGAGTGCCTTGTAGCCCTGGAACAAGCCGCAGTCGATCAGGACGCGACGGCCGTCCGCCGCCACGAGGTACCGGGAGCCGGTGACCGTGTCTGCGGCGCCGAGCACCTGCAGGGTCGCGTTCGTCATCTCTCCCCCGTCGCCGTTACGACGCGACGCTCAGGTAGTTGTGCACTTTGAGCACGTGCGGCGAGTTCCACGCGGCCCGCCCGGCCTGAGATCTCTCCGCCCAGGAGCGCACGGTTCCGGTCAGCGTGACCTCGTCGCCGCGGGTCGACACGGTGATGTGCTTGGCATCCAGCGCGGCGCTGCGGGCGATCGCGTTGGTGATGCGCTGCTCGATGTCGGTGGCCGTCGGTCGCGGCGTCAGTGTGATCCGGTTGTCGACGCTCGTCACGCCGAGCATGTTCTCGGCGATGCGGCGCGCCGCCTCCCGCTGGTAATGCCACATCACCTCGCCGGTCAGCGTGACCCGGTGATCGGCCACCTCGGCCTTCACGGTCTCGGGCACCTGGGCCGACCACCCGAAGCTGCGGTGCAGTGCCTCGGCGATGTCTGTGTCGGTACGAGGTCCGAACCCGCCTGACGGGTGAACCTTCAGTTCGTCGGCGACCGTGGTGACGCCGCGCACGCGTTGCGCGGATTTCACCGCGGCGACGCGTTGCGAATAGGTGTCGACCTCGCCGCTGAGAGTGACGGTGCCGTTGTCGACGGCGACCCCGATCGCCGCCTCGTCGAGGTTGGGCGTCCAGCCCAACTCCGCCTGGACGGATGCTTGGATCTCATGGTCGGTTCGACTGATCGTTGTGGTGCTCATGGTGAGCTCCTTTCTGATGCTCTCAGTGCAGTCCTGTGCGGCCGCGGAACGTAGAGCCTTTCGTCCTTTCATCCGGCCCGTACCCGCACTCGCGCCAGCGCCGCGACCGACCCGGACGGGACCTTCGGCTCTGGCCCATCGAACGCGACGGATCGACCCTGAGTCCATGAACGTCCTGCAGTCGATTCCCACCGTCGTGCGCACGCACTCGCCGGCGCGGGGCTGAGCGCATGGTCACGTCGGCAGAGGTCGCATTCGACGGTGGGCGCGGTGGGCAGGCCGCCCTGGTGTGGGCGGCGTCATCCGTCGCCGACCGTCCGGCGACCGTCATCACCGTCGAAGAAGCGGACGACCTGGGCGTGCGCATCCCGGCAGGCCCAACCGCCGACGAGCTGCGGGATGCCGCGGACGATTGGCTTCGACACAACGCACCCGAGTGGGACGCGCGTGCCGTCGTGGAACGCGGCGACGTCGCGGAGGTGCTTCAACGCCGTTCGGCCCAAGCCGGGCTGATGGTGCTGGGCTCGCGTCACGGCGCCTCGGCGGGAGGCCGCCTGGGGCGGGTCGCACGTCGCGTTGCAGAGACCGCCGAGGGCACGGTGATCCTGGTGCCCGCCGCGCATCCGATTCCCGGAGGCCCCGTCGTCGTCGGCGTCGCCGAGGGCGAGTCACCGGGAGCACCGCTCGAGGTCGCGGCCGATCTGGCCGAACGACTCGGCCGCTCGTTGCGCGTGGTCCACGCCTGGTGGGTGGTGCCCCACTCGGACTCCGACGGACTCGGGCCGGACGGCGGCGGCCAGGCCCGACGCGACCACCTTGCTGTCGTCGACACGGCGCTCGCCCAGGTGCGGGAGCGGCATCCTGGCCTCATCGTCTCCGGGGACGCCGTCGTCGGAGACGCGTTCGACGTGCTGATGGCGGCGAGCGCGGACTGCTCGCTGATGGTCGTCGGCAGGAAGCGGAGCGGGGTGCTCGCCGAGTGGCTGCTCGGCACCGTGACCCACGATCTGATCTCGCGGCTGCCATGCCCGGTGGCCGTTGTGCCCACGGCGCCGGTACGCGCGTAGCGTTCACCTGTGGCGACCTCGATCTATGTGACCTCCGCCGAGGGGCGGTCCGGCAAGTCGACGGTCGCCGTGGGCGTGATCGAGGCACTCAAGGGCACGGTCGAGCGGGTCGGCGTCTTCCGTCCCGTGGCCCGCTCGCAGCAGGAGGGCGACTACGTGCTCGGCATGCTCCTGGAGCGTTCGACAGCCGGTCTCACCGCCGAGCAGAGCACCGGCAGCGACTACGGCGAGGTGAACACCGACCGCGACGCGGCGTTCGCGCGCATCGTCGATCGCTATTCGACGGTCGAGCGCGCGAGCGATGCCGTGCTGATCCTGGGCTCCGACTACACCGACGTCGGCAGCCCGACGGAGTTCGCGACCAACGCCAGGATCGCCGCCGACCTCGCGGCCCCGGTGATGCTCGTGCTGAACGGGCGCGCTCCCGATGACGTGACCGCACGGACCTCCGACGAGGTGGTCGCGGTGGCGCGGGTCGCGCTCGCCGAGCTGCACACCGAGCACGCCGACGCCGTCGCCGTCGTCATCAACCGCGCGGATCCGGCCGCCGCCGCGGCCATCGCGGGCGCCGTTCGTGCCGAGTTCCGATTGCCGGCCTGGGCGATCCCCAAGGACGCCGAGCTCACCGCCCCGCTGCTGCGCTCGGTTCTGGCCTCGGTGAACGGCGAACTCCTGTTCGGAGACGAGGCGCTGCTCGACCGTCCGGTGCGGGGCACCGTTGTCGCCGCCATGACGATGGAGAATGTGCTGCCGCGGCTCATCGAGGGCAGCGTCGTCGTGGTTCCCGGTGATCGCAGCGATGTGCTGGTCGGCACGGTCGTCGCGCATCTCTCGCAGACCTTCCCCGGCCTGGCCGGCATCGTGCTCAACGGTGGCTTTGCGATGGTTCCGGCCATCTCGCGGTTGCTGGAGGGGCTGGGGGCGACACTGCCGATCGCGCGCTGCGAATACGGAACCTACGACACGGCGGTTCGCATCCTGAACACCCGCAGCCGACTCGCGGCCGATTCGCCGCAGAAATACGCGACCGCGCTCGGACTGTTCGAACGGAACGTGAATGCCGCAGAGCTGACGGCCGTGCTGCAGCTGCATCCCTCTGCCGTGATGACGCCGGTGCGGTTCGAGCACCTCCTGGTCGAGCGGGCCCGTGGCCGCACCATGCGGATCGTGCTGCCCGAGGGTGACGACGACCGGATCCTGCACGCGGCGGGCGTCGTGCTGCAGCGCGGGATCGCCGACCTCACCATCCTGGGCGAGGAGGCGGTGGTGCGCGGACGCGCCGCAGAACTGGGGCTCGATCTGAGCGCAGCCCGGGTGATCTCGCCGCGCGATCCGGAACTGCACGAGCGCTTCGCCGCGGAGTACTTCGAGCTGCGCAAGGCGAAGGGTGTGACGCACGAGCTGGCCGCCGAGCGCGTTGCCGACGTCGCGTACTTCGGCACGATGCTGGTGCACGACGGCCTGGCCGACGGGATGGTGTCGGGCGCGGTCCACACGACCGCCCACACCATCCGGCCGGCCTTCGAGATCGTGAAGACCTCGCCCGGCGTCTCGGTGGTGTCGAGCGTGTTCCTGATGGCGCTCGCCGACCGGGTGCTGGTCTACGGCGACTGCGCGGTCATCCCCGAGCCGACCAGCGAGCAGCTCGCCGACATCGCGATCAGCTCCTCGGCCACCGCCCGCCTGTTCGGCATCGAGCCGCGGGTCGCCATGCTGAGCTACTCGACCGGCGAGTCGGGCAGCGGATCGGACGTCGACAAGGTGCGCCGCGCGACCGAGCTGGTGCGCGAGCGCGCTCCCGAGCTGCCGGTGGCCGGGCCGATCCAGTACGACGCGGCGGCCGATCCCGAGGTGGGCGCGTCGAAACTCCCCGGTTCGGCGGTGGCCGGGCACGCGACGGTCTTCGTCTTCCCCGACCTGAACACCGGCAACAACACCTACAAAGCGGTGCAACGCAGTGCCGGTGCGGTCGCGATCGGCCCGGTGCTGCAGGGTCTGGCCCGTCCGATCAACGACCTGTCGCGCGGAGCCCTGGTCCGCGACATCGTCAACACCATCGCCATCACCGCGATCCAGGCGCAGGAGGCGCGATGACCGGCATCCGTTCGGTGTTCGTGCTCAACACCGGATCGTCGTCGGTGAAGTACCGTGTCGTCGACGCCGAGTCCGGGGTGGTCTCGGCGTCGGGCATCGTCGACCGGATCGGCGAGCCCGGATCGGACACGTCAGACCATCGCGCCGCTATCGCGCGCATCCTCGAGCAGCTCGACCGCTCGGCGATCGACGCCGTTGGGCATCGCATCGTGCACGGCGGTTCGCGATTCGTGCAGGCCACCGTGATCGACGACGACGTGGAGCGCGGCATCGAGCAGCTCGCCCCGCTGGCCCCTCTGCGCAACCCGCCCGGGCTGCTCGGCATCCGCGCCGCGCGCGCCGCATTGCCCGATGTGCCGCAGGTGGCCGTGTTCGACACCGCGTTCCACGCCCGAATGCCGGATGCTGCGCGACACTATGCGATCGACGCCGACATCGCGGCCGAACATGGCATCCGCCGCTACGGCTTCCACGGCACCTCGTACCGGATCGTCAGCGAGCGCACCGCCAAGTTCCTCGGGCGGCCGCTCGACGAACTCAGGATGATCGTGCTGCACCTCGGCAACGGCGCCTCAGCGGCGGCTATCGCCGGCGGCCGTTCGGTCGACACCTCGATGGGCATGACACCGCTCGAGGGCCTGGTGATGGGCACTCGCTCGGGCGATCTCGACCCCGCGGTGCTCATCTACCTGCAGCGCACCGCCGGGATGACGGTCGATGAGGTCGATGATCTCCTCAACCGGCGCAGCGGCGTGCTCGGCCTCTCCGGCCGAAGCGACATGCGCGAGGTGGTCGCGGCGGCCGCTCAGGGTGAGCAGGGAGCCCGTCTCGCCCTCGACGTCTACGCCCACCGGCTGCGCCACTACATCGGCGCCTACCTGGCTGTGCTCGGGGGTGCAGACGCGCTGGTGTTCACCGCCGGTGTCGGCGAGAACGGCCCCGAGGTGCGCGCTGCCGCCCTCGAGGGACTGTCTGGCCTGGGTCTGGAACTGGATGCCGCGGCCAACGCGGCGCCCGGTCGCGGCGCTCGCCGCATCTCGCCGGCCGGTGCGCGCATCGAGGTGCTCGTCGTCCCCACCGATGAGGAGTTCCAGATCGCCCGCGAGACGGCCGCCGTGCTGGTGCCGGAGGACCTTCGGCCTTGACCGTGCGGTCTGCCTGCCGTTGGCTGAGATCGTGACCGACATCGCTCCGGAGCAGCTCGACCGAATCGACGCCTGGTGGCGCGCGGCCAACTACCTGAGCATCGGGCAGATCTACCTGCTCGACAATCCGCTGCTGCGCGAGCCGCTGCGCAACGAGCACATCAAGCCGCGACTGCTCGGGCACTGGGGCACGACGCCTGGTCTGAACTTCATCTATGCGCATCTGAACCGCACGATCCAGGAGCGCGATCTCGACACGATCTACGTGACCGGCCCGGGCCACGGCGGCCCGGGGATGGTCGCGAACGCGTTTCTCGACGGCACGTACTCCGAGCTCTACTCCGAGGTCGACAGGTCGGAAGCCGGGATCAAGCAGATGTTCCGCCGCTTCTCGTTTCCGGGCGGCATCCCGAGCCACGCCTCTCCTGATGCGCCCGGATCGATCCATGAGGGCGGCGAGCTCGGCTACTCGCTGAGCCACGCGTACGGAGCCGCGTTCGACAATCCCGACCTGCTGGTCGCCTGCGTGATCGGCGACGGCGAGGCCGAGACCGGCCCGTTGGCGACCAGCTGGCACTCCAACAAGTTCCTCAATCCGCTGCAGGACGGCGCCGTGCTGCCGATCTTGCACCTGAACGGCTACAAGATCGCCAACCCGACCGTGCTCGCACGGATCCCCGACTCCGAGTTGCTCGACCTCATGCGTGGCTACGGGCACGAGCCGTTCCTGGTCTCGGGCGGATTCGACGGCGAAGATCCGCGCCGGGTGCACGAGCGCTTCGCGGCCGTGCTCGATGTCGCCCTGGACCGTATCGCCGAGATCAAGGCCCTCGCGGCCGAAGGCACGCTGCACGAGCGGCCTCGCTGGCCGATGATCATCCTGCGCACACCCAAGGGCTGGACCTGTCCGAAGGTGATCGACGGCGTCGAGATCGAGGGCACGTTCCGCGCGCACCAGGTGCCGATGGCCAAGGTGACCGACACGCCCGAGCACCTGAGCATCCTGGAGGAATGGATGCGGTCGTACCGGCCGCAGGAGTTGTTCGACGAGTCGGGCGCGCCGGTTGCCGCGGTCACCGCGCTGGCTCCGGCGGGGGATCGGCGGATGAGTGCGAACCCGGTCGCGAACGGCGGGCTGCTGCGCAAGGCGCTGCGGCTTCCGGACTTCCGCGACTACGCCGTCGACGTGACGGCACCCGGTGCGATCGACCTGGAATCGACGGCGGTGCTCGGCCGCTGGCTGGCCGACGTCATCCGGATGAATCCCACGAACTTCCGCATCTTCGGCCCGGACGAGACGGCGTCGAACCGGCTGGCGCCCGCGGTCTACGAGGCGACAGACAAGCAGTGGAACGGCATCCTGCACGACAGCGATCCCAATCTGGCGCGCGCCGGCCGGGTGATGGAGATGCTGAGCGAGCACCAGTGCCAGGGCTGGCTCGAGGGCTACCTGCTCACCGGCCGTCACGGGCTCTTCGACTGCTACGAGGCCTTCGTGCACATCGTCGACTCGATGTTCAACCAGCACGCCAAGTGGCTCGAATCGTCGAAGCGGATCCCCTGGCGCCGCCCCGTCTCGAGCTTCAACTACCTGCTGTCGAGCCACGTCTGGCGCCAGGACCACAACGGGTTCAGCCACCAGGACCCGGGCTTCATCGACGTCGCGGTCAACAAGAGCGCCGAGGTTGTGCGCGTCTACCTGCCGTTCGACGCGAACACGCTGCTGTCGACATACGACCACTGCCTGCGCTCGGTCGACTACGTCAATGTGGTGGTCGCCGGCAAGCAGCCCGCTCCGCAGTGGTTGACCATGGACGAGGCGGTCGAGCACTGCACCCGCGGTCTGGGCATTCTCGAGTGGGCCGGCAGCGAGAAGGCGGGCCGCGAGCCGGATGTCGTGCTCGCCGCCGCGGGAGACGTGCCCACCCTGGAGGTGCTGGCCGCTGCGTCGATCCTGCGCGAGCGGATCCCCGAACTGGCCGTGCGGGTCGTCAACGTCGTCGACCTGATGCGCTTGCAGACGGCGGGCGAGCACCCGCACGGCCTGCCGGATGCCGAGTTCGACGCGATCTTCACGACCGACCGCCCGGTGATCTTCGCGTACCACGGCTACCCGTGGATGATCCACCGGCTGACCTACCGCCGGCACGGCCACGACAACATCCACGCCCGTGGATTCGTCGAGCGCGGTACGACGACGACGCCGTTCGACATGGTCATGCTCAACAACCTCGATCGCTACCGGCTCGCGATCGACGCCATCGACCGGGTCCCCGGGCTCGCCGAGCGCTATGCCGGGGTCCGGCAGGATCTCGAGGATGCCCGCCTGGCGGCGCGCGCGTACACGCGCGAGTTCGGCGACGACATCCCCGAGGTGCGCGACTGGCGCTGGAGCGACGGAACGACCGGACGGGGTGAGGCGCGATGACCAGCGAAAGCAACAAGACCGGCGCGATCGAGCAGTTGGATGTCGAGGCATGCCAGCGCCTGCTGCGCACCAACAATCTGGGGCGCCTGGCCCTCGTCGCGGCCGATCGCGTGCACATCTTCCCGGTCAACTACCTGGTGTTCGACGACGACGTCTACTTCCGGACGGCAGCGGGCTCCAAACTCGACGCCCTGGGTGCGGAGGCCGAGGTCGCGTTCGAGGTCGACGAGCGTGGCCGCCGCAAGGTCTGGAGCGTCGTCGTGCACGGCACGGCCCGTCCGATCGCCGACGAGGAGGTCGTGCAGAGCTCCCGGATTTCGCGGATGCCGACGGATCTGCCCGGCGACAAGTCCCATTACGTGCGGATCGAAGCGACCGAGGTCACGGGCCGCATGTTCAGCGGGGCGCCCCGGCCGTGGAATGTGACGCGCATCCTCGTCACCGGGGCCATCGTGGTGGTCGTCATCGCCGTGCTCGGAATCCTGGGCCAGGTCTTCCACATCGGCTGAGATCAGACCCCGAACAGTTCGCGCCCGCGCTTCTCGAGCAACTCGGTGGCGTCCCCATAGGTGGTGGGCAGCGGATCGCCGGGCTGACCGTATTTCGCCAGCAGCATGCTGAGCAGGCCCACCGCGGGCTCGGTCAACCGATGCTGCGCGCTGGTGCCGGTCGGTGACGAGCTCTCCGGGTTGGGCGGCACGTAGTGGGCCGACGTGGTCGGCCAGGTCGACGGGTCGCGCGCGGCGGGGAGCGAGATCGCGTTGCCGAGCGATCGGGCCTTGCGGTCGCGCTCGGTCAGATGCGGCAGGCCGTATCGGTCGCAGAGCGTCTTGATGACGGCGCCGTGGTGCATCGGGTCGTTGATCACGGTGCCCGCCTTGGTGTACGCCGAGATGACAAGGGCCGGCACTCGCACGCCCAGCCGGTCGAAGGCGAAGCCGAGCTCGCCCGGCGCGGCACCTCCCGGGGGCTTCGCGGCAGGTGGCGGGACGTGGTCGAAGGTGCCGCCGGATTCGTCGAAGGCGACCAGCAGCATGGTGTTCAGCGCATTCGAGCCGCGCCCGGACGCGCTCTCTTTGATCGAGGAGTAGACCTCGTGCAGAAGCAGTTCGCCGGCCCTGACGTCAGAGATGCCGCCCCCGACGACCGTCTTGCCATCGACGAGTTGCTGCGTGAGCTTGCCGATCGGCGGATGCATGTCGTTGTGGTTGTAGATCTGGCGGGGCTCGATGAAGCTGTACGCCGGCAGCCGCCCGGTCGCCGCATCTTCGTGGAACTGGGTCATCGTGCGGAAGTTGGTCTTCCAGTAGGGCTGGAGCTGCGGTGCGTGGATCAGCCCGGTCAGCGAGAGCAGCTGCGACTCGTCGAAGTACACGGCCCACGACTGGCCGGCGGCTTCGAGTCGATTGAAGATCGTCGGAGCCTTGTTCAGGGCGGGATCGACCCACTTGCCGAAACCCTGACGGCCCTTGTTGATCACGAATCCGTTCGAGGTGGATGCGTGGAAGAACGAGCGGTTCGCGAACGTCTGCGAGGGCACCGCCGCGTGCCAGTGGTCGTAGATCGCGAACTCCCTGGCCAGCGTGGAGAGCACGGGAAGCATGGCGGGCGTGTACGCGCCCATGATCCCGGCGAGTTGATCAGGGGGCAGCTCCATGCCGGTCGTGGCGCGATAGTTGTTCGCGTAATCGACGACGAATCCGCTCATGTCCGGCTTCTGCCCGCGGGCCGGCTTCACGCGTCCGTACAGTTGCGTGTTGATGTGCGGGTACCCCTCGCCGGCGTTCGGATTCGGCTCGGAGTAGATCTCGTCGGTGGTGCCGGTGTAGGGATGCGCCGGGATCACCGTCCCCTCAGCCGACCGGTTCGCCACCCCTGCGGTGAGACCCTCGAAGCGCTGGCCCGCCGGGACCGGCGTGCCGTGATGCCCGTAGAGGTAGCCGAAGATGTTGTCGAACGACCGGTTCTCGAACATCAGAACGACGAGGTGATCGAAGCCCGGCCCGCCAGGTCGCTCCTTCCCAGCCAGTCGTGAGAAGAGGGCCTGCGCACCGGCAGCGCCTCCCGCACCGACCGCGAGGCCGGCGGCGCCCCAGAGCCCCCGGTTCAACAGCACGCGACGACTGACCGGGCGGTCGCGTGCGCGTGACTCGGACTCGGGCATGCTTCAGCCGCCGTACCCGCTGATCGCCCGACGCAGGTGCCGAATGCGCGGATGGGGCGGCGTGCGCCGCCCCTCGGACCGGAAGAACAGCCACTTGGCGATATCGGCGACGACCAGGTAGGCGATGACGACGCCGGCGATGGCCAGCAGGAGCAGCCATGCCGGCGGCCGGAATCCGAGGAGCGGCCCCAGCGGCGTGAAGGGCAGGACGACCGCCACAGCGATGACCGCCACCAGGCTGATGAGCAACGGCGCACTGGGACGGCTGCGCACGAACGGCACGTGCCGGGTCCGGATCACGAGCACCACCAGAGCCTGCGACGCGAGCGACTCGATGAACCAGCCGGTGCGGAACTGGCTCGCGTCGGCGTGGAACGCCCCGAGCAGCAGCGCGAACGTCGTCAGGTCGAAGAACGAGCTGATCGGACCGAACACGATCATGAACCGCCCGATCGACCCGATGTCCCAGCGGGAGGGCGCCCGAACCGCGCTCGGATCGACCCGGTCCGACGAGATCGCCAACTGGCTGCCGTCGTAGAGCAGATTGCCGAGCAGGATCTGCCCGGGCAGCATCGGCAGGAACGGCAGGAAGGCCGACGCCGCGGCGGCGCTGATCATGTTGCCGAAGTTGCCCGACGCCGCCATGAAGACGTACTTCAGGGTGTTGGCGAAGATCCGCCTGCCCTCGGCGACTCCCACGGCGATCACGTCGAGGCTCTTCTCGAGCAGGATGACGTCTGCGGCATCCTTGGCCACGTCGGTCGCGGTGTCGACCGAGATCCCGACGTCGGCCGCGTGCAGGGCGAGGCTGTCGTTGACGCCGTCGCCGAGGAATCCGACCGTCTCTCCCGCGCGCCGCAGCAGCTGGACGACTCGGGCCTTCTGCTCGGGGCTCACCCGGGCCACGATCGTGGCGGTGGCCAGCGCAGTCGTCAGGCTCGCGTCATCCATCGCCTGGATGTCGTCGCCGGTCAAGGGCGTGCCCGTCACCATGCCCAGCGTGCCCGCCACCTGGCTGGCCACAGCCGGATGGTCCCCGGTCGCGATGATGAGCCGGATGCCGAGTTCTTCCAACCGGGTCAGCGACTCGCGCGCCTCGGGCCGGGGCGGGTCGCTGAAGATCAGGTACCCGCGCAGCTCGAGCCCGGATTCGTCGCCCGACGTGATCGTGGTCGCCCCGGGCATCTGCTTCGTGGCCACCGCGATCACCCGGCCTCCCTTGCGCAGCTCACGGTCGGCGAGAGCCACCGCGGCCGGTGATGCGGTGGACCGGGACAGGATGCTTTCCGGCGCGCCCTTGGCGACCAGCAGTCGCGCGCCATCGACATCGACCAGGGCGCTCGAGATCCGTCGTTCGTGGTCGAACGGGATCGTGGCGATCGCGACCGGGACGCCCGGCCCTGCGGCCGCGAGGAGGGCGCCGTCCAGGGCATCCGTCGTGCCGGCGCCCGCACCGCCGTCTTCGACGGTCGAGGCCGCCAGAAAGGCCAGCCGGGGTGCATCGGAGCCTGCCGGGTCCAGCCCGCGCTCGAAGGTCATGGTGCCCTGGGTCAACGTTCCGGTCTTGTCGGTGAGCAGCACCGAGATGTTGCCGATGTCCTCGATGCAGACCAGCCGCTTCACCAGCACCTGCCGCTTCGACAGGCGGCGCGCACCGGCGGCCAACGACGAGTTGACGACCGCGGGCAGCAACTGCGGCGTCACTCCCACCGCGATGGCGAGGGCGAACAGCACCGACTGGATCAGCGGTCGGCCCTGCAGCGCACCGGTGATCAGGACGGTGGCCACCAGTGCTGCGGCCACCCAGACCAGCAGCAGCGAGAAGCGCCGCAGGCCCGCCTGGAACGCCGTCTCGGGGTCGCGCCGATCCAGGCCCGCGGCGAGTCTGCCGAGCTCGGTGCCGGCCCCGGTGCCCACGACGACGCCCGAGCCGGTGCCGCCGCGCACGATCGTGCCCATGAAGGCCATCGAGGTCTGGTCGGCCATCGATGCCGAGGCCGCAACCGGCTGCGGCGACTTCTCGCTCGGCAGCGACTCACCGCTGAGCACGCTCTCGTCGCAACTGAGGTCGGTCGACGTGGTGATGCGCAGATCGGCGGGGACCTTGCATCCCATCGAGAGGCGGACCAGGTCGCCGGGAACCAGCTCGCCGACCGGAACCGAGACCGCGGCGCCATCGCGAACGATCACGGCCGACTGGGTCAGCGCATCCATCAGACGGGCGGTCGCGCGCTCGGCGGCGTACTCGTTGACGAAGCCGAGACCGATGCTCGCCACCAGGATCACGCCGATGATCACGGCATCGGTCACGTCCCCGAGCACCGCGGCGACGGCCGCAGTGCCGAGCAGGAGCAGCAGAACTGCGTTGCGGAACTGTCTCAGCAGCACGGCCGCGGCATTCGCCCGATGGGGGCGGATGATATTGGGGCCGGAAGCAGATCGCCGCTGCTCGATCTGCGCCGTCGACAGTCCGAGCGCTGACGAGCTCAACTCGCGGAGCACCGAGTCAACGGGGAGCGACGCCCAGTCCATCAGGCGGTGACGGCGTCGGGGCGTGTCGTGCAGCTCATCACTGCAGGATGCGGCTCAGGGCATCGAGACGCAACTGCGCGACGATCAGAACAACCGCATAGGCGATCACGGTGGCAGGCACCAGCCATCGCGTTGCGGCTCGGCCGAACGGCTGGAGCCGCGTTCCGAAGACGCCCTCCGCCGCATTGCGCACCGTCACCGTGAGGAACAGCGGGATGACCATCGACCAGGTGAGCATGCACCACGGGCACAGTGTGCCCAGATCGAAGATGCTCTCGTGCATCAGCCAGATCACAAACGTCATCGCCCCCGCGACGCCGAGGTTGAACAGCACCCAGTACCAGCGGGCGAACCGGGCGCCGGCCAGCAGCGAGACGCCGACCACGATCGGCGCGATCCAGGCCGCCAGCCCGATGATCGGGTTCGGGAAACCCAGCACCGAGCCCTGCCAGGAGGCGAGATTCTTGCCGCACTGCACGAGCACGCTGACATTGCAGTCCAGCACGGCATCGGGATGCTTGAGCACCGCGATCTTGTCGAGGGTCAACGAGAAGGCCGCCCACCATCCGACGATGCCGGTCACGATCAGGGTGATGGCGAAGGGCAGCGGGAGGCGTTCGGGGCGCGTGCTCATGCCTTCACGATCCGCCAGCGCGGCACCCGGGGTCAGGGTCGAACGTCCCGTCATGCGGCGATCGTCTCGTGCGAGGGGGCGCTGGCGGCCGCGAGGCTCACCGCGCGGTCGGTGGCGACCCGGTCTTCGACGCGATGGCTGACCAGCACCACCATCCGGTCGGCCGTCGCCGCGCGGATGTCGGCCATCATGGCGGCCGCTGTCGGCTCATCGAGATGGGCGGTCGGCTCATCCAGCAGCAGCAGCTCACTGCGCCCGAGCAGGGCGCGGGCGACCGCGAGGCGCTGGCGCTCGCCGCCCGACAGGGATCCGCCCGATGTTCCGACCCGGGCGTCCAGCCCCTCGAGCGACCGCTCGAGAAGCGGTCGCAGGCCCACGCGCGCCAGCACCTGCCGCATCTCGTCGTCGCTCACGGGGTCGGTGCGCGGTCGGGCGAGCAGCAGGTTGCCCCGGATCGTGGAATCGAACACGTGCGCCTCCTGCGGGCACCAGGCCACTCGCGCCCGCCAGTCGGCGGCGCTCAGGCCCGCGAGCGGCACGCCGTCGACGAGGATGCGGCCGCCATCTGGCTGCAGCGCGCCGAGCAGCAGCGTGAGCAAGGTGGTCTTGCCGGAGCCGGATGGTCCATCGACCACGAGCCAGCGACCGGGCTCCACGCGCGCATCGAGGCCGGAGAAGACGGGCTCGGCCGTGCCCGGCCAGCGAGCCGAGAGCGCGTCGAGCCGGACATCGGTGATCGGCTGCGCCGCAGTCGCGCTCCCCGCTGAGGTGTCGGGCTCGTCGAGGAAGGGCCGGAGTCGGGCCAGCACGGCGGCCAGACCGGGTGAGCGTTGCACGGCGCGCATCCCGTCCGCCAGCGGCTCGAAGGAGGCGAGCACCAACAGCGAGATCACCGCGACGGTCTCTGCCGACGGCGAGGTAGCCGACGGCGCCGCCGCCGACGCGGATCCCGCCGTCATCGCGAGCCAGGGGACCAGCACGGCGAGCCCGCCCGTGACGAGGGCGACCAGGGCGGTCCCCCCGCCGGCCGAGCGCGCGACGCGCCGATCGAGCACGGCGAGACGGGATGCCGATACCCGCACCTGGGCGGCGGCGGCGTGCGACATGCCGTTGGCGCGCAGCTCGGCTGCCGCGCCGGCGAGTGCCGCGACCCGCTCACCCAGCTCGGCGAGGGCCGGGATCCGGCCCGCGGATGCCGCCGCATCGGCCCGGCGTACGAGCAACGGGACGCCGATCGCGGTGAGCACGAGCGCGACGCCCACCAGCGGCGCCACGGTCGGATCCATCAGCGCCACAGTGGTCACGATTCCCGCCAGGCCGAGTGCCGCAACGGCCAGCGGGGTGACCACCCGGGGCACCAGCTCGCGCAACTCATCGAGCGAGGTCACCAGGTAGTCCACCGCGGCACCGCCCTCCTGCAGACGGCGCGAGCCAGCGCCGCGAGCCGCGATGCCGCGCCAGATCCGCAGGCGCAGGGCGTCGGTCGCCGTGAGGATCGCGTCGTGGGTGACCAGGCGCTCCGCGTAGCGCGCCACCGATCGCCCGAGCCCGAAGAAGCGCACGCCGACGATCGCGACCAGCAGGTACATGATCTCTGGGTGCTCGGAGGCCCGCACGATCAGCCAGGCCGACACCGCCGTCAGCGAGAGGCCGAATCCCGTGGCGGCGGCGCCCAGCAGAACGGCAAGCGCCCACCGCGCGGGCGAGGCGAGCAGCAGCGACCGCAGGGTCGATCCGGCCGGCACGCGAACGGCGGAGCCGCGGGCGGGCGTGGGGTGGCCATCTGCGGCGCCGACCGGTTGGGGCGCGCCGGCCGGGGGCTGCATCTCGCTCGGCAGCGACGAGCGGGTCGGCACCGCGACGGGCTCCGGCATCCGGATCACCGCATCGGCGTCGTCGATCACTGCGGGATCGTGGCTGGCCACGATGACCGCCGCCGACCCGGTCAGAGAACCGAGCAGGGCGCGAACGCGAGCGGCATTGCGGTCATCGAGATGCGCGGTCGGCTCGTCGAACAGAGCCGTCGTTGCGCCCGCACGCACTCGCAGCGCCGCGCGGGCGACCGCGAGCCGGCGCGCCTCACCCGGGCTGAGCTCCGAGGGGCGGCGGTCGCGCACCGCGTCCAGGTCGAGCTCGCGGATCACCGCGCGCACGGCGCCGGGTTCGGCCGCCGCCAGATCCAGTTCGCCCTCGACGGTGCTTGCGAAGAACCGCGGGGCCTGAGCGGCGAGGGCGAGCCGCGCCGGATCCACTCCGCTGATGCGCCCGGTCAGTTCGGCATCCGGATCGAGACTGCCGGCCAAGGCATCGAGCAGTGTCGACTTTCCTGCCCCGCTCGGCCCGGTGACCACCGACATCCGGCTCCGCGGGAACACGGCAGAGAAGCCGTCGAGCACGGCGCCGTCCCGCGAAGAATAGGCGACCCGCAACCCGTCGACCACGACATCGCGCCCGCCCGTGGCACCGCTCGACCGCCGCGGCGCCGCCAGCAGTTCCCGCACCCGCCGCAGGGCGGCCGTGCCGTTCTGCGAGGCGTGGAACGCGGCGCCCACCTCGCGCACCGCCGCGAAACATTCGGGGGCCAGCAGCAGGACCACCAGCGCCGTGAGCAGCGGCACCCCGCCGTTCATGAGCCGGATGCCGAGCAGCACCGCCACGACGGCGACCGACAGCGTGCCGATCAGTTCGAGCGCGAGAGCCGACAGGAACGCCGTGCGCAACGTCAAGGAGGTGCGCTTGCGCAGTTCCGATTGGATTCCCTCGAGCGCCTCGGTCTGCTCGTCGACCCGCCCGAGTCCGACCAGCACCGGCAGGCCGTGCGCCAGCTCGATCAGGTGGTCGGCAAGGCGGTGCAGGGCGCGGGAGGCGGCGTCCGTGCGCTCGCGGGTGTGCATCCCGATCAGCGCCATGAACAGCGGCACGAGCGGGAGGGTGACGGCGAGCACGACCGCACTCGGCCAGTCAACGGACAGGATGCGCGCCCCGAGCACGACGGGGATCACCAGCGCCGCGACGGCCGCCGGGATGACCGAGCCGTAGTAGTCGTCGAGGTCGTCGACACCGGCGGTGGCGAGCACCGCCGCACTGCCGGCGTCGACCCTGCCGTCCACCCTGCCGTCGGCCCTGCCGTCGACCCCGCCGTCGGCGATCCGCTCGGCGAGCTCGCCGCGGATCCGGGTCTTCGCCGTCACGGCCTCGTGCGCGGCCACCGTGCCGATGGCCCAGGTCGAGCCCGCGCGCAGCGCCGCCCCGACGACTCCGAGCGCGATGACGGCCTGCCAGCCGCTGGTTCCGCCGGCGATGGCTGAGATGGATCCGGCGAGCGACTCGGCGATCATCACGAGAGAGACCGCGCGAACGGCACTCAGCAGGCCGATGACGAGAACGCTCCTGAGGCCGCCGGGCCCGAGTCCCGCATCGAACAGCCGCCCGGCCAGCCGCCCAGCCAGCCGGGCACCGAGCGGTGCGCGATCGCTCACCGTTTGATGGCCGGCTCGAAGTCGTGCGCCACCGGGAGCGCTTCGGCCGTGATCCGCTTGCGGAACACCCAGTACGTCCAGGCTTGGTAGACGAGGACGACCGGCAGGGCGCAGCAGGCGACGATGGTCATGACGCCGAGCGTGTAGGCGCTGCTGGAGGCGTTGCCGACCGTCAGGTCGTATGCGTGGTTGATCGTCGAGGGAAGCACCACCGGGTACACGGCCGCGAAGATCGACGCGGCCCCCAGAGCCAGGAAGCCGGCGAATCCGATGAAGGCGCGACCTTCGTGATTGCGCCGAGCTGCAAGCCAGGCCAGCACGACGGCGACGACCGCGGCCGCGACCAGGATCCACGACACCACCCCGCCGGTCTGGAACTGCACGAGCAGCACCCAGCCCACGATCGGCAGCAGGGCGATCGGCGACCAGGTCGCCGCGATGCGCCCGCTGCGGACCCGCACGGGCCCGTCGCTCTTGAGCGCCAGGAAGGTGGCGCCGTGGATCAGGCAGAATCCGATGACCGCCAGGCCGCCGAGCACCGCGGTCGGGGTGAGCCAGACGAACGGCCCGCCCACCCGATCGCCCTGCGCATCCAGGGGGAGCCCGGTCGTGGTCAGCGCGAGGGCCGCGCCGACGCCGAATGCGACCACGAACGAGCCGAGTCCGATCGCCCAGTCCCAGACACGGCGCCAGCTGTCGGTGTCGCGCTTGCCGCGGTACTCGATCGCCACGGCGCGGAAGATCAGGCCGAGCAGCACCAGGACCAGCGGCAGGTACAGGGCCGAGAACAGCGAGGCGTACCAGAACGGGAACGCGGCGAAGATCGCGGCGCCCGCCGTGATCAGCCACACCTCGTTGCCGTCCCAGACCGGGCCGATGGTGTTGAGCATGACGCGCTTGCTCGGCTCGTCTTTCGCCGTGATCAGCATGTGCATGCCGACTCCGAGGTCGAATCCCTCGAGAAGCAGGTAACCGATCCAGAGGATCGCGATCGCGATGAACCAGACGTTGGG
>Ga0105248_10001305_pt1 | contig 27730 bp, 26 predicted proteins | sample KBSS34metaG_FD_81524 | JGI IMG/M metagenome (GOLD analysis project Ga0105248, IMG submission 81524) | Switchgrass rhizosphere microbial communities from Kellogg Biological Station, Michigan, USA - KBS S3-4 metaG | ecosystem: Host-associated > Plants > Roots > Rhizosphere > Soil | place... | reverse complement strand
GAGTAGGCCGAGGGGCAAAACAAATGGTCAAGTCTCGCCCCAAGCTCGGACATAGAATCGTGCGGATGGCTGCTCCAATGGCCGTCGTTCACTGGCAATGCTTCGAGCCATGTGTATCGTGCCGGGCATGGAGCGAAAAACATGGCGGACGATTGGGGTCGGCATCGGCTGCCTGGGTCTATTAGCATGCATGATCGTGCTCGGTCCCGGCTTGCTGCTAGGCGGCCTATTGATCGCGGGCTCGGAGCGGACGATCTACGAACGCGCGATATCACCGGATGGCTGGCATGACGCCCGTGTTCAGTTCGACGACGGCGGAGCGGCAAGTTCGTTCTCTCGGTTAGTGTTCGTCAAGCATCACTGGAATCATAGCGACGAGCCGCTTCTGAGTTGCCGAGCCTTTTGGGGAGAAGGAGAACAGGCAGTTCATCTCCATTGGATCGACAGCAGCACGCTTCTAATCCGCCACGCCTTTCCTCCGACCGATGTGGAAGCAACCGCTGATCATTGCGGACCCATCCGGATCATCGTTCAAGGTCAGCGGCGGAGTTGATCGCGCGTTGAGGTTCGCCCCCGATCGCCCCATAAACGGACATTGCAATGAACATGAACGGAGCACAAAAGCAGCCGCGATGAGAAGCGGTCTTCTCCTCACCGTGCTAAGCGCAGAGATTGCGGTAGTCGCAATCTCGTCGGCCTTGGTCGCAGCAGCCTATGTCACCCTATCTCACGGACACCCAAGAACGGGGACTTATCTTCCGCTTTTGGGAGGTATCGCGATGGCTGCTGCCTTTGGGGCTGTGGTGGCGAGGCGCTATCACTACAATTGGATTGTCAGCGCAGGTGCGGGGATCGGAGCGGGCGTTGTTACGCTGTTCTTATCTCTCGGCATTACCGTCAATCTTATCGGCTCGTGAAAGGCTTTTTCACGTACCCAGAATTGCATGACAGTTGGGCCTTTCGATGAATTAAAAGCGGACAGTCTGAAAACCACCAACTCCGGTCAGCGGACGGTCTCGAAAACTTGCCCAAAAGCTATCAGTCATTAAGCTCGCAGCTGCCATCCAATGAGGACGATAGCAGCCGTGATCACGCCAAGCCTCACCTCAGTGTGCCGGTGCGGGGCGACTGCTTTGTCAACAACCGGCGCGTTGATCGCGGTGGCGACCTGTCACTGCGATAGCTGCAAGGCCGCCGCGCGCCAGTTCGACGAGATGGGTGCCGGCCCGATTATCGGCACCGATGGTGGCGTCGATTACGTCCTGTTCCGCAAGGATCGCGTCACCCTGCTGCGCGGCAAGGATCATCTGGCGGACCGCCGTCTGACGGCCGATGCGCCGACGCGGCGCGTGGTCGCGACCTGCTGCCACTCGCCGATGTTTCTGGACTTCGCGCCGGGTCACTGGCTCTCGTTCTACCGCTCCACCCTGGGAGAGCAGGCGCCCGCCCCGAGCATGAGAACCTACACGGCAAGGTTCTTTCTCAAACTGATCGGCGCATGGGCCGCGATGGGTTTCCGGCGACCGAAGCTTCCATTTTGAATGCCAGCCGCTCCAACGAAGGGAAAGTCGATGGCGACATCATTCTATGACCTGAGCGTGCCGACCTTCCTGCAAACCGTGCGGGCTATCGGTGGCTTCCTCGATCGCGCGGTTACGCATTGCGCGGAGGCGGGGCGCGATCCAGACGATTTCGTGAATGCGCGCCTCTTCCCGGATATGGCCCCTTTTCATTTTCAGATCGAAGCGGCGTGGCATCACGCGGTGTGGGGGCTGGAGGCGGCGAAAACCGGTATATTCGCTCCGCCCGCTCTGGTCGGGCCGGTTCCGTTCGCCGATTTGCGGGGGATGATTGGCAAGGCGGAAACGGCGCTGGAAGCCTTTACGCCCGACGAGGTCAACGGCTGGGCGAGCAAGGCGCTGGATCTTCAGATCGGCCCGCGCAGGCTGGCCTTTACGTCGGAGACCCTCATCCTATCCTTCTCGCTGCCGAACTTCCATTTCCATGCGGTTACCGCCTACGACATTCTGCGCTCGCACGGCGTGCCGCTGGGCAAGCGCGATTATGAAGGCCGGCTGCGCACAAGGTCGGCATAAGCGGCCTGGAGATCCTGCCGCGTATCGATATCGGCAAGCTCGGCGGGCAGTGCCGCGACGAGGTCGGCCGCCTTGATCAGAGTCCGCGGTCCATGATCACCCGACAGTTGCGCCAGCAGATCGAAATGAACCGCCCCGAACAGGGCAGGCGGCCCTGACCAGTCGCCGGTGGTCGAAGCGACGACGGCGTGGTTTCCATCAAAGCCATCGAACAGAGCCCTTACGTGACCCGCCGTCACGAACGGCATATCGGCGAGCATCACCAGCACGGCATCCACGTCCGCTCTGCGCGCCGCCTGCACACCGAGGGCGATCGAACGGCCCTGCCCGGCGGCGGGATCGTCATTCTCGACGGTCGTGAAACCATATGACGTGAAGGCGAGCGGTCTGGCGCCCGTCACCGCAATGCGCGCCGCGAATGGGATAGCCGCCACGGTCCGCGCCGCATGCAGCCCCAGCGGCAAACCGTTCAGCGGCGCCGCGAGCTTGTCCTCCGCGCCGAACCGTGTCGACAGGCCCGCCGCGAGCAGGACCAGAGCGACGCGTTCAGCCCCGATCATGCAGCGCCTTCACCATGCCGGCGGCGACGGACAAGGCGATCTCCGCCGCGCCGATCGCCTTGATGTCGATGCCGGCGGGGCCGTCGATGCGGTCGAGGTCCGCGGGTGCAATGCCCAGCGCGGCGAGCCGTTCGCGCCGGGCCGCGTGGCTGCGGCGCGATCCCAGCGCGGCGACATAGCCGGTGGGCGCGTTCAGCGCCGCGAACAGGGCCGGGTCGTCGATCTTGGAATCGTGGCTCAGCGTCACCACGGCGGTGGCGGCGTCGGGCCGCAGGGCAGCGACCGCCTCGTCCGGCCAGCGATCGTCCAGCGCCACGCCGGGGAAGCGCTCCTCGGTCAGGAAGCGGCCGCGCGGGTCGATCACTACGACATCGATGCCGAGCGTCGTGGCGATCTGGGCCAGCGCCTGCGCGATCTGCACGGCGCCGATGATAAACAGCCGGCGCGGCGGCGCATAGATATTGACGAAGCCATCACCGGCCGGGGCGTCGTCGATGCGGCTCAGGCCGCTTCGCAGGTCGGTGTGGATCGTGATGGTGCGGCCGGCGGCGCGGCTTTCGTCGATGGCGTCGAACAGCTCGGGCGCGAAGCCGCCAGGGCCGACGGGTTGCACCATGACCTCGATCTGGCCGCCGCAGGGCAGGCCGACCTCCCAGGCCGCGCCATCGGCCACGCCATATTGACGCAGTTGCGGTGTGCCGCTGGCGATAACCTCCGCAGCCGTCGCCAGCACGTCGCCTTCGACGCAACCGCCGGAGACGGAACCGTCGAGGCGACCATCGCCATCGACGAGCATATGGCTGCCGCGCGGGCGGGGGGCGGATCCCCATGTCGATATCACCGTTGCGATCGCCATCGGCTTGCCCCGCCACCGGCGGAAGGCCGCAAAAACCGATTCATTGTCCGCGGTCATGCGCCGAAAACCTTCTTCTTCCTACATCAGTGCGTCGGCGATCAATTTGATCCCCAGCAACACCATCAGCACATAAATCATCGTGTAGAATTTCGTCGCATCAATGTGACGCACGAGGCGAACGCCGGCCAGCGTCGCGAGCATAGCGACGGGCAGGAGGACGGCGGTCGCGATCAGATTTTCGCGCGTGAACTGGCCGAGCGCCACATAAGCGGGAACCTTCATCCAGTTCATCACCGCAAAGGCGATCGCGGTTGTGCCGACCAGGATGTCACGCGGCAATTTGCGGGGCAGCACCCACATCTGGAACGGCGGCGATCCGGCGTGCGCGATCTGGCTGGTGAAGCCCGATGCAACGCCGAACAGAGTGCCCACCCACCGCGGCGAATCCGATGGCATCGTGATGGCGCCGCCGCGTTCGATCCACAGCCGCTGCACGCCGAAGAGGACGGAGATCGTCCCCAATACACCGAGCACCGCGCCTTCGGGCACCTTCGCGGCGAAAAGATATCCCAGGCCGACGCCGATCGCCATGCCGGGCAGCATCACGACCAGCACCCGCCGGTCCCAGGTGTGCCGAAACGACCAGACGCTTACGACATCCTGCGCGATCAAGATGGGCAGCAGGATCGCCGCGCCGCGCACGGGATCGATCGTGAGCGCCAGCACCGGCATGGCGAGCGCCCCGATGCCCGCGAAGCCGCCCTTTGCGAGGCCCGAAATGACGACGGCGATGATGGCGCAAACATAATAAGCGGTTTCGTGGCTCATAGCTGCCGCCTTAGGACAGGATATGGGCCATGTCTAAGCCCTCGTGTCGGCATGAAGATCGGTTAACCATCGTGCCACACCGAATCTCAATGCCTTGCGGCTATTCAGGATGGGCGACCGGCGGTTGTATTCGCGGCGCGCTTACCATGACGCCGGGGCTTCGGCTCCGGCGTCAACGGCCTCCGGACCAGGCCCAATCGCGAATGTCCGGCATATCCTCTCCATATTCCTCGACATAGGCCCGGTGCGCGGTCAGCCGGTCGCGAAATGCCTGCTTCGCATAACCGGCGATATCGCGCAGGCCGGGAACGCGATCGATCGCCTCGATCGCAAGGTGGAACCGGTCGAGTTCGTTGCATACCACCATATCGAACGGCGTGGTCGTGGTGCCCTCCTCCTGGAACCCGCGCACATGGAAACTGGCGTGGTTGGTCCGACGGTAGATCAGCCGGTGGATCAGTGCGGGATAGCCGTGGAAGGCGAAGATCACCGGGCGGTCGCGCGTGAACAGGCTGTCGAAATCGGCGTCGCTCAATCCGTGCGGGTGGACGCTGTCCGGCTGCAGCGCCATCAGGTCGACGACATTGACGACCCTGATCTTCAAATCCGGCAGATGCTCGCGCAGGAGATCGACCGCCGCGATGGTTTCCAGAGTCGGCACGTCGCCGGCGCAGGCCATGACGACATCGGGTTCCGCGCCGTCGCCATCATTGCTCGCCCAACGCCAGATGCCGAGACCGGCCGCGCAATGGCTCTCCGCTTCCGCTGCCGTCAGCCACTGCGGCGCGGGCTGCTTGCCTGCGACGATCACATTGATGCGGTCATAGGTGCCGAAACAATGATCGGCGACGCGCAGCAGGCAATTGGCGTCCGGCGGCAGATAGACGCGAACGACATCGGCCTTCTTGTTGACGACATGATCGAGGAAGCCGGGATCCTGATGGCTGAAACCGTTATGATCCTGCCGCCAGACATGGCTGCTCAGCAGATAGTTGAAGGAAGCGATCGGCTTGCGCCAGCCCAGGCCGCGCGCGACCTTCAGCCATTTGGCGTGCTGGTTGAACATCGAATCGACGATGTGGACGAAGGCCTCATAGCAATTGAACAGGCCATGCCGACCGGTCAGCACATAGCCTTCCAGCCAGCCCTGGCACAGATGTTCCGACAGAACTTCCATCACCCGCCCGTCGCGTGCGAGATGCTCGTCATAGGGTTCGATCCGCTCGGTCCAGACGCGGTCGGTTACTTCGAACACCGCGTCCAACCGGTTTGATGCGGTTTCGTCAGGTCCCATGATCCGGAAATTGGCGGCGGTGGCGTTGAGGCGCAGGACATCGGTAAGGTAGGCGCCCAGAGCGCGGGTCGCCTCGCCCGTTGTCCGGCCGGGGGTTGGCACATCCAGCGCGTGTAGCCGCCAGTCAGGGCGGATCAGCGGCCGGCACAGGTGGCCGCCATTGGCGTATGGCGTGCTGCCCATGCGCTTCGCGCCGTCCGGTGCAAGCGCGCGTAATTCGGGCATGAGCCGGCCGCTTTCGTCGAACAGCTCTTCGGGGCGATAGCTGTGCATCCAGCTTTCCAGCAGCTTGCGATGCGCCTCATTCTCGCGCACTTCGGCGATCGGCACCTGGTGCGCCCGCCAGAACCCTTCGACCTTCTTGCCGTCGACGTGCTTGGGCCCGGTCCAGCCTTTGGGGCTGCGCAATATGATCATCGGCCAGCGGACGGTCGCGGTCGGCACACCGGCGCGGGCGGTGCGTTGAATCTCGGCGATGCGGTCGAACGCAAGGTCGAGCGTGGTTGCCATCTGCCCGTGCATGTCCATCGGATCGCTGCCCTCCACGAAGAAGGGTTCGTGCCCGTAGCCTTCGAACAGCTTGCGCAGCACCACGTCAGACATGCGGCCCAGGATCGTCGGGCCGGCGATCTTGTAGCCGTTGAGGTGCAGAATCGGCAGCACCGCGCCGTCGCGCACCGGATCGAGGAACTTGTTGCTGTGCCAGGACGCCGCGAGCGGGCCGGTCTCGGCTTCGCCGTCGCCGACGACGCAGGCCACCGTGAGATCCGGATTGTCGAATGCCGCCCCGTACGCATGAACAAGCGCATAGCCGAGCTCGCCGCCTTCATGGATCGAGCCGGGCGTATCTGGGGATGCATGGCTGGGAATGCCGCCCGGGAAGGAGAATTGCCGGAACAAGCGCCGCATGCCGTCCGCATCCTCGCTGATCGCGGGATAGATTTCGCTATAGCTGCCGTCCAGCCAGGTGTTGGCGACCATGCCCGGGCCGCCATGGCCGGGGCCGCACACATAAAGAATATCGGCATCGCGGGCGCGGATGATGCGGTTCAGATGCGCATAGATGAAGTTGAGCCCGGGCGTCGTCCCCCAATGGCCGAGCAGCCGGGCCTTGACATGGTCGCGGGTCAGCGGCGCTTTCAACAGCGGATTGTCGAGCAGGTAAATCTGGCCGATCGACAGATAATTGGCGGCGCGCCAATAGCGATCCAGCAATGCCAGTGGGCTCTCAGAGAGGTCAGGGGTCTTATGATCCGATATCTCGATCGACATGTCGCATTTCCTGATTGCCGGAGCCTCGATCCGTCGGCTGTATAGGTCCGGAGCGTGCGACGAGGGTGCGCACGCCGTATCGCGTCGGTTCGTGGAGATATTAGAAGCCGTCGCCGGGTCGCGGCATCGGTGAATCTACATAGCTTTGATGACAGTGCGCCGCGCGGATGCGGGGATTTACGTAACGACGCGTCGGCGGACCTTCGCCAAATTCGATAGTCAGGCGGCGCGTTTGCGCCTCCCTATCGATCGGAAAGATGATGAGCGAAACCGGCCACGACCTTCAGACCCTGTTTCCCGCGCAGCGGGAGATCCTGCATGTGCTGAAGCTGGAAAGCGCGCATTATCGCGAGTTGGCCGATCGCCATCACAAGCTGGCGATCGAGATTTCCCGGATCGAGGACGGATTAGAAGCCGCGTCGGACGATCGGCTGGAAGAAGCGAAGAAACAGCGGCTAGGCATTCTCGACGAGATTGCTGCAATGATCGCCGACAGGCAGGATGCCTGATGTCCGCGCATGATTTCATCCGAGGTGAACTGACCAGGCGGCTCGAGGATCTCGGCGCCCGCGTCGAGCGGATCGAGGAAGAGCAGCGCCAGCCCATGGATCAAGATTCCGTGGAACAGGTGGTTCAGCGTGAGGATGACGAAGCGCTCGATGCGGCGGAACGGTCGGCGCTGGCCGAAATGACCGCGATCCGGCAGGCTTTCGTCCGGCTGGATGCGGGCACTTATGGCATCTGCGTTACGTGCGGCGACGTCATCGCCCCCGCGCGACTGACGGCCATGCCGGCCGCGGCCCAATGTATCGGCTGCGCCAGCAAGGTCGCGCGCGACAACGGCTGATCGAATGCCCTATCGTGGCTGGACCATGCCGGCTTCCGCCCGTCATGCGGAGGTGAAGCCATGACGCAACGGATGCACGACCTGGCCGGGGAGATCGTCCGTCTTCAGGGCGAGCTCGATCGTGAGATCGAGCGCCGCCGCAAGGATCTGGGCTGGAAGGTGCGCGCCAGGCTGGTCGAATTCGAACGCGGCATCGCGATCGAACATCGCAAGCTGCGGATGGGCGTCGCGACCTTCCTGTCGCGATCCTCGATCGGCACGATCGTCACCTCGCCGATCATCTATTCGCTCATCATTCCGCTGGCGATCGTCGATATTTGGGTGAGCCTGTATCAGGCGGTCTGCTTTCGCGCTTATGGCATACCGCGCGTGCGACGCGGCGACTATATCGTGTTCGATCGCCAGCATCTCGCTTATCTGAACGCAATCGAAGTGCTGAACTGCCTGTTCTGCGGCTATGCCAATGGCCTCGTCGCCTATGTGCGTGAGGTCAGCAGCCGGACCGAACAATATTGGTGCCCGATCAAGCATGCGCTGCGCATTTCCGATCCGCATCGGCGCTACCGGCAATTCGTGGAATATGGCGATGCCGAGGGATATCGCGAACGGCTGGCGGCATTTCGCGAGGCGCTGCGGACAGAAAATCTCGCGCCTGATCCGGAGCCGTGACGATGCGTGCGGTCCTGAGTCTCAATGCCGGATCGTCGAGCCTGAAATTCGCTCTGACAGGGGTTGGTTCGGCAGACGATCTTGCGACCATTGCCATCGGCAAGATCGAAGGGATCGGTACGGCCCCCCATTTGATCGTCCGCGATGCCGCAGGCGGCCTGTTGACCGAGCGGCGCTGGGGCGCGGATGCCGGCATGGCGCACGAGGCCTTTTTTGATCCGTTGTTCGGCTGGATCGACGCGCATCTCGATGGAGACCGGCTGATCGGCGTTGGCCACCGCGTCGTTCATGGGGGGACGGCGTTCGCTGAGCCGGTGATCGTCACCCCGGCCGTCCTCGATCAGCTCGATGCGCTGGCCGCGCTCGCTCCGCTGCATCAGCCGCACAATATCGCCGCCATCCGCGCCGCCCAGACCGTCCGGCCGGACTTGCCGCAGATCGCCTGTTTCGACACCGCGTTTCACCACGACCTTCCGCCCGTGGCGTCGCGCTTCGCTATCCCGCGCGCGCTGCATGACGAAGGCGTGCGTCGCTATGGCTTTCATGGCCTTTCATACGAATATGTCGCCCGCCGGCTGCGTGAAATCGATCCGTACATGGCCGGTGGGCGCGTCGTCGCGGCGCACCTCGGCAATGGCGCGAGCCTGTGCGCGATGCAGGCGGGTCGCAGCATCGACACGACCATGAGCTTCACGGCGCTTGACGGGCTGGTCATGGGCACGCGATGCGGCGCGATCGATGCCGGCGTCATCCTCTACCTGCTCGAACAGAAGCAGATGAGTGCCGCAGATCTGACGAATCTGCTCTACGAGCGATCCGGCCTGCTCGGCGTGTCCGGTATTTCCGGGGACATGCGCGATCTGCTCGACAGCGACGCAACCGCTGCCCATGAGGCGATCGCGCTGTTTGTCTATAGGATCGCCGGTGCCACGGCGGCGCTCGCTGGCGCGCTGGGCGGGCTCGACGGCATCATCTTCACCGGCGGGATCGGCGAGAATGCCCCGGCTGTGCGCGCGATGCTGTGCGAACGGCTGACGTGGCTCGGCGTGGAAATCGACGAGCCGGCGAACACGGCTGGTGCGCCGGTGATCAGCCTGCCGTCCAGCCGGGTGCGCGTCAGGGTGCTGCCCACCGACGAGGAGCGCATGATCGCCATTCACACGCTCGCGCTGCTTAGCTGACACTCCGCAGTGCATGCCGTTTGAGGAGTTCGGCACTCCCGAGATACGCCAGAACGAGCAAACCGATCGACCCTGTCACGGTCAGACCGGGGATGGCGAAGCCCAGCAGCGCACCCCAGGGCAGCAGCGGCAGCGCCAGAGCCGTGGCCAGGCCGGTCAGCGCCGTGACCGTCAACGCAACATGCGGGCGGCTCGACCAGGCGGGGCGCATGGTGCGGATCACGAACACCACCAGGATCTGCGTCGCCATCGATTCGACGAACCATGCCGCGCGGAACGTAGCGACATCGACATGGAAGACCCAGAGCAGCAGCCCGAAGGTGGCGAGATCGAACAGCGATGACAGCGGCCCCATGACGGCGGTGAACCGCACCAGCGCGCGCATGTCCCATCCGTGCGGGCGCGCAAGATCGTCCGCATCGGCGCTGTCGAACGGGATGCCGATTTCCGACATGTCGTAGATCAGATTGTTGAGCAGAACCTGTACGGCGGTGAGCGGCAGGAAGGGCAGGAACAGCGACGCCAGCGCCATGGTCAACATGTTGCCGAAATTGGAGCTCGTCCCCATCCGGATATATTTCATGATATTGGCATAGGTGCGCCGCCCCTCGGCGACGCCATCGGCGAGCACGTTGAGATCGGAGGCGAGCAGGATCATATCGGCCGCCTCGCGGGCGACGTCGGTCGCCCCGTCCACCGACAGGCCGATGTCGGCGGCACGGATTGCCGGGGCGTCGTTGATGCCGTCTCCGATGAAGCCCACCGTATGGCCGCGCGCCTGCAGCGCGCGGACGATCCGGGTCTTCTGGTCAGGCGTGACGCGGGCGAAAATGTCGACCGTCTCGACACGGGCGGCGAGCGCCTCACTGCTCAGTTTGGCGATCTCGTCCCCGGTGAGCACGCCCTCCACCGGGAGCGCGAGGGCCGCCACCAGATGCTGGACCACGGCCGCCGCATCGCCCGAGATCACCTTGATGCGAATTCCCGCAGCTTCCAGCCGCGCCACCGCGCCGGCCGCGCTGGCCTTGGGAGGATCGACAAAGATGCAATAGCCAGCAAAGACGAGACCGTCATCGCCGTCGATGCCGATCCGGTCCTGTCCATCCGCCGGCTTCCAGGCAATGCCAAGCAGCCGCAGGCCCTGCGCCGCACGATCGTCGTGCAACGCAGCGAGGGTCGCCCGCAGCGCAGCGTCGAGCGGAACGATCCCGCCCGTTCGATCCTGCGCCTGCGTGCAGAGGTCGAGCATGGTTTCGGGCGCACCCTTCACGATCTCGATCCGCTTACCTTGCCGCTCGACCAGCACCGATACGCGCCGCTTTTCGAAATCGAACGGGCGCTCGTCGATTTTGCGCCAGTCATCGAACGAGTGGCCCGTCATGCGCAGCAGGAGCGCTTCGTCGAGCGGACTTTTCAGCCCGGTCTCGAATCGCGCGTTGACGGCCGCCAGTTCGACCACGCGATCATCATCTTCCGCGTCGATTCCCGGGTGGCCGACCAGAGTGATGCGTGCTTCGGTGAGCGTCCCGGTCTTGTCGGTGCACAATATGTCCATCTGGCCAAGATCGTGGATCGCGGACAGCCGCTTCACCACCACCTTTGCCGTCGCCATGCGCTGTGCGCCGCGCGCCAGCGAAACCGTCATGATCATCGGCAGCAGCTCCGGCGTAAGGCCCACCGCCAGCGCCATGGCGAACAGGAAGGACTGCAGCGGCGGCCGCCCCAGCGCGAGATGCGCGAGCAGCACGAACAGCACCAGAAAGACGGTGAGGCGCGCGATCAGGAGGCCGAGCTTGTGAATACCGCGCTCGAACGCAGTTGGGGGTTCTTTACCGGCCAGCGATGCGGCGATCGCGCCGAAGCGGGTCCGCTCGCCCGTGGCGACCACCAGCATCGTCGCGGTGCCGCCGATCAGCGATGTCCCCTGAAACAGCGCGTTGCGCGCCTCGGCAGGAGTCTTGGCGGCGGGAACGGGTTCGATCTGCTTTTCGACGGGATAGGGTTCGCCGGTCAGCAAAGCTTCATTCACCTGCGCGCTGTTCACCGCGAGCGCGATTCCATCGGCGGGCACCAGATCGCCGGCGGCGAGCGGCACGATATCGCCCGCCACGATCGCGCTTACGGGCAGTTTGATGAGGTTCCCGTCCCGTAATACGGTCGCGTTGAGCGCGATCGAGCGCTTGAGGGCAGCCGCGGTGGCTTCGGCGCGATGCTCCTGCACCATATCAAGCGCGGTCGACAGGATGACCACGAGCACGATGATCGCGAAACTCGCCATATCGCCGGTCACGCCGGCAATGGTCGCGGCCGCCAGCAGGATGGCGACCAGAGGGTTGGCAAGCCGACGAAGGATATCCAGCAACAGGTTGCGGCGTCGCCCGCCGGCAATTTCGTTCGGGCCGTCGCGGCTGAGCCTGGCCGTAGCATCGGCAACGCTCAGGCCCTCGCGCGTTGCCCCCAACCGGGTGAGAAGGGCGTCAGGCGATGTCTGCCAGAAAGCGTCAGGATCGCTCATTGGAACGAACGATGCCGGTATCGCGCCCGATCGATCATGGCGTGGTCCTTAATAGGTCGACCCTAGGCGGCCAGACAGCGCGTCCAACAAGGGGACAGGCGGAAAAAGCCTGAGCGCCCGCAGCCGACTTCCCAATCCGCAAAGCTACGTAGCCTTCCCTACAGCGCCACGGTTGATACCGGTTTAGCTGTCCATGGATCCGGAAACCTCTTGCATATCGTGAAGGGCCGGGACTTCGAGATGGCGGCGGAATATGCATGGCGGCTGACGAATGCACACATGGAAGGGAGAGCAGCGGCTGGCGGCGCTGGTTCTTTGGCGTGATCGTCACCGCAGCTCTGGTCGGTTCAGTCCTCCATTTCGGCGAGATCGAGAATTTCGGAAAGCTGCTCGCACGGGCGCGGCCCTTATGGCTGGTGGTGGCGATCCTGTTGCAGCTTACAACCTATGCCAGTGTCGCCATGGGATGGTCGCTCGTGCTGCGCCGGGCGGGAACGCCGCAGCCCCTGAATCGGCTGATCCGGATCGCCGTCACAAAACTGTTCGCCGATCAGGCGATGCCGAGCGCGGGCATGGGCGGAAACGTGTTGCTGGTTGATCAACTCAGGGCCCTCGGTGTGCAACGGGGGTCGGCAGTTGCAGCATTGCTGGTTTCGATGATCGGCTTTTATGCCGCTTATGCGCTGCTCGCTATGGCCATGCTGTTGATGTTGTGGGTGCACGACAAAGCTACGCCTCTGATGGCAGGCCTCGTTACGATTTTCCTGCTTGTTGCCCTGGCCATCCCTTGCTTCGCCCTGTGGCTGCGGCATCGTGGCCGCAAGCCGCTACCGGCCTGGCTGGAACATATCCATGTCGTTCGCCGCCTCCTCGACACTGTCGGGCAGGCCCCGCACGATCTGATCTCCGACTGCCGTTTGCTGCTCCAGGTAGCAGGCTGCAATGGGCTCATCTTCCTAGCCGATGGTGCGACGCTCTGGGCGAGTTTTCATGCGCTTGGATTGCCGGTTGCCTATGGCACAGCCTTCATCGCCCTGGTCATGGCTTCGATTGTTGTAACATTAGGGCCTGTCCCGCTCGGCTTGGGAACATTCGAGGCAACGTCGACGGCTACGCTGCGGCTGTTGGGTGTGCCGGTCGAAGCGGCCTTCGCTGCGACGATGCTGTTGCGCATATTGACATTGTGGCTGCCACTTCTGCCGGGATTGATCCTGATGCGGTCAGTGCTCAAGCGGGCCGCGAAAGCGGCCAGAAGGAACGACGAAATGACGATGATGACGGCTATGCAGTTTGAGGCGCCCGGTGGACCGTTGCGACGCATCGAGCGCGCAATATCCCGGCCAAAACCTCATGAACTGCTGATCAAAGTCGCGGCGTGTGGTGTATGCAGGACGGATCTTCATGTCGCGGATGGCGAGATAGCGGCACATTACCCCGTCATCCCTGGACATGAGATTGTCGGCCATGTCCTTGAGATCGGAAGCGAGGTCGAAGGGTTCGCGGTTGGCCAGCGGGTTGGGGTCCCCTGGCTGGGCCACACGTGCGGCCATTGCGCCTACTGCCTCTCCCATCGTGAGAATTTATGCGATGAGCCCGAATTCACCGGCGCCACGCGCGACGGCGGCTATGCGACACACGTCGTCGCCGACTCGCAATATTGCTTTGCTCTGCCGGAACGCTTTTCCGATGTCGATGCCGCGCCACTTCTGTGCGCGGGCCTGATCGGCTGGCGCGCGCTTCGTATGGCGGGCGATGGTCAACGCCTCGGGCTCTACGGTTTTGGTGCGGCCGCTCACATCCTCGCGCAAATCGCCGTCTGGCAGGGTCGCGAGGTTTACGCCTTCACCAGGGATGGTGATGCGCAAGGCCAGCGGTTCGCAGAATCGCTCGGCTGCTGCTGGGCTGGTGGCTCATCCGAGCAACCGCCGGTGATGCTCGACGCCACGCTGATTTTCGCGCCGGACGGCGCTTTGGTTCCCGCCGCGTTGAAGGTGATCCGAAAGGGTGGCCGTGTCGTCTGTGCGGGCATTCATATGAGCGACATACCAAGCTTTCCCTATGCGGACCTCTGGGAGGAACGTCAGATCGTCTCAGTCGCCAATCTGACACGCGAGGATGGCACATCCTTCTTTGATGTCGTCGATCGATCCGGCATTGGTGTCGTCACCGAGACTTTCCCACTATCCCAGGCGAATGAGGCGCTCGCGCGCCTCCGTGCCGGCGAACTGGTCGGGGCGGCTGTCCTTATCCCGGAGGCCACTACGTCGCCCCGTCTAATGTGAAAGGAATGTGAGGCGGGACGGATTTATGAGCAGGTCCATCGTTACGCCCCCGAAAACCCACTCGCGAAACCGGTTATGCGCATAAGCACCGGCCACGACCACATCCGCGCGCACGGTGTGGGCTACTTCGGCAAGCCCGCGCGCGTCAAAGGTATCCGAAATCTGCACGAGGGGTTCCGCTTCGATATCGTGACCGGCTAGCCAACCGATGACGTCTTGCAGACGTTGACGAGCGTCGGCAGCGTCGGCAGTGTCGGTCTCGCGAACGACTTCAGCGACAGTGACATGGCCGGCCATTTTGAGCAGAGGCAGCGCATCGAGCGCCGCACGCCGCGCCTCGCGGCTGTCCTTCCACGCAAGCAGAACCCGATCCAGGGGCAAATGCGTGGCGGTTTCGGGCACCAGCAGTACCGGCCGGCCGGAATGCATTACCAGGTCGCCGATCTTCACACGTCGCGGCTCGGCAAGCAGCGAGCCGCCACGATCGGGTGTCGTCAGGATCAGGTCAGCGGATCGTGCTTCCTGCGAAATATAGTCGGCTAGCGGCGTGAACACCGATGCGCATCGCCAATCAAGCGACACCGCACGATGGGTGAGTATATCCCGAAACTCGGTCTCGGCTTCTCGTGCTTCCCTCTCGGCTTCGGCGCGATCCAGTTCGACCATCTCTCCGCTGATATAACCTGCGGCGGCGGAAATCGCGAGCACGGGCTGGCGCGCAGCGACCCCGATCACCTTCGCCGCGCATTGTTCGGCAAGATCGCCAGCCACCTTCAGCAGCGCCGTATTCGACCTGCCGAGTTCGAGATGGACCATCAATATTTTATAGCTCACCGAACGTCTCCCTTGCCGAAGTCATGTCGTTCGCGGATGCCACTATCCGGTCGTCCGATGATGGCCGATCAGGCGAACAGCGCATGTTCGTCATCCTCTTCGAGGATGTCGGGTACAATGAGTTCGTTGTGATGCTCATGTGCAGTCCCGTCCGCTCCGATCGGTTGCGACTGGTCGTGCCGCTGGGCATCGATGGCTTCGCCCCACCATGAGAGTGCCGTTACCAGCGGGATCTGCCAGATCGACCATGCCTCGCCCAGCAGGTCGGCAAATGAGGATATGCCGGAAATGGGTTCAATGGCTGCGATATCATCATGCCGCGGCGCGCTCTGGATATTCATACCCGGCTCCTTGCTGGTTGCTTTGAAAGATACGGTTTTTGGGGAGCTCTCGGCATTGGTGAATCTACATATCGCCCGAAGAGGGGGCTGGTCGTGCTTTGCCGGCGCGGGGGCCCTGGCGCTCCAGCTTATGCGTAACTTTACCAATGGGATGCGGTGGGGGCGCCGTCCAGAACGGGCCTGCCAGCGCGGATGTGCTGGGCGAAGCTTCGAATGGAATCCCGATGGTCGACAATCTTACCCTTGGTTTTCACGGTGCCGCCGGCACCGTCACCGGATCCTGTATGGAATTCTGTACGGGTGGGCGGCGCATGCTGGTCGATTGTGGTCTGTTCCAGGGTTCGCGCACGCTGGAGACACTGAACCGCAGCCCCTTCGTCTTCGAACCCGCCAAGGTGGATGCCGTCATCCTGACGCATGCCCATATCGATCATAGTGGATTGCTGCCGAGGCTCGTCGCGGAAGGGTTTACCGGCGACATCTGGTGCACCGCGCCGACAGCGGATCTGCTCGAATTCATGCTGGCCGATGCGGGCCGCATCCAGGAATCCGAAGCAGCACGCCGCAACCGCCGCCGTGATCGCGCCGACCAGCCGGAAACCGTGCCGCTTTATACCGAGGAGGACGCGATGGCGGCTTGGCGGCAGGCGCGGATCATCGATCTGGAAGAGTGGTTCGAACCCGTACCGGGCTTCCGGGCCCGGCTCTGGAACGCGGGCCATATCCTGGGATCCGCTTCGGTCGAGTTGATTGCCGCAGACACGCATATTCTATGCTCGGGCGATCTGGGGCCCGAGCACAAAGCCTTTCAGAAAAATCCCGAAGGCCCGACGGGTTTCGACCATGTCATCTGTGAATCGACCTATGGCGACCGCAAGCGCGAACATATGGATATCGCGCATCGGCGAGCCCTCCTGCAAACCGAAATTACCTCTGCCCTCACGCGCGGCGGCAATCTCATCATTCCCGTATTCGCGCTGGAGCGCACGCAGGAACTGTTGCTCGATATCGGCACGTTGATCGACCAGAAGAAGATTCCGTCGGTCCCGGTGTTCGTCGATTCCCCACTGGCGAACCGGGCCACCAGCGTTTTTTCCAAATATGCGGCGTCGCTGGAGGATATGAACGGCGGCAATATCTTCCGCAGCACGGCCTTCCACTTCGTCGATGACGTAGCGGAATCGATCCGTCTCAACAGTATTTCGGGCGCCATCATCATGGCGGCGTCGGGCATGTGCGAAGCGGGACGGATCCGTCATCATCTGAAGCACAACCTCTTCAAACGCGAATCCACTATTCTGTTCGTTGGCTTCCAGGCCGAAGGTTCGCTCGGCAGGGTCATCCTGGAGGGCGCCGGTCGGGTGCGCATTTCCGGGGAGGATGTGATCGTTCGGGCGCAAATCCGCCATATCGACACCTACTCGGCGCACGCCGATCAGGATGACCTTCTGGCCTGGATTGACGGGCGCCGGCCGATCGGCGGCAGCCTTCTGCTGTCGCATGGCGAGGCAAAATCGATCGAGGCGCTTCGGGCGCTCGTTCAGGCTGGGGACTTACGGGCTTCCGTGATGGCGCCGGCCATGGGTGACGTCTATCGCCTGTCCGCCGCAACGCCGGCAAACCGTATCAAGACGGGCGAACCGCATTTGCTGGAGGCCGTCGGCCGCGACTGGCAGAATAGCTATGCGAGCTTCGCCACCGGGCTGAAACATGACCTCGCGCAGATCGAGGATATGAAAGCCCGCGAGCACGCGATCGACGAGATGCGAACCGTCCTCGAAAGCTACAAGCGGGCGGCCGGACGGCAGAAGAAGATGCGCGTGGGCGAGCGCCACTGATGTTGAGGATCCGCCGGGTGGGCATCGACACCTATCCCGAAAATACGGCCTTCCTGCTGCGCGGCGACAATGGCTATGGCGCCGAGCAGTTCAGGGCGCTGCGAAAGATCGAGATCAGCGGCGGGGGTTGCGCCATTCTGGCCACCTTGGCGATTGCGGATGACCCGAAGATCGTGAGCCCCGGCGAAATCGGCCTGGGCGAGCAGGCGTTTCGGCGGCTCGGCCAGATCGAGGGCAGCGGGGTGACGATCGCGCAGGCCAAGCCGCCGCAGAGCCTCGAAGCGGTGCGCCGCAAGATCGGCGGCGACATACTCAGTGATGGCGACATTGCCGACATTATTGGCGATGTCGCCGCCTATCGATATTCGCCGATGGAAATCAGCGCCTTTCTGGTCGCCTGTGCCGGCTTCATGACGACGCAGGAGACGCTCGCGCTGACGGTGGCGATGGCCGATGCCGGCAACCGGCTCGACTGGCACGCTCCGCTTGTCGTCGACAAGCATTGTATAGGCGGGATTCCGGGTAACCGTACGTCGATGATCGTCGTTCCGATCGTCGCGGCGCATGGGCTGATCATGCCCAAGACGTCATCGCGCGCAATCACGTCGCCGTCCGGCACGGCGGATACGATGGAAGTCCTCGCCAATGTCGATCTGACCGCAGAACAGGTCAGAGCGATCGTGGCGCGTGAGAAGGCGGTGCTGGCGTGGGGCGGCCGCATCAACCTCTCGCCGGCCGATGATATCCTGATCTCGGCTGAGCGCCCCTTGCGGATCGACACATTTGAACAGATGGTCGCCTCGATCCTGTCGAAGAAGCTTGCAGCCGGGTCGACGCATCTGGTGATCGACATCCCGATCGGCCCCACCGCGAAGGTGCGATCCACCAGCGAGGCGGCACGCCTGCGCAAATTGTTCGAATATGTCGCGCATAAGGTCGGCCTCACCATCGACGTCGTTCAGACCGATGGATCGCAACCGATCGGCCGCGGGATCGGGCCAGTGCTGGAAGCGCGCGATGTCATGGCGGTTCTGCGCAACGATGGCGATGCACCCGCCGATCTGCGCGAACATGCTTTGCTGCTGGCGGGGCGCGTGCTCGATTTCGATCCGGCGCTCGAGGGGGGGCGGGGCTATGCGCGCGCCCTCGAATTGCTGGCATCGGGGCAAGCGCTCGCCGCCATGGAGCGGCTCATCGCAGCACAGGGCGCACAGACGATGTCCTACAAGCCGGGAACGCTCCGCCATGAGGTGCTGGCGGGCGACGATGGCACCGTCGCAGCGATTGATTGTCACCTGATCGCGCGCGTCGCGCGGCTGGCCGGCGCGCCTGTCGACAAGGGAGCCGGCATCGATCTGTTGTGCAAGGTGGGAAATCGCGTGACGCACGACCAACCCCTTTATCGCATCCACGCGGAATCGGCTGCCGGCCTGGCTTTCGCATGTGATCTGGCGGCCAGCGATCCCGGCTACCGGATCGTGTCATGACGGCATCCGTCCACTATTTTCCCGAGGCGCGGGCGGCCGCGGAGCGACTTGCGGCGACCCTGGCGACCTCTTGCCAACCGATCGACGTGCATACCTTTCCCGATGGCGAAAGTCTGGTCAGGGTCGAGCCGTCGACACCGACGGCAATCGTATATCGAAGCCTCGATCATCCGAATGTAAAGCTTATGGAACTGCTGCTGGCGGCATCCGCCTTGCGGCAAAACGGCGCGGGCAGGGTCATTCTGGTGGCACCCTATCTGCCCTATATGCGCCAGGATACAGCCTTCCGTCCCGGCGAAGCGGTCAGCCAGAAGGTGATAGGACGGTTGATGGCTTGTCATTTCGACGGGCTTGTCACTGTGGACCCCCATCTTCATCGGACGCCGACACTGGGCGATGTCGTTCCAGGCGTGCTTGTCCGTGCCGTATCGGCTGCGCGGGCGCTGGCCGACATGATCCGCGCCGATATGGTGCCGGATACGATCCTTGTAGGGCCGGACAGCGAATCACGTCCATGGGTGGAAAATATTGGCGCTCTGCTGGGCGTGGAGGTGCTGGTGGGAGAAAAGCAGCGGCTCGGCGACCGCACGGTGGCGTTGACGATACCCGGTGTCGATCGCGCCAAAGGCCGGCCCGTGATCCTGATCGATGACATGATATCGAGCGGTGCCACCCTGATCGCTTGTGCGGAGAAGCTGTCCGCCGTTGGTGCTGGCCAGATCGAGGCCGTCGCCACCCATTATCTTGCCGGGCAATATGAGATCGATGTCTTGGCGCAACATGGCATTGAACGCATTCGATCCGCCGACACGATCGACGGCCCCACCGCCTGTGCACCGATAGCACCGGTGATCGCCGACGTGTTGCGCGAATGGATCTATTAGCGGCGGTCTTAAAATACCGCCTAGCATCACCCATCTTGGCGTCATGAAGATTTTTACGATCGGATATGAAGGCGCGACGCAGGCCGAGCTGATCTCGGTTCTGCAGGATGCAGGCGTGACGCTTCTGGTCGATGTCCGTGCGGTTCCGCTGTCGCGGCGCCCTGGGTTTTCCAAGAACATCCTCGCTGCGGGTCTACGGGACGCGGGCATTGATTATATCGGGATGAAGGCGCTCGGGACGCCACCGGCAGGGCGGGAGGCCGCACGCAAAGGCCGCCATGCGGAACTCGCGGCGATATATGCCGGCCAGCTCGACCTTCCCGAGGCTATGGTTCAGGCTGCGCAGCTCGCTGATCTGGCGCAGGAACGGCCCACCGCCCTGCTCTGCTTCGAGCGCGACCCCGCCGGTTGCCACAGGTCGTTGCTGATCGATGCGGTGCTTCCCGACGCCGACCGCGTCGATCTGTTCGTCTGATCGGTCGGCACTCGCTCAGAGGCCGCGCGCGAAGCGATAGCTGGTTTGCTCGAATCCGAGCTTTCGGAAGAAGCCGTGGCTGTTGCGGACCTCAATATCGCTGACCGCTTCTATCAGCCGCGCACCCGATTTTTCCATCGCCGTTACCGCGCTTTCGAGCAGCGCACGGCCAATGCCTCGGCGCCGCTCACCGTCGGCAACCAGGATCATCGTGATGCGTCCGATCAAGCCATGGCGCAGCGTCGGCAACAGGCTCCAGCTTATCACGCCGATGATGCCACCCTGTTCGGCGATCAATATACCATTGTCGCCTTTGGCGGGCAGCAGTGCGGCGATCTTCGACTCTTCGCCTCCCGGAATAAGGTCTGCCAGCGCGGCGGCATCGGCTTTCGTCGCCTTGCGGATCTTGCGCGCGCGTACGGCCGGGGCCGGCTTTTCGCGTAGGCCGGAGGGCGACGACGACGCGCTTGTCACGGCCTTATCGGGCTTGACGTGGTCCGTCGTCCGGCGCGGCCGCGCTTCGGCCTCAGGATCGTCGGACGGCCGAACGCGCCGTCGCGCGCGCGGGCGGATCGCGGGTTCCGGTTCGGGCTCGGCCTGTTTCCGGCGTGCCGGCGTTGCAGCCGCTTGTGGCGTGGTCTCGACCGATACGGCCCAGGTGGAGGCCGCGCCCTTCAACAAATATTCCGCAATATCCTGCGCGGAGGCGGTGAACTTTTGATCGTCCTGCCCGAAAACCGGTGTGCCATCGGCATCGACCAGACCAAATTTGCCATAATCGGCTTTTCCGGGCGTCTTCACCCGCGATTTGACGAGGCGGAAGCCGCGATGCCGGGCGGCTTCCCGCAAGGTGTCGTCGGATGGGGCGGCGCCCGTCACCGCCTCACCCCACAGCTAAGGCGGTCACCCCAGGGATCATGGGCGGCTGTCGGCACGGTCCGCGGCCGGATAATCTTCCGGTGTCACCGTGCCGACATTGGGCCGATCGTCGACATCCTCCTGCTTTTGACCACCTCGCGTACGAGGATCGGGATCGTTGCCATTAGGGCGGACATCGCCCGCCGGCCCCCGGCGCGGCATCTGCTCGGTCTGTTTGTCGTTCGGGTCGAGGCAGTCGGACATGATCATACTCCCTGGAATGAAAATGTATGTGCGCCCACCGGGTTCCGGCTGCGCGCGGCTCTACTGTCCGGCTTATGCCGACCGCGGGGACGTCAGCCGCGCAGCCATAGCCGCATTGCCCTGTGCGCGCGCCACGGATACCGCGCTGTTGCCCGCGGCGTCTGTCAACAGCGGATCGGCGCCGTGCGCGATCAGCCGATTGACGATCGCATGGCGGTCGAACAAAGCCGCCATCATCAGCGCGGTCTGTCCGGCCGCATTGCGCGCATCGACATCCGCGCCTGCCGCGAGCAGGCTGGCGGCGATCGCGTCATAGCCCTTGAACGCAACGCCCATCAGCGCGGTATTGCCTCTTGCACCATCGGGCGTGTCGACGATCGCGCCACGCTCAAGCAGCATCGCGGTCGCCGCTTTCTGTCCGTTATAGCTGGCAAGGATCAATGGGGTGTAGCCCTTCGCGTCCCGCGCCTCGATATCCGTGCCCGCGAGCAGCAGCGCGGGGATTACGTCGATCCGCCCGAGGCGCGCCGCATCGAACAGCAATTCCTGCAGCCGGGGCGGCGGCGGCAGGGAAGGGGCGGCCGCACCCATTGCGGCCGCCTTTCCCGATGCTTCATTTGGCATCGAGATCGACCTTCAACTCCCGTGGCCAGAAGCGCAGCGCCGCGATGGTGTCGACGAAGGCCGCCGCGTCCTTGGCGCTGGCCAGGGCAAGGCAGGCTTCGTCCAGGCTGTCCGCGATGCCGGCCTTCACAAAAATCGGCTGAGCCTCCTTGGTCAGGCCGATATATTTGCAGTGACCAAAGGCGTCGCGGACGAAGTCCTGCGTGGCCGCGTCAGCGGCGAGCAGAGCAGCGCCGGCCTCGGACACCAGCACAGCCACAGCGTCGAACAGCACCGAAGGACCGCCGTCGATCTTGTGCTTGGCAGCCACCATCGTGCCGTCGGACAATGTCACCCCGCCGATCTTGGGCGCGATCACCTCATATAATGCCTGTGCGCCGTCGAGCGCCTTGACCAGCCCACTGAACAGTCGGGCATCCGCGCCGTCGCTCATCAAAATGCCGAGCTTGCGGCCCTTGAAGCTGGCCGGCCCGTTCTTGAGGATGCTGAGTGCATCCGATGGCGGCAGGTCCATGATTGTCGGGCGCGCCGCTTGTGCGGGGGCGGGCAGTTCCGCCAGCCCAAGCCCATCGGCCACCGTCGCGGCGAGATCGGAATCGATGTTGAGCAGATGCGAGATCATCCGGGCACGAATGTCCGGCCGTTCGACCTTGCTGAGCTCGAACACCAGGGCGTCGCCAATATGCTTCTGCTCGATCGGCAGCTGGCTCTTCAGGAACTGGCGTGCCTGGCTGTAATGATCGGCAAAGCTTTCCGGGCGGAGACGCAGCTTGGGGCCGCCCTCCGTCGCGGCGAAGCTGGTGAGGCCGCGCCCGGGATCCTCGCGCGGGCCGCCGGCTTCCGGGCCCCAGCTGTTCGGCTCGTAATTGGCGCGGCCGCGCGGGTTGATCATGGCCATATGGCCGTCCTGTTGGAAGGTCGCGACCGGGCATTTGGGGGCGTTGATCGGGATATGCGTGAAGTTGGGGCCGCCGAGGCGCTTCAACTGGGTGTCGAGATAGGAGAAGTTGCGGCCCTGGAGCAGAGGATCGTTGGTAAAGTCGATACCGGGGACGATATTCTGCGTGCAGAAGGCAACCTGTTCGGTTTCGGCGAAGAAATTGTCGACCACCCGATCGAGCACCAGTCGGCCGACGATGCGGACGGGCAGGATGTCCTCGGGGATGAGTTTCGTTGCGTCCAGCACGTCGAAATCGAAGGTGTTGGCGAAATCCTCGCCGAACAATTGCACGCCCAGTTCCCACTCAGGGAAGTCGCCGCCGTTGATCGCGTCCCACAGGTCGCGGCGATGGAAATCCGGATCGGCGCCGTTGATCTTGACGGCCTCGTTCCACACGACGGACTGCAGGCCTTGTTTCGGCTTCCAGTGAAATTTGACGAAGGTCGATTTGCCTTGGGCGTCGACCAGCCGGAAGGTGTGGACGCCGAAGCCTTCGATCGTTCGCAGCGAACGCGGGATCGTGCGATCGGACATGATCCACATGATCATGTGCATGCTTTCGGGCGTCAGCGAGACGAAATCCCAGAAATTGTCGTGCGCGGTCTGCGCCTGCGGGAAATCGCGGTCCGGCTCTGGCTTGGCGGCGTGGATCAGGTCCGGGAATTTGATCGCATCCTGGATGAAGAAGACCGGAATATTGTTGCCGACGAGATCCCAATTGCCCTCCCTAGTGTAGAGCTTGACCGCGAAGCCGCGCACGTCGCGGGCGAGGTCCGGCGAGCCCTTCGATCCGGCGACGGTCGAGAATCGGACGAAGGCCGGAGTGCGTTCGCCGACACGCTGAAAAATATCGGCCCGCGACACGTCGGCAAGACTGTCGGTCAGTTCGAAGAAGCCGTGCGCGCCATAGCCACGCGCGTGGACGACCCGTTCGGGAATGCGTTCATGATCGAAATGGAAGATCTTCTCGCGGAAATGCGGGTCTTCGAGCAGGACGGGCCCGCGCGCGCCATATTTCAGGCTGTTCTGGTCGTCCGCGACCGGCACGCCCTGCTGTGTGGTCAATGTCGCAACGCCGTCGCCGGCGATCTGGTGGGTCTCGGCGCCATTGCCTTGCGCTTCGGCGAAGCTGGTAGCGCGCTCGGCGCCTGCAGGGACCTTCGGAGCTTTTTTGGGCGTCTCGCCCTTAACTTTGGGCGCAGATTCGCTCGGCTTACGGGCCATCGATAATTCCTCGATCGAGAGTGGATCCCTCAGCAACCCTTGGCCGGGCGCGCAGTTGCGGCTCAAATGCGCGACTTAACCTATGGCAATACGATTTACTCTCTGGCGGCCCTCATCCCCCACCGCACGATCCGTCGCGTTTGATCCAGGACAACGCGCGTCGTTGCAGGCTGGTGTAGAAGAACAAATGCACCGGGCGACCATAGATCATCCCGCCGCAAGTACCGCGGGCATTGGCAGCGCCTGACCGTCGGACAACTGTCGTTTCGAGGGTGAGCCCGAGAGCGGCCCCATCATGGAGGTAAGTCATGAGTGACAATGATCGTGCTTATTACGAGAATCGCATCTCCGTGGAAGTCGAGCTGTCGTTGAAGGCGGAGAGCTCCGATGCCCGCGCCGTGCATCGCCAGTTCGCCCAGCTCTATCGTGCCCGGCTGGACGATCACGCAGGCGTCGAGCGCCGGAGCTAGACGTCGGATCCGGCCGACCCGTTCAGGGCTTCGGCTCGACCCCGGCTATGCGCAGCACAGCCAGATCGGCGGTCACATTGCCGAAGGTTCGGAAGATGTCGGGAATCGTCTCGACCGCGAGCAATAGCGGCAACAGCTGGATCGGCACCCCCATCGCCACGCAAACCGGCGCGATCGTCGCGAAGAAGGATATCTGCGCCGGCAGGCCGACCGCGGCGAGACTGATCGGAACGGCGACCAGCGCTCCCAATATGATCGTGCCTATGCCGATCGGGATACCGTGGAGATGCGCGAGATAGATGGCGACCGCGATATTGGCGGCCCCGCTTGCGGCGCGGAATAGCGAAACCGCCAGCGGCAACGTTACCCCCGCCGCCGTTTCCGATACATGCAGCGCCGGGGCGGCGGCCATCATCGCGGGCAGCGAAGCGAGCGACGATTGCGTGCTGACCGCGACCACCTGCGAGGGCAGGGCGGCGCGCGCGAAAGCACGCAGCGAAATGCGCCCGGCCACGATCGCTGCGATATAAGCCAATAAGGCGGCGGACAGGCACGCACCCGATACGATCACGACATATTGGACGAGCGCCCCGGCCGCCGAAAGACCCAGCCGCACGCCGACGCCGAACGCCAGCGCCAGAACGCCGATCGGCGCCAGCCACAAAACCCAGCGCACGATCACCAGCATGACCTCGACGATCGCCTGGAGTACGGCCAGTATCGCGGCCTGCAACCGCGTGTCGATGCGCGGTATGGCCAGGCCGAACAGCACCGCGAATATCACGAGCGGCACCATCGCGCCTTCCGCAGCGGCCTTGATCGGATTGGTTGGAATCAGCCCTGCGATCCAGTCGCCGGGGGCGGTGAGCACTGGCGGCGGCGTTCCCGGGCGGAGCGTGCCGGCCTCCGGGGGAACCGGCCAGACCGCCAGCGCGGTCGATGACAGCATCGCGGCGAACAGGCAGGCGCCCGTCAGCAGAAGGGCGAACCAGAGCAAGGCGCGCCTGGCTGTACGGCTGCCCTGGGCGCTCGTGGCGGCATTGGCGATGCCGGTCACGAGCACACCGAAGATCAGCGGCACGATCGTCATCGTCAGCGCATCCAGCCATAACTTGCCCGCCGGATCGGCAATGGCGAGCATCGGACCGAGGCCGGGCGCAGCCAGCCGCCCCAGCAGCGTACCGCCTGCCAGGCCGATGACGAGCGCAATCAATGTCCGGTGTGAGGCGATGGCGGACCTTCCCGGCTTGTCGGGTTTCAGCATGGGGACAAAGCGCCGTGCAGGCCAGGACATAGGTCGCACCACGATCCGAAGCTCATCTGCCGCGCCTTGTTTTCCATGGTAATCGCCCTGTTGCCTCTCGCTCAAAACCCCAAAAGGCACCAGCGGTTGCGGAATTTCCAGACAAGCTAACCTGCATCAAACAGAATCGCGATGTCGATGGAGCCCATCCCGCGGATGAGGCGTTAAGCGCTCGATCAGTTCGCCAGCGGAATAAGGAGGGCCATATGATTACAGAGCGCTTCCTGAGGCACCGCCGAGGGGCTGCGTTGACCGAAGACGAACGGGCGCGGCTGGATGGCAGCGTTTCGCGGGTCGTCAGCCTCGACGGCCGCGTCACGATGGTGCGCGCGGGCGAACCATTGTCGCACAGCACGTTGCTCATCGACGGTTTCATGTGTCGCTATATCGACGATCGGCAGGGGTTGCGCCAGTTGGTGGCGGTGCATGTCCCGGGCGACTTCGTCGATCTCCACGCTTATCCCCTCAAGTCGCTGGACCATGAGGTGGCGACGCTGACGGCGGTGACGATCGCGCAGGTGCCTCACCGCGCGCTCGATGCGATCGTCGATGATCTTCCGCAACTCGCGCGCAAGCTCTGGTATTCGACATTGCTGGACGCCGCGATGCACCGCGCCTGGCTGTTTCGCCTCGGGCGGCTCGATGCGCCGGGGCGTATCGCGCATTTCCTGTGCGAGACCAGCGCACGGCTGCAGACGGTTGGCCTGAGCGATGGACGAAATTTCACGCTCGGCCTGAACCAGAGCGATATTGCGGAAGTCTGCGGGCTGACCAACGTCCACGTCAATCGCGTCTTGCGGACGTTGCGCGAAAAGGGCTTTTGCAGCGTGCGATCGTCCCGGGTAGAGATTTTCGACCCGACGGGCCTTGCCCGGCTCGGCCAGTTCGATGCCACCTATCTCTATCTTTCCGACGATATTGGCGCGGAGCTCGAGGGCCAGATGGCATGATGCCGGCGCTGGCAATGGCAAACCAATCAAGCGATGATGCGCTTCTCCGCTTGCTCGAGAGACTCAAGGCCGACGGCTATCGCTTCGTCACGCCAACGCCGGCCACCCATGCGCGGGTCATAGCGCGCCCGGGCAGGCAACAGGCGCGGGATGTTCGCGACGTGCTTGGCTGGAACCTGCGTTTCACCGAAGCGGCGATCGATCGTGCCATTGTGGACGCGCTCGAAAGCGGCGGCTTGCTCTACGATGATGAAGCGGGTTTCCGCCGCAGTCGGTTGCGCGTGTCCTCGCTTGGCGACGACCTCTTTTTGCATTCGGCCTACCCGACGAACGATCGCAACGCCGTGTTTTTCGGCCCCGACAGCTATCGCTTCGCCGATCTGATCGCGGCCGAATTCAGCGCGAAGCCGCCACGGCCGTCAGCGCATATCGTCGACATCGGCACTGGATCGGGAGTGGGGGCGATCGTCGCCTCGCGGATGTGCGCCGATGCGCGGATCACGGTGACGGACATCAACGCCGGGGCGCTGCATCTGGCGGAAATCAATATGCGCGGGGCGGGCGTTGCGGGGACGGCGATGTTGACCGGTAACCTCGCGGGGATTCCCCACGACATCGACATTGCCCTGGCCAACCCGCCCTACATCATCGATGCCGAGGGACGGGATTATCGCGATGGCGGCGGACTTCATGGCGGCCAGGTCGCGCTGGACATGGCCGGCGATGCGGTGGGGCGGCTTGCCACCGGCGGAAGGCTTATTCTCTATACAGGCAGTGCGATCGTGAACGGACACGATCCGTTGCGGCGTGCGCTCACGACGCTGGCGGGCCGAAGCGG
>Ga0105248_10001304_pt1 | contig 27739 bp, 23 predicted proteins | sample KBSS34metaG_FD_81524 | JGI IMG/M metagenome (GOLD analysis project Ga0105248, IMG submission 81524) | Switchgrass rhizosphere microbial communities from Kellogg Biological Station, Michigan, USA - KBS S3-4 metaG | ecosystem: Host-associated > Plants > Roots > Rhizosphere > Soil | place... | reverse complement strand
GGCGTTCCAGATGTGGGAAACGCCGTGGATCGGCCTCGTCTGCTTTGCGATCGTGCTGATCGCATGGACCGCGAACGTGCGGCTGCCGGGCGGCCTGCCCGGCGGTCTCGTCGCGGTGATCGTCGGCGCGGCGATCGGCTGGATCGCTTCGTTCATGGGCTGGAGCGACTACATGAAGGCCGCCGACGTGAGCAAGTCGCTGGCGCAGTTCGGCCTGCACCTGCCGACGTTCTCGGCCGACGTCTGGACCGGCCTCGCCAAGGTCGCGCCGCTGCTCGCGACCGCGATCCCGCTCGGCATCTACAACTTCACCGAGGCGATGAACAACGTCGAGAGCGCCTCGGCGGCGGGCGACAACTACAACCTGCGCAAGATCCTGCTCGCCGACGGCCTCGGCGCGGTGGTCGGCTCGATGCTCGGCAGCCCGTTCCCGCCCGCGGTCTACATCGGCCATCCCGGCTGGAAGGCGGTCGGCGGCCGCATCGGCTACTCGCTCGCGACCGGGATCGCGATCGCGCTGGTCTGCTTCCTCGGCTTGACGGCGCTGTTGCTCGCCATCATCCCGCTCGTCGCGATCCTGCCGATCCTGCTCTACATCGGCCTCGTCATCGGCGCGCAGGCGTTCCAGGCGTCGCCGGCGAAGCACGCACCGGCGATCGTGCTCGCGCTGATCCCGAACATCGCCGAATGGGCGAAGACGCAGGTCGACGGCGCGCTCGGCGCTGCGGGAACGTCGGTCTCCGCGGTCGGCCTCGCCAAGCTCGGCGGCTTCGGCGTCCTCTACAAGGGTCTCGAGTCGGTCGGCGGCGGCTCGGTGCTCGCCGGCATGGTGCTCGGCGCGATTGCCGTCCACGTCATCGACAACAAGATGCGCGACGCCGCGATCTGGGCGTTCGCAGGCGCCGTGCTCTCGTACATCGGCCTCATCCACGGCGCCCAGCTCGGCTGGGGCGTCTCGCCGCTCGTCTCGCTCGGCTATGTGATGTTCGCGGTGACCTGCGTCGTGCTGATGCGCTCGGCGGTGCCCGTCGCGCCGGGCGTCATGCCGCAGGAGACCTGAGCCGCTCGCCGTGCCGCACCGCGTGGTGCGGCACGGCAGCGTTCAGTTGCGCAGCGCGATGACCGCGCGCGTCGAGTCGGAGACCCAGCCGAAGATCGCGCCCTGCGCCTTGATCATGTCGAGCGCGGCGCGCTGGAACTGCGGGAAGTACGAGCCGACGCAGTCCTGGAGGACGACGCACTCGTAGCCGCGGTCGTTCGCCTCGCGCACCGTCGTCGTGACGCAGACCTCGGTCGTCACGCCGCAGACGATGAGCGACTTGATGCCGCGGTTGCGCAGGATGTGGTCGAGGTCGGTCGCGAAGAACGCGCCCTTGCCCGGCTTGTCGACGATCGCCTCGCCGGCAATCGGCGCGAGCTCGGGGACGATCTCGTGGCCGCGCTGGCCGCGCACGAGGAGCCGCCCCATCGGGCCTTCATCGCCGATCGTGATCTTGCCGCGGCCGCGCGCGCGCTTCGACGGCGGGCAGTCGCCGAGGTCGGGGGCGTGGCCCTCGCGGGTGTGGATCACCATCATCCCCATCGTGCGCGCGGTGTCGAGCATGCGCCGGCACGGCGCGATCACCGCCTGCAGCGGCGAGACGTCGTTGCCGAGCGCCTCGCCGAAGCCGCCCGGCTCGACGAAGTCGCGCTGCATGTCGATGACGACGAGCGCGGTCGTCTTCGGGTCGAAGTTGAATTCGTACGGCTCTGCCTGCATCGAACGTTGCGCCATCGGCCCCTCCGTCGGTTGCCCGGACATGGTACCGCCGGGGCGCGGCAGCGCCACTCCATTCGGTCGTCGCAGAAGATCTGTCCGAGGCGCCGCAGTACGATCCGCGCAGTCGCTGAACGCGAGGTCATCTGATGGCGGACCGCCGGGCGTTCCTCGTCGCGCTTCTCGCACCCTCCGGGTGCAATCGTCCCGAGCGGCCGCAGGCGACCGGCAACGCCGATCCGGCGGCGTCGCGACCGACCACTGCGTCGGTCGCGAGGACGACCGGCGCCGAAGCGACGCCGAGCGTTCCGCGCGTCGCCATGCTGTCGTTCAGCAGCCCGAACGCGGTCTCGCCCAGCGGGCCGCCGGTCGCCGACTCCTTGCGCGATCGTCTCGCCCGGCTCGGTCGTGTGGACGGCAGGACGATCGTGCTCGACGAGCGTTACGCCAAGGGGGATCCGCAGCGGATCGAGCGACTCGCGCAGGACATCGTGGAGAGCAAGCCTGACATCATCGTCGCGATCGGTGCGTTGGCGACCGGTGCGGCGCGGCAAGCCACCGCCACCATTCCGATCGTGATGGTCCACGCCGGCAATCCCGTCGAAGCCGGTTTCGCGGTGAGCCTGTCCCATCCTGGCGGCAATGTCACGGGAACGACGTCGATGGCACAGGACCTCGGCCACAAGCAGGTCGAGCTGCTCGGCCAACTGGTTCCCCGCCTCAGACGTCTGGGGGTGCTCACCAATCCGACCAACGTTGGATCGCCGAAAACGCTGGTCAACGTGCGCGAAGCCGCGCTCCGCTATGGCATCGACGTCACCGTCGCGGAGGTGACCCGCCGCGAGGAATTCGACGCCGCGTTCGCCAGACTGAAGGCCGCGCGCACGGATGCGCTCTACGTCGCCATCGATTCGGTGATCTTCGTCAACGCCGCGGCGGTGCTCGAGTTCACTGCCGCCAATCGGCTGCCGGCAAGCTTCGACGTCGGCGGGCGTGAGCTCGTGCGTCGCGGCGCCCTCATGTCGTACGGTCCCGTGCTGACGACGCACTTCGCGATCGCCGCCGAGTACGTGGACAAGATCCTCAGAGGTGCCAGGCCCGGCGATCTTCCCGTGCAACAGCCGACCGAGTTCGCGCTCTTCATCAACTCGAAGACTGCCGCCGCGCTCGGCATCGCGATCCCGCAATCGCTGCTGCAGCGAGCCGACGAGATCGTCGGCTGATCCGGCTCGCGGCAGCAAGCCTGTGCGCGCTCAGGGCACGGCGTCGCCGAGCCGGCAGACGAAGCCCCAGCCGCCGCCGAGCTCGCTGAGCGCCAGGACGAGCTCGTTGCGCCCCTTCTTCAGCGCCAGCCAGACGGCGTCGTTCTCGACGTCGACGATGCCGAGGAACGCCGGATCGCGGAAGTTCTGCGCGCTGCGGCCGCGCCAGAGGATTCGGCCGTTGAGGAACACGCTGACGTCGTCGCTGTAGCCGATCGCGAGCTTGCGCGTCTCGTCGCGGTCGGCGTCGATGACCGCGCGCGCGTAGACGAGCTTCATTCCCGGCTGCGGGTCGAACCGCTTGGTCCAGTCGTTCGCGAAGGAGACGCGCGGGTGCGGGCTCTCGCGATAGCGGTTGACGAGGACGAGCCCCGGCGGCTCGGCCTCGACGTCCTGCCACGCGATCTGCGCGATCTCGGCCGGCGCGAGCGGACGCTCGAGGTTGCGCGCGAGCGCGTCGTACGACGGCGAAAGGCTCCAGCGAACGATCGTCCCGGGCGGCGTCGGCGGGGGGTGGCGCTGCCACGCCGCGTCGGGCGTCGTTCGCACCTGGAAGTTCGCGAAGCACGACGCGCCGGTGAGCGAGATGAGGCCGAGGCGGCCGCGCTGGCTGCCGCTCTTCAAGTCGTCCATGACGAGCGCCGGCCGCTCCATGTCGGCGACGTAGAGCTTGGCCTGCGCACCAGTGACGGCGAGCCGCAGGTGGAACCACGCGTCGCGCGGGATGTCGACCGCGCCGGTGAAGCCCGGGCCGCTGAAGAGCTGCCAGTTGAGGCCGGTGTTCAGCACCGGCGTGTACTGCATCGCATCGGGCTGGCCCGACTTGTGCTGGCGCAGGTAGATCCACTCGCCGTTGGCGCCGTCGTCGACGAGGCGAAACGCGAAGCCGAAGAAGCCCCGCGGCGCCGGCGTCCAGACGTCGACGTCGACGACGCCGTCGCGCATCTCGAAGTCGCGGACGATGCCGGCGCCGCCGTCGAGGAACAGGCAGTCGCGGTCGAGCTTGCGGTCGGGCTTGGCGGTGCCCTCGAGCTCCCAGCGCGGCGAGTCGGCCGCGAGCGTCAGGGCGGCGGGCGCCTGAGCAAACGCGGCGACGCAGCAAAGCGACGTCCACGCAGCGATCGACTTGCAGAGCATGCGGATTCTCCCGACCCGGCGACGAGCGGCCGGCCTCGCGCGACTCTAGGTCGCTCGGGCGTCGTCGGTGCGCCCGCGCCGCCGATTGCGCAGGATCTGCAACGCCGCGGCTACGCCTGCGGCATTCGGTAGTACGCCTCGACCTGGCCCTTCAGCGTGATGAGGAGCGGCCGGCCGTGGCGGTCGAGCGTCTTGCCGGCGGGCACCTTGACCCAGCCTTCGCTGACGCAGTACTCCTCGACGTCGTGGCGCTCCTTGCCGTTGAGGCGGATGCCGATCGGGTGCTCGAACACCGCGGCGACGTGGTGGGGGCTGCGCGGATCGACCGAGAGGCGATCGGGCAGCGGCGGCAGGGCGGGTGCGGCATCGTCCATCGCGCGATTGTCGGCCCGCGCGCACCCGCCCATCCGCTGCCGCCGCGGCGCACGGGCACACGGCAGCACGGCATTGGAGAATCGACGCGAGCATGGACGCCCTCGCTGCCGAGCACCGCCACTTCCTGAGCCGCGCCGCGCAGCTGCTGTCGTCGTCGCCCGAGTTCGACGATGCGCTGCAGCAGACGCTGGCGGCGGCGCTGCCGGCACTCGGCGATTTCGGCTTCGTCGACATCGTCGACGGCGACGGCGTCCGGCGCAGCGCGCGCGCGCACGACGATCGCGACCTCGACGCACTGCTGAAGACGACGTCGTGGCGGCCGCAGCGGCGCAGCGACGGCGTCAACCTGTGCGCGCTTTCCTCCGGCGAGACCGCGGCGCACTACGACATCGACGACGCTTGGTACCGGCGCGTCGCCGATTCGCCCGAGCACCTCGCGGTGCTGCGCCGGCTCGCGTCGCCTCGATGCTGAGCGTTCCGGTGCGCTTTCGCGGCGAGACGATCGGCGCGCTGACGCTCTTCATGGGCCGCTCGGGAAGGCGCCACACCGCAGAGCACCTGGCGGCGGCACACGACCTCGCGTCGCTCGCGTCGACCGTCGTCGCCAACGCCAGGCTCGTCGCGCAGCACGCGCGCTCGGAGGCAGCGCTGCAGGCGAGCGAAGAGCGGCTGCGCGTCGCGATGGAGGCGGCCAACCTCGGCACCTGGGACTGGGACGTCACCAGCGACCGCGTCGCCTGGAGCGATGCGGTCTACCGGCTGCACGGGGTCGTGCCGGGAGCGTTCGGCGGCAGCGTCGCCGACTTCGCGCGCCTCGTCCACGACGACGACATCGAGCACGTCCGCGAGCGCATCGCGCAATCGCTCGCCGACGGCACGCCGTACGAGGTCGAGTTCCGCGTCGTCTGGCCGAGCGACGGCAGCGTGCACTGGCTGGCGACGCGCGCGACCGTCGAGCGCGACGCCGAAGGCCGGCCGCTGCGCATGGCGGGCGCGACGTACGACGTCACCGAGCGCGTCCAGCTGCTCGCCGCCGAGCGCGCTGCGCGCGCCGAAGCCGAGCGGGCGCAACGTCGGCTCGAGCTGCTCGCGTCGGCGAGCGCGCTGCTCTCGCAATCGCTCGAGCCGGCGACGACGCTGACGCGGCTCGGCGAGATCCTCGTTCCCGCGGTTGGCGACTGGTGCCGGATCGACCTGATCGACGCGACCGGCACGCTCGTGCGCGGCATCGCCTACCACGCCGACAAGAAGCAGGCCCAGGTCGGCACCGACGCCGTGCAGCGCCTGCGCGCCAAGCCCGAGACGATCGGCTCGATGGCGTGGTGCGTGCGCACCGGCCACGCGCACACCCACAACTACTCGTCGCCCGACGACTTCGCGCAGACGGGCGATGAGGCGCTCGTCGAGTTCGCGCGCACGATCGGCATGCGCGCGTACACGATCACGCCGCTCGTCGCGCGCGGGCGCACGCTCGGCGCGCTCGCCGTGCTGCAGGCCGAGTCGGGCCGCAACTTCACGCCCGGCGACGAAGCGCTGCTCGGCGAAATCGCGCAGCGTGCCGCGCTCGCGATCGACAACGCGCGGCTGTATTCGGAGGCCGAAGCCGCGCGCCGCCAGGCCGAACTCGCCAACCGCGCCAAGGACGAGTTCCTGGCCATGCTCGGCCACGAGCTGAGGAATTCCCTGGCGCCGATCGTGACGACGCTCAAGCTCATGGCGATGCGCGACGACAGCCGCTTCCTGCACGAGCGCAACGTCATCGAGAGGCAGGTCGGCAACCTCGCGCGACTCGTCGACGATCTGCTCGACGTCGCGCGGATCGCGCGCGGCGACGTCCAGCTGCGGCGCGAGCGCGTCGCCGTCGCCGACATCCTCGCGCGCGCCGCCGAGATCGCGGCACCCCTGCTCGAGATCCGCCGCCACGTCCTGGACATCGGCAACATCGATGCCAAGGTGGCGGTCGACGCCGATGCGCTGCGTCTCAGCCAGGTCTTCGCCAATCTCCTCAACAACGCGGCGCGCTACACGCCCGAGGGCGGAACGATCGAGGTGCGCGCCGAACAGCGCGGCGACGCGTGCGTCGTCACCGTGGCCGACGACGGCATCGGCATCGAGCCCGATCTGCTGCCGCGCATCTTCGAGCTCTTCGTGCAAGGTGCGCAGGGTCCGGAGCGCGCGAGCGGCGGCCTCGGCGTCGGGCTCGCGCTCGTCAAGAACCTCGTCAGCCTGCACGGCGGCAGCGTCGCCGCGGCGAGCGCCGGCCGCGGCCACGGCAGCACGTTCACCGTGACGCTGCCGCTCGCCGTCGACGACCCGGACGCGATGACGGTGCCGGCGCCGCTCGTCGAGCGCTCGTCGGCGGCCGCCGCGAGCCAGCGCATCCTCGTCATCGACGACAACGCCGACGCCGCCGAGGCGATGGCCGACTACCTCGGGCTGGTCGGCTTCGAGGTCTGCTTCTCGACCGACGCCGACGAGGGCCTCGCGCTCGTCGCGGCGTTCGCTCCCGACGTCGCGGTCCTCGACATCGGCTTGCCGAAAGTCGACGGCTACGCGCTCGCCGCGAAGATCCGCGCTGCGACCGACGGCCGCTGCCGCCTCATCGCGGTGACCGGCTACGGCCTCGCCGAGGATCGCGCGCGGACGAAGGCCGCGGGGTTCGAGGCGCACTTCGTCAAGCCGGTCGACCTCGAACGCCTCGTCGACGCGCTGCACGCACGCTGACGCGCGAGTGTTGCCGTAGCATGCGGCGACGACCCCGAGAGGATCCGACATGGGCAGACACTTCGGCGCGGCGGCCGCGCTCTGCATCGCCGCGATCGCGGCGACGAGCGCGTGCACGACGACCACGACCAGCACCGCGTCGACCGCGCCGCGCAGCGCGTCGGCGGCACCGCCGAAGACGGCGCTCTGGGTCGGCAACAGCTTCTTCTACTACAACAACAGCATGCACGGCCACGTCGGCCAGCTGCTCGCCGCGGCGCGGCCGGACGAGCGCGGCTATCGATCGACGTCGGCGACGATCAGCGGCTCGGGGCTCAATTGGGCGGACCTCGAGGCGCACTTCAAGCCGGGCGGCGTCGGCTCGTATTCGTTCGACCGCAACAACAACGTCGTCTTCAACACGTTCGACAAGCCTTTCGACGTGGTGATCATGATGGACTGCAGCCAGTGCCCGATCCATCCCGAGCTGTCGAAGCTCTTCGTTGAGACGACGGCGAAGGACAGCGAGATCGCGCGCCGCCACGGCGCCGAGCCGATCGTCTTCATGTCGTGGGCGTACGCCGACAAGCCCGAGATGACCGAGCAGCTCGCCGCCGCGTACGTCAAGGCCGGCGCGACCAACCACGCAAAGGTCATTCCCGCGGGATACGCGTTCGCGCGCTCGATCGCGAAGCGCCCCGAGGTCAACCTCTACGTCGCCGACAAGCGCCACCCGACGCTCGCCGGCACGTACCTCGCCGCGTGCACGGTGCTCGCGACGGTCTACGGCGTCTCGCCGGTCGGCAACACGTACACCGCTGGGCTGCCGGCCGACGTCGCCGCCCACCTGCAGGCGACGGCGTGGGAAACCGTGCAGTCGTTCAAGCAGCCGGTCTGACGCTCACGCGATGGAGCGCGTCGATGCCGTCGTCGTCGGCGCCGGCGCCGTCGGCCTCGCCTGTGCGCGCGCGCTCGCGCTCGCGGGGCGAGAGACGATCATCGTCGAGTCAACCGACGGCATCGGCAACGGCACGAGCTCGCGCAACAGCGAGGTCATCCACGCCGGTCTCTACGACGCGCCCGGCTCGCTGAAGGCGACGCTGTGCGTCGCGGGAAGGCGGCTGCTCTATCCGTACTGCGAAACGCACGGCGTCGGCCACCGGCGCTGCGGCAAGCTCGTCGTCGCCGCGAGCGCCGCGCAGATCGAGGCGCTTCGGGCGATCGAAGCGCGCGCGCTCGCCAACGGCGTCGAAGGATTGCGCTGGCTGGGTGGTGCGGAGGCACGCGCGCTCGAGCCGGCGCTCAATGCCGAAGCCGCGTTGCTCTCGACGGTCACCGGGATCATCGACAGCCATTCGCTGATGCTCGCCTACCTCGGTGACGTCGAACACGCGGGCGGAGCGCTCGTCGTGCGCTCGCCGGTCGAAGGCGCGACGGTGACGAGCGACGGCATCGTGCTGCGCGTCGGCGGCGACGAACCGATCGAGCTGCTTGCAGGCTCGGTCGTCAACTCCGGCGGACTCTTCGCGCAGTCGCTCGCCCGCCGCATCGACGGCCTCGGCGCGAGCACGATCCCACGCGAGCGCTTCGCAAAGGGCAACTACTACGCGCTCACCGGACGCTCGCCGTTCACGCGCTTGATCTATCCGGTGCCCGAGCCCGGCGGACTCGGCGTCCATCTGACGCTCGATCTCGCCGGCCAGGCGCGCTTCGGCCCCGACGTCGAATGGCTCGAGCCCGGCCTCGCACCCGACGCGATCGACTACGCCGTCGACCCTGCCCGCGGCGAACGATTCGAAGCGGCGATCCGCCGCTGGTGGCCCGGTCTTCCCGAACACGCGCTCGCACCCGCGTACAGCGGCGTGCGCCCGAAGCTGGTGAACCCTGGCGAGCCGGCGCGCGACTTCGTCCTGCAAGGGCCCGACGGGCACGGCGTCGCCGGGCTCGTCAACCTCTACGGCATCGAATCGCCGGGGCTCACCGCGAGCCTCGCGATCGCCGCCGAGGTCGCGCGGCTGCTCGGCGCTAGGGGAGATTGACGCCGCTCGGATCGATGCTCGTCGCGCCGAAGCGGTCGCCGGCGGCGCCCGTCATCGCCGTGCCGCCACCCACGGTGCCGCGCCACGCGCCGGTCTCGCGCTGGCGCAGCTGAATGAAGTCGGCGAAGCGATGGAGATTGCCGCTCAGCTCGGCCCGCACCAAGCCGAGCGCGTCGCCGACCTTCTCGGCGATTCCCGGCGCGCGGTACGACATCCTGAGCGTCACGCGCGTGCGCTGGTCAGTGACGCGATCGAAAGTGACCGCGCCCGAGTTCGGCGGCCCGCTCGTGCTGCGCCACGAGATGCGTCGATCGGGGATCTGCGTCGTGATCTCCGAGCTCCACTCGACCGGCTTGCCTGCGATGTTGGCGCGCCAGTGCAGGTGCGTGTCGTCGATCTGGCGGACGTCCAGGACGTCCTTCATGAAGTTCGGGAATTCCTCGAACTGCGTCCACTGGTTGTAGACGGTGCTGATCGGAACGTCGATCTCGATCGAGTCCTGCACGAACGAGAGCTCGCCCGTGCCGCGCCCGACGTTCGGGCCCATCTTCTTCTTCAGCCAGTAGCCGCCGGCGGCGAGCGCCGCGATGGTCGCGAGTCTGCGCAGCAACATGTTCTCAGCTCCTTGACGGTTCGGCCCCGCGGGCCGTTCGTCGTCCCAGGGCATACGACGTGCCGGCCGCGCGGCCCGGATGCCGCCCGTCGCAGCCGGGTGCAGTCCGTCGCATCCAGCGACCGGCCGTCGCAGACCGCAGGAGCGGCCGGGCGCCCGACGGCAGAATCGCGACCGCGCTGGCGCCGGCGCGCCTGCCACCCGCGGGCGCCGCACGCCGCGCATCCTGGAGCGACCACATGCGACTCGAGATCCGCGATCTCGCCAAGACCTACCCCAACGGCGTCCGCGCGCTCGACCGCGTGTCGCTCACGATTCCCACCGGCATGTTCGGCCTGCTGGGGCCCAACGGCGCCGGCAAGTCGACGCTGATGCGAACGCTCGCGACGCTGCAGGAGGCCGACGCCGGCAGCGCGAAACTCATCGGCGTCGACGGCGGCGGCGACATCGACGTGCTGCGCGACAAGGACGCAGTGCGCCGCGTCCTCGGCTACCTGCCGCAGGACTTCGGCGTCTACCCGCGCGTCACTGCCGAGGACCTGCTCGACCACTTCGCGCGCCTGAAAGGCGTCGTCGATGCGAAGGCGCGGCGCGAGACGGTGCGTGCGCTGCTCCAGCGCGTCAATCTCTTCGCCGTCCGCAAGCAGAAGCTCGGCGGCTTTTCGGGCGGGATGCGGCAGCGCTTCGGCATCGCGCAGGCGCTGCTCTGCGACCCGCGCCTGGTCATCGTCGACGAGCCGACCGCCGGGCTCGACCCCGAGGAGCGCGTGCGCTTCCACAACCTGCTCGCCGACATCGCGGTGGACGTCGTCGTGATCCTCTCGACGCACATCGTCAGCGACGTCGCCGACCTGTGCAATCACCTCGCGGTGATCGACGCCGGCCGTGTCCTCGTCGCCGGCGAGCCCGATGCGCTCGTCGCCGACCTGCGCGGCCGCATCTGGCGCAAGACGATCGACAAGAGCGACGTCGAGGCGATCAAGTCGCGCGTGCGGCTCGTCTCGACGCGCTTGCAGGCAGGCCACACGGTCGTTCGCGCCTACCGCGACGGCGCGCCGCCCGAGCCGGGCTTCGAGCCGGTCGACCCCGAGCTCGAGGACGTCTACTTCTCGAGCATCGCAGGCTACGTCGGCGAAGCGGTCGACGTTCCCGCAGTGGCGGCCTGACGCGATGGCCTCCGCGTTCTGGGCGATCGCCCGCTTCGATTTCGTCCAGCGCCTGAAGATGGTGTCGACGTGGCTCTACCTCGTCCTCTACGCCGTGCTCGCCGGGCTGTGGATCGCCGCCGCAGGCGGCGCCGTGCGCGGGGTCGGCGTCAGCTTCGGGGGCGAGAAGATCCTCATCAACGGCACGCTGGCGCTCGGGATCGCGATCGGCATCGTCGGTTTCATCGGCATCACGGTGATCGGCTCGGTCACGGGCCGCGCGGTGCAGCAGGACTTCGACGTCGGCATCCACCCGTTCTTCTTCAGCGCGCCGATCAGCAAGCGCGACTACTTCTTCGGACGTCTGGTCGGCGCGTGGGCGACCCTGGTGATGATCTTCGCCGGCGTCGCGATCGGCATCGTGATCGGGTCGCACTGGCCGGGCGTCGATTCGGCGCGCATCGCAGCGTCGCCGTCCGTCCAGAGCTTCGTGCGGCCGTACCTCTTCGTGCTGATCCCGAACGTGCTCTGGCTCGGCGGGTGCTTCTTCGTCCTCGCCGCGCTGACGCGGCAGATGGCGCCGGTCTACATCGCCGGCGTGATCGCGCTCGTCGGCTACCTGTTCGCCGTCAACCTGCTCTCCGACATGGAGAACAAGACGCTCGCCGCGCTGATCGATCCTTCGGGCTCGACCGCGGTCGACGTCTTCACGCGCTACTGGAGCGTCGCGCAGAAGAACGAGCAGGAGATTCCGCTCGCAGGCGTCATCCTCTGGAACCGGCTGCTCTGGGTCGCGATCGGCGCGGTCGTGACGTTCCTCGGCTACCGCGCGTTCCGGATGGAGTCGGTCGCGCCGACGCTGCGCCGCCGCGCGAAGAAGAAGGTCGTCGAAGACGTCGAAGGAGAGGCGGTCGGCACGGCATCGGCCCACGCGACGCCGCTGCCGCATGCAGTGCCCGACCGCAGCGCCGCCGCGTACGCGCGCATGCTGCCCGGCCTCGCGCGGCTCTACCTCGGCGAGATCCTGAAGAGCCCGCGCTTCCTCACGATCGTCCTCGGCGGCGTGCTGCTCGTCATCGGCAACGCGGCGACGCTCGGCTCGTTCTACGGCACCAACACCTACCCGCTGACGTACAAGGTGCTCGACGTCGTCGCCGGGCTCTTCAACGTCTTCGTGCTGATCGTGACCGCGATCTACACCGGCGAGCTCGTCTGGCGCGAGCGCGACGCGCGGATGGACGACATCGCCGACAGCATGCCGGCGCCGACCTGGCTCGCGTTCCTCGCCAAGTTCGCGACGGTGATCGTGCTGCAGGTCGTCCTGCTCGCGGTCGTCATGGTCTGCAGCATCGCGGTGCAGCTGCTGCACGGCTTCACCAAGATCGAGATCGGCCAGTACCTGATGCAGCTCTTCGTGCTGCAGCTCTCGGGCGACATCCTGCTCGCGGTGCTCGCGCTCACGGTGCACACGCTCGTCGACAACAAGTACGTCGGCCACTTCTTCGTCGGCATCGTCTTCCTCGTCCTCGTCCAGCTGCCGCTGTTCGGCTTCGAGGACCGCCTCTACCTCTACGGCAGCGCGCCGGGGCTGATCTATTCCGACTTGAACGGCTGGGGACACTTCCTGCCGGCGTTCTTCTGGTTCCGGCTCTACTGGCTCGCGTTCGCGGCGGTCCTGATGGTGGGCTCGTACGCGCTCTGGGTGCGCGGGCGCGAGGCCCGCGTCGCCGCGCGGCTGCGCAACGCGGCGGCGCGGATGCGCGCGCCGGCCTGGGCGATCGCCGGCACGGCCGCGGTCGTGTTCGTCGCGACCGGCGCGTGGATCTTCCACAACACGCACGTCGTCAACGGCTTCGTCGGCCGCGAGGACGCGCGGCGGCTGCAGGCCGACTACGAGAAGCGCTACAAGCAGTTCGCCGGCGCAGCGCAGCCGCGGGTCACGGCGGTCGACGTCAGCGTCGATCTGCAGCCCGAGCGCCTGCTCGCGCGGATCTCCGGCACCTTGACGATCGCGAACAAGAGCGACGTGCCGATCCGCGACGTCTACGTCCTCTACCCGCGCCGCGCGCGCGCGCAGAAGATCGCGTTCGGCGTCCCGGCCACGCTCGCCGACGAGGCGCCCGAGATGCGCTGGCACCACTACGTGCTCGCGCAGCCGCTCGCCCCGGGCGCGGTGACCGACTTTCGCTTCGACCTCGAGTACGGTGCGCAGGGCTTCGCCAACGACGGCGCCGATCCGGTCGTGCTCGGCAACGGCACGTTCCTCAACCCAGGGCTGACGCCCGAGACCTCGCTGATCCCGAGCTTTGGCTACGGCGCGGACGGCGAGCTCTCGTCGGACCGCGACCGCAAGGAGTTCGACCTGCCGCCGAAGCCCCGCATGCCCGACCTGAACGACAAGCAGCAGGTGATGCAGAACGCGCTCACGCGCGACGCCGACTTCATCGACTATCGGGCGCATTTCTGCACCTCGGCCGACCAGCTGCCGGTGACCTCGGGCTATGTCGTCAAGGACGTGACCGAGAACGGCCGCCGCTGCATCGACTACCGGATGGACTCGAAGATGACGCACGTCTTCTCGTTCGTCTCGGCGCGCTACGCGGTGAGGAAGGACGTCTGGCACGGCCCGCAGGGCGACGTCGCGATCGAGATCGACTACCACCGCGGCCACGAGTACAACCTCGGGCGCATGGTCGCCGGCGTGCAGGACGCGCTCGCGTACTACACGAAGCACTGGGGGCCGTACCAGCACAAGATCGTGCGCATCGTCGAGTTCCCGCGCTTCTCGCGCGGCGGCGGGTTCGCCGAGTCGTTTCCGAACACGGTGCCGTTCAACGAGGCGATCGGCTTCACCGCCAAGGTCGACGACCGCGACCCGGACGACATCGACTACCCGTACTTCGTCACCGCGCACGAGGTCGCGCACCAGTGGTGGGCGCACCAGGAGGTGCCGGCCAACGTGCAGGGCGACGAGTTCATCACCGAGAGCCTCTCGGAGTACGCCGCGCTGATGGTGCTGAAGACCAAGTACGGCGACGCCAAGATGCATCGCTTCCTGAAGTACGAGCTCGACCGCTACCTGCTCGGACGGGGCACCGAGAGCAAGCAGGAGCAGCCGCTCGTGCGCGCCGACGGCGCCGCGTACGTGCACTACCAGAAGGGCGCGCTCACCCTCTACGCGTTGCAGGACGCGATCGGCGAGGCGGCGATCGACGATGCGATCTCGTCGTTCCTCCGGAAGTGGAAGTTCGCCGGGCCGCCGTACGCGCGCTCGGTCGACCTGCTCGCCGAGTTCCGCCGCGTGACGCCGCAGCCGTTGCAGCCGCTGATCGACGATCTGTTCGAGACGATCACGCTCTACGACGTGCGCGCGGTGAGCGCGGCGGCGAAAAAGCAGGCGGACGGCAGCGACGCGATCGAGCTCGTCGTCTTGGCGCGCAAGGTCCGCGCGGACGGCAGCGGCAAGGAGACCGAAGTGCCTTTCGATGGCGAAGTCGACGTCGGCGCGCTCGACGCGCACGGGAGCGTCGTCGCGCTCGAGAAACGGCGGGTGAAGTCCGGCGAGAATCGGATCACGCTCGCCGTCGCGAAGGGCGGCGCGGTACGGGCCGGAATCGATCCGCTCGGCAAACTGATCGATCGCGACGACAAGGACAACACCGTCGCGGTGACGCGCTGATCGCGGGGCGCTAGCGAATCTCGTCGACGCTGACGCCGAGCCGCTCGGCATAGAGCGCGAGCGTGCGCTGCCACGCCGGCCGCGCGAACGAGCGCTCGTAGTACGCCCGCAGCTTCGGGAACGGCTGCATCAGGTCGGTCTTGCGAATGCTGCGCAGCTCGCACGCCATCATGATGTCGGCGACCGTGAACTCGTCGCACGCGATCCACTCGCGGCCGTCGAGCCGCCGCTCGACCTCGCCCAGCCATCGGTCGGCGATCTTGCGCACCTCGGCGTGAAGCTTGGGCGCCGAGCGGGCGCTGTCGAACATGCCGATCAGGTCGAGGCAGGTCAGCGTCGGCCCCACCGTGCTCGTGGCGGCGAAGCACCATTGCACGACGCGGGCGCGGCCTTGCGCGTCGCGCGGGATCAGCTTGCCCGCCTTCTCGGTGACGTAGAGCGCGATCGCGGCCGACTCGGCGACGACGAAGCCGTCGTCGTCGAGCACGGGAACCTGGCGAAACGGGCTGATGCGGCGATACGGGTCGCGTTCGTGCTCGCCGCCGGTGTGGTCGATCGCGTGGACGCGGTACGCGAGGCCCGTCTCCTCGAGCGCCCACTGCGCCCAGAGGTCTTTCGTCTCGCCGCGCCCCTCGGGAAAGATGGTGCCGAAGCCGTAGAGCGTGATCATGTCGTCCGCCTCAATCGACGAGCGGGGCCACGGCGCGCTGCCCTCGCGGCCGCGGCTTCGTCGCAACGACGAAGACAGCGAACCCGACGATCGTGGCCGCGGGCAACAGCAACTCGCCGTAGAGCATCGCGTCGGTGCCGTAGCGGTCGTGGACCCAGCCGTCGAAGCTCGTCATGACGGCAAGCGGCACGTTGGCGACGGCCGACATCAGATTGAAGTTCGTCGCCGCCGAGCGCTGCCCGATCGCCTGCAGCACGATCGCCGAATAGGCGGCGAAGCCGCAGCCGACCGCAGCGGAATAGGCCAGCGTGAAGACGACGAACGCCGCCGGCGTGCGGGCCCACCACGCCATCACGACGCACGCGACGCCGGCGACGAGGCCGAACACGCAATACGCGCGACCCGGGCTCATGCGATCGCACAGATAGCCGCCGACCAGCGCGCCTGCGGCGGCGGCGAGGCCGCCGACGACGCCGTTCACGATCGCGACGAGATCGGCGCCCGCGCCCCATTCGCCCGCGATCGCCGACCACGGCGCCGCGCCGGACGCGATGGGCAACACCATCAGGATGAGCGCGAGAGTTCCGACCCGCGAGCGCGCCACCTCCCAGACATCGCGCACGACGCCTTTCAGCGCGTCGAGATAGCGCGGGACCGAGCGCGTCCGGCGCACCGGCGGCACAAAGCGCACGCAGCCCCAGCACAGCAGGCAGATCGCGGCGAGCACCGCGCCCGACACCCACGGCTGCGAGACGTGCTCCGCGAGCAGCAGCCCGAGGCCGCCGCCAACGCCGCCGCCGCCGAGATTGCCGGCTTGCGCCCAGCCGCTCGCGCGGCCCTGCATCTCGGGCGGCACGCTCTGCGCGAGGAAGATCTCGGACGACATGCTGGTCAACGTCGAGGCCGCCGACGAGACGAGCGCCAGCACGGTGATCGCAGGAACGCCGCGCGCCGTCGCCGGCAGCACGCTCATGGACAAGATGGTCGCGCCGATCCCCGCCGCGCCGAGCCCGTACCAGAGCTTGGGGTTGCCGACCGTGTCGACGATCGGCGCCCAGAGCACCTTCCACGTCTGCACCCAGAGCGTGCCGGCGATGATGGTCGTGATCTCGAGCGTGCTCAGCCCCGAGCGGCCGAGCAGGAAGGCGAGCGTGACGCCGACGTAGCCGCCGCTGATGCCGAACGGCGCGAAGAGCGGCAGGAAGATCGCCGTCCGCCGGATCGAGCCGTGCGGCGCTGGTAAAGGGGCGAGCTCGGGTGCGGTGTCGGCGCGCACGGTCATGCGATGTCGAAGCGAAGGGACGTGACGCCGCGCAACGCTTCGGCGCGCTAGCGGGCGGATCGCTCCGCGTTCTCCGGAAACGCGAGCCGCGTGCCGAGCAGGACCGAGCCGATGGTGAGGAAGATCAGCAGCGCGAGCATCGGCATCGAAGTGCTCGATGCTCCCATCGCGAGCCCCAGCACCGCGGAGAGCGCGGCGAGGATCGCACCGGCCTTGTAGTCGCCGCGCCTGGCGATGCGCTCGCAGACGTAGCCGCCGAGCACCGAGCAGAGCACGCCGACGGCGAGGAACGTCGCCGACAACAGCGGATCGGCGTCGGCGCGCGTGAGCGCCGCTTCGATTTCCTGCGGGCTGTGTCCGGCTGCGCCGAGCGCGACGCCCCAGCCGATGCTCGCGACGACGCCGAACAGCATGGTGCTGACCCAGTCGACGACGAGGCCGACGACGACGCCCTTGATGGTCGAGCCCTTGCCGCGGCCGGGATCTTCGACATGGGCGGCGGGAGGCTTGAAGCGATCTTCAGACATGCGGCGTCTCGCCGGTCGTGCGTGACCGCGCGGATTGTGGCGCGTCGCGCCCACGGAGGGACTGCGCGCTCTGTCTGGCGCGCGATGCGAAGCAAATCCAACATTCTGGGCTGGCAGCAGGGCGAACACAACTCTTCCCTCGGGCAGTTGCGAGAACCGACACGAGGAGCATCTTCCTCACGGGGTCACTCGTGGATCTGGGTTGTCCTAGCGCATAGCAGATGGCACGAACGACGGCCGTTCCGGCTGATCGTTCCGTAGCCGCAGTCCGCAAGCTCACCGACAGCGAGGTATTTCGTATGGCAATCACCCTGCAAGCCAAGTCGGACGCTCCGATCTCGGACGCGATGACTGAGGCGATGCACGTCCTGCACACGGCAGCCGACCCCCGCGTGTACGTGCGCGACGAGATCGTGGTCGACGAGGCATTCGTGAAACGGGTTCAGGCGATTGCCGCTGGCTTTGCGAAGGGCACCACCCTGAAGCTGGCGGCGCGGAAAATCAAGCACGAGCAAGGCGTGGTACTGAGAGTCGAGGGTTACCCGCTAGTGATCGCGGCCGACTCCTATGACGGGAACGGCGGCGCGATCGATACCAGCGGTAGCGCCGGCGCCGCTGGGAAATCCGGGTTCAAGGGCTCCCCGGGCAAAGCGCTCGCCAATTCCACACCCGGCGGCACCGGTGGTCACGGCAAGAATGGCGATCCTGGTACCTCAGCCTCCCCGCTCACCCTGGTCGCGTACAGCGTCCACGACCTGCGCCTGATCGCAGAGGGCGGTGCCGGCGGTCACGGAGGCTCCGGTGGCGAGGGGGGCGACGGCGCCGAAGCCATCTACGGCAAGGTGGACCGCGACGGCAGCAAGGGCGGATCGGGCGGCGACGGCGGCGACGGCGGCGTTGGCGGCGACGCGGCACAGATCAAGCTTTACACGGCTGTGCCGACGCACTCTGTCGAACTTCACGGCGGCGGCGGACACGCCGGCCTGGCGGGACTCGGGGGCAAGGTCGGTTCGGGGGCCGGAGTGGGCCCGACTCCGCACGAGGGAAACCCCGGCAATCTGGCAAGCCTGGCGCGTCGGTGCCACCCGAGCAGGCGCTCCTAAGGCCGGGCCCCTGGTGGGCAAAGGCGCGCGCGACGCTTGCCAGCGCGCGCTGGCAGTGGGCCGATCATCGGACGCGTGTCGGAAAGTACCGCTGGCGCGTGGAAGGCAACGCGCCAGCGGCGCTGGTGGAGTTCGACGCGGCCGTCACGCTCGTGCAGCACGCGGAGGCGGACCGGCTGCGCAAGTACATCCATGCCGATCTGACGCCGCTCGGCGTGGCCTACGACCACGACCTCAAGCCCGACTTCTCGATGTTCGAGGAGGTCATCACCGACTATGGCCCGATGGTGCAGAGCCTGACGACGGTCGCCACGAGCTTGCTGCTGCACGCCGCCGACGTCAGCAACAACAAGTCGAAGCTCGAGCAGGAGCTCGCCAGCGTCGAAGGCCTGCAGTCGGTGCAGGACGCTGCGATCGCGAGCGCACAAGTCGGCAACGCGTTCGCGCTGGGCGAACTCGAGCTCAACAAGATGCGGATCGATACTCTCATCGCCGAGCTGAAGGCGGTCGAGAAGGAGATGAAGGAACAAGGCGTGGACCCGCTCGAAACCGTGCTCGGCGTCGCCACCGCCCTCGTCGCAGTGGTCGGGGCCGCGTACTCGGGCGGGGCCACGCTCGCTGCGCTGCCGGCCGCATTCGGGCTCATCGCTGACGCGACCAAGGTGCTGGAGAGCAAGATCTGGGACGCGAAGGCCGGCGAGTACGACATCAACGGCAAGTCCTTGGGGGAATGGAAGGACTCCCAAGAGTACAAAGACATGGTGGCTGGGATCGAGGGTTTCGTCGACAAGGCCAAGCTTTTCTACGACAAGGCAAAGGTGGTTGCCGACCTCTTCGACACCGACGTCGACGACGAGACCGCGAAGCGCCACAAGGATCTGACGATCCAGCTCGCGGAGCTGGAATTTCAGCGTCGGTTGCTCGAGCTGAAGAAGCTCCAAGCCGGGCTCGCTCTCGATTCGGCGATTCAGGTCAAGCACGTCGCGGAGCAAGACCAGCAGGCGATCGAACAGCTGGCGGCGAACCTGGGCTCCGATCTCGCGATCCTCGCCGGCCTCGCGGGCCGGCTGATGCGCAGCGCGCAGGTCTACGTCGACCTCTATACCCAATATGCTTTCTTCGCCGCACGGGCGCTCGACCTCTACACGTTGGAGGACCACTACGCGCCGACGTTTTACTTCGGCCTCGGCTACATCCACCCCGACCACGAGGCCGATGCGCTCCTGCTCGTCGACGACGGTCAGAAGGACCAGTTCATAGCGCTCGTGGCCGAATATCAAGAGACGGTCAGCACTCTCCCGGATCCGTTCTTGCTCAAGCCAGTCTACGACGCCTACGACGCAGACCTGACGACGGTCCAGCATCAATACTGGAACTTCACCGACCCCGAGATCTTGGACGCCTTGCGGACGACTGGCCAGGCCGCCGTTCGAATCCCCCTGAGCAGCATCCCGACCAGCCGCTCTGAGCTGAAGATCCTGCAGGTCTACCTTTCGCTCACCGGCGCCGTCGGCGAGAACGAGACCATCCTGGTCGCGCTGGAGCACACCGGCAACGCCGAGAATCGCAAGCAGTCAAGCCCGACCCCGATCATTCTGTCAGCACCCCCACGGCGCTCGATCGTGGCCGCGACCGTCGATGCCTCGCTCCTCGACCCGATCGGCGACCAGAAATTCTGGGGTCGCAGCCCAACCGCGCTGTGGCGCCTGACCATCGATCCGTCGGAGACTGCCGTCAACCTCGACGGACTCACCGAGATTCAGCTCGTCGTCGATTACAAGTGCGCCGAGGGCGGGCGGCGCGCTCGGTCGGCGTAGAAACTGTCGACGAGCCTAGCCGCATCCGCATCACGAGCTCGCGCCCCTCGCGGTGACTCGCCAGACGGTGTTGCCGACGTCGTCGGCGACGATCAGCGCGCCGGTCTTGTCGATCGCGACGCCGACCGGCCGACCGCGCGCGTTCGGCCCCTTCAGGAAATCGGTGACGAAGTCCATCGGCTGGCCAACCGGCTTGCCGTTCTCGAACTTGATGAACACGACCTTGTAGCCGTTCCTTTCCGGCCGGTTCCAGCTGCCGTGCTCGCCGATGAAGGCGCCGCCCTTGAACTGCGCCGGAAACGAGCTGCCCGTGTAGAACGCGAGGCCGAGCGGAGCGACGTGCGAGCTCAAGGCGTAGTCGGGCTTGATCGCCGCCTTGACGAGGTCGGGGCGCTGCGGCCGCACGCGCTCGTCGACGTTCTGTCCCCAGTAGCTGTACGGCCAGCCGTAGAACGCGCCGCGCTTGACGGACGTCATGTAGTCGGGAACGAGGTCGGGGCCGAGCTCGTCGCGCTCGTTGACGACGGTCCAGAGGACGTCGCTGGCCGGATAGAACGTCAGGCCGTTCGGGTTGCGCAAGCCGTGCGCGAAGACGCTGAAGGCGCCGGTCCTGGGATCGACTTCGAGGATGTCGGCGCGGTTCATCTCCGCGCTCGTTCCGCGCTCGAGGATGTTGCTGTTCGAGCCGACGCCGACGTAGAGCTTCGAGCCGTCGGCGCTCGCCGCCAGGCTCTTCGTCCAGTGATGGTTGATGGCGCCGGCCGGCAGATCGCAGACCTTGGTCGCGTCGCCGCCGACCTTGGTGTCGCCGACCTTGTACGGGTAGCGCAGGATCGCGTCGGTGTCGGCGATGTAGAGCTGGTCGCCGACGAGGGCGATGCCGAACGGCGCGTTGAGTTTGTCGATGAGGACGCTCTGCGCGTCGGGCTTGCCGTCGCCGTTGGTGTCGCGCAGCAGCAGGATGCGGTTGCTCGGGCCGTTGCCGCTGCCGCCGTGCGCCTTGGCTTCGACCCAGTCCATGATCTTGCGCTTGGGCCGCTCGATCGGCTCCTTGCCGTTCTTCTGCGATTCGACGACGAGCAGGTCGCCGTTGGGAAGTGCGAGGACGTTGCGCGGGTTCGAAAGGCCGGTCGCGATCGCTTCGATCTTGAAGCCTTGCGGCACGGTCGGCGTCTCGCCCGGGCTCCAACCGATTACCTTCGAGACGTTCACGCCCGGCAGCAATGCGCGCGAAGGCGCTGGGAGCTGCGGGTCGGGGCCGTACTGGGTCGACTTGTCGAAGTTGTCGTGGCCGCTCTGGCAGGCAGCGAGCGCCAGGCACGTGACCATCGCGAGCGTGGTGCGAGCGTTCATGGCAGCACCTCCCAGTGGGTCACTGCTCGATGGGCGACCCAGGTGACGGGGAGGCGGAAGAGCGTCGCGACCGCGGCGAGCGCGAGGATCGTGCCGAGGATCGAGAGCGTCATCCCGGTCGGCACCACGGCAGTCCAGCCGTCCCGCGTGTGGATGAGCGCGTTGAACAGCTCGACGATGAGCGCGGCGAAGAAGAACACGAGGTGCGCCCATCCGATGCCCGCGCGGATCGCACGGCTCGCGCAGAACTCGACGATCAACACGATCGCGGCGAGCACTGCGAACACGAGACCTCCGGCGAGCAGCCACTCGGAGAAGTTCAGCCACGTGATCGACGCACTCTTCGCATACGCGATGTCGGTCACCAACGCGGCGATGAAGAGAACGACGGGGACGGGAAAGAGCAGCAGGTAGAGCGGGGCGGCCGCGCGAGCGACGCTGCTCTTCTCGACGTGCCTGATGAGCTCGGCCATGCGTTGCCTCGCAGAAGGTTGAAAAGCCGTTGCAGTCCAACGGCATATCCCATGCCCACTGCCGCGAGGCGGCGTTAGGCGAACGTTAGGCGTTCATTCGAACGGCGGCTCGTCCCACCACGGAAAGAACGCTGGCATGTCGCTCGAGACGCGATCGGGGAAGACCGCCGCCCGCTTCGCGAGGAACGCACCGACGCCTTCCTTCACGTCGGCCGACTGCCCACGCGACTGGATCGAGCGGCTGTCGATCCGGTGCGCGAACATCGGATGCGGTGCCGCCGACAGGCGCCACAGCATCTGCCGCGTGAGCGCGACCGAGACCGGCGCCGCGTTCTCGGCGATCTCGCGCGCGAGCGCGCGCGCCGCTGGCAGCAGCTCCTCGGGCGCGTGCAGCGAGCGAACGAGCCCCCGCGCGAGCGCCTCGTTGGCATCGAAGACGCGGCCGGTCATGCACCACTCGAGCGCCGTCTGCATGCCGACCAGCCGCGGCAGGAACCACGACGACGCCGCTTCGAGCGTGATGCCGCGGCGCGCGAAGACGAAGCCGAAACGCGCGCTCGTCGACGCCATCCGGATGTCCATCGGCAGCTGGATCGTCGCGCCGATGCCGACCGCGGCGCCGTTGATCGCGCCGATCACGGGCTTGAGGCTCTGGTAGATGCGCAGCGTGTTGGTGCCACCGCCGTCGCGGTAGACGCCGTCGGGCCCGCGGAGCTTTTCCAGATACGGCTGGTGCTGCGGCGCCTCGCGGTCGAACGTGTCGCCGCCCGACGAGAGGTCGGCGCCGGCGCAGAACGCCTTGCCGGCGCCGGTGACGATCACGGCGCGCACCGCGTCGTCGGCGTCGGTCTCGTCGAAGAGCGCGCCGATCTCCTCGCGCATCTTGCCGTTGTAGGCGTTGAGCTTTTCGGGGCGGTGCAGCGTGATCGTCGCGATGCCGTCGGAGACGTCGTAGCGGGTGGTTTCGAGCGGCGGCAACGGCATCGTCGATCTCCTCGTGAAGGCAGCGGATCGGCCGCCAACCACGTGGCCCGATTGTGGGTTGTCGAAACCCTGCCGGCTCGCACGTCATCGTCGTGCCGCTCCCGGCGCTCGAAAGGAATCGCGATGTCTCCCGTCCTTCCCGTCGTCTCTTCCCTCTACGCCGTCCTGCTCGCCCTGATCGGGGTCGTCCTCACGGTGCGCGTCATCCTCGGGCGCGTCCGCACCGGCGTCCAGGCCGGCGACGGCGGCGACGCTGCGCTCGGCCAGGCGATCCGGGCGCACGCCAACTTCACCGAGCAGGTCCCGATCGCGCTGCTCGTGCTCGTGCTTGTCGACCTGGCGGGCACGAGCGGGGTGGTCGTGCACGCGCTCGGCGCGGCGCTCGTCGTCGCGCGCCTCGTGAGCGCGTGGGGCCTCAGCCGCTCGCTCGGCGCGACGCCGCCACGCCAGGCCGGCGCCGGCTTGACCGCACTGGTGATCGTCGCCAGCACGCTGCTGCTCGCCTGGCATGTGCTGCCGCTGCTCTCGCGCTGACGGCGATGAAGCGTCGCCTGTCAGAGCGCTAGGGTTTGTGCGGTGGACGCCGAGAACACTTGGCTGCCCCCAGGTGTGTATCGCCTCCATATTGAAGCGACCGGTGCGGGTACAGACACTACCGAGCGAATCAAGTTGTGCCCAAGGAGACGATATGGACTTCCCGCATGTTCTGCCAGCGGACCGCTTGTCGCGCCGCAGTTTGGCCGCGCTCATCCTGATGGCTTGCGCTGCGCCCATGGCAGCCGCGCAGACGTCGTGCGCCAATCTCGTCGGTCTGACGATCCCCCCCGGCGCCATCGGGCTGCCGACCACGGGCGGCACGGTGACCGCCGCCACCCTCACGCCCGCCACCGGCTCCGGCGCTGCCCTCGTGGCCGAGTACTGCCGCGTGAGCGCCAGCATCTCGCCTGTCGACCCCACCGCGCCCAAGATCCTCTTCCGCGTGGCCCTGCCAACCGCCTGGAATCAGAAGGCGCTGATGTATGGCGGCGGCGGCTTCGACGGCAGCATCCCCAACGTCGCCGGCAACGTTCCGCAAGGCGCGACCGACAAGGCACTGCCCGTGACGCGCGGCTATGCGGTCTTCGGCAGCGATTCCGGTCACCAGGCCGGCGCGCGCGGCTCGCTCGACGGCACGTTCGGCCTCAACGACGAGGCGCTGGCCAACTGGGGCGGCGACGCGTTGAAGAAGACCCGCGACGCGGCGGTCTACATCATCACGGCCCGCTATGGCATGGCGCCGGCGAAGTCGTACTTCGCCGGCGGCTCCACCGGCGGCCGCGAGTCGTTGGAGAGCATCCGGCGCTGGCCGAAGGACTGGGACGGAGCGATCGCCTGGTATCCGGCCTGGAACCAGGCGGCCGCGATGCTGGGAGGGCAGGTGGCGACGATTGCGCTCTCGAAGCCGGGGGCGTATCCCAACTCGAACAAGCGCCTCGCCCTGTTCCAGTCGGCCATGCAGGCCTGCGACGGGCTGGACGGGCTCATCGACGGCCTCATCGCCAACCAGGATGCGTGCAATGCCACGTTCGACCCGGCGACGGCGATGCTGAATGCGTCGCCGCTGCGCTGCCCCGGCGGGGCCGACACCGGCGACTCGTGCCTCTCGGATGCGCAGATCGCGGCGCTTCGCAAGATGAACGAGCCGGCCAACTTCGCGTTCCCGCTGGCCCGCGGCCACGAGAGCTACCCCGGCTACAACGTCTGGGGCGGAGACCTCGGCATCACGTCGACGTCGCCCGTCGAGCCGACCGTCGTGTTCCTCAACCTCGGTTCGGCGCAGCCTGCCAATCCGATGCCGGCCACGGCGCCCTACGTCAGCCAGCAAGTCGACGGAGTGTTGAAGTACATCATCACGCGCGACCCGACGTTCAATCCGCTGTCGTTCGACCCCGAGCAGCGCAACCCGTGGGGTCGTCAATGGCACCAGTTGAGCCTGATGATCGATGATTCCCCCAACATTGCAGGGTTCGTCGAACGGGGCGGAAAGCTGCTGCTCGCGCACGGCTTGCAGGACGTGCTGGTCAGCGCCCGCGCGACCGAGGACTACTACCAGCGCCTGATTCGCCTGTTCGGGCGCGACACGGTCAAGAACTTCGTGCGCTTCTACGAGGTTCCGGGGTTCGGCCACGCCGTCAGCAGCCAGTTCAATGCGACCTGGGACTCGCTCACGGCGCTGGAGCAGTGGGTGGAGGGCGGCGTCGCACCCGCGAATCAGGTGACCGTCGACACGGTCGGCGTGCCGGGCCGCACCAGGCCGCTGTGCGACTTTCCCAAATGGGCGCGGTACAACGGTACGGGCGACATCAACGCTGCCGCTTCCTTCACGTGCGTGCTTCGGTAGTCGACACGCGCGGCTCGCGCCCCCGTTTGATCGGCAGGCTCGGGCTGATCGAGCACTGAACGAATCACGCGAGGCAGGGTTGCCCTGCCTTGCGCGATTCGGACCCGATCAGCCGGCATGCTTTCGAAGTCCTCCGTGATGTCCTGATCGACGGTCAGCTTCGTTCCGCGCTCAGGCCGGCGAGGAGCTCGTCGAGTTGGTTGAACGTCTCGTCCATCCCATCCGTGCTTCCGGAGCCAGCGTCGAGCGCCTCCTTCGAAGGGTAGAGGTCGTGCATGACGAGCAGCGTCCTGTCACCTCTTTCCTCGAACGTGACCGTGGTGACCTGCCCGTTGTCGCCCGCTTCTTCATTGGTCCAGACGAGGCGCGAAGGCGGTACCACTTCGAGGTATCTGCCGTGGAATGCCATAGGCTCCGGAGCATCAGGGTGGCGGAACACGAGGCGGTACACGCCGCCCACGCGAACATCGAGCTCGCAGGAAAGCAGCGTCAGGCCAAACGACTTCGGAACCCACCAACGTTGGAACAGCTCGGCCTTGGTCCACGCCTCGAACACGATGCGCGGCGGGGCATTGATGATTCGCGAGACGACGAGCTCACGCTCGGACTTCCGCTCCACCGACGTTCGATTCTTCATGGGGTTGGCCTGACTATTTCTTCCTGCGTCCATCGACTCTCTCCTTGCGTTTCAATTCCTCGACAACCTCGTCCAACTCGTCGAAGCGGGCGTCCCAGAGCTGGCGGTAGCTCTCAATCCACATCACCTCTTCCTCCAGTCGACGCAGGCCAAGCCTGCAAGTTCGCACGCGCCCGACCTTCTCCGTGGTGACGAGCCCCGCCTGCTCCAAGACGCCGACGTGCTTCTTCATTCCCGTGAGGGTCATGCGGAACTTCTCAGCCAGGTCCGTGATGGAAGCGTCAGCGCGCCCTAGCTGCTCCAGAACGCCACGTCGGGTGGCGTCAGAGAGCGCGGCAAAAGAGGCATCGAGGCGGGTGCCTATATACTGAACCATTCGGTTCACTATAGCGGCCGCACGGGCGGATTGCAAGGGGACCGCAAGAGTTTTCAAGCCGCACGCCGCGGCTCAGTCGCTGCGACGCTGACCGCAGACCATTGCCCGCCGCGGCGGACATCCCTCAGATGCGTGGGTTCACGTCTGACCGGCAGCTTTGCAGCAACGAGATCAGGACAGCGGATGACTCCTCGGGGTGGCGGATTCAACTGGTCAACGCAACGGTTTGACTGAACATTTCAGCCGGCGTCTGGTAGCCCAGTGTCTTCCTTGGTCGCTCGTTCAATTGTCGCGCGACCGCATTCAGCTTGGCCTGTGAGTACCCAGAGATGTCGATGCCCTTGGGCATGTACTGCCTGAGCAATCCGTTGGTGTTCTCGTTGCTGCCGCGCTGCCACGGGCTGCGTGGATCGCAGAAGTAGACCTGGATGTCGGTCGCCAGAGTGAAGCGCTTGTGGTCGGCCATCTCCTTGCCTCGATCCCAGGTCAACGACTTGTACAGCTCCTGGGGTAGCTTGCGCGTGTTCTTGATCAGCGCGTCGACGACGGTTTCGGTGTCCTTGGCGGCGAGCTTCACCAGCATGAGGTAGCGCGTCTGCCGCTCGACCAGCGTGGCGATCTGGCTGTTGCTCGAGCCGAACAACAGATCGCCCTCCCAGTGGCCAGGCACCGCACGGTCCTCGACCGATGGCGGGCGCTCGCTGATTGAGACTGCGCCAGTGATCTGGCCATGGATGTCAGTCTTTTGCGTGTGATGGCGCGACCGGCGCATGCCGCGCGTGCGCCGCAAGTGCTGCAGCAGCTCCTTCTTCAGAGCGCCACGCGCCTGGATGAAGAGAGTTCGATAGATAGTCTCGTGCGACACGCGTAGGCTCTCGTCGTACGGATAAGCATGCTCGAGCCAACCGGCGATCTGCTCGGGCGACCACATCGCCCGAAGCTTGTCAGTCACGATCTTCGCCAAGGCTCTGTCATTGGCTAGTTTGCAGCACTTGGGGCGAAGGGCGCGAGTCCAGGCAGCGCTGTCTGCATCGCTCGCTCGATAGCACGTTCGCCCTCCATTGCGACGGAGCTCGCGGCTGACCGTCGAAGCAGCTCGCCCGAGTTGAGAGGCAATGGATCGAATCGAATGGCCTTCCGCCATCGCTCGGGAGATTCCTCACGCTCGGCCAGCGTCAACGATGTCGATGCTCGAGTTCGCGATGGCGGCCGGATGCCACCAGTCCTCGCCAAGATGCCTTGAACGGAGGTATGAGCCCGATTGAACAGCTGAGCGATCTGGTGCAGCGTCCAGCCTTGCTTCCATCGCTCCCACATCACAGCCTTCTGCGCGTCAGAGTAGTAGACCCGAGTCCTGTACTTCATTTGCAACACTCCTGCCGCCTCTGCAGCGATCAGTGTGTTGCATCGACCAGTTGAATCCGCCGT